>Ga0190270_10000306_pt1 | contig 20800 bp, 18 predicted proteins | sample Popmic320T_FD_133748 | JGI IMG/M metagenome (GOLD analysis project Ga0190270, IMG submission 133748) | Populus adjacent soil microbial communities from riparian zone of Weber River, Utah, USA - 320 T | ecosystem: Environmental > Terrestrial > Soil > Riparian zone | place: USA: Utah | collected...
CTCTGCTGCCTGCCACCACGTGATTCGTTTAGCCATCGCTCGCAACATTACTTCGTGTATTTTCATCGCCCGCTCCCAGGCGGCCTCGGTACTTTGCTTCATGACCGCATCCTGTCATGAACCCTTTTCCCTGGCCTTTCTCAAGCGGACACTTCATGTGCTAACTGAACCGGACATATCATGTGCTAACGACAGAAGCGTTCAGATGCGTTGACATCGCCCGTCCGTGAGCTTATCGTGTCGCTGATTAGACATTCTTCGCCTCCCCCGCGAGCCTTACTTAAAACCACGTAAATAGCAGAAGGAGGACACTCATGGCCGATAAGCACGACGAAAGGTTAAGAGGCTTTATCGTCATCGCGCTGACAGCAAGCACCGGCAAGAAATATGAGGACTGTAAAGTGATCCCGCATGGCGATGTCTATCCTGCAATCTACAGCCAAGTCTTCGGGCCGGCGAGCCAGAAGGACTGCGAGAAGTGGACGGCTGCCAACTGTGGCAAGTCAGACAAGGCGACAATCTAGGGTCGGCGAAGTGCGGACGCGTCCGCCCTAGCAAAAAGGCGTGCAGCGGCGAGGACTAGCAAGCCGGTCCTGTTACCTTATGACTTACCCGACTAGAGCGCCGCTCGCAATTGTTGTAAGAAACCGAGCATTTCTGTGGTTGGCGCCAAAAACAAGTTGCGAAGAGTGTCAACTGTGGGGAGCATTAATCCTTAAATAGCTCCGACGAGGCTGTCACCCGCGAAGGTGGCCTCCGGTTTTCTACCTGATAGTGAACCTCAGGAAGAGTCTTCTGGGAGACCCTGCCGCCTCGTGGTTTACGGAAGCCCCGCTTCGACTGCCGGACTAAAGAGCACTTCTCGCAACTGTTGGACGAAACTGGGCGTCTCTGTCGTTGGCTTCAAAAAAGTTGCGAAGCGTGTCCACGGTGGGGAGCACTAATACCTTATTAGACCGAAGAAGAGGCTGCCCACAAAAGTGGCCTCAAAATTTTCCCGCTGACCTCACTAACAATGACGCTTATCTTCCATATAGATCGATAGTAGGTTCCTGGCGAACCTGTGGTAAGGGCAAACATGAGGAGTAGTTCGCCTTTACCTACAACGTAAATTGGCTGGTCCTAAAAGCGTGGATTTTGCGTCCGCTTCTATGCTAGCTCAACCTCAACCTTGCGCCCTCTTTAATTCATCTCTTATTGGACGTTTTCTAAACCTAATGGTTTCTCTCCGGTCTTAAAGGAAGGTCGCTCGTTTTAAGAACACTAGCCACCGGCAGTTAATACTGCAAACGTGTCTGGTAACGTGACGAGTCTCGCGCTCTAACCAATTCTGTCCGGTTGGAATGAATTAAACGCTGATCAGGGTGCGGACAACCGCAGCAAATCACTTTTGAGGAGGAAACCATGAGGCTAAAACTGCTTGCGATAGTCGTCACAGCACTGAGTTGTTGTGGACTTGTGCTTGACGATTTGTCATTGGCTAACCACCAGCCGCCACAAGGCAGACAAACTCTTTCCGTTAGCAGATCGGCAATGCTGCGGAGATTACGCCACACAGATGGCAGGCTTATTACTAACGTCTACGATGGATTCGAGTTGTACTACACTACTCGGTCCCAGACGCGATCGGCTTCAGCAACACCCGAGAAAACGAAGGGCTTGACAACCTCGCCCGAAGGCGTGACGGTCAATGAAAACACCACGACCGCAGTGGTGCTCACATCGGACAAAGCGCTGGAGATTACGAGTTATTTTACCTTCAACGAGAATATCAAGCTGTTGATTATCCAGCGGACGTTTCGCAATGTCTCAACGAAACCTGTGACGTTGCGTGCGGTACGGCAATATGTTGATCCAAAGCTGAGCCGTGAACCCCCAGTTAGTCGGAATGGCACCCCAATTTTACCTTCGCCACTTCTGGCAGGCCTCTCAAGTGGCTCGGATGAATGTCATATGGTGGACTCTAAGTGTCGAAGGCCGCCGCCGCCCTGCCCCCCTTACTGTGATTCGAGCTTTAGCACTAATTCTCCATTTCGCGCGAGGTTGAATCCATCACCGAACCGCAACACTCTTAGTTGGTTCAACCAAATCAAGTTAAATCCCAAACATGACAAACGGGCCGCGGGCGCGGCGTACATTGTTACTCATGTATTTTTGAAATAGGTCTGGAATTGGGTCAGCAGCAAGTGTATAGTTCCGCCTCATTTTTGCGCGTGCCTTACGACTTGAAACGCAAATGGACTTTTTAGGCAAAGCCGCTTCAAGTCTCACATTACCTCCACCGCAGCCTCTGGCGGTGACTTCCGAGAAGATGCGTGATGCGCTCTAAGAAGTTTCGATCAGCGGGCGTGCTGGTCTTGATACTCATCGCGTGGAGCGATTCATTCAGTCAAAAAGATCCCGGTCTTTCCACGCCAAATGAGCACCACACTCAGATCGCACGCCTGTTGGCCCAATCAAACTATGATCAGGTCATATTGGAAAGCAGAGTTCTGATTGATCGATGGCCCGAACACCATCAGGCCTATATCGCCCTCGCTAAAGCTTCGGCGAAAGTTGGTCAGTTGGAGCAAGCGCGTGCCTGGTTTGAATCGTTACTCGCGCGAATGCCGTCCCAACCGATGGCGTATGCAGGACTCGCCGCGATCTCTGAGGGGACGCGGGATTACGCCGGCGCTGTTCAAAACTATCAGAAATGTCTGGCCCAACGACCCGATGCTGAGGCTGTGGCAGTGCTTATGGCATTCGCCTATGTACGTCTTAAGCAGGGTGCCGAGGGCGAAGCATACTTTAAATCATTGATTGCGGCTCGCGCTGACAGTCTCGCCGGGCGCCATGGCCTGGCGTGGCTTTACAGTCTCGTAAAACGTCACGCCGAGGCGCTCGCCGAATTCCAGCAACTCATTACACTGCAACCGCGGAATACGCTGGCCCACTCGAACAAGGCGTTGACTCTATTGAGCGCCGACCGCACTGGTGAGGCCGTCGAGGCGTTCCAAATCTGTTTGCGCTTACAGGAATCCAACCCCGATGACGAGCTGGAACTAATCGCCAGGAGCCGGCTTGGTTACATTTACCTCGTCATGGGAAATTACCCAGCGGCTCTGAAGAACCTCGAGCGAGTGCTCGAACTGGCGCGAGCCTTCCACAGCTTGAGCCATAAGGAAACGGCTTTAGCGCATCTCGGTTCGGTTCATTACCGTCAAAACGATTACATCAAAACGGAGGAATACTGGCGCCGGGCACTAGAGGTGTCGAAAACTATTGCTGCGAAGAACAGCAGAGAGACAACCTTTCCACAAAATCATCTCGGCAATCTTGGCGACGTTTATTACCATCTCGGAGACATTGCCGCCGCCAAGCAGGCCTACTCGGAATCGCTCAAGCTCTCGATCGAAGTCAAAGACGAACGCAATCAATCAAGCGTACTGAATGCCCTGGGTGATTTGTATGTCGCACAGGCTGATTTCAATCAAGCCCAACCGATCTACGTACAGGCACTGGCGCTGGGCGTGAAGCTGGATAACCTCGGCAATCAGGTTGGAGCTTTGTTGGGCCTCGCCGCTTTGCACCGCCGGCTGGGAAATTACCAATTAGCGACCGAGTATGCGCAACGAGTGCTGACGCTGTTGGAAGGACAGACCAGTCCAATGTTGCGGGGCCAGGCATTGAACAGCCTGGGATTGTCGCATCTTCGCTTCAACAAGTTCCCGGAAGCTCTTGCAGCTTTCCAGAAAACACTTGCAATTGATGCGGACACGATTGGCCCGCATATCCGTTGGACTGCTCACGCCGGCGCGGCCAGGGCTTATGTCCAAAGCGCGCAGCGTGACAAGGCACGCGAGCACTACCTCAAAGCGATCGACCTGATCGAGAAAGTTCGCGCCGGACTCGGCGGCGATGAAGCCAAGGCGGGGTTCTTGCAAGACAAGATCGAGATCTACAAAGAACACATCGCGTTGCTACTCGATCTGCATCGGCTGGATGGCAAATCGCATCATGGCACAGATGCCTTTCATTACAACGAACGTGCCCGCGCCCGCGCTTTTTTCGATCGACTAGCAGAAACAAAGATCGATCCGGAACAGGACATTGCGCCCGACCTGTTGAAGCAGAAACGAGAGTTGCATACGCGCATAAATAAGTTGACCGCTCAGTTGATCAAAGAACGCTCGAGTGAAACGAGCAGGCAGGATCAAGTATTAATCGGCACGTTGAAAGAGCGGTTGGACCAGGCGGATAAGGAGTTGAGTGATTGGCTGCGGGAATTGCGGCGGCGCAATCCACGATATGCGTCCTTGCAATACCCTGAACCGGTCACGCTTGCCGCGACCCAGCGCCTGCTCGATGATCAGACAATCTTGCTAAGCTATTCGCTGGCTGAACCGGCATCATTTCTGTTTGTCATTACCAATAATAATTTTCAGGTGAAACGACTGCCGTCAGAGACGTTGCTCAACAAGCGCGTGCAGGACCTGCTGGCAGCCATCACCAACAAAAACAATCCCGCGACGGAGCGATATCGTCTTGAAGCTATTCGGCTGTCGCAGGATTTGTTGCCGGACGGCAGATTGCTCGCCGGCAAGAAAGCGTTGGTGATTGTAGCAGATGGAGCATTGCATAGATTGCCGTTCGAGGTTTTGTTTCGGCCGGGCACGTCGGCGTCCGGCGATTTGCGTCGTTGGCCATACCTGATTCAGAAATTTGCCGTGAGTTACGTGCCTTCGGCGAGTGTCTTAGCTGAGTTGCAGAACCAGGCGCGCGAAATGGCGCCCAAGGGTTTTATCGCATTCGGCGATCCGCTTTACGACCACTCTGCCAATGCAACTCTCCGCCTTACGAATGCCGGAGACCGGCTGAACCTGCAACGACTTCCTTACAGCCGCACCGAAATCGACGGTATTGCGCGCCTCTTTCCCAAAGATGACTACGATCTTTTCTTCGGTGCGGAGGCGAGCGAGGAAAATGTCAAAGCTCCGGGACGATTGAGTCGTTATCGGATGGTCCACTTCTCAACTCATGGTTACGTCAATGAAGCTAGACCACGCTTTTCCGGTCTGCTGCTCTCGCTTCCAACCAGCGAGTCGCCGTCGGCCATTCGCAATCTACAATCGGAGGATGGAGTCTTGTCGGCTTATGAGATTTTCGACCTGAAGCTGAAGGCCGATCTCGTTGTGCTCTCTGCGTGCGAAACGGGCCTTGGTAAAGAGATCAGAGGGGAAGGATTGATGAGCCTGATGCGGGCGTTTATGTATGCCGGCACGCCTTCAGTTTTGGTCAGTTTATGGAATGTCAACGACGAGACCGCTGCCGATTTGATGATTCGTTTTTATCGTCACTTGAAAACGCCGGGCACCAGGAAGAACGAGGCTTTGCGCCTCGCGCAGTTGGAGACAATTGAAGACAACGGTTTTGCTTTTTTCTGGGCGCCTTTCGTGCTGATAGGTAAGCCTTAGTAATCTCAGGTTGGACCAGTGACCAGGAGCACGTGTTCGCCAATCTGCGTGCTGGCATTTTCGTGTTGGCCCAAAAGCCGGAGCCGGTATTTGCCGGGACCCAACGCTCCGCGATTCAGCCGGAAACGCAATACTCTATCGACACCTTTCGGTCGTAGCCTTTGGAACTTCCGCACGATTCTCCCATCTTGATCGACTAGATCGATTTCATATTCGTTGAATGCGCCCGGTTTGCTAATCAGCAAGCGCACCTCCGCCGCCGTGCTTAATTTCAATTGCAGTTCTTCGGTGGAGCCGCGATCGGACGACAGAGTGAATGCGAAAACTCGAGTGTCGTCGCCCGGCGGCCGCGCGTCCGCCAGTAAGTCCTGGAGTTGATCACGTGAGGCTTCTGCCGCCAGGCGTTGCTCGCGCTCTCGTTTTAGTTGGTCCGCAGTGCTTTCGGTGAGTTGTGCGAGGCGCTGTTCGAGATCTTGTTGTTTGCGCTCCAACTCGGCGGCCATTTCCTGAGATTGTCGCCGCTCTTGCCACAAACTCCACGCCAGCCACCCGATCGCACCCAGAGAAATCAGAAGACTGGCAGCCATTGCCAGTGTAAGGCGCGAATCCAGAAAGAACTTCTTGCTGCGTGCGTGTTCAAAATCGCTTTCTGTTGACGAGAGGTTCACGCGCTCCCAGAATAATTGCCACTGCTGGTCCATCTCAGCGATAGTGACGTTTTCCTCATCCGTGCGTGCTGGTTCCAGAAAGTCGCTGAGACTCCGAAAAAGAGCGATGCACTCGGCGCAGGTGATCAGATGGACTTGTATTTCTTCGCGTTCAGCCTCAGACAGTTCGCCACGGTAATAGGCAAACATTCTCGACTCGTTCAGATGCGGACCGTCCTGATTGCTCTGATCGCGATTGGCAACTTTCATATAAATGCGAAATTCGTCCCCGTGCGTCATTACAATCTCCTGAGCTTCAGACCTCGATTTCTCCAAAGTAGGAACTCAACTGCGTGCGCAGCGCGTTCCGCGCCTGATGCAGATGTGCTTTGACTGTATTGACGGAAATACCCATCAATCTGGCAATCTCAACGTGCGACAATTCATGAACTACTCGCAACTGCACACAGCGGTTCATCTGTGGGGGCAGATGTCGCATTGCACCCTGGAGTTTCTCAAGCCGCTCATGTTCCAGGGCAATCCCGAGAGGATCGGCACCCTCGTCAGGAATCAGCGCCGCCAATGAAGGACGTTCGTCAGTCTCGACGCCGGCGTCCAGAGGCAGAAGGGTAGCGGAGCGCTTTTGCGCTCTCCGCTTTTCGATCAGATTACACCAGACATTATGAGCTATAGCGAAGAGCCAGCTTTCAAACTGCTCTTCCTGACGCAAGTCCCCCAGTCCTTTATAGACAAAAACAAACGTGTCCTGGGTGAGGTCGCCAGAATCTTCAGCGTCAAATCCCTTGCGGCGAAAGAAGCGAAATATCTGTGCGTAGTGATGTTCGAAGAGCCAATGGAAGTTTTCCTCGACATTCAGCCCTTTTTTTATCTCGCGAATTGACTCAACAGAGTCTTTGGCAGTGGGGGCCACGGTCCGGAATTATAACAGTCATTTTCCGCCCGCCCCATCATTCACTGACGCACCAAAAATAGTTCGACGGCGGCTAAACCTTCTCGCGCAGACTCTGACTAATACTCATATCAGAAACAAATCAACCATCTATGGAGGTAAACCTGCCAGCAGGATACATCGCATTGAAAGACACAGAAGTTTGACTTAGCACCCACTCAGACTAAGCAGTCCAACACGAAAGGATGAATTAAGATGGCTAGTCCCAACATTAGCGTTATCATAGAGCCCGAAGAGTCGGGCCGGATCGTCTACCTCGCGATGGCGCCGAAGACCAGCGGCGCAGCGCGCAAGGGCCAACTCTCCCTGAAGCTGATCGTTACCAACAACGAGACGGCTTCCGTCAAGGTTACCAAGGTTAGGCTGACCTTCCAGGGCAGTCCTGCGGTGAACGCTGCGTCCTACTCACCAAACCTCACCGTCGCCGCCGGGACCACTGCCCAGTGGTTTTTCCAGCCGGCTGACTCCGTCCTGCTGCCGCAGCCAGCGCCGCCTAAGGTGAAAGTCGAAGTGACGGGTCAAGGGTTCACGGATCCGTGGACGGCGACCTACGACCTTGCGCCTCATGTGAGCCCGGTGACGGGCGGGAGCTTCCTGTTTCCAGCGCGAGCTAGCGATTTTCGCGTGGGTGAATACTGGACCGGGCGTGGTGCCGGCCACGCCTCTGCAGGGGACGGCAGCCAGCTCTTCGCCTACGACATGGGCATCGTCGGCTGGGACACCACCAAGAAGGCCTGGGCCGAGGTGTTTCCCGGCAAGAAGGGGGACAAGAACGATCACTACCGTATCTGGGGCAAGCCGCTCTATGCGATGGCCGACGGCGTCGTACGCTCGTTCCTCAATGCAATGAACGACAATACAACCATGGGAACCCAGACGCCGACGCCGAGCCCGGTCGAGGGCAATCATTTCTGGATCCAGCACGGCGACGAAGTTGTTGTCTATGCGCACTTCAAGAAGGGATCGTTGAACCCAGCTTTCATGTCGGTCGGTGCCACAGTGAAGGCTGGAGACTTCCTGGGCGTGGCAGGAAACAGCGGCAACTCAACGAACCCGCATCTCCATATTCATTCCATCGAGGCTACTCAGCCATGGGCAGGACCACTGCGACCGCTGCCCTTTCGCAACACCTGGGTCGTGGAGCGGACGGCGCTGGCGCCGCCCAGCCCCTCTGGTCCGTGGTTTCGTTGCCAGGGCCACGGCTGCGCCAAGACCGAGATGGCTCTCTGGCCAGCCGCCACCGCGCCCGCGTGGTATCCGCCAGGCTGGGCGGAACTGACGCGCTTCGGCATCCCGGCTGACTCCTACCAGACGGAGTTCGAGCGCATCGTGACGTCCGGCTATCGTCTCGTATGGATCGACGGCTACGAGGTAGACGGCAAGACATTCTTCAACGTCATCCTCCGCGCTGCCGACGGCGTACCCTGGGTGGCCCGGCACGGCCTCACGGCATCACAGTATCAAGCGGAGTTCAATCAGTGGGTCGGACAGGGCTACCGGTTGAAACATATCGAGACCTATGTGCAGGGCGGAGCTGTCCGCTATGCGGCCATCTTCATCAAGAAATCGGGTCCGGCATTCCTCGCCTACCACGGCAAGAACGCCACAGAACACCAGCAGACTTTCGATAGTCTCACGGGCCAGGGTTGGGTTCCCGTGAACATCTCGGTCGTTTCTCCGAACGGACAGCGCACTCACGCGGCACTTTATGAGAAGCTAGACGCTGGCACATTCTGGACAAAGAACTTCATGACCGCTAGCGAGTACCAAACGGAGTTCGATGCCAACGTTCAGTCGGGCCGGAAGCTCGTATATCTCAATGCCTACCGCCATGGCTCGAGTACACGGTTCACCGCCATCTGGCACCAGAAGGCACCCGCACCATTCTTGGCGCACCACGGTTTGACTGGACCGCAATTCCAAGCGGCCTTCGATTCAAACCTCGCCAGCGGGTTTCTGACACGAGCGATCGCCGGCTACGAGGCGTCCGGTACGGCACGGTTCGCCGCGTACTGGTCGAAGTGAGCCCGCTGAGAACTGCCCGTATGGCTCATATTGAGACGGAGGGCAATTGTTGAAAGAAACTCTGCATTTCCGTCGTGGACGTCAAAAGCAAGTTGCGAAGAGTGTCCACTGTGGGGAGCCAAATTTCTGAAGAACGGTCACCTGTTAATGGTGGCCGTTTCATTTTTTCCGTTTATGATTTGTCGTACACATTGGGAAGGCCTTCATCCAGTGACTCAACCAGCAATCTTTATTTCGTTTACGGTCCACGACTTCCGAAACCTTTAGAAGTCCAAAGTACATTCTCATCTCGTTCGTTGGTGCGGTAGGCGGCAAGAGTGGGAGCCAAACTCGTCCAACGTGAAAAGCGACCGCTCGGTGTACTTCTCTCTTGGCTCTCCCGCCCAACTGTAATAGCGTTGACACATCATTTCCATAGGTCTAGTCTCTTGGTTAACTCACACAGTGAGATGTAAGCACCTTCATCAGAACAGCTTGCACGCTAAAACGCAGGAGGGCATTAACCAGTGTCAACCTCACACGCTCCATCGCTTCTGACTACCAATAAGATTCTCAATGCTCTGTCACGAAAAGACTATCCGGCTCTGTTTGCCAATCTGCAACGCGTCCATTTTCCGCGAGGCAAAGTGCTGTATGAGCTTGGAGAGCGAATTGACTACAACTTCTTTGTGATGAGTGGAATGATCTCAGTACTGGCGATCACCGAAGATGGTTCTACTACCGAAATATGCATGATTGGAAACGAGGGGGTAGCAGGAGTTTCCGCGCTCCTGGGAGTTAACGAAGCTCCTTACCGAATGGAAGTCCAAATTCCCGGCAACGGTATGCGAATTAGGACAACGGTCCTCATCGAAGAGTTTGGTCGGGGCGGGCCACTTCGCGATTTGACGTTGCGCTACACACATTCACTGATCTTACAGATTTCTCAGTCGGCTGCTTGCAACCGCTTCCACTCGATCCAGCAGAGGTTGTGTCGCTGGTTGCTGGTAGCTCGCGACCGCGTGAAGTCAGACACGCTACATCTGACTCAGGAAGCGCTATCTCACATGCTGGGAGCGAATCGCACGAATGTCACCGCCGCAGCTCAAATTCTAAAGTCGGCAGGACTAATCGAATATAGTCGTGGTAGTATCCGGATTCTCGATCGTAATGAACTCCAAAGCGCTGCTTGCGAGTGTTATCACGCGGTAAATGCACATCTCGGCTATTCTCACGCGGCGTAGACTAGCAAAAAACTTTTTTTCAGGTTTTGTCGTTTGCGCGACAGACATGCGCTGAGCGCTCGTGTATTTTACGTGGCGATAACGGCGCATTTGGATGTAAGTGGGTCATAGGTCCTGCCAGATTCAGACTCCCGATTGTCCACCCCTTAGATAACTTCCGATCCAATAGGAGAATTGCAAATGAATCATGTTTCACGCGTTCGTACTCTGTCTAGTCTCAAAGCAATAGCCTCAGTGAAATCAATCTACACTATCGCTTTTGCTTTGCTCTTGACCAGTGGGATTCTGGTCGCTTTCCCGCCAACCAGCACGTTAGCGGCTGCCTGCTCGGCTACCTGCGGCCAAGGCGAAACGATAAGTATTGCAGGAGCAAGTAGCTGCTCGTGCACAGATAATCAGGGATGTACTTGGACGATTAATGGAAAGAACTACGCCGCTACGTGCGGAGTTCAGCCGGTATACAACAGCGATTAGCCTTCGACGCGGCAGTAATAAGGCCGGGATGGTCCCTGCTTCATTCTTTACCGAGGCAGGGATCTTTCAATTTTCACAGAACCCAACTGTGTTCAATAAGTCGTAGAACACAAACGTGAAAAATGCATATAGAAGAATGCATACAAAGGAAATAAGGCGGCAATGAAAAATACCATTCAACACATCAGCAGATTGTGCATCGCGTTGGTACTCGCTCACGGCTTGTCTGTGGCGCAAGGGATCAAAACTATGAAGCCGGCCGGCAACGGCGAAGCGAGGAAAATTTCAAGTGCCGAGCAAGAGCAAGAGATGCAAGGGGAGCTACTCAAGTCGCTGCGAGTGTCCACGCTTATCCGGACTATCGACAGTATCAAAAAGATCGACGAACCGGCTTTGCGCATTTCAGCACGCAATGAGATCTTGAAATATCTCACTTTGGACACAGCTCTGTCTGAGGATAATCAAACTCTGGCAAGTATCATCGCGGGAGATGCGTTGGCGGATTTTAGCAAACACGCCGAGGAGATCATGCCTTCGCTGGGCGAGTATCTTTTCAGTAATTTGTCAGTCTGGATCAGAAAATATCAGCCAGCCCTTAGCGAAAAAGTCGAGGCTCTGGAAAAAACCAGGATGAAGGGGAAAGACTCCCAGAGCATTCGGGCCCAAATGGCGCTTCCCGGGGGTGATGTGCAGGCAGCGCGGCGAATTACGCAATCCCTGGAGGAGGGGAAAGACATATCTGTCCTGATTCTGTACTTGAACGAACTAATAGCTGGTAACTCTCCAGAGGTTGGGCCGTTGCTGTCGAAGATTGTTGAGATGGCGGCGCAAGGACGGCTCTCATTCGCGACCTTACTTTCTGTTAGCGATCTCTATTTAGGACCTCACACTCCGCTCGTATTGAAGAAGAGATTTTTGGCAACGGTCGTTGCTCGGACGCAGCCGTTTAACCTGGACAAAGAGCCGGCGTCGCAAAGCGCTTATTCTCTATTGACCAATCTCCTTCCTGCTATTCAGGAAGTAATGCCAGAGCTGTACAGCCAGGCGGTAAACCAGCGCCTCGTGATCTATGGCTCCTTCAACAGAGAACAAGTGGCGGATGAAGAGCGCAGCAGACGACTCAGCGACGGCACTCTCTCCGCCGAAGATCTGATCGCCGAAGCAGAGGAAACAAAGTCGAAGTTAAAACGAAATGAATTGCTGGCCCAGGCGGCGCAACTGGCCATGGAGGGCAAGAGGTTTCCTGTATGCCTCGAAGCTGTAGGCAGGCTGGATCTTGATGCCCCCGGAATATCGCCTGATTTTTGGAGAAACTGGAATGACCAGTTTCTCAGAGGTTATGTAAAAGCTGTCTTAGCGGAAAAGAAGCCTGAGCTGGCCGAGCAGGGCACGGGACGCGTTGACGCGCCCTACGCGAGAGTTCAGTCCCTCGTAATGGTTATTCAGTATTGGAGAAAGGCCGGCGATAACGACTCTGCTCGGCGCCTGTTAACGCAGGGGAGGAAGGCAGCAAACTCGGCAACGGACTACGTTGAACGAGCCAAAGCTTTTCTCTTATTGAGTGCTGTCTCTAATCAGGGCGATAGCTCTGAAAAAATGGAACTGCTGGAATCCGCCATCAAAGCCTTGAACAGCGTGTCCATGCCAGAGCGCGGAGATGATTTGAGACCCTACCAGACTTATGTGTGGAAGTTGAATGGCGCCGAATATCAAGTTAGCGCGCAATTCAAGGACTTGACCAAGAATGGTAATGAAGAGGCGCTGACTCTGGTGGAAAGGATCAATAAGCCCGAGTCGAGGACTTTCGCTCTGCTAGGAATTCTTCAGGGAATGCATGATCTTTCCCGATCAAAAAGAGGTTAATAAGCTCGATCACCTTGTCGGTGGCCGGTCAAGTGTGCTTTTACCAAAGGCATTTAGGGGAAACGAAATGAATAAAGTGTTGAGAAGTAGATTTCCTTCCAGAAGTTCCTGGTTAACGGGACTTTTGATCGTGGGTTTGATCTTAGTCAACCTGTTGTTAGTCAGACAAAACTTCGCCATGCGGCGGGAGTTGACCGCTCGGGCGGACGCGGTTGACCCAGCCGCGAAGTCGTTGAAAGAAGGGGAACTCGTCACCTCGCTTGCCGGCTCGGACATCAATGGGCGACCGTATGAGCTGAACTACAGCAAAGATGGGCGCAAGCATTTGCTCTTTTTTTTCTCGCCAAGTTGCCGTTACTGCGTGCAGCAGGCCCCGCTCTGGCGAGATATGCTGAGCAGAGTGGATAGTAGCCGGATCGAAGTATTGGGTCTTCTCAGTGACAAGGAGGACAAGAAGGCTGTATTCACTCACGCCGACGAGTTGGGCTACTTCAAGACCAGGACGCCGATGCCGCTTCTATTTGTGGGTAACGAATCACTTGCGCGTTACAAGCTGATAGCCACGCCGACGACGTTACTGGTTAGCAGCGCCGGGAACGTGGAACGTGTTTGGGTAGGCAAGTGGGACGAGAACAAAATGAATGAAGTAGCCGCCGCTTTGAAATGAAACTCGAAGCGCGGCGGGGCGTGTGAGATATTGGCTGTGAAAATACTTTATGCTCTGGCTCTGGCGTTGGTTTTAGTTAGTGGAATTCTGCTTGTTTTCCCGCCGAAGATTACGTTGGCGGCCAACTGTTCAGCCAAGTGTGACACCGGGGAGGTCCTGAGCATTAAGGAAGCAAGTTGGTGTTCCTGCATGGACAATGTTGGGTGTGTCTGGCGGCGAGACGGCAAGGACCACGTTAAGAAGTTCTCAGGGGCCGATCTTTGCATTGCTGCGTTGGCGTGGAAAGATCGTTAACTAATGGGGGTGCTAGTGATGAAGAACCGATCGATTTTTTTGGTTGTTCTGCTCGCTATTGTTGCATTTGCGGCTGGCTTCAGTGCGGCAGGACGACAAAGATTTGAATACCAGGAAACCTGCCTAAGCAAAGACCTAAACGAATTGGGAGCAAATGGCTGGGAACTTGTCTCGGCGACCAATCAAAGTAACGACGTAAAATGTTTCTTCCTAAAGCGGTCAAGGTGAAGAATTCGTCTGATAAGCCGCAGGCTAGCGCGTTTGCGACCGTTCATTGTTAGGTCTCGATTTCGGTGTGTTCGATTGTCGTACCTGGCTACGACGAAAAAACTGCGCCCAGCGCGGCAATAGCTTTCTTGGGCCATCCCAGCGCATCTGGGTGATCAACTCGCGCCCGCACCAGTCAATGACTTCACCTCAAAAAAGAGGCATTGCAACAATTCACTCTTCAAGTAACCAATGCCCACCGTTGTTCAGGTTCTCACCAGGTGCATGGCAAAGGTTGCGAAGAGTGTCCACTGTGGGGAGCCAACTCTAAAGAGAAAGTCGTCGAACCCCATGCGGCGGCCTTTTCTCTTTGCTGGAAAGATTAGTAACAGCGACCACATCAAACGGCCGGTGCGGTCCTTGACAGTCGAGTTCTAATGGCCTACCTCATGTTCAATAAGTAGCCAGAAAAATCCTTGACTTTCATGAAGGAGACGGAATAGTGTGCGACCGTTTCCCATAAGGCTGAATTCTCACGAGTCCCTGATCTTGCATGCGTCCAATAGGGCATTCCCTAATGCTGCTTTAAAGGCAATATGACTTCCCCGGTTGTGGAAGGTCCATCGGCCAGTGAACGGATATGACTCGTTTCCTTAACTACATTGGAGTCGCCGCCTACTGCTCGGTGTTCAGCGCCATTGCGATTGCTCATTCCGGGGGCGCCATAGTCGCGGGATCCATCACAGACCAAACCGGGGCCGTTGTAGTCAATGCCGAGGTCCAAATTCTGAATATAGCCAGCGGCCAGCCGCGACAGACGAAGACTGATTCGTCCGGCAGATATGAATTAGCCGGCCTGCCCGTTGGTTCCTATCGGCTTTCTGTGGTTAGCGAAGGTTTCGCCGTTGCGGCGCGAGGGATCACTCTGCGTGGTAACAGGGAGTACCGGGAAGACTTTTCGCTGGTGCCGGGCATTATCGAAAGCCGTATTACGGTGACGGCCGGTAAGGGCAGCGCCCGAGTCGCGGCTGAGACTCCGCAGAGCGTCACCGTAACTGATCAATCGCAAATCGAAGAGCGGCGTCCGTCATCAACATTTCGAGCCATCGACAAAGCGCCAAACCTCACGCCCGTCATTGCCAATCCGGCACTGGAACGGCCGCGCCTGCGCGGTCTTGCCTCAAACAGGCTTTTGATCATTCTCGATGGTGAGCGACTCAATAACATGCGCAGCGATCCTACCTCGGGCGTGTCCCCGAGCGTGGTGGATGTGACACAGTTGGAGTCGGCCGAGGTACTCAGCGGCGCGGGATCGAGCCTGTATGGCTCGGACGCTATGGCGGGAGTGATTAACTTGATAACCACGAGCCCGGATCGTAGCGATTCCCTTAACCACCTCGGCGCGCGTTTCAATGGCGACTTCCGCAGCAACGGTCGGTTCCGTCGCGGCGCCGCTACAATCAATTGGAGCAGTCCCACCTTCGCCTTGCGCCTGGGGGGATCACTCTTCCGCGGAACCAACTACCATGCCGGCGATCAATCCATCTCCCTCGGCGAGGTCGTGCGACTGGGCAACCTGGCCACAGATTTGGGGAATGTCATCGGCAACAGCGTCGCGCGCACCTATGCGGTCTGGAGCTTGCCCGCGCGCGCCGAGGTCCCTAACGGTCAAGCACACGGATTTAATGACCATCTTGATCTGTGGGTTTTCCCAGGAAAGAATCAAAGCCTTCGCTATCGTCAGTTGAATAGCCAACACAAGAATTTGGGCTTCTCATTTATTGCGCCACCATTCGATCAGCGAACGCAGTTCAACGGCTTTCGGCGCTTGGATAAGAATGGTCTCCGGTACGAAGGCCGTGAACTGAAAACGTGGTTGCCCCGCGTCGCGGCGGGCTTTTACCGGCAAAAATACTCCTTCCCGGATGGCACCATTACTTCTCCAATTGCCTTCGGAAGCAGTTGGACACTCGTGCCCGATCCCAGCGCGCCGCAGAACATGTTGGCCGTACTCACTGGCAATCGTTCGTCCTTTACCAGAGCGAGTTTCACGGACAACAAGAATTCCATTACGACCTACGCACTGGATGCGCAGGCCACGTTCGCGCCGTTTGTTGGCACATTGCTCACCACGGGCCTCGGATACTTTCGCGATTCATCGGCCGATGAGTTCTCGCGCACCGATTTCGTCTCACCGTTCAATGTCATTAGCAGCCGGGCAAGCAATCCGGATTCTGTTTATCGTAACTGGGGCTGGTTCAACTTGATCGAGTATGAGCCGGCGCGTTGGCTGCGGCTAACGGGCGGCTGGCGCGTTGACAACTGGCGCACCGAAGCACGTGTGACACCCGGCTTCCCGCTCGGCGTTGAGTCAACGCTACTCGATTCTTCCTTTTCGGAGCTAGTGGCTAATCCCGGTCCAATTAACACTGTGGGAGCAGCCGGAATAATTGATCTAATCAGTGGCACCAAAGGCATCGACACCAATCGCACCGTCGTAACCGGCAACGCCGGTGTCGTCTTGCGTCTCCCCAAGGGCATCAACCCATATCTTCGTTTCGGAAACAGTTATCGCGAGCCCGGGATTACGGAGCGCTACCTGCTGCGCAACTTTGGCGATCCTACTTTCAGCGTACTGGTCATTCCGAATACTGACTTGAAGCCCGAGCGGGGCCGGGAGGTCGACGTCGGCGTAAAAGTTCGGCGTGCGCGCTGGAACGCTTCAGCCAGCTACTTTGTCAACAATCTCAAAGACTTTATTGGCTCGGTCTTTGCGCCGCCGTTGTTTGTGCCCCCCGATCCAAGCGTCGGCTTGAATCCGATCTCGCCCTTTTTCCCGTTTCACGGTGTGCTCTACGTGCAGCGGACCAACGCCGCGCGAGCGCGGATTCGAGGCGTTGAAGCCGCTTATGAAGCGAGTTTGTCACTGGGCCGCGCCGGCACCATTACGCCCTTCGGGACACTCGGATGGCTTAAAGGATCCAATCTGACGCCCGACGAAAATACGGTGAAACTTATCGCGCAATTCTATAATCGCGCCGACACGCCAGTGCCATTGCGTGGTTCGGTGAACGACGTGCCGTTATCAAGCATCACGCCGTTTCGCACGATCGAGGGCGTTCGCTACGACAGTTTGAAGCGTCGCTGGTTTGGTGAGTATGAGGTCCGCTATCAAGCGCGCGTCACTCGCGCCGACCCACAGGATCTCACGGCTGCCATCTCAACTCAGTACGGTACGCTGGCCAGTCTCAATTCGTTTGCCGTGCAAGCCCTCCGCGGCGGTTACTCTTACCGTAAAGAAGATCATCGAGTTTCATTTACTTGCGGTGTGGAAAACCTGACCAATCGTTTGTACTTCGAACACTTTCAAACAGCTCCCGCGCCGGGGCGTTCCATAGTGTTCGGAACGACGATTGAGTTCTTCAACTTGTTAAGGAAATAGTCCGGGGTGTGCGGGCGGACGTGTGGGAAATCTGAAACTTCAGATTGAACGGCCGCCGAGCCAAATGTCTAACGCTATTCCTCATTGCCCGGGTCAACCCGATTTTTGATAGAGAGAACAACCATGAGCTACCTCGATGTCCCCAGATTACATTTCGCCGGAACCTTCCGGGCTGATCCCTCAACCGTCAACAACACACCGCAAAACTTTGATCCAGCAACTGTCATAACTTCGCAAAACAATGGCTGGAACCCTAATGGCACGGGCCAGTGGCAATTCCTGAATTGCCAGGTGCAGAGCGTCGTCTATAACGACGGTACCATCAGCAGCGACGATCCCGTCATTGGCAGTCCAGTCCAGGGAACGGACCAACCGCAGATCGCGAAGCTGGTAGACCTGGACTCAGAGCAACAGATGGTCTCAGAAATTTACGGCTTTCAAGTTCAGCTTAACGACTCAACCGGGTCAGCCGCATTGGTTGGCAACTTTGAAGTGGCCGGTTTTTACGACATCTGGTTTCGCGCGACCGTGGGCGGCGGCGACGCACCGATGGGCGCGTTCTATCAATCCGTGTTGACTAACATCCAGTGGGGTGATGTTTCAAACTCTCCCTTCCTTGAGCAGTTGATGGCCACCAGCCCCGATCTGCTATCCATCAAGTTCAACCTGGACGGCATCAACATGAATTCGAATAGCCCGAACTTCACGCAGGGCAGAATCGTCGGCACCATTGGGCCAGCCACTATCGATGAGCCAAAGCACTTTGTCGCCGGCCGGCTCCTGCGTAGCGCGCCCGGAATTGATCCCACCAATCCGCCGATAACGCTGCAAGGCACGCCTCCCGCGTCGCCGATGTTCTTCGCGCCCTTCCGGGTTGACGATAAACGCCAAGTGGTGTTGGTTGACTTTGGCAATAGCATCTCGACTACGACGCCGGGAGGGCCGGTCAATCCGGCGCTGGGAAATTTGCAGCTCGCCATACTGCCAGGCAATGAGCTGATCGGCGCAGTCAATTACCTGGCCCCAAACTGGTATCCGGATACGGCGGGGATTCAGGAATTTCCCCTGCAGGACTTCCCAGTCGATAACAATCAGTTGGGCATCGTGCAGTTGAATAATGACGGAACCATTAGCGCGCCTCTTTTACAGGAGGATTCGAATGGCTTGTTTGTCAGAGCTGACACCTTCGTTTTTAGGCTCAATCCCGGTGAGACGGCGGAAGTCAATTTCTGGGCAACTCAATTCGGACAGCCAGCCCCGCAACAGCAAATCAACCTGGCCCAGGACCCAAACACTGTTAACCAGATGCAATCCCCGCCGAACCCGCCGAACATCCCCGTCGGCGCACCCACCGACGCCCTCGCCACCGGGTCCGGACCGTTCCCCACTACATTGATGACGGATGATCTGGGGCAGGCCACGCTAAGCTTGAGCGCCTCCGATCCTGGCAACCCGAGGGTGTTCATCGACGGCCAGGTTTACGGGGTGTCGTATTTCCTCGCGGAGAGCAATGATAACCCTGACCCCTCAAACTTCCTTAGCGTGTTGGTCTTCAATAGTTTTCCACGGCTGGACAATCCAACCTGGCAAGACGTGCGACCAATCTTCGCGCAGTATGCGAAGCTTTATCCCTTCATGCGAGGTATCATCGACCTTTCTGTTTACAACGATGTGGTAGCGAATCTCGCCGCAATCCAGCGCGTGTTCCGTTTGCCCAAGACAGATCCGGGATACATGCAAGTGACCCGCGATATGTCGCGCGATAAAGTGAACATGATTCTACATTGGCTGGAGTTGGGTGCACCGTTTGGCTCGGAAGCGAGCCCAGACGCTAACCTGCCGGAGCCCAAGGGAAAGGATTACTAAAGAAGATAACGAACTCCGGGTTGCGACTTGGAGATTTCAGGTTGAGAACTGACATTCGAAAAAGATGAAACGTTATTTACTTATCGTGGCGGCAACGATTGCTTTCTTCCTGCTGCTGTTCTTTACGGTCGAGGCATTGGGCGTTCCGTTGCTGGCAGACCCGACGCCGTGGATGCGACACGGTGGCGTCCTGGCAGGCGCCCTGGGCATAACCCTTCTGATTGCGGATGTCCTGCTGCCGGTGCCATCCAGTCTGGTGATGGTTGCCCATGGGGCGCTCTTCGGAGTTTTAAAGGGAACTCTTCTTTCGCTGCTCGGCAGTATGGGCGCGGCACTTGTAGGATTTGCCATCGGGAGACGCGGTGGAAAATTGCTCGGTCGACTTGTGACGCCGGCAGAACGAGCGCGAGCCGATCAGATGTTGGCTCGCTGGGGAGCTCTTGCCGTAGCTCTGACCCGCCCCGTTCCGTTGCTGGCCGAGACCACTGCGATCATGGCAGGCGCCTCCCCTCTCACGTGGCGACGCATGGCGTTGGCTTCCATGATCGGTTCGCTGCCACCATCTCTAATGTACGCTCTGACTGGAGCGGCAGTCGTAAACTTCCAGAGTACGGCGATGATGTTCGGCGCCGTCCTGCTGGTCACTGGTTCATTCTGGCTGGTAGGGAGACTACTCGATCGTTACTTAAGTAAAAAAAGAAACCGGCGCGACGCAGAGCAGCATGACGCAAACAGCGACCTAAAGTTGGCGCAAGAGTAGCGACGCTTTACTTAACTCGCGCCAGGGTTCGTATGTAGGTGACCTGATCGCCGATGATTAAGGTGTCCCCGTTCAGCTCGTACGGCCTTGCCTGAGCTGACCCGACTTGAGTCGGATCCCATGCGCCTTCCACTTGCACCGTGATATTTGTCGCGTCCACCGTGTACGTGCCGTAGTAGGCGATGTATCCATTGTAGATAGCCAGGGCTTCGTCCGGTGGCGGAGGATCGGTAGTGATTGCGACCGGAGGCGTCGTCATGATTTGTATTGATGCATGGCCCGTCGCGTCGTAGATGAAATAACCCGACGGAGGATTACCAAAGGTATACGGTATCCAGGGGTCGCTGGCCGAGGCACGGTCTTCGGCGGAAATCAATCTCCAAGTGCCGACCAATTGTTTCTGTAGACTTTTGAGAGAAGGCTTCTTAGGTTTTGAGTTCATTTGGATGCTCCTTGAGAGGTTTGGGGGTAGATGCATTCGGCGTTATTTGTCTAACGTGCTGAAGCAGTACACAAGTGAGTAAAACGATTTCGTAAGCGACAGGCGAAAGAGAGTACAGGCGAGCCCGAAGTTATCGAGAGTAGTGGACGAAGCGATGCCGAGTGGAATACCGTCTCGCGCCGAACTCGCTTCCTTTTACACCATGCCACCAAAGTACAACTGCACGGCCGGCAAAGCAACATTCAGTTAACCCTTACTTCCCTTTCACCGATAAGGAGTCTATATGAACAAGCTCTTACACTCGATCCTACAGCCCTTCGTGCTGGTCGCGGCGCTGCTTTGTCTAACGCAAACTACCAGAGCGCAGGACCCGGTCAAAGTAGACCCCAGGCACTATAAAGTGATTATGGAAAACGACAGCGTGCGCATACTTGAATTCAAGGATGCGCCCGACCACAAAGTCC
>Ga0190270_10000307_pt1 | contig 20698 bp, 24 predicted proteins | sample Popmic320T_FD_133748 | JGI IMG/M metagenome (GOLD analysis project Ga0190270, IMG submission 133748) | Populus adjacent soil microbial communities from riparian zone of Weber River, Utah, USA - 320 T | ecosystem: Environmental > Terrestrial > Soil > Riparian zone | place: USA: Utah | collected...
CGCATCCGGGTTCTTGAACACCCGGTCGAGCACGCCCCGCTCCTGCAGCGAGCCGACCACGTCCGCGAGCGACTCGACCGGCTCGCTCCGCACGACCGGGAGCTGTGACATCGAGTAACGCTGCATCAGGTCGATCGCAGCGCCGACCTTGGCATGCGACTCGATCGTGACGAGGTCGGGCACCTCATGCTCCTCGCCGCGCTTGAAGCGCAGCACCTGGTCGATCGTCGGCGCCGGCGCCTTCCGCTCGAGGAAGCCGTACTGGAGCATCCAGTTGTCGTCGTAGAACTTGGAGAGGTAGGAGCGTCCCGAGTCGGGGAGGATCGTCAGGATCTTCGCGTCTCGGCCGAAGTCCTTGGCGATCTCCAGCGCGGCCCAGATCGTTGTTCCCGCGGAGCCGCCGGCGAGGATGCCCTCCTCGCGCGCGAGCCGGCGCGCGGTCACGAACGAGTCACGGTCGGAGACGCGCACCCAGCGGTCGACGACGTCGCGCGACATCGTCACGGGCCACGTGTCCTTGCCGATCCCCTCGACGAGGTAGGGATGGGTCTCGTCAGAGGTGTAGACCGACCCCTCGGGATCGGCGCCGACGATCTGGATCTCCGGGTTGCGCTCCTTCAGGTAGCGGCCGGCGCCCGAGATCGTGCCGCCCGTGCCGACGGAGATCACGAGCGCGTCGATCTCGCCGTCGGTCTGCTCCCAGATCTCAGGCCCCGTCGTCTCGTAGTGGGCCTGCGGGTTGGACATGTTCGAGTACTGGTCGGGCTTGAAGCCGCCCGGGATCTCCTCGGCGAGCCGGTCGGAGACCGAGTAATAGCTCTCCGGCGAGTCGTGCTCGACCGCGGTCGGCGTGATCACGACCTCGGCGCCGTAGGCGCGCAGCATCGAGATCTTTTCCTGGCTCATCTTGTCGGGCATGACGAAGATGCACCGGTAGCCGCGCGCTGCGGCCGCGATTGCGAGCCCGACGCCGGTGTTGCCCGAGGTCGGCTCGACGATCGTCCCGCCGGGCCGGAGCTTCCCCTCGCGCTCGGCGGCCTCGATCATCGCCATCCCGATCCGGTCCTTGTTCGAGCCGCCCGGGTTCAGGTACTCGAGCTTCGCCAGCAGGGTCGGCTCGGCGTCGCGCGCGATCCGGTCGAGCCGGACGATCGGGGTATGGCCGACGAGGTCGAGCAGCGTGGGGTACTCGCGGGCCATCGGCGCGTAAGCCTATGCAATCCGTACTCGCCCGCAGCCGCGATCAGCGCGGTCACCGATGGCGCCGAGCGCGTTCGGACGCATCCTGCGGGCATGACATCCCGGGTGACACCGAAGCAGTGCAGCCTTCGCGAGGCGGTCGGCGAGCGGGAGCTCTGTCCGGGCGAGGCCTGCATCTTCTGGGAGGCCGGCGGCGCCGTCGTCGAGCCGGGCTGCGCGATCGAGCGGCTGGGCGTGCCCGTGAAGGAGCAGCGCGACCTCGCGCTGCACCTGCTCGAGCTCCGGATCCGTGCCGATGAGGTCCGGACAGACGCGGAGCGCCGAGATGCGCACCGTCGCTTCTCGAAGCTGCTGAACCTCAACCGCGAGTAGCGTCGACCGAGGGGCCGCGGCGCGGCACGGGCGAGGACTGGATGATCGACGTCGTCGTCTGCCCGTAGAGGATGAAGCGGTCGAGGATCTCCTCGAGCTGCTCGACGTCGCGGACGTGGAGCTTCATGAAGAAGCAGTCCTCGCCGGTGATCCTGTGGCACTCGACGACCTCCGGCGTCTCGCGTGCGAGCTCGGCCACTTTGTGCAGCTGCCGCGCGGACGGCCTGATCCGCATGATCACGCCGAGCTCGTAGCCGAGCGCCTTGGGGTCGACCTCGGCGCGGTAGCCGGCGATGACGCCGCTGCGCTCGAGCCGGCGCAACCGCTCGGCGACGGCGGGGGCGGAGAGGTTGACCCGGCGACCGAGCTCGGCGTGTGTGAGCCGCGCATCCTCCTGCAGCTCGCCCAAGAGCCGCGCGTCCGTTGGATCGAAGGCCGTCCGGGAGTCCTGCCGTTGTTTCGTCGCCATCTGCTGCTGCACTCCTACGCCCTTGTTGGCCGTTGTCGCCTTCCGGCGGGGATCCTATCCTCATGCGCTCGGCCAGGCTCCCGCCGCACGCCTACTTCGTCGGCAGCGCCGTCTTCCACTACCTCGGGCCGGCATTCGCGGTGCTGCTCTTCGCGCGGGTCGACGTGCTCGGGGTCGCCTGGCTCCGGATCGCGGCTGCCGCGGCGGTCTTCGCGGCCTGGCGCCGGCCGTGGCGGCTCGTCCAGTGCCTCGACGGGCGGAGCCGCTCGACCTTCGCCGCTTGGGGCGCCGTCCTGGCGCTGATGAACGTCTGCTTCTACCTGGCGATCGACCGGCTGCCCCTCGGCACGGTCGCCGCGATCGAGTTCCTGCCCATGATCGCGCTGGCCGCGCTCGGCGCGCGGACGGGGCGGAACGCCGCCGCGCTGGGGCTCGCAGTCGGCGGCGTCTACCTCCTGACCGACGTCCAGCTCGAGGGCGAGCCGGTCGGTGTCGCGCTCGCGCTGGCGAACGCCGTCCTCTTCGCCGCGTACATCGTCCTCGGGCACCGCGTCGCGCAGGGCGAGCGCATCGGCGGGATCGACGGCCTGGCGGCCTCGATGCTGGTCGCGCTCGTGGTGGTGACGCCGATCGGCGGCTGGGAGGCGCTGCCCGCGCTCGTCGACCCGGTCGCGCTCGCGGCGGGGACCGGCGTCGGGATCGCTTCCTCGGTGATCCCGTACGTCTGCGACCAGCTCGCGATGGCGCGGCTCGAGCGCGCGACGTACGCGCTGCTCGTGTCGCTGCTGCCTGCGACCGCGACGGCGATCGGCGTCGTCGTCCTCGGTCAGGTGCTGTCGCGCGCGGAGCTCGCCGGCGTCGCGCTCGTCGTCGCCGGCGTCGCCGCGCACCGCGAACGCTCAGCTGAGACGCCAGAACTCGCCGCGCAGGCCGACCTCGTCCAGGATCGCCTGTGATTCGGCCGTCGTCCTGGGCCGCCAGTCGGGCTCGAGCCGCGTCCACCACCAGCGGCGTGCGAGCTCGTTCAGCAGCGTCGCCGCCATGCTCGCCCCGCGCTCCCAGCCGCTGCGGTCGAGCCAGCGCTCGAGGTGCTCCTCCGACCGGAGGAAGACCATCGTGCTTCAGGTGAAGGCGATGTCGTCCCACCAGCGCCGCGCCGGGACGACGAAGTGAACGAGCAGCTCGCGGCCGCGGACGAGCTCGCCGCCGCGCACCTCGAGCTCGACCGGCTCGCCGCAGTCCGGGCACTCCGAGCGGACGGAGCCGTCGGTGTGCAGCGCGGCCGGGATCCCGAGCGCGTCCCAGGCGCAGTTGGCGAACCACGAGCGGCCGCCTGCCTCGACCCGGTGGGGCGTCTCGACCGCGGAGAACGGGTTCAGCATCCGGACCTCGTTCGTCCCGGGGTGGAGGACGAGCGTGTGCGCATCGTGGAGCCGCCGGTAGGCGGCGGACGCCTCATCCCCGGCGAGCCCGAGCGCCGCGGCGGTGTCGACCGCCGACGGCGCCTTGCCCTTCGCAACGAACTGCGCGTAGAGGTGGTTTCTGATCCGGAGGTCGAGTTCGTCCACGCGACGAGTATGCCCCTCATGGCGAGCGAAGGAGCAAGGATCATGGGCCGCGAAGCGGCCCCTTTAGGGATCTTTGCGCGATGCCGGATCCGCTCCCGCGGATCCGGCATCTTGCGCGGAAATTCAGTGGCGGAAGTGCCGGCGCCCGGTGAAGACCATCGCGGCGCCGGCGCTCTCGACGGCTTCGATCACGTCGATGTCCCGCTTTGAGCCGCCGGGCTGGATGAAGGCGTCGACGCCCGCGTCGAGCGCGAGCCGCGGCCCGTCCGGGAAGGGGAAGAAGGCGTCCGACGCGAGTGAGGCGCCGGTGAGCGAGTGGCCGTGCTCGTGCGCCTTCTCGAGCGCAATCCGGACGGCGTCGACGCGGCTCATCTGGCCGGCGCCGATCCCGATCGTCTGCAGGTCCTTGGCGATCACGATCGCGTTCGAGGCGACGTGCTTGCAGACGCGGGCGGCGAAGAGCAGGTCGCCCCACTGCGCCTCGGTCGGCTCCCCGGTCGCTATCTCCATCCCTTCCCGGTCCTCGACGTCCCAGTCGCGGTCCTGCACAAGCAGGCCGCCGAGGACGCGCTTGTAGTCGCGCTCCCACGCCTCGGCCTGCCGGCGTTCGGTGTCGTTGAGGATCCTGATCGACTGCTTCCGGATCAGCGCCTCGATCGCGACCTCGTCGTAGCCCGGAGCGAACAGCACTTCCACGAACTGCTCGGCCAGCCGCTCGCCGAGGGCAGCGCTGACGGCGCGGTTGAGAACGACCACGCCGCCGTAGGCGGAGACAGGGTCGGCCGCGAGCGCCACCTCGTACGCCTCTTCGATCGACGCGCCGACGGCGACGCCGCACGGGTTCGCATGCTTGACGATCACGCACGCGGGGAGCGCGAACTCGCGCACGAGCATCCGCGCCGCGTCGAGGTCGTTGAGGTTGTTGAACGAGAGCTCGCGGCCGTGCAGCTGCTCGACGCGCGCGAGCAGGTGCGTCCGGACGCCGCGCTCGGCGTAGTAGGCCGCGCTCTGGTGCGGGTTCTCGCCGTAGGCGAGGTCGAGGTGCTTCTCGAATACCGGCGTGAAGACCGGCGCGAACGCCTCGCGGCCCGCGAACCAGGACGCGATCGCCGCCTCGTAGCTGGCCGAGGTCGCGAACGCGGTCGCCGCCAGCCGCCGCCGCGTCTCGTGCGAGAGCTCGCCGGAGGCGCGCAGCTCGGTCAGCACCGGCTCGTAGTCCGCGGGGCGGCAGACCGGCGCCACGTGCACGAAGTTCTTCGCCGCCCCGCGCAGCATCGACGGGCCGCCGATGTCGATCATCTCGACGGCCTCCTCCTCGCGGACGCCGTGCTCGCGCGCGACCTGCTCGAACGGGTACAGGTTGACGCAGACGAGGTCGAACAGCTCGATCCCGTGCTCGGCGAGCGCGGCCAGGTCGGTCTCGACCTCGCGCCGGGCGAGGATGCCGGCGTGGATGCGCGGGTGGAGCGTCTTCACGCGGCCACCGAGCATCTCCGGGAACTCGGTCAGATCCTCGACCCGCGTCACCCCGAGGCCGAGCTCGCGGATCGCGTCCGCGGTGCCGCCGCTCGCGACCAGCTCCCAGTCCAGCGAGGCGAGGCCCTTCACGAGCGTGTCCAGTCCCGTCTTGTCGAAGACCGAGATCAGCGCACGCACAGCTCTCTCACCACCTCAGGGAGCAGCCGGTGCTCGACGACCCGGATCCGCTGGATCAGCGTCTCGCTCGGCTGCACCGGCACCGGCTCCTGGCGGATCACCGGGCCGGTGTCGAGCCCCTCGTCGACGAGGTGCACGGTGACGCCGGTCGTCTCGACGCCTGCGGCGAGCGCGTCGTCGATCGCTCGCGCGCCGGGGAACTCCGGCAGCAACGACGGATGGACGTTGACGATCCGCGCGGGAAAGCGCTCGAGGAACTGCGGCGTGAGCAGGTGCATGTAGCCGGCGCAGACGACGAACCGCACACCGTGCTCCTGCAGCCAGTTCGCCATGATCGCGTCCCGCTGAATCCGGTCGGCGTACTCCGCGAGCTCGAAGGCGGCGGCGGGGACGCCGGCCGTCGCTGCGCGTTCGAGCGCGCGAGCGCCGGCGCGGCTGGAGGCCACGGCGCAGACCGGCAGCCCCGCGTCGAGCAGAGCCTGCAGGTTTGAGCCCTCGCCGCTGACCAGCACGCCGATCACGCGCGCCCCTGGCCGGCGTCGCCTTGCGTCACGTCGCCACGATCCTTCCGATCACGAACTCGTCCTCCGGCTCGGCGACGACGGCGCAGTAGCCGATCCCGAGGTTGAAGACGCGGCGCGCCTCCTCCTCGGCGACGTGGCGGCCGAGCCAGGCGAACACCGGTGGCCGCTTCCAGGCGGCCCAGTCGATCTCGGCGCGGAGCCCGTCCGGCAGCACGCGGCTCAGGTTGCCCTCGATCCCGCCGCCCGTAACGTGTGCAAACGCGTGCGCCCGGTCCCGCAGCCGGCGCACGTCCTCGAGATAGAGCCGTGTCGGCGCGAGCAGGTCGGGCCCGTCGTAGTCCTCGACCTCGAGGACGGAGCGGACGAGCGTGAAGCCGTTCGCGTGCACGCCGGCGGACGCCAGTCCGAGCACGTAGTCGCCCTCCTCGACCGCCGAGCCGTCGATCACACGGTCCCGGTCGACGATCCCGACGCAGGTGGCCGCGAAGTCGAGCTCGCCCTCGCGGTAGACACCCGGCAGCTCGGCCGTCTCGCCGCCGATCAGCGCCACGCCCGCCGCCCGGCAGACCTCCGCGGCTCCCTCGACGAGCTCCGCGACCTGCTCGAGGTCGACGTGGTTCGCGGCGACGTAGTCGAGCAGGATCAGCGGGTCGGCGCCGCACGTGATCACGTCGTTGATGCAGTGCGCCGCCATGTCGGCGCCGCAGGCGCGCAGGGCGCCGCGGGGACGGGCGACGATCGGCTTCGTCCCGATCGAGTCGGTCGAGGCCGCCAGCAGCCGTCGGTCGTCGAGCGCGTGCAGGCCGGCGAAGGCGCCGAAGTCGCGCGCGCCGGTCGACTCGACGGCGGCGCGCAGCCGCTCGACGATTCCCTCCGCCGTCGCGAGCGAGACCCCGGCGGCGGCGTACGTCCGGTCGTCGCTCACGGTCGCACTCTACGAGGTGGGTCGGGTGTCAGGTGAGCAGCTCGCCGTGCAGCTGCGGCCGCCCCTGCGGGCCGCCGGGGATGAAGCTGACGACCGAGTCCCCGACCATCACGCTCGTGCCGTCGCGCTCGGTATCGAGCAGCTCGGCGAGGACGGCCGCTTTCGACTCCGGGTCGTCGGCGAGCAGCTGCAGCTCCGTCAGCTGCAACACGTCGCTCGATTCCAGCAGCTCGTCGAGCCACTCGCGCGGCGGGTGCACCTCGAGCCGGTAGCCGGCGTTCGTGGCGATGAACGTCCTCCGGCCGCCGTGCGCCTGGACGCGGAGCTCCTGCTCGACAGCGCGGTCGACGACGTCGGCGAACTCGTCCTCGTCGAGCGCCAGACCGAGGTGGTCGACGCGCGGCAGCTCCCACTGCCCCGGCTGGACGACGACGTTGACGGCGCCGCGCTCGAGCTCGGTCAGCCGGAGCTTGAAGCCCAGCCGGTCGAGCTCCTCCCACGACATCCCGGGCTCGAAAGACTGGTACTCCTCCCCGATCCTCCCGTGCCGCGCGACGAGGCCGAACGCGAGCTTGCCGAGATAGCGCGCCTCCACCTCCCGGACCCGCGAGGTGACGAGGTGGTAGTGGAAGAGCTTCACCGCGGGCGAGTCTAGTGTGGTTGGCGTGCTGACCGACTGGACGCTCGATCCGCTGCAGCTGGCGCCGGTCGTGCTCGCCGGCGTCGCGTACGCGACCCGCGCGCGCACGCTGCGGCTTCGCGGAACGCCGATGCCGCGTTGGCGCGTGTTCCTGTTCGCGACCGGCCTCGGGCTGCTGCTGCTCGCCTTCGCCTCCCCGATCGCGGCGATCGGCGAGGACGAGCTGTTCAGCTTCCACATGCTCCAGCACGTGCTCATCGGCGATCTCGCGCCGCTCTGCCTGCTCGCTGGGCTCAACGGTCCGATGCTCCGGCCCCTGCTCGCGCTGCCGCCGGTCGAGCGCTTGCGCGTGCTCGCCAACCCCATCGTCGCGCTGCCGATCTGGGCGGCCAATCTCTACGTCTGGCACCTGCCGTTCCTCTACGAGGCCGCCGTCGAGCACTCCGCCGTGCACGCGCTCGAGCACATCTGCTTCTTCAGCGCCGGGATCATCGCCTGGCTGCCCGTGCTCGAGACGCTGCCGGCGCCGGAGTGGTTCGGCACCGGCCCGAAGCTCGCCTACATCGCGATCGTCCGCCTCGTCGAGACGCTGCTCGGGAACGTCTTCATCTGGTCGGGCGCCGTCTTCTACGGCGTCTACGACCGCGGTGAGGAGCTCTGGGGGATCTCACCGCTGCAGGATCAGGGGCTGGCCGGGGCGGTGATGATGATCGAAGGCTCGCTGGTCACGATCACCGCCCTTGCATGGCTCTTCCTCAGGCTGGCGCAGGAGGGCGAGCTGCGGCAAGAGTTGCTCGAGCGCGGGCTCGACCCGCGCGCCGTTCGCCGCGCCGTTCGCTACGGGCGCGCGCAGGAGCTGGCCGGACGCCGCTGAAATCGAGAGGGCGATGCCTTCGAATGGCGTTCACCACGTCGACCTGGTCGTCTCCTCGATCGAGCGCAGCCTGCCGTTCTACCGCGAGCTGCTGGGGCCGCTCGGCTACACCCGGATCGGCGAGGTCGAGGGCGAGCGCGGTGAGACGATCTGGTATCTCGGCGGCGCCGGCTGTGCGGTCGGCCTCCGCCAGGCGCAGAGTGAGGGAGCGAGCGACCGCTACCGGATCGGCCTGCACCACGTCGCCTTCAACGCGTCCTCGCGCGAGCTCGTCGACGAGCGCCACGAGTGGCTCGTCGAGGTGGGCACGGAGATCGAGTCGAAGCCGCGCGAGTACGGCTACATCCCCGGTTACTACGCGGTCTTCTTCTACGACCCGGACGGGATCAAGCTCGAGATCGTCCACGTACCGCCGCCCGGGCCGGCCGCCGCCTAGCTCCGTGGATCGGTCTCCGCTGCGAGCGCGGCCGCCTCGCCTCGCTTCCGGACGACGAGCCAGCCGCCGCGCTCGGCGACGACGTCCTCGGCCTCGGAGCGCTCGTGACCGGGTACGACCATGAACTGCGTCTCGTCGCTGCGCACCGCCTCGTAGTCGCGCGGCGTCAGCCGGATCGCGTGGACGCAGTCCTCGTCGGCGCACTCGCAGACGAGCTCGAGCACCCCCTCGCCAGGCCCCCACGAGTCGCTGCCGCTCCGCAGCCGCTCGTTCAGGGCCCGGAAGCGGACCTCGTTCTCGGCCATCCGGCGCTCGCGGGCGTGCACGACGTCGACTCTACGCCGATACGGAAGGGGCGGCGATGGGTATGAAGCCGAGCATGTCCGCCAAGCTCGATCGAGGGAGGCTGGAGCTCTACCTGCCGTCGGCGGAGACCGCGATCGGGCAGGCCCGGGCGGCCGTCGACCGTCTGGAGGCGCTCGACGATCACCCGGAGGCGCGCTTCGCGGTCAGGCTGCTCGTCAGCGAGCTCTTCACGAACGCCGTCAAGTACGGGAAGCGCCACGACAGTGCCCGCGTGCGCTTCGCCGTCGACGTGGGCGACTCGCGCGTCCGCGTCGAGGTCGGCGACCGGGGCCGCGGGTTCGTGGTCGACCACGTCGCGATGCCGGGACCGGAGGGCGAGTCCGGCCGCGGGCTGGCGTTCCTGGACGCACTCGCCAGCCGCTGGGGTGTGGTCCGAAACGGTGAGAGCTGCGTCTGGTTCGAGCTGGATCTCTAGTACTGCGCAGGATCATCATCCGCTTGACGCGGACGCTGATCGCGCGAAGATCCCTAAAGGGGCCGCTTCGCGGCCCAATCAAGCCTCAGCCGCGACGCGGGCGAGCTTGTTCTCGACGTTGGCCCGAGCCCGCACGGCGAGCGGGGAGGCGAGCAGGCGCTCGAGCAGCTCGGGAGCGGGCGCCTTGTCGTACCAGACGTCCATCAGGTCGACCACCGTGGGATGGCCGTTGCCGCCGGCCAGCCGCTCGACGGCGTCGCCGGCCTCGACCTCGCCCGGCTCCAGCACGCGCACGTACAGACCCGGCCTGCGCGCGTCGGCGAAGCGCTTGACCCAGTCGGGCTCGCCCATGCGGGTCGCGAAGACGGAGCACGGGATCCGCGGCGCCGTCACTTCGACGAGCGCCGCGCCGATCCGGAAGCGGTCGCCGATGCGGACCGGCTCGGCGCCGAAGCTCGACAGGGTCAGATTCTCGCCGAACGTGCCCGGCTCGGGGGTAGCCCCGAGCTCGCCGGCCCAGAAGTCGTAGTCCTCCGAGCTGTAGAGGTAGAGCGCCTGGTCGAGCCCGCCGTGGTTCTCCAGGTCGGCGACGACGTCGCCTTCGAGCCCGAGCGCGCCGACGTGGCCGCGCTCGACCGGCCCCTTGCGGATCCCGGTCTCGACGGTCCGCGCGCCGATCCGCATCAGCTCGGAGCGGCCGGCGTTGACGGAGACGACCCTCAACGCGTTGCCGGCTCGAAGCGCAGCTTGGCGAGATTCCGCTCCTCGGGGACCCGGGTCGGGTAGTCGCGGGTGAAGCAGGCGCGGCAGACCGACTGCTCCGGCAGCCGAGTCGCAGCCTGCATGCCGGCGAGGGAGAGGTAGTGCAGCGACGTCGCCCCGATCAGCTCGCGCATCTGCTCGACCGAGCGGTGCGCGGCAGCGAGCTGCTCCTCGTCGGCCATGTCGATCCCGTAGAAGCAGGGCGCCACGATCGGTGGCGACGAGATCCGGACGTGCACCTCGGCCGCGCCGGCCTCGAAGAGCATTCCGACGAGCTGCTTCATCGTCGAGCCGCGTACGATCGAGTCGTCGACGATGACGAGCCGCTTGCCGGCCACCTCCGCCAGCGGGTTGAACTTCATCCTGATCCCCTGACGGCGCAGGTCCTCGTCGGGCTGGATGAAGGTCCGCCCGACGTAGCGGTTCTTGATCAGCCCCTCGCTGTAGGGGATCCCGGACGCGCGCGTGAAGCCGACGGCCGCGGGCGTGCCCGAGTCCGGGATCGGCATCACGAGGTCGGCCTCGACGGGCGCCTCGGCGGCGAGCCGCTCACCCATCCGGACGCGGACGCCGTGCACCTCCGCGCCGGCAAGCGTCGAGTCCGGCCGGGCGAAGTAGACGTGCTCGAAGATGCATAGCGCCTGGGTCCCCTCCGGCACCGCCTGGGTCGCCTGCACGCCCTCCTCGTCGATGACGACGAGCTCGCCGGGGCGGACGTCGCGCTCGTAGACGGCGCCGATCAGGTCGAAGGCGCACGTCTCCGAGGCGACGACCCAGTCGTCGCCCAGCCTCCCGAGCGCGAGCGGACGGATGCCCTGCGGGTCGCGGAACGCGAGCAGCCTCCCCTCCGAGAGCGCGACCACGGAGTAGGCACCCTCGAGCCGCGGCAGCGCCCGGGCGACCGCTTCCGCGAGCGGGGCGGGATCGTTCGCGATCAACGCTGCGATCGCCTCGGTGTCGGAGGTTGCGCCGAGCGCGATCCCTTCCGCGGCAAGGTTGTCGCGCAGTTCGCTCGTGTTCGTCAGGTTGCCGTTGTGACCGATCGCGACGGTGCGCGCGCGGCCGTGATGGACCAGCGGCTGCGCGTTCGCCCAGGCGTTCGAGCCGGTGGTCGAGTAGCGCGTGTGCCCGATCGCGACGTCGCCGGGGAGCGCCTGCAGCTTCTCCTCGTCGAACACCTGCGCGACGAGCCCCATGTCGCGGAGCACGGTCAGCCGGCCCCGGTCGGAGACGGCGATCCCCGCAGCCTCCTGGCCGCGATGCTGGAGCGCGAACAGGCCGAAGTAGCTGAGTCGGGCCACGTCGCGCTCGGCGGAGCGGATGCCGAAGACGCCGCACATCAGTTGTATGCCTCCTGCAGCTCGGTGAGCGGGACGCCGAGAAGCGAGTCGCCGCCGACGACTCCCAGCCTGCGGATCGGGACGCCACCGAGCCGGTCGGCCTCTTCGGGGCCACAGGCGAGCACCGCCTGGCCGCCGCCCTCGCCGAACCAGGCCCGCGGGTCGTCGGGCAGCGCCACCGCGGCGCCGATCCCGGAGTGGAGCGCGGCCTTCGCGAGCGCGACGGCGAGCCCGCCGAGCGAGACGTCGTGCACGAGCGAGCACTGCGGCGCGGCGCGCCAGAGGAACTCGACGAGCGCCGCCTCCGCGGCGAGATCGAGCCGGGCGGGCCGGCCTCCGACCTCACCGAAGCGGGCCTGATACTCGGACCCGGCGAGCGCGACGGGAGACGCGCCGGCGAGCAGGACGACGTCGCCCTCGCGCCAGGCACCGGGCACCTCGCGGACGTCCTCGAGCAGGCCGACGCAGCCGACGACCGGTGTCGGGTCGATCGCGCGCCCGTCCGTCTCGTTGTAGAGCGAGACGTTCCCGGAGACGATCGGGATCCGCAGCGCCTCGCACGCCTCCGCCATTCCTTCGATCGACTCGACGAGCTCCCACGCGATCGCGCCCTTCTCCGGGTTGCCGAAGTTGAGGCAATCGGTGAGGCCGAGCGGCTCGGCGCCGGTGCAGGCGACGTTCCGCGCCGCCTCGAGCACGGCGAGCCGACCGCCGGTGCACGGGTCGAGCCGGCCCATCCGGCCGGTGCCGTCGAGCGAAACGGCGAGGCCGCGGTAGCCGGGCCGCAAGCGCAGCACGGCCGCATCGAGCCCGGGCCGGCGGACGGTGCGGGAGCCGACGAGGTGGTCGTAGCGCCGGTACACGTTCGCGCGGCTGCGCACGTTGTCGGAGGCCAGCAGCTCCACGAGCGCCTGCTCGTGTGGCGGCGCGTCGAGAGGACTTTGCAACAAAGTGTTGCTTGGCTCCTCGCGCGGTTCCGGCTCGACGCGGTAGCGCGGGCACTCGTCGGTGAGCAGTCGCGCCGGGATCTCGCCGACGACCTCGCCGTCCCAGAGCGCGCGCAGGAGGCCCGTGTCGGTGACCTCGCCGATGACGGCCGTGTGCAGTTCCCAGCGCCCGCAAACTGCGAGGACGTTGTCGAGCATCTGCGGGCGGACGACGGCGACCATCCGCTCCTGGCTCTCGCTGATCATCACCTCCCACGGCTCCATCCCCTCCTCGCGGAGCGGCACCGAGTCGAGGTGGAGATCGATCCCGCACTCCCGCGCCATCTCGGAGAGGGAGGAGGCGAGGCCGGCGGCGCCGCAGTCCTGCAGCGACTCGACGAGACCGGACTCGACGAGCTCGACGGAGACCTCGATCAGCTTCTTGCCCATGAAGGGGTCGCCGACCTGGACGGTGGGCCGCTTGTCGGCGTCGTCCTCGCCGAGCTCCTGGCTCGCGAGCACCGACGCGCCGCCGATCCCATCGCGCCCGGTCGTCGCCCCGTAGAGGACGACGAGGTTGCCGGGGCCGGTGGCGCCGGCGCGCGCGATCCGGTCGGCGGGCAGGAGCCCGACGCACATCGCGTTCACGAGCACGTTGTCGCGGTAGGCCTCGTCGAAGACGGCTTCACCGCCGACCGTCGGCACGCCGACCGAGTTCCCGTAGGCGCCGATTCCGGCGACGGCGCGGTCGAACCGGGGATCGCCCGGCGCGAAGCGGAGGCCGTCGAGCAGCGCGATCGGCCGCGCGCCCATCGCGATGATGTCGCGCAGGATCCCGCCGACCCCGGTCGCGGCTCCCTGGAGCGGCTCGACCGCGGAGGGGTGGTTGTGGCTCTCGACCTTGAAGCAGACGGCCTCGCCGTCGCCGAGATCGATCACGCCCGCGTTCTCACCGGGGCCCTGCAGGACGCGTTTCCCTTCAGAGGGAAGCCGTTTCAGCAGGAGGGCCGAATGCTTGTAGCCACAGTGCTCCGACCAGAGCAGCGAGAAGACCGCCAGCTCGAAATGGTTGGGCTCGCGCCCGAGCAGCTCGACGATACGGTCCAGCTCCGCGTCCGTGAGGCCGAGCGCGCGATGGACGGGTGGAGCGGGGGTGGGCTGAGCGGCGACCTCGGTCAGGTGATTCAGTGTAGTCGGGAAGGCCGACGTCGGCGGCCGCGTTTGGAGAGAGTGTGAGCCGTCGCCATCTCCTGATGCTGGGCGCGCTGGCGGCGGTCTGGGGCTCGTCGTTCATGTTCATCGCGATCGCCCTGCGCGACCTCGCACCCTCGACGCTGATCCTCTTCCGGATGGCGTTCGGCGCGCTGGCGCTGGCGGTCTTCGTCCAGCTCTCCGCGCACCGCTTCGCCCAGTTGCGGCCGTACGCGGCGCCGCTGGCGCTCCTGGCGCTGATCAACACGGCGGTGCCGTTCTTCCTGATCGCCTGGGGCCAGCAGTACATCGACTCCGGCCTGGCGGCGATCTTCAACGCCTCCGCGCCGCTCTTCACGGCGCTCTTCGCCCTCTCGATCGACCGGAGCCAGCGCGTCACCGGCTCGCGGCTCGCCGGTGTCGTGCTCGCGTTCGGCGGCGTCGTCCTGCTCGTCGGCTTCGAGCTGGGCGGCGGTGAGCGCGCCGTCGCGGGAGCGCTGGCCGTCGTCGCCGCGGCCGCGTGCTACGGCATCGGCGGGCTGTACGCGGGCAGGCGCTTCGCCGGCCTGCCGCCGGCGCTCGTCGCGTTCGGGTCGCTCGCCTGGGCGACGATCTTCGTCCTCCCGGTCGGTGCCGCGCAGGCGAGCTCCTTCGGCTGGGAGGCACTGCTGTCCGTGCTCTACCTCGGCGTCGCGGCAACCGGCGTCGCTTACCTCCTCTACTTCGGCCTGATCGCCGGAGCCGGCGCCTCGAAGGCAGTTCTCGTCACCTACCTCGTGCCCTCGCTCGCGCTCGTCTACGGCGCCGTCTTCCTCGACGAGCCGGTGACGGCGGTCTCGCTCGTCGGTCTCGCGCTCGTGCTCGCGGGCGTGGCGCTCGGCACCGGCACGGTCCGGAGGAGCCGCGAAGCGCGCCGCACGCGCCCCGCTAGCCTGACTCGATGAGCCGCTACTGGACGATGCTGCTGACGCTCGCCGCCGTCTGGGGCGCCTCCTACCTGTTCATCAAGGTCGCGGTCGACGAGATCGCGCCGGCGCCGATGATGGCGTTCCGGACGTTGCTCGCGGCGGCCGTGCTGCTGGGATACATCGTCTGGCGGCTCGGGCGCGAGCAGGCACTCGGCCAGCTGCAGGCCGCGTGGCGGCACTGCCTCGTGCTCGGCGTCTTCAACGCGGCGCTCCCCTTCTGGCTGATCGCCTGGGGCGAGCAGTACATCGACTCCGGCCTCGCCGCGGTCGTGCAGGCGTCGGTGCCGATCTTCAACGCCCTCCTGATCCTGCGCTTCCTGCCGCACGAGCGCCTGACGCGGACGCAGGCCGTCGGTCTCGCGATCGGGATCGGCGGCGTTGCGGTCGTCACCGGGATCCACCCCGCGGGCGGCGCCCTGGCGGTCCTCGGTGCGTTCGCGGTCGTGCTCTCCTCGCTCTCGTACGCCTCGGCCGGCGTCTACGGCCAGCGAGCCGTCTCCGGGACCGCCGGGCCGGTGCTCGCAGCCGGGTCGATGCTCGTGGGCGGGCTGATCCTGCTGCCGTTCGCGCTCTTCCAGCTACCGGACACGGTCCCGTCGCTCGAGGCCATCGCCTCGGTACTGGCGTTGTCGCTGCTCGGCACCGCCCTCGCCCAGCTGATCCTCTTCCGCATGCTCGCCCTGCACGGCTCCGCACGCCTCTCTCTCGTCACCTACCTGATGCCGGGCTTCGCGCTCGTCTACGGGGCGCTGATCCTCGACGAGGCGATCACGGCCGCCACGCTGGTCGGCCTGGCGCTGATCCTCGGCGGCGTCGCGCTCGCCTCGGGAGCGATCCGGCTGCCGCGGCGCGAGGCCGCGACGGTCCGGCCGTGAGCGTCTCGATCCGGCCCGCCGGCCGCGCGGACGTCGACTTCCTCGTCGACCTCTACGCCGACGGCGACGTGCGCCCCTTTCTCGCAGCGGCCGGCTCCTACGACCGCGCAGGCATCGAGGCCAGAGTCGCGCAGGATCCGGAGGGCGGCGGGGTCATGGTCGTCGAGCGAGAGGGGGAGCGGGCCGGCGCGATGATCTGGGAGCTGGCGAACCGGCGGAGCGGGATCGTCCACGTCAGCGGGCTCGCGGTCCACCCTGACTTCCGGGGCCGCCGGCTCGCGGACGAGGCGGCGCGGCTCTTCCAGCGGCACCTGATCCACGAGCGCGGCTTCCACCGGATCGAGTTGGAGGTGTACGGCTTCAACGAGCGGGCGCAGCGGCACGCAGAGCGGTCAGGCTTCGTCCGCGAGGGCGTCAAGCGGATGGCGTACCGCCGCGACGACGGCTGGGTCGACGGCGTGCTCTACGCGGTCGTGGCCGAGGACCTGGAGCCGCCGAGGTAGGCGGTCAGCAGGTCGCCGGTCTGCGGCAGGTCGGTGCGCAAGCTGTAGACGTTCTCGTCCTCGTCCCGGATCGTCACGAACCCGGCCTGACGCAGGATCGCAAGGTGGTGGTGCGCCGTCGACTTGGCGACGCCGAGCTCGACGGCCGCCTCGCTCAGCTTCATCGAGCCCTCGCTGAGTCGGCGCAGCAGCTTCAGCCGACCCTCGTCGCCGAGCGCCTTGTAGACGCGGGCGACCTCGGCCGGTGAGGCGCCCTCCTCGGCCGGAGGCGCGATCGGGTAGCAGAAGATCTTCGCGCCCTTGTGCTCCCAGAGGATCACCCAGGGGCGCATGAACCAGCTCGGGAAGAAGACGATCCGCCGGATCGCCGCCGGTGGGCTGTACTGATAACCCCGCGTCGCGAGCTCGACGAGCTGCTCGGGCGAGTGCCGCTTCGCGAGCGCCCGCTTTGCCTCGGCGTCCCGCTCGGCGGCCTCGCGCCACTCCTGCTCGTAGGGTGCGAAGACGTGCTCGTACCAGCGCGGGAGCAGGCTCACGATCCGATCCTTGACTTCGGGGCCCTCCATCTGCAGCAGCCCGCGGTAGAGCTCGTGCTTGTCGGACCACTCGGCGAGCGCGTCCAGCACCTGCTCGATCGCAGCCGTATCGCCGCGTGCGGCGCTCTCGACGGCGTCGGGCGGAATGTGGCTCGACGTCGTGTCGTAGTGGCCGAAGAGGTGCAGCTTGAGCTCGACCGGGTCGATCGCCTCGAGCCGCTCCATGAAGGCAGCAAACGTCCGCGGCCTGGGCGTCTCGTAGACGATCCCGAGCAGGTGCGCGGCCACCTTCATGTCGCCGAGCCGGAGCGCTTCGACCTCGGCGCGGACGTCCTCGGGCACGGTCTCGAGTCGCGTCTGCAACCACTCCGCGCCGAGGTCGAAGGTGTCGTGGTCGCCCCGGTCGGCGACGGCGCAGATACTCATCAGCACCTCGGCCGCCTCGGCGACGTCGATCTCGACAGTGACCGCTCCGGACCGGGAGAGATCGAGCACGGGTGCGCGCCGGTTCTGTTCGACAGCCATGGAACGATGGCAGCGTACTCGCAATTAGGTGGCTTGACAAGCCCAGGTGCGTTCGATATCTTTCGAACAGTTCAAGCATGTCGAATGCGTAAGGAGCCCGATGTACGCCGCAACCGACTTCGACACCCAGGTCACCCATGATCGGCAGCAGGACCGGCTGGCCGCCGCTGCCGTGCACCGGCTCGTCCCGTCGAGCCCGGCCCGCAGCAGGATCGCGCGCACCCTCCGGCGCACCGCGGACCGGCTCGACGCGGCGACCGCCTCGCCGACCAAGGTGAGAAGCGCACTTCCCGGCGGCGGCTGCTAGCCGCCGCCGGGGCTGCTTTTTCCGCAGGAAGAGCAGCCGCCAGGGCGGCCGCCCTTCCGCGAAGACCCCTGAAGAGGCCGCCTGCGGCGGCCTGGCGTCCGGTTACTTCTCGAGGAGGAACTCGAGCAGGATCGGGTTGACCAGCTCGGGGCTGCGGATGTCGGGTCGGTGCCCGCCGCCCGGGATCAGGACGAGCCTCGTGTTCGGCAGCTCGCCGGCGACGGCGCGCGCCGTCTCCAGCGGCACGGGTACGTCGTCCTCGCCGTGGACGATGAGCGTCGGACACTCGATGTGGCCGAGGAGGCGCGCCGGCGTGACCCAGTCGAGCTCGAGCTCCTGCGCGGCGACGACCTCCGGCGACGCGTCGAGTCCGATATCGACCATCTCCTCGATCAGCTGCGCCGAGTTCGGCTCGGTGAAGACCGCGTGCATGAACGGCACGATGAATCCGGGCCAGTCGTCCCGCCAGCGCTCCAGCCGTGCGGGATCCGGGGGCTCTGGATCCGGCTCGAGCCGCATGTAGGGCGCGACGGCGGCGAGCCGCGTCACCCGCTGCGGGTGCTCGGCGGCGAGCAGCACCGCCGCGTTCAGCCCGCGCGAGGCGTTGACGACGGCGGCGTCCTCGACACCGGTTGCGCCGATGACGGCCAATGCGTCGGCCGCGTGGAGCGGAAAGTCGTAGCCGCTCGCCGGACGGTCGCTCTCGCCGCTTCCGCGCGGGTCGTAAGTGACGACGGTCGCGAGCGGCTCGAGTGCAGCGACCTGGTACCCGACGACGCGCGCGTCGACGAGGTTCCAGGTGGGCACGAAGACGATGCTCCGGCCCGCTTCGCCGTACCGGCGCCAGGCGATGCGCGTTCCGTCGACGCTCGTCGCGAAGCCGCGCTCGCGAGACTGCGGCGCAGGGATCACGCGGCGATCGTGTGCCGTCAGTGCGCCTTGAGAAAGCCTTCGATGATGCTCTTCGCCTTGGTCGAGCTCGCGACGAGGCCGATCCCGTGCGCGGCGCCCGGCAACAGCTCGAGCCGCTTGTCCTTCGCGGCCGTCTTCGCGAACATCGCCTCCGCGTCCTCCGAGAAGTCGAAGCCGCCGTTGTCGTCCGCGGTCGCGGCGAGGTAGAGCACGGGCACCCGCAGCCTCGGGCCGGCCTTGACGCCGTCCAGGCCGCGGTAGCGCGCGGGTGAAGAGACGCTGACGACGCCGGCGAGCGGCGGCGACACGTTGGCGCCGGAGACGACGGCGGCGATGCCGCCCATCGAGGCGCCGACGACGAAGATCTTGCGCTTGCCCAGCTTCCGCAGCGCCTTCGTGGCCGCCGCGATGTCCTGTGCGTACCGGTACGGCCCCGCAACGGGGACGTCGGAGAAGCCGTAGCCGCGGAAGTCGATCGGGAAGACGAAGTAGCCGCGTGCGGCGAGCCGCTTGGCATACGGGAGCCAGTCACAGAGGTCGCCCTCGGACTGGTGCGTGAGGATCACCGCGGTCGTCCCCTTGCCGAAGCGGTGGCCGACGAGCCGCGTCCCGTCGGCGGCGTTGAAGAAGAGCTCTCCGCCGCGGACGCAGTCGTGCTCGGCGCGCTGCGGCGCGGCGCCCACCGGGGCGGCGGCAACTGCGAGGAGCGCGGCGAGCAGCAGCAGGCGTTTCATGCCCAACGTCTAGCAGGGCTGCTATGACATGTCAATATTGACAGGTACCCTCGGTCACGCGCTGCTCGGTGTCCTCGCGGAAGGGCCGCGCACGGGCTATGCGCTCGTGAAGCACCTGGAGCAGTCGATCGGGTACACCTGGCCGGCGCGCCACAGCCAGGTGTATCCGGAGCTGGCGAAGCTGCGCGAGGCGGGGCTGATCAGCGAGGGGGCGGCGGCGCCGCGCGGCGGACGTGTCTACGAGCTGACCGATGTGGGCCTTGCGGAAGTGCGCCGCTGGCTGCGCGAGACGGAGCCATCGCGGACCGTCCGCGACGAGGCATCGCTGCGACTCTTCTTCCTCTGGCTGCTCGAGCCGGAGGAGGCCGGCGAGTACCTGCGGAGCGAGGCCGAGCGGGCACGGGCGACACTGGCCGAGTTCGAGCGGATCGCTGCGCAAGAGGACCCGGACACGCCGAAGACCCGCGCCTACCGGACCGCGCTCGAGCTCGGCCTACGCGCGACGCAGGCACGGCTCGAGTGGGCGGAGTGGGCGGTCAGAGCAGCCGCCCGCCCGCGGGCGTGACCTCGATCACGTCCTCGACGCGGATGCCGAAGCGGCCGTCGAGCAGGATCGAGGGCTCGTCGGTGAACGTCATGCCGACTTCCAGCGGCGTCTCGTCCTCGACCGAGAGGAACGGGCGCTCGTGCACGTCGAGCCCGATTCCGTGCCCCATTCGGTGGCGGAAGCCGTCGCCGAGCCCGGCCGCCTCGATCGGGCCGCGGCAGGCCGCGTTGACCTCGCGCGCGAGGGCTCCGGGCCGCGCCGCCGCGCGTCCGGCTTCCTGCGCCTCGAGCAGGACGCGACGCACCTCCTCGTACTCCCTCGGAGGCTCGCCGCAGGGCACCGTGCGGCCGAAGTCGGAGCAGTAGCCCTCCCAGACGGCGCCGAAATCGAAGAGGACGACCTCGCCGTCGCGCAGCCCCTCGCGGTCTTCGGGCCCGTCCGAGTCCAGTCGGCGCTCGCCCCAGGTGAAGATGCGCGTCGGGAAGGACGGGCCGCGCGAGCCGCGGCCGCGCAGCTCGTGCTCGACCGCCTCGACGAGATCGTCCATCGAGACTCCGGGCACGATGGCCGGGGAGACGGCGTCCATCGTCTCGCGCGCGATCCGGCACGCCTGCGCCATCAGGCCGAGCTCGGCCTCCGACTTGACGCGCCGGAGCTCGTTCACGGGCGACGACCCCTCGGAGAGATCTGCGTCGGGCACGACGGCCAGCAGCTCGACGACTGTCTCCGCCCAGGCGCGCTGGCCGAGCGCGATCCGACGCGGCGAGCCGAGCTCGCCGATCGCCTCCGCGAACGCCGCCCGACCGTCGCCGTCGTCCTCGACGACGATTGTCCCCGGCGGCGGATCGCCCTCGAGGTGGAAGCGAACGAACATCCGCGGGAGTACGTAGACCGGCTCCCGGCCGGGCGCGAGGAACGCGCCGGTGACCCAGCCCTGTGCGTAGGAGATGTTCCCGAACGTCGGCAGGTCGCGCTCGATCCCCGTCAGGTACTCGAGGTCGGACCCGGGCGAGACGAAAAGCGCGTCGACGCCGCGCAGCGCGAGCAGCTCCGAGAGCCGCTCGCGCCGTCGCGTGTACTCGTTCTCGTCGATGCCTATCCGGCGTCCACCCAGTACGCGGCCGAGC
>Ga0190270_10000308_pt1 | contig 20668 bp, 17 predicted proteins | sample Popmic320T_FD_133748 | JGI IMG/M metagenome (GOLD analysis project Ga0190270, IMG submission 133748) | Populus adjacent soil microbial communities from riparian zone of Weber River, Utah, USA - 320 T | ecosystem: Environmental > Terrestrial > Soil > Riparian zone | place: USA: Utah | collected...
ACCGTCGTGAAGAAGTAATACGCCACCGGGTGTCTGTGCAGATCGATTACAAAGATGCGCCGGCGAGCCACCCGGCTAAGTTCCCGAAGGATTGCTACCACTTGCTCGTTTTTGAAGTGATGCGTAAAGAGAGAACAGATTGCATAGTCGAATTCGCCGTCCGCGAATGGGAGTCGAAGGGCGTCTCCTCTTACTCCGTTGATTTCATCAAAGGTCGACGACCCTTCAACAATGGCCCTGGCTGAGCGTGCGTTGAGTTCGACCCCTGTGAGCCGGGCCTTTCGCGTTGTGTGCCGCGCCCAGTCGCCTACTACTCTAAGCAATTCGCCAGAGCCCGCGCCGACATCGACGACCGAAAAAGTCGATAGTCCACTGCCCTCAATCTCTTTCAATAGCGAGCCGCGTAAAGCACTCGCGTCTCCCAGCCAGCGGTTGACTCGTTGAAGTTCAACGATGCAGCCCTCGTATTCCTCCGCGCTGTAATCACCTTTGTCGAGGTGCTCCAGCTCCTGGCTGCGGCGGCGAAACTGTTCGAACATGCGGCTGAGTGTACAGCCGGCGTCTTGTCAGTACCACCTGCGTTAGCGGGTGGGGTAGCCTATGCGAGGACTTGTCAGGTACCACCTGCTTAAGCGGGTGGGGGAAAACTAATCCGTCGTTGCTTTTCTTTGCCCCAACCGGGGCTACGTCTTTCAGCCCAGGGTTGCCGGGCTTTGACGGCTACCCTGGGGAACTACGAAGTAAATGTTTTTCAACCGCAAGGCGGTTGCGTCATTTGCGTCAAAGAAGCAGCAAAGCAGCCGCAGCCGCGTTGCGGTTGAAGCACCAACTTTCCCCTTTCCCAGGGTAGCCGCCAAAGCGCGGCAACCCTGGGCTATAAGTCGAAGCCCCGTTGGGGCATAGGATCCGTGGGTGCATGCGAGTGTTTACACAGCCTCGGTTAGTACCGCTTACGTAAGCGGGTAGGTATATCTACATATGAACCCGAAAGCGCAAGCCGATCTCTTCTTCAATCCCGCCAATGTAGGCGACGTTGCCGAGCCTAATTACATTGGTCGATCGGCGTCGTTTAAATGCGGCGCCACGATGAGAATCTCTTTGCAAGTTGATGGGTCTCAGCGAATTTCCGACGCAAAGTTTCGCGCCGCAGGTTGCAGTGTTTTAGTGGCCGCCGCTTCTTTCCTAACGGAGCGAATCAAAGGCATGACCACCGGCAAGGCTGCGTCTCTGGTCCAACTCAACTATCTGGTCAATGAACAAATTGGACCAGTCGAACCGAATCGAGAACATTGTGCGGCACTGGCCGGCGAAGCCCTGCTCTCCGCGATAACCGAATATAGCGACTCAATAAGAGACGAATGGACCGGAGACGAAGCGTTAATCTGCACCTGCTTCGGAGTATCGGAAAGAGTGATTGAGCAGCAGGTTCGCTCGCGTTCGCTGGCCACAATAGAAGAAGTGACTCGCGCGTGCAATGCCGGCGCCGGGTGCCGCTCGTGCTATCCATTGATCCAGGACATCATCGACTCGCGGTAGGACAGACATTCCCGTCTGTCCTACTTCGGCACCTTGTAAATCACGATATTGTCGTAGCGGCCTCGCTCCTCAAACACCTTCTGAAAATGCTGTTGATAGACCGTTTCGTTTAAGCCCTGGATCATCCGGTTGTTCCGCACGCCATCGTCGATGCCCACGTAAGAAATCTTGTTTTCATTCAACAGACGAACCAACTCAACCACGTTGCGTTCTTCAAACATTCGCCGGTAGAGTTTTTCTCGCGCACTGACATTGTAGCCGGCGGTCCAGGCAAATAAGGTGTAGCCCAAATAGACCCGGCGGCCGGCAAAGAGTATGGGATGCGTCAGCACAGTTTGCGTCAGAAAAACATCGGTAGGCCGAGTGTAATTAAATACCCAATCGGTCAGCCGGTCGTTTTTATAAGGAACAACCAATACAGAGTCGTTCCGAACCGGGAAGAGATTAATAACTCCTTCCGCAACGGTCAGGGCTGCAAGTAAGACAGCCAGGACTGGGCCAATTCTCAGTTTGCCGATTTTCAGTTTCGCGATTCGCCAGAGTGCGTAGGCGGCATAGATACCGGCAAAAACGCTCCAGACATTCAGTAGCTTGTGATTGTTGAAGACATCCGCGCTGAGCTGAAAAAGAAAAACGACCAGCAGCAAACTGGAGACGGCAATAAATAGACGACGATGAAACCCTGAAAGCAGAACCAGCGCGACGATTACCAGTAACCACTTGAAGCCGAACGTCCATATCAGATATTTCACGACCGTGATTACCGTTGGGTTCTGGAGAGTGTATCCCCAATGAAATATCGATTGGTCGGGCGGAGTTACAACTCCCCACCTCAAGAGCATTACCTGCGGAAGTCCTACTAAAACAGCCGTGGCAATCAGAGTAGCGATTTGGATTCGACAAGGCAGCAGTGCAAGGAAGGCGACCAGGATGATCATTGCCGTTACAAAAATCGCGCTGTTCCAGTAAGGCAATAACCCGATCATGAGGCCGGAAAAGACGTAAGGGGCGACTCCCTGGAGTGCGCCGGCACTTTGGAGTGCGGCGGCCAGGCGCCGCTTTGGTCCAATGTCGCCCGAGGTTGTACTCGGAGTCTCCTTGATAGTTCCGTCGTCGCGGCGCGTTATGTCCGGCCAAAGCGGCGCCGGGCCGCCGCACTGCAAGGCGTCGCCCTTTGCCCAAGCGCCTGGATAACGATCAATCAGGAAGGTCAACACGACAAATAAGAGACCTGTTGCGCTGATGAGATGTCGTTGGTTGGCGAATACATCAACCGTCAGTACACCCCAATCCTCGCCGCGGAATGGATATCCGGAAGAGACAAACTGTGTCCGCGCGATAATCGTGCGGAAGGCTTCACTGAGGCTGGAATGCGAAGTCAGAAAGGGAATGTAAGAGAGTGACGTTGAAAAGAAGAAAAGAAATGCGGCGATGCGGCCTGCGGCTGCAGAGTCAAATAATATCTCCGCGAAGCTCATGATGAGAATTAGCAACGCGACAAGCGACAAGAGGCTTAGAACATTGACACTCCAGACCGGAGTGAGCCCAAGAAACTCGAGGTTCGCGGCTTGAAACCAAAAGAGAAAGTGATAGCGAATTAGTTCTCCGGGAAAGAAAGGGTGCTCCGTGGGAAAGTTGTGTCCAAGTGCGAAGCTTTGAGTCAGCGAGAGATTCGCGCCGAAGTCAGACCACGCTTTGAAAGGAATTTGAAAGCTGCCGTCTTTAAAGCCGAGTGTAGTGAAGATTAACCAGCCGGCGAAAACGAGCAGGATGCTGAGACAAATCCAATCCCACATTGGCCGGGCCTGTGGTCGTGGTCGAGACGCGGCGGATGATGAATGAAGCAGTTTGTAAACGATGATCGCAAACGCCGCGAAGAACACCAGGTTGCCTGCGATCAGCGGCTGAGAAATTCGAGCAAACGCCAGTGAGCCGAGATATGTAATGCAGGTGCTGAGTAACAGTCCGACGAGAAAACCCGTGGCCAGGCGATGCTGAATAGAAATGAAGCGATAGAAGGAACGGCAAATCCGGTCCCCGAAGTAAGTCACCGCCACTAAGTAAATAACCGCCAGCATTATCGCGATGGTTGACGAAATTGTAGGGGCGTCCCTCCGTGGGCGCCCCTCGCCGCGGAAGAGCGGGGCGCCCCCGGAGGGACGCCCCTACAAAACCAGGACACCGCCAATGGTAACCCACGCTTCTCTATTTACCATTCACCATTTACCATTTACCTCATCATGATCTATCTGGACAACAACGCCACCACTCGCGTCGCGCCCGAGGTTTACGAGGCGATGCAACCATATCTAACCGAAGTTTACGGCAACCCTTCTTCCGCACATTCGCTGGGCCAACGTATGAAGTCCGCAGTCGAACACGCACGAGAACAGGTAGCCGATTTGATTGGCGCTACCGACCCAGGCGAAATCGTTTTCACTTCCTGTGGCTCCGAGTCAGACAACTGGGCCATCGGCGGCTTTCTCGAACAGAACCCTGGTCGCCGTCACATCGTCACCACGCGCGTTGAGCACGAAGCCGTACGAAACCTTTGCGAACATCTCTCGGAAATCGAATGTGAGGTGACCTGGCTGGACGTGAATGAAAGCGGGGAACTCAATCTGGACGATCTCCGCAAAGCCCTGCGCCGCGACACGGGGATCGTTTCCGTCATGCTCGCCAACAACGAAACAGGCGTGCTGTTTCCTATCGAAGAGATCGGAAAGATCGTTCGCGATAATTCAGACGCCGTTTTTCATGTGGACGGTGTGCAGGCAGTTGGCAAGATCCCCATTGATTTGAAAAACCTCGAAGTCGACTTGTTTGCGTTGTCAGGTCATAAGCTGCACGCGCCACAGGGCATCGGAGCGCTATACATTCGCGACGGTGTGAAGTTGCCGCCATTCATCATCGGTGGCAGCCAGGAACGCGGACGACGAGGCGGGACTTCCGCAGTCCCAAACATCGTTGGGCTCGGGGCTGCCTGCGAGTTGGCAAAGAATTCTGCCAACCACGAACACGTCCAACTTCTACGTAACAAACTCGAAGATACAATTCTCAAAGAGATTCCGAATGCTCGCCTGAATGGCGCCAGCGAGCGCACGAAACGTTTGCCTAACACCGCAAACATTTCCTTTGAATATGTAGAAGGCGAAAACATTCTGGTCCATCTGGACAAAGCGGGTGTGATGGTTTCCACGGGTTCTGCGTGTCACTCAACAACTAAACAGTCGTCGCCTACCCTGCGCGCTATGAACGTGCCCTACACGGCGGCACAGGGTTCTATCCGGTTTTCACTTGGCCGCTACAACACGGAAGAAGAGATCGACTACACACTTGAGGTATTGCCGGCGATTATCGATAAGCTGGTTGAAATGTCTCCCTACGACAAAGAGCTCAAAGCGCTTTACGCCGGCCGAGCTTGACGTCGGGTGGCGACGAGTCGCCTTGGAATAGTTAGAGGTCGGGAAGAGGGGCATGCCCCCGCTCCGGATCGTGGCATTCAACGAGCGGGCGCAAGCGACCCTTCCCAACCTCTAACTATTCTTCGGGACTACCTGCGTCCAGGGAAGCCTCGTCTCGCGACGGCAGCATTTCGCACATCGATCTCTCAACGCTTTAGTCGTCTCGTCTTTGCTGTTAGAATTCTTTCGGATGTAAAACAAAGCCGTTCCACCGTTAACATTCTCCTCGTTTCCGGAGCACTGAATTCGATGTCCAGCGAGTCAGCCGCCAGTCAAACGCCCTCTACGGCCGTGGCCAAAACCTTGTCGACGCATGCAGCTCGACAGGATAGCGTCAGCTTGCTGGAAACAACCGACTACGTCTGCATTAGTCCCTCCACGCCGCTTCACGAGGCAATCGAGGTTATGAAGCAGGATGAGGGCGGATGTGCGATTGTTTGCGCACAAGATGAATCGGTGGTGGGGATTTTCACCGAACGGGATCTTTTGACGAAGATAGTAGGCCAGGCAGTAGACGTGAATGCTCCGGTGAGCGATTGGATGTCGCCAGTCGTTGCATCACTGGGGCCTGACGCGACGATTGGCGAGGCTGTTACGGCAATGAACGAGAAGGGTCATCGGAACATTCCGCTCGTTAAAGGCGGCAAATTGGTCGGATCAATCTCGGTTTTTGACGTCATCCGTTATCTCGCTGAAAGCTATCCGCAGAGCACCATTAACTTGCCGCCTAATCCGGATCAGATAATGGACACGGAAGAGGGTGGATAAACGCGGGGCGGTAAATGGTGAATAGTAAATGGTAAATGGGGAAACAAAAGCAACACGCTTCCCATTCACCATTTACCATTTACCATTCACCTTTTGACACGAAAGGAAGTTCGCCAAGCACTTATGAGCACTGTTATTGAAACCCCTTTGGAACATACTGAAAAGCACCTCGAGGAAGTCGAAACCGTCACTATCCGTTTTGCCGGAGACTCCGGCGACGGTATGCAGCTGACCGGCACTCAGTTCACAAACACGTCCGCCGTTGTCGGGAATGACATTTCAACGCTGCCCGACTTTCCGGCTGAGATTCGCGCTCCCGCCGGCAGCTTGCCGGGCGTCAGCGGTTTCCAGTTGAACTTCTCCAGCCAGGACATCAAAACGCCCGGCGATCAGCCAAATGTTTTAGTGGCCATGAACCCAGCGGCCTTGAAGGTCAATCTTTCCGACCTCGAAGACGGCGGCACGCTCATTATTAATACTGATGGTTTCACTCCCGAGAATCTGAAGTATGCGAACTACGCTTCAAATCCTCTCGAAGACGGATCGCTCGCCGGCTATCGTGTGCACAAGCTTCCGGTCACTACGCTTAACATGAACGCGCTGAAGGGCAACGTCGAACTTTCGCGCAAGGAGATCGATCGCTGCAAAAACTTTTTCGCACTCGGCGTGCTTTATTGGCTGTACGACCGGCCGATGGAAAACACGCTGGCGTGGATCACCTCCAAGTTTGGCAAGAATCCTGAGCTCGCCAAAGCCAACGAAATTGCGCTGAAGACCGGATACAATTTCGCCGACACGACCGAAGTATTCACGACACACTACACCATAAAGAAAGCGCAGATTACTCCGGGCAAGTATCGGAAGATCACCGGCAACGAAGCGACTGCGATTGGTTTCGTAGCCGCTTCGCAACTCGCGGGACGACCGCTGTTTTATGGTTCATATCCGATCACGCCTGCGTCTGACATTTTGCACGAGCTCGCGCGCCACAAAAGCTTTGGCGTTAAAACGTTTCAGGCGGAAGACGAGATCGCGGCGGTGTGCGCGGCCATCGGCGCCAGTTTCGCCGGCCAAATCGGACTGACAGGAACTTCAGGGCCGGGTGTGGCACTGAAACAGGAAGCCATCGGGCTGGCAGTGATGACGGAGCTGCCGCTGGTAATCGTAAACGTGCAGCGAGGTGGACCATCAACAGGCTTGCCGACAAAAACGGAACAGGCCGACTTGTTCCAGGCTGTTTGGGGACGAAACGGCGAATGCCCGGCAATCGTTGTGGCTCCGTCCACGCCGGCAGACTGTTTTCACATGGCGATTGAAGCTGTGCGGCTGGCGTTTAAATACATGAGCCCGGTCTTCTACCTGTCTGACGGCTATCTGGCCAACGGCGCTGAGCCGTGGGCCATTCCTGCGATCGACGATTTGCCGAAGATCGACGTGACCTTCGCCACCGACCCCGCCAACTTCATGCCTTATTCGCGTGATCCCGAAACGCTGGCGCGGCCCTACGCCATTCCCGGCACACCCGGACTTGAACACCGCATCGGCGGCATCGAGAAACAACACATCACCGGCAACGTCAATTACGATCCTGAGAATCATCACCTGATGGTGAAACTGCGACAGGAAAAAATCGATCGCGCTGCTAACGACATACCGCTGATCGAAGTCTTCGGTGAAAAGACCGGTAAGGTGCTGGTCCTTGGCTGGGGTTCGACCTACGGCTCGATTAGCACGGCCGTCGAGAAACTTCAGAGCGAAGGCAAGAGCGTTTCCGCCGCGCATCTGAGTTATTTGAATCCCTTCCCGAAGAACCTGGGTGAGGTGCTGGCCGGATTTGAGACTGTGATTATTCCGGAGATGAACCTGGGCCAACTTTGCACGATGGTCCGCGCCAAGTATCTGGTTGACGCGGTTGCTTTCTCGAAAGTTAAAGGCCGCCCGTTCCAAATCCGCGAGATCGTGCGCAAGGTTGAAGAGTATTTGTAAAACCTGGGAGGGCTGTTCTGAAGAGCGCCCTCGCATGCATTGGTGAAGATGTCATTAACACGAGACGCTAGCCTTAACAGTGATTCCTTCGCAGATGTTTACGCGGAAGGGTTGCGCTACTTTATGGGGGAAGGAAAACTCAACCAAAGGCTGGCTGAATTAGCCGCCGATCTGAAGGAACATGGAATTGATTACATGGTAATCGGAGCGGTCGCTTTGCTGGCGCATGGCTATCAGCGCTTCACTTCCGACATCGATCTTGTATTGACTCCCGATGGATTAGAAGCCTTTCATCGAGAGCTAATCGGACTGGGTTATGTTCCGGCATTTCCTGGCGCAAAAAAGAGGCTCCGCTCTACGAGTGATGGGATCATTATTGAGGTAATGACCACGGGGGAGTATCCGGGTGATGGGAAACCAAAGCCGGTCAGCATTCCTGAACCGTCTAAGGCTTCAACGGACATTAATGGCATCCAGGTTGTGACGTTTGAGAAGTTAATTGAATTGAAACTAGCCTCGGGGATAAGCGCCCCCCACAGGCTCAAGGATCTGGCTGACGTGCAGGAATTGATAAAGATTCGCAAGTTACAACCCGAGTTTGCAGAGGGACTCGATCCCTACGTGAGAGGAAAGTTTGTAGAGCTGTACGAGACAGTCAGGCAAAATCCGGAAGACTAAGAATGGGAGCCAGCATCTCAAACGTTGAAGGGTCTGATCCCCGGGAATGGGACATTCAGCGTGAAGGCCGTGTTTGGAGCCATGAGGAGTTCGAAAGGCGAATCGACCAGGCTCCTGAGAAGATTGAATATACCGGCGGAATTTTTACTTATGAGGATGAGCGGCTTACGGTTTTAGCGATGCTGCTGGAGAATTTGGGAATCGACAAGGCCGTTCAGCTTGGAAAACCGGAAGACTGGAAAGCAGCTATCGCTGAACTGGAAAACAAGGAGCATTCATGAGCACAACGGGAAATGGTCATAGTGGAAACGGCAACGGCAACAAGCCAATCACCGAATCAGTTTCGGCTGATAGCGAAGTGGGCTCGGCGGTCTCCGGCAGAATCGCGCCCCCGCCGGGTGAGTTGAAGAAGGCTGACTTCGTTTCTGATCAGGAAGTGCGCTGGTGTCCCGGCTGCGGCGACTACGCCATTCTCAACAACGTGCAGAAGGTGATGCCCGAGCTCGGCATCCCGCGCGAAAAGATCGTTTTTGTTTCCGGCATCGGCTGCTCGTCGCGTTTTCCCTACTACATGAATACCTACGGCTTCCACTCGATTCATGGACGTGCGCCGGCAGTGGCGACGGGTATCAAATGCGCGAATCCGGATCTGAGCGTCTGGGTGATCACCGGCGACGGCGACGCGCTATCCATCGGCGGCAACCATTTCATGCATGCCATCCGGCGCAATCTCGACCTGAATTACATCCTGTTCAATAATCGGATTTATGGTTTGACGAAAGGGCAGTACAGCCCCACCTCCGAGTTTGGCAAAAAGACGAAATCAACGCCGCTCGGCACGATCGACTATCCCATCAATCCACTTTCTCTGGCCATCGCGAGCGAGTCGACCTTTGTCGCGCGCTCGATCGACATCGACGTGAAGCACCTCGGCACCGTAGTCCAGGCCGGCGCAAAGCATAAGGGCATGTCGTTCATTGAGGTCTACCAAAACTGCAACATCTTCAACGATCACGCTTTTGATTCTTTTGCCGAGCGCAGCGTACGCATGGACCGCGTGCTCTATCTCGAACACGGCAAGCCGATGATCTTCGGCAAAGACAAGAACAAAGGTATTCGTATGAACGGCGCGCATCCGGAAGTGGTGACCATTGGCGAGAATGGAATCAGTGAAAACGATCTGCTGGTGCACGATATTTATCTGAAGGACCCGTCAGTAGCATTCATGCTGGCCCGTATGGAACAGCCTGACTTCCCGCAGCCAGTCGGCATCTTCCGCGCCGTCGAGCGCCCAACGTATGAAGATATGATGGTCGATCAAATCGACGCTGCCATCGCGAAATCCGGCCCCGGCAGTCTGGAAAAACTCATCAACAGCGGCGACACCTGGGTGGTGGAGTAGGACAGACATCCTTGTCTGTCAGGTGACCCTGGAAGCCTGTTGGGAGACGAAAGGCAGGTAAGAATTTCTGACTCGGGACAGAGAATCTTCAGTAATCCCCGGTTACCAGGATTAGCGTGAACCGTTCTTCCAAAGGATGGACCAGCGGCCCAGCCATCGTCTTATACCTCGCTGCCGCAAAACTCTTACTACACCTTCTGACTGCCAGTCGTTACGGAATATTTCGCGACGAGCTTTACTACCTGGCCTGCGCCGAGCATCTTGATTGGGGTTATGTCGACCAGCCTCCACTCATCGCCGTGGTTGCATTCCTCGCTCGCCGCCTCTTTGGTGAATCGCTTCTCGGACTCCGGCTGCTGCCGGCAATTGCAGGCGCAGCTTTGGTCTGGCTAACCGGAAAAACAGCTCGCGAGATGGGCGGTGGCCGTTTTGCACAAGCGCTCGCAGCTCTCGCCGTCATCGCGGTTCCAATCTATTTGGTTTTCCATCACTGGCTGACCATGAATGCATTTGAACCCCTCATCTGGATGGGGGCGGTGTGGTGTGTAGTGCGGGCTGTTAACTCTCGTAACGCGAAATACTGGTTGTGGTTTGGAGTACTCATTGGCGTAGGACTTGAGACAAAGTATTCAATCGTCTTTTTTGCCTTCAGTATTGTCGTTGGATTGCTACTAACGGAGCATCGCCGGTTTCTTAAAAGTAAGTGGATCTGGCTCGGCGCGTTGGCAGCCTTTTTAATCTTTCTGCCCAATCTGCTCTGGCTGGTGAAACACGACTTCCCGTTTCTGGAGTTGATGCGCAACATTCGCGAGAGTGGCCGCGACGTTGCGCGCGGTCCAATCGCCTTCATCGCCGATCAGGCGATGATCATTAACCCGCTACTCTTTCCTCTCTGGGTCGGCGGTCTTGTCTGGTTCTTCCTTGGTCGGGAGGGTCGACGCTACCGGATCTTTGGTTGGTCCTATCTCGTGATGCTGACTAGCTTCATCGTCATGAAGGGGAAAAACTATTACCTCGCGCCAGCCTACCCAATCCTCTTCGCCGCCGGCGCCATCGCCCTCGAACGACTGACGGCCCAAAGTCGAGGGGTCGTCTCGGAACAGTTAGAGGTCGGGAAGGAGGGCATGCCCCCGCGGTCTTCGCTGCGCCTCCCCTTCCCCTCCGCTTTTCGGGCGTCATACATCACTCTGATCGTCGCAACCGCCGCGGCGCTCGCACCCTTCTCTCTCCCAATCCTCTCCCCGGAAACCTACCTCGCTTACCAATCTGCCCTGGGCTTCGAACCGCCGAAAACAGAGAACCAAAACACTGGCCCGCTGCCGCAACACTTCGCAGACGAGTTTGGCTGGGAAGAGATGACGCGCGCGGTCGCCGAGGTCTATCACAAGCTCACGCCTGAGGAGCGTGCGCAGACCGCGATCTTCGCCAACAGTTACGGCCAGGCCGGCGCGATAGATTTCTTTGGTCCAAAATATGGCCTGCCCAAAGCAATCAGCAATCACCAGAGCTATTGGCTCTGGGGACCGCGCAACTACACCGGCGCGATCGTGATCGTTCTCGGCAGCGATGGCGACGGCGACCGGGAACATTTTCAAACCGTAGAACCGGTCGGCCGCACCTTCCATCCCTACTCACGACGCGACGAACATTTCGATATCTTCCTCTGTCGCAACCTTAACCAACCACTCAGTTCGCTGTGGCCAAAAATCAAAGGGTGGAACTGAGCAAAAGCAATCAGCAAACAGCAGTCAGCAAACAGCAGTCAGCGAACAGCAGTCAGCAAACAGCAGTCAGCAAACGTCGGACTTCTTTGCCCCAAAGGGGCTACGTCTTACAGCCCAGGGTTGCCGCGCTTTGGCGGCTACCCTGGGAACGGCAAACCTATATTCTCAACCGCAACGCGGTTGCGTCATCGCACCTGGGACTGACCTCATGTAGTGCAACGAGAAATTGAAATTTTTTCCATAATCTTGGAGGCTAAAACCGCGGACGACACAGAGCTTCATTTTATTTCGTTTTGATGATAGAAAGAGGAAACACGAAATCAAGTCTTCCCATTATTTGTCAATCCAGCGCTAACACAGGAGTATTAGAAATGAGAGTTGTACTTTCCCTTCTCCACCGAACCTCGCCGCGTCTGGTTCAAGTGGCAGCCTTAACAGCTTTCCTTGCGGTCTGCTCCGGCTCTGGGGCAGCGCAGCCTGCACCGGCTCCGCAGCAGGGACCGTCGTTCACAACCTTCACGATCAAGTCGACCGTGCTGGGTGAGGATCGGCGAATTCTGGTGCGGACACCAAACGGGTATGACGCGAACAAGCTCAGTTATCCGGTTCTGTATATGACCGACGGCGACGCGCACATGACACACACCGCGGGCTCGGTTGAATTTCTGGCGCGAAACGGGCGGATGTCGGAAGCGATCGTTGTTGGTATTCCCAACACGGATCGCACACGCGATCTTAGTCCTACGCGACCCAAATTCACCGGTGCTACTGGAGCGCCTGATTTCCCCACTGCCGGCGGCGCGGACAACTTCCTTAAGTTCATTGAGACCGAATTGATTCCGGAGATCGGTAAGCGTTATCGCGTCACTCCATATCGCATCCTGGCCGGCCATTCGTTGGGTGGGCTGTTTGCGGTCCATGTAATGTTGACGAAGCCTGACTTGTTTCAGTCGTACATTGCAGCAAGTCCGGGTCTGAATTGGGACAATCAGGTTGCCATCAAGCGCGCGGAAGATTTCTTCAAGAATCGAAAGGAGCTGAATGCGACTTTCTTCATGACGATTGCCAATGAACCTGGTGAGCTCGAAGACGCCTTCCATCAGATGAAACAGATACTGACCAAAAACCAACTGGCGGGCTTCGAGTGGGAAGCGGCGGAAATGCCTGACGAGGACCACGGCACGGTAGTGCTGCGCACTCATTACTTCGCGCTGCGCAAGATTTTCAACGGTTGGCAGATACCACGTGATCCGAACTCAGGCGCCTTCGCCGGCGGTCTGAAGGAAGCGGACGAGCACTACGCGAAGCTTTCAAAGAAATTTCATTACACGCTGACGGTGCCGGAACAAGTCGTCAACCAGATTGGTTACCAACACTTGTTTGCAGATCAGATTGACCAGGCGATTGCCGTATTGAAGGCACAGGTCGAGCGGTATCCTGAATCGGCGAATCCGTACGACAGCCTCGGTGAGGCATACGAGCGTGCCGGCAAACTCGACTTAGCAGTCCCGATGTATGAGAAGGCGGCCGAGGTAGCAAAGCAGAGGAACCAACCCAACGCGGCGCTGTTTCAGACGAACTACGAGCGCGCCGCTGCGAAGCTGAAGGCCCAGAAGGATGGGACTACTCCAGCGAAGACCACGCCGTAACCAACGGGTGCCGGGTATCGAGTGACGGGTGTCGGTAAGAGCGTGGTAGCGCGAGAAAGAGCGGGGGCAAGCTGCCCCTGCTCTTGCTCCCATCACAGGTCACCTACCTATGAGCTTGGTTTTATCACGTAGCTTAACTTCAAGGCGTGCGTCTGTCCCCGTCCCAAGTTTGCTAATACCCTCTTTCAAACAGCAAGCCCCTGCGACAAATGATCCAATCAGAAAAACTCTTAATGCCCCTCGATGCCTCGGTGTAAACTACTCACCTTCCAAATCTACGAATCGAGGGGGAATACGGCGCCTTGAAAAAGACAACCGCATCTCTGATCTTCATCATCCTGCTGCTATCAACCTATGCTGCTGCTCAAACGCAGCCCACCATCGCCAAAGACTCAGTTCAAATTACCGCATTCACTTTCAACGTCTACAAAGGTAACTACGACGTTTGGAGCTGGGTGCCGTCGATGGAATTCCGCGTCAATGGACCAATCGAGAGCGGCAGCCGGCTCTACGCGGAATTTACTCTGCCCACAGGCGCGTGGGTGACGTTTGACTGTTCAACTGAGACTACGCAGCCGGGTTACTGGTGGAGGACGAAGTGTGGCGGGCGCGACATTCCCGAAGACAAGAGTTCGACCTACACGGGTCCCGTGAATTTCGCAATCAAGTTGCGGAACGAGTTGCAGGGCACTAATGCCACACTCTTCACCGGCAAGATGAAAGTTTCCAAGGCGCGTTCAAATGAAGTTGGACCAAAGGCCGTGAACAAGTTTGTCTACTTCGTGGACCACGACTGGAACCTGCCGATCGGTTACGTGTATCTCACGGCGAATGATCTCAAGGGTTGGGACATTCCGGACTTCAACGTTGCTTTCTGGGTACGCGGTGAGCCGGTGAAGATGGAGCCGCATCTCTTTTACCAGGGCAAGGAAGTGGGAAAGAAATTCTACGAAGGCACAGAGGTCGGACGGGCGAGCTGCGACTCAGAAGTGGATAACAACACGACGCATTATGTTGAAGATGCGTTACCGCAAAAGGCGAAGTGGTCCCGCGTTACATGCAAATTCCCCAACATCAAAGGCCGCGACAAGACCGGCGATGCGCCCGGCATGTTTGGCCCACTTCATTTGCTGGCAGCCAATCCAGGCGAATACGAGTTCAAGCTACTCTGGAACGGTCGTCTGGCGAGGTCGATAAAATTCACAGTTAGTCCAGATGGCAAGTTCGACAACGGCATCGCGACGTCCAACAAACTCGGCAGCGACCGCGTCATCTTTCCGGTGCAAATCATCGGTGACCAGGACGGCCAATGGGACCGTGCCGCCTGGAAGGACGCGTTTTATGGCAACCCACTAACCGGCTTCACAGCGTTGCCCTAGCGCCTAGTCAGTCACGCAGGCCCGGAGTAAATAGCGACGCTCGTCAGGGCGTGGTATCGCGTAAGAGCGGGCTTACGAAGAGCGCGATGTGTGGTTGATGAATTTGAAGGTCGACCCGGTGTTTGCGCGTCTCCGTTCCGATAAACGCTTCCAGGATCTCCTCACCCGCAGTGGCCTCCGACCTTAACGCAATGTTTCCGCGTCCCGTAGGGACGTAATGTTTATAGAACACGACCTTCAATAGATTCCTGCTCGCTCCAGCGGAGCGAAACGCAACTACCATCGCCCGAAACATTGCGCTCCGCCGGAGCGCGGGTCGTTTTTATCACCCGTTTCTATAAACATTCGGCTCCGCTGGAGCCAGAGAGGCTAAAGCGAAAGCGACGCCGCTTACAGAACCGAGCGCGGTAGCGCCGGATACTACAGGTTACTTTCGAATCAAAGGAACGGATGAAGACTCCCAAAGTCGTCCCCAGCATCCGGCGCTACCGCGCTCGGTTCTGTATCGACCACCCGCAATCTAAATTGCGTCGCTCCTCTGGCGGCAATATCACCTTAAGTCGTCACCTTCTAACCGGCACCCGGCAGCTCCGCGAGGATGCAGCCTTTCTGCTGTGCCCCAAAGGGGCAACGTATGTAAAGCCCAGGGTTGCCGCGCTTTGGCGGCTACCTTGGGATAGGTGAAGGTTGAAATCTCAACCGCAAAGCGGTTGCGACGGCTCCATCCCAGAATCAACAAAGCAGACACAACCGCGTTGCGGTTGAGGATTCAATCCTCTTCCCTTCCCAGGGTAGCCGCCAAAGCGCGGCAACCCTGGGCTATAAGACGTAGCCCCGTTGGGGCAAAGAGAAGCGCTTAGTCTTCGCACAGTTGCGTTTAGGGTAGGTCCAGTCTTAAGGGTTGTCAGATAGTAGCCGGTGATAAGAGTGTAACGTAGCCTACTGGCCCATTGAATGACCGACAATCGTTGCCTGCTTCAAACCCTTCGCATCCATAAACGCGAGTACGTCAGCCGCGAAATCAGGAAATGTATATCCACCCAACGGCCGATCAGAGTCACCATGGCCACGTCTGTCCGGGCACGTAGACGTGATACTTCTTGTCTATCAACGGAAGGATGCGGCTATACGAAAACCACGAATCCGAATAGCCGTGAATCAGAGTGTGCGGCGGTCCTGACAGCACAACTTTAGTCAGCGACTGGAAGCCATTTTGAGTTTGTGGAGTAGCCCCGTTTACGGGAAGGTGAGCATTTGCTGATTCCTGTCGGCTGTCTTCTGGTGAGGCAGGGGCCTGACTGTTTAGGGAGGGCGGTCTGTATTTCCTCTCTGCCTTTTACTTGCTGTCCGCTGCTTAAGTTCCTGCGAACCGAACGCCCAGCGTCGAAGCATGCGGAAGCATAAAGCCCAGGGCGAAGCGCAGCGGAACCGGGGTTAACACGTTCCTCGATTTCCACTAGCCGGCCTAGCCGGCTGAAGACGTTGCCATGCGATTCGCTGTCGCCGGCTTCGCGGGCTCCGCACGCGTTCTTTCGTTCCTCCTTGCGTCGTCGCTTGGGTGACTCCATCCTCATCAAGAAGCTCCTCGGGTATCTCATGGATGAATGGTCCCTCAAGACCGGGATACGGGCGGATCCGCTCGAGTTCGAGAGGTTTGCCGTCATTCAGAGTAATGCCATTATGAATCGCATAGATGTTCATTTGCTGGATAGCAAGCGTGGACTGATCGTGTCGCAGTACCCTCTGAATGAGAGTTTGAACATCAATTCGTCCGCGGTAAAAGTCAACAGGATTCTCGCCCTCTACTAAGGTAAAGCTTTCCCTCTTCTCGATCACTTTAATAAACGCCGCTGCAAGATCATGGAATTCGAGTCCATAGCAGCTCAAAGCTCGTTGAAGCTCGCTTCTGAAATCGACATCATGGACTTCTCGGCCTTCAGCTATCGACGGCATGAACCCAGGGTGTCCTCTTTCGACCGTCTTCGCAGGACCTTCAAGCCCTTTGCAGTTTCTCGTACGATCTGCGACACCAATGATCCGCGATGATCCAGTAAACAGACTGAACATATAAGCCTTGCCGCCGTTTCCCTGGGTTTCTTCTTCAAGCAAATCAGAGCCCCGAGAGGAAGCTCGCGGATCGTTCCACTTACTCCAGGTTTCGATATCTTCGAGCGTCGCTCCGCCGACATCCAAGACACCAATTCTCGCCGCGCCGCTCGCGTCAGCATCCCTAAAAAGAAGGACGCAGACTCTGTCAGACTCAGCGACATTCGAGCGATCCACTTGATACGCCCGCCTCGAGTTCTTCAGCCACTCCGCAATGCCCTCATCATGGGTGGAGATCCACCGAGTGGAGGCCATTAGTGTCCCTTGGTCGTCAAAGAAGATGTTTCCAACTCTTTCGATCGTCATACCGTTTACTCCTTAGATCGTCGGCCCCCGACTTATTTTATGAAAGGAACTCGATCGTTACCTCTTGTTCCACCTGCTTGAATTCTTGATCACCCGTCACCAAGTGTGCCTTTCTTTGCTTGGCCAGTGCGGCAGCGAAGCAATCGGCAAATGACATTTTGTGCTTCGCCTTGAAGCCGCCAGCATCGTGCGCTAGATCCCAGTCGGCGTTAACGAACGCGATTCCGAGTTGGCGCAATTGACGAACGCTAGCGTCGGCTTCCGCAACGGAAGCTTCACGGGCGAGGATGTACCAAACCTCACCCGCATTCACGACGGTCATCAAGAGAGGAATTTTCTCTTCATGTGCGTCGGCAATGATGTCAGCAACTTTCTCGGCAGTGGCCTCGTCTTCCAGGTAGGCCATCACCGCCCATGAGTCCAGGACAATTGCTCGCGGTTTGCGGGCCATTTAGAATTCCCTTTCCTTTTCTTTTTCAGCCATCAGAGCCTTCAACAAGCCTTTGCCCTTGAATTTCCCGCGCAGACTGTGAACATACTCTCGCGTGATCGGCTTAAGAATAATCTCCTGCGCACTCTCATCTACTTCGATTTCAATCCGGGTTCCTTCCTTTATTCCAAACTTCCGCCTGATTGAGGAAGGAATCACAATTTGCCCTTTTGACGTTGCCGTGGTTTCCACTTTGGTCTCCTTATCCAACTATTGGACGAAAGTATGCCGTGACTAGAAAAGTAAGTCAATGCTGGCTGTGGGCTACATTATTGCGAGTTGTAGGTTTTCGGGTTTAGTAGTTCGAGTGTGGAAATGTGGACAAGAAAAACCGGGGCCGCGAAGGTCGCAGCCCCGCCGAACGAAGCAGCAAAGAATGAGATAGATGATGACTGTCTGGTATGCCGAGTAAGACAAATAGGAATGTCTGTCCTACTCAGCATACCGTTGTTGCTTTGTTCCTCACGGCGTAAGCAACTCAATCGTTACCGTGTTGAGAAGCGGGTTGTAGACCAACTTGTAAAGGCTGGTCATGACGCCGCCGGTAACGTTCGCGAATGTGCCGGATGATTTACCTCCGGCGCTTGATGAGTCGCCAGTAGTTGAAGTGGAGCCATCCGTCGCACTAGAGGCGGTTGAAGTGGAGCCGGCTGTCATTGAGCTTGAGTCGCCGGCCGTCAGCGAGCTGGAGCTGCCGCGGGGCAGGTTTCCAATTACGTTGAAGGTCACGGTGAACGGCTCGTTGTTCGGGTTGGTGAACTTGAGATTGCGAGCGCCGGAGACTTCGTTTGCTGTTAACGCATTATCAGTTCCCAGGCGAGTGCTGTAGTCCCAAGTTGCCCCGACTCCGGTCAAGGCGTTGTCTGCGTTTGCGACCCTTACGTTTCCACTCGCCGAACTAATACTCGCCAGTTCCAGACGAATTGGAGAGAAGATAGATTGGGTGGATATGTTCTTCATAGCCAGGTCGTAAGAGCTGACACCACCGCTCGAACGAGCGTTGGCCGTTGCGAAACTCACCAACGGCGTCACGGATTGCTCGATCGTGGAAGCTACGGTGAACGCCCGCGAAACGACTGGGGACGGATCGCGCCCGTTGATACGCTGCCGCGCGTAAACCGTGTGCGTTCCTGCGGTCAGGTCCGCAGCCCCGAGCGCCAAACGCCAACTTGCCACGCCGAGATCGCTCGACAAAGATGCGATTCGCGGAGCGCTGAACGCCGGGTCGTCGAGCGAAACCTCGACGATCCCGTTGGTCGCTCCAGCACTCGCACCGACCGTGTACGTGAACGCGCCGGCAGCGTCGAGCTGCACGGGCAGCGATGTCGGATCAGGCGTGACACCGCTGGTCTTCGGCGCCGGGAATGGGCCGTCGGGAAGGTCTGTTCCGACCGGAACAAGTGGTCCACGCTCGGAAAGCGCGTAACCGGTAACCGAATGGAACTCGGCTCCTACCGGCGGGCTGCCCACCTGGTTCTTCGGAATGCGAATAGTTATTACTCCCGGAGCGGCCGCGGTCATCTGTCCCTGGACCTGCTGCGACTTAACAAGGTCAGGATTGTAGGTGATGAATTTCTTCGACGTCGCCGAGCGGATCATTCCCAGCGTCCCAATATAGAAGCTTGTGCCCGTCGAGCGAACCTCAGCGCCGAGCCAATAGATCGTGTCGGCATAATCCCACTGTGTCAGGTAGAGCACGCCGTCGCCGTTGGCGACCGAAGCTGCCGCGGCCGACCTTGCTGCCGGTGTCAAATCTGCAACCTGCATCGTCATCACCAGCGAGTCGCCCTCTTCCCGCAGCGAGACGGAGCGAAGATCTGCTCCCGGCATATTGGCGCCGGTCGAGCGGAAGTGTGCGTCGCCGATTTCGTCGCGGTCGAAGTTCTTCGTTGGTAGGGTATGGGTGCCCTCGATGGCGAGGGTGTCGGTCCTCACGGTCGTGTTAACCGCCGGCGCAGTAATGGCAACTGTGCCGGAGCCGCGGCCCAGCAATCCGACCGAGGCCAACAGGCTTGGCCCGGTAGCCTGCTTCGCTGTCATTACATATGCGCCTTCGGCCTGGTTCGTATTGTCGTTATAGGTAATGACCGCCGCGCCTTTCGAGTCCATATCGATAGATGGGTACTCGAGGAAGCTCCGGTCGCGCCCTTGCGCGTCGCAGAGCGTTCCATCCGTGCAGATTTCGCCACGATGAACAATGTTCTGGCTGACCGGCACGGTCTGGAAGCTTGGTGCAGCGTCAAACGCGTTCAGCGTTTGGGCCATGTAAATCATCCACTCGCTGCTAACGCTATTCGGGTTTGCCGCGACCGGACTTCTATACCAGGCGATTGCTGCGCGACCGGGATCGCCGGCAACGATCCACGGCATGATGTTCGTGCCGGTGAAGGTGCTGACGCGTTTGCGCGGCGACCATGTCTGCCCCTTGTCGGTAGAGGTGGCCATGTAGATCGTCTGGCTCGTGCCCGGTGTTGATTGTGTTTGCGACCAGGCGGCGTAAAGATTACCGGCGCGGTCGACATTTAATACTGGGAAGACGTTGCTAATGTCTTCACTGCCGCCGTTGTAGATGCGGAAGTCTTCCACGATTGGATCTGTGCCGTCATCGAGGTCCGTGATGCGGAACATCCGTATATCGTTTCCGTTGTAGTAAATCTGATAAGAGAGAATGGCGTCGCGTTCGTGGCCTGCGACGCTCACCCGCCGTTTGGTCTTATCAACCCTGAATGGACCAGACTGGCTGACATTGCCGAGCACGCGGCCTTCATCCCAGGTCCGACCTGCGTCTCGCGTTCTGAACATATAGAACGGAAGCGGCGAGAGACCCGTGAACCTGCGCCAGGTCATGTAGGCCTTGCCGTCGCCGTATGCTCCGATCCATTGACGGTCATCAACCGCGCCGACAGTCTCACCGCTGATGCAGGAAACGGAGCTGGTGCGGTCTGACGGGAAGGTGTTGCCGCCATCTTCCGAGACAGCAACCGTGACGCATCCCGCCCACAGGTCAATGAAGTAAACGCGGTTCATGGCGTCGAAGTCGACGTCCGAATCGCCGCCCCCAGGAGCCAACACAGCATCGCGCAGTATTGGTGGTCCAAGCGGCAGGTAACTGCGCCCACCGTCGTCCGAACGCCACAGCATGCTGATCGTCGTACTTAAGCCAAACGGCGTAGTGACGAA
>Ga0190270_10000309_pt1 | contig 20655 bp, 21 predicted proteins | sample Popmic320T_FD_133748 | JGI IMG/M metagenome (GOLD analysis project Ga0190270, IMG submission 133748) | Populus adjacent soil microbial communities from riparian zone of Weber River, Utah, USA - 320 T | ecosystem: Environmental > Terrestrial > Soil > Riparian zone | place: USA: Utah | collected...
CCACCTGGACGGACCGGATGTCAAAGCCACCTCGGACATCGCCCTTCTTGTCGGTGAAGGTCTGCTCTTCGGCACTGGCCGGCGAGGCCACCGAAGCGACCGAGGCGACCACCGCGGCCGACGCGACCGCGATGAGCAGCTTGCGGATGCGTGTCATGATTTCTCCCCTTGGAAATTGGAGCCCCCGCAAGCCGGATGCTCACGTCGGCGACAGGTAGATGTCATCGGACGCCCGAAAGGTTGCATCGAGTGATGCCTTGGCTGTCTTAGCCTTGTGACTGCCGAAGGGAGACGACGATGGCGGCATCCCGGAAGCGTGACATCGACGGCACCGCACGCGCCAACGATCAGCTGGCGGAATACAACCGAAAACGCGACTTCGCGCGTACGCCCGAACCCTCGGGTCGCGCGACCCCACCCGGTGGGGACAAGCCGCGGTTCGTCGTCCAACGACATCGCGCCCGTCGGTTGCACTACGACCTGCGGTTCGAGATCGACGGGGTCCTGGTCAGCTGGGCGGTGCCGAAGGGCCCGACCCTCGACCCGAAGGCCCGCCGGATGGCCGTCCACGTCGAGGATCACCCGATCGAGTATCTCGACTTCGAGGGCGTGATTCCGTCCGGTGAGTACGGCGGCGGCGACGTCATCGTGTGGGACATCGGCACGTGGGAGCCGCACGCCACCGACGATCCCGCAGCGGCGGTGGCCAGCGGGGAGCTGCACGCGGACATGTACGGCAGCAAGCTGCGGGGCCGGCTCGTGTTGATCCGCCGGGGCGGTGAACGCGGCGGCGATCAGGACGAGTGGCTGCTGCTGCACAAACGCGACGACGATGCCATCGACGGATGGGATCCAGAGAAGCATCCGCGGTCGGTGCTTTCCGGACGTACGAACGAGGAGGTCAGGCAGGACCCCGACCGGTTGTGGCGCTCGGACCTTCCGGCCGCCCGCGCCGCCATCTCGGTGCGTACACCGGCGTTGACCGACGACGAGCTCGCCGCACTCGACGACCTCGGCGACGGCGGCACCTGGCACGTCTACGGCCGCTCGCTGAAGCTGACGAATCTCAACAAGGAGCTGTTTCCGGCCCGCGAGCGCGAGCAGCCCGTGGCCAAACGTGGGCTGATCTCCTACGCCGCCCGGATTGCCCCGACGATCCTGCCTTACCTGGCGGGACGCGCCATGAACCTGCACCGATTCCCCAACGGCGCCGACAGCAAGGGCTTCTGGCACAAGCAACTGCCTTCGCACGCGCCGGACTGGCTGCCCCGATGGGACAACCCCGACGCCGACTCAGGCGAGGCCACGACGTACTTGATGGTCGACGAGGCCGCCGCCTTGGTATGGGCGGCGAACTACGGCGCGCTGGAGTGGCACGCCTGGACGTCACTGGCGGACCAACCGCGCCAACCGACGTACGCGCTGGTCGACATCGATCCGGGAAAGGACACGAGCTGGGAAGACGTTCTCACTCTCGCGCGCCTTCACCGGACCGCTTTCGAGCACCTGGGGATCGCGGGGTTCCCCAAGATCACCGGGCGACGCGGCATCCAGGTCTGGGTACCGATCGAACGCGGCCCGGGCTTCGACGAGACTCGCGCGTGGGTCGAGAAGCTGTCGAAGACGATCGGGCGAGTGCAGCCGGACCTGGTCAGCTGGAAGTGGGGCGTCGGCGACCGAGGCGGGCGCACCCGGCTCGACTACACCCAGAACGCGGTCAACAAGACCCTCGTCGCGCCGTACAGTCCGCGAGCCGCCGCCGGCGCTCCCGTGTCGGCGCCGATCGAGTGGGACGAGCTCGACGATCCGGACCTAGGACCGGCCTCGTTCACGATGCGTACGGTGCTCGACCGCCTCGACGGGCGCGGCGATCCGTTCCGTCCCCTGCTACAGGCCCGTCAGACGCTGCCCGACTTCCGGTGAACGGAGGAGCCTGTGGCCACCGTAGGCTAAGGCGATGCCCGTGGGACGGAACCAAGCAGATCTGGCCGGCCGAGCTCTCGGCATGATGCAACGGCTCGCGCCCGGTGATGCGGTGGGTGCGCCGCTCGCCGGTGAGATTCACGGCATCGTCGACCAGACGACCGCGGTCAAGGCCATCGCCCAACTGTTCGCCATCGTTGACGAAGCAGTGCGGGCAGGTGTGATCCCTGTGGACCGTGGCAAGAACGCCATGCTCATGCTGATGGTGGTGCGCGAGCACGTTCTCTCGATCCCGGACCCCAGGGGTGACGAACGATTGTTCCGCCAGGACCTCCAGCGCATTGTCGATGCGCTAGACGCTAGTTGACCGACTCGGGTGGCATCACCAGCCCGTTGGGCATCACCCGCCCCTTGGTGATCGTGAGGTCGAGCTGCCGCTCTCCGTATGCGTCGACATCAGGGCTTCGATCCGATTTCTCGCGACGTGGGCAGCCGACGGGTCCAGTTCGAGCATCGGCCCGTGCTGATGACTGCCGGCGGCCCAAAACTCCAGCGTGCCCAGCGAGTTGAGGTCCTCTGCCCCCTGCCTCGTCGAAGTTGGAGATGAGCTCCCGCGCGCGGATCAGCACCTCGTTTCGATTCGCGTAGACGAACTGACTGAGGCTGTCGCCGGTTAGCTCCACCTCGAAGTCAGCCAACGTCGCCGATGCAGTCTCGTCGACGATCGTCGCCGTGGTCGCGGCGTCGGCCGACAGGTTCACGTAGACCTCACCGCCGACGATCTTGACCCACATCATCGGGTACGCCGCCGGCCACCGCGGCGACGACGGCGATTCCCGAAATCAGCCACCGATTCATTCGGCTCACCATAGGGACCGATTGTGTCCGCCCAACCTGGAGTCAACCTGAAGTACGCGCGAACGATCGGTCTGCTGTGCGGCGTCACCTTGCGTGGGTGATGCCCGCGAGGCCGGCCGGGCGAAGAATTCTCGATGAGGGCCACCTCGATCGGATCGGTTTGCCCTTCCGGATGTAAGGAGCGCGACGTGGACTTTTGGGAAGTCGTCGGAGAGATCTTGTGGTTCATGCTGTTGGTGGCATGGTTCTGGTTGCTCATCGCGATCGTGGCTGACATCTTCCGCGACCACGGACTCTCGGGTTGGGGCAAGGGCCTGTGGTGCCTGTTCGTGATCATCGTGCCCTGGTTGGGTGTCCTTATTTACCTGATCGCACGCGGCGCCTCGATGCACGAGCGATCCCTCGAACATGCCCGCCAGAGCGAGCAGCAGCTTCGTCAGTACGTCCAGGACGCTGCTCGCCCGTCCGGCATGGCTGATGAGTTCGCCAAGCTGGCCGATCTGCGCGACCGCGGTGACATCTCAGAGGCGGACTACGAGGCGGCCAAGGCCAAGGTCCTGGGCTGATTCACCACGGGTTCGACGAGTCCGTAGGCATCGTGAGAATGACGGCCGACTAGAGTCGAACCGTCAGGGTCTTCGGATGAAAGGACGTGCCGTGACGACCAAGAGTGACTTCTCCGAGGAGGACTGGAACCGGATCGTGCGGGCACCGTTCGTCGCTGGTCTGGCCATCTCTCTGGCCGATCCCGGCGGTCCGATCGAGACCGCGAAGGAGACGATGGCAACGCTCAAGGCCGCCACGAATCCCGCCAGCCGAGAACAGTTGGTGGCCGAGCTGGCCCTCGACATCCAGAACCAGGTCCAGCAGAAACAAAACCCCCTCAAGGGCTACCGGCCCTCATCTCTGGAGGGGACGGCACCGGGTGGTGAGCAAGTCCTGGTCGAGCTGAGAGCCGTCCAGGCGATCGTCGCGGCCCGGGCAACCCCCGAAGAGGCCGCAGCCTTCGGTGACTGGCTCGTCGCGACGGCACAAGCCGCGGCCAACGCCGCCAAGGAGGGCGGATTCATGGGGTTCGGCGCAGAGCAGGTCAGCAAGGGCGAGCAGGAGATGCTGGATCAAGTACGCGCCGCAGTCCGACCCTGACCAGGCAAGGCGCCGTAACTCCGTTGAGTTCAGCTGATTCATGCTGGTTGAGTGCTCGACATGGATTCCCGCACTGCACGGTTGAACTTGCACGCGGTCGATGTGCGGGAGGCACAGCGCATCCACGATCGTGCGCCTCAATCAGGCGACGCTTGGGCGGTCGACTACCCCTTCGAAGGAGACCTGGCTGCTACCGGCGGCTTTTTGCTCGCTACTGAGCACAACGGCGAGCAGCGTCCGTTCGGCTACTACCAGATCAGGCGTCAGTCCGACGGGCTGGCGATTGGTGGCGTCGGCTTCAAGGGACCTCCTGACGGCGGAGTCGTGGAGATCGGCTACGGTCTCGCATCCTCCGCACGAGGCCACGGCTACGCGACCGAAGCACTGCGAGCCCTCGTGCAGATTGCCGCCGGCCTCGGCGTGACGACGATCCGCGCTGATACCGATCTTGACAATGTCGCGTCACAGCGGACCCTCGACAACGCGGGCTTCCACCTTGTCGAAGCCGACTCCGAGTTCTGCCACTACGAGGCCCGCATCAGCCCGACGCGCGACCCCAGCATGCTCTGAGGCCCACTGAACCGTCGTTCCACAAGGCTGGTCGACCGGACTGACATCCGGAACGGATCATCGGGTGATCATGCGACCCGCGGCCAGCGAACGCAGGGCGCGGTCGAGGTCGTTGCGGAGAGCGGACATGAAGATGGCGACGATCGCGGCCCAGAGTTCGGAATCCTGCTGACCGATCTTGGCGAACTCGTCGCGGGTGAGCTCGAAGACCTCGACCGGGCCGTCGGCGTGCAGGGCGAACGGATGCGGCCCGTCGGCCATCAGGTACACCTCGCCGAAGCAGGTCCCGGGGGTCAGGGTGGCAAGGTGTCGTGTGATGCCGTCGGTTGTCGTGAGCGAGCAGCGTACGCGCCCGCGCATTGTCAGAAAGACCCCGGCGTCGGTGTCCCTCTCCGCGACGATCAACTCGCCGTCGGCGAAGGAGCAGGGTTGCATGCGGCGCTCCAGCTCGTCCACGACGCGGGGGGTCGCCTGAGCGAACAGGGGATGGTCGCGGAACCGGTACCTCTCCTCGGCCGGACGACGACCGCCGTAGCGTTCGATCAGCCAGTCCTCACACCACACGATGGCGGCAGCGACCGTGGCGAAGGTGGGCAGGACGTCGTCACCGTCGGCCGTACCGGCACGCAGGCCGTCCGGGTCGATCAGCACGACCTCGCAACCCTGGTCACGTACAAACCGACACAGGTCGGCAAGAAGCCGTCGCGAGACCTCGGCGACCTCGCCGACCCGGCGTACGTCCAACACCACCAAGTCAAGCCCGTGACACGCCTCGGAGATCTCCCGCACGACCGACTCGACCCCACCGAACAGCAGATCGCCGTGGGCCTCGTAGATCCGCGCCTTCCGCCCGTGCTCGTCGAGCAGGCGACGGTCGGCCTCCGGTCGCCAGACCGCCGACGGCGACTCCATCACGTCATACGAGGCACGAATGGCGCTGCGGGCCGCCCGCGCGACGTGGAGCTCGTGGAGTTCGAGGTCCCGGGAGAGCCGCCGGCAGGCCTCGAACGCCCGCACGCTGTTGCCGTGGTCGTCGAGGCGCGGGGAGAAGGCCGCGATCGACAGCTGGCCAGGAAGCACCGCGACGATGCCGCCGCCTACCCCGCTCTTGGCGGCCAACCCAACCTGGGCGAACCACGCGCCGGCGGCGTCGTACATTCCGCATGTTGACATGACGCTCAGCACGCGTTCGGTGTACTTGCCTGCCAGAACTCGTTCGCCGGTGACTGGGTTGACTCCCCCGTTGGCCAACGTCGCGCCCATCATGCTCAGGTCCCGACAGGTGACCATCGTCGAGCACGCCCGCAGGTAGATGTCGTGGACGATGTCCGGATTCCCTTCGAGGATGCCGAACTCACGAAGCATGTGGCCGATCGCCCGGTTGCGATGGCCAGACTCGAGCTGAGAGGCGAAGATGTCCTCGTCAAGCGCAAGCTCACGACCCGCGTACATCGAATACGTGCGGCCGATGCGTTCGATCTGTTCTTCCGGAGTCGCTCCGGCGACCAGGCTGGCGGCGACCAACGCTCCCGCGTTGATCATCGGGTTGCGAGGCCGGTGGGTCACCGGGTGCAGGCTGATCTCGTTGTACAGCTCCCCCGACGGCTCGACGTCGATCTTGGCGTCTACCAGGTCAATGCCGTTGTCAGTCAGCGCGATGCCGTACGTGAACGGCTTCGAGATCGACTGGATGCAAAACGGCAGGCCGCTGTCGCCCACTTCGTAGATGTGGCCGTCCGCGGTTGCGAGGCAGATCCCGAAAGTGTCCGGATCGACATCCTCCAGCGCCGGAATTCCACGGAGGATGTCGCCCGAACGATTCTCGGCGCAGGCGGCAAGGACCGAACCGATGAGGTCTTGAACCACCGAGCCCATGGGGGCGATCAGACCAGCAGTTTGGCCTTTTGCGCCTCGAACTCGGCGCTGGTGATGGTGCCGGCATCCCGTAACCGGGCAAGCTTTTCAATCTCGTCGGCCGTACTGGTCGATCCGCGAGCGGCGTCCTGGACGTACGACTGAAACGCCTGCTCCCGCTGACGATAGTCCTCACCCTGACGCTCGGTCATGCCGCGACCGCGGGCGATGAGATAGATCAAGGAACCGACGATGGGGAGGATCACCAGGAACAGAATCCACAGCGCCTTCGCCCAGCCTCCCATGTCACGGCTACGGAAGATGTCGGTTGCGATCACTATCAGCAGGTAGATCCACGCGATAAAGAGGAAGAAGTACAGCATCGAGAAGAACACCTCGAGCACTGAGAAGTCGTCATCCATCGTTATGCAGCTCCTTCGAGCGTCCGGCCACTCGGCCAACCGCGGGATTCAGAATCGCGGGCCCAGGCAGAGGCCGGATCACCCGCGAGGGGTGAACTGTCCTGTGGCAACCGGACCAGCCCGCGCCGTGAGATCGCCCGCTGCGCGAAGCCCGGGCTAACGCACGCATCACCCCCCAGAGGTGACGACGCAGCAGCTAGGTCGTTCCAGACTGCTCGATGGGGTTGTCCGCACCAATCCGGCTGAGGACGCCGCCGACGATCGATGACCGGAGTCAGGAGGGCTCAGCATGCTGTACACCTTGATGTTCGCAGGTCTGGCGATCCTTCTCGTCGTCGCGGTATTGACTCGGTACGCGCGAAACAGGGCCGGCCGAGGCACCTCTGAAACCGCGACGGGCTCGACTGGCCGATCCAGCACCGCGCAGAGCAGTGCTGCCCGGCAGGAACGAAAGCGACGCCGCACGCAGTCGAAGAATGATCGCCGCAAGCGGCACTGACACCTCAGCCGAGCGCCATGGGTTCGCCCGACCCCGATGGTTGTGGGTCGGGCAGCCGTCGCATCCGCAGCGAGTTCCCCAACCCGGCGAGGGCCGCCCCGATCGGAATGAGCAGAGCGATCTGCAAGGCGAGATGGCGGGCATCGGTGTTGATGCTGAGGATCTCGTCCTGGACGTCTTCCGGCTCGTCGGCGAGCAACTCGTCGAGCTGCGTGTTGCTCATCACCTGAGCGTCGTCTTCCAGCACCTCGGCGACCTGCTCCTTGTCGTCGGTCGGGAGGACGCTGCTGTCGTTCGCCATCGATGTGAAGGAGGTCGACAGGGTCGCGAGCATGATCGCGCCGCCGAACGCCAACCCGAACGACAGCCCGAACGACCCAGCGGCGGAGTTGACACCGGCGGCTTCGCTGACCCGCTCGTCCGAGATCGGACCCAAGGTGTAGTTGTTCAGCTGAGACACGATCAGGCCGAGCCCCGAGCCGGCGATGATCAGCGGCACCACGAGCCACCACCCGGAGTCGGCCCGCGGCACAATCGGGAGCAGCAACAAGATGCCGCATGCGAGCAGCACGAAGCCGGCCAGGATGACGCTGCTGGGACGTGTCGAGCCGGACCGCTTGCCGGCCAAGACCGCCACCCCGAACATGCTCAGCGACAGCGGGGCGATCGACAGGCCGGCTTCCATCGCGTTGTACTCCAGCACCATCTGCAGATAGATCGGGAGCGCGATCATCAGGCCGCCCAGCGAGATCTGCTGGAGCATCTGATTCGAGATCCCATGGGTGAAGGTTTTGACCTGGAACAGCTCCGGATCGAGCAGCGTCGCCTTCCCGCGCCGATGTCGTCGGACAAGCCAGTACGCCAGCCCGGCCAGCGCGACGAGACCGCCGGCGATCAGCAGGCCCACGTACTCGCCACCCTCCTGCCAGACGAGAATGCCGAGCACGACACCACCCATGCCCACGGCCGAGAGCGCCGCTCCGACCGGGTCGATCTCTCTCGGTCCGGTGTACGGCGCGTCCCGCACCAATCCGATGCCGGACAGAACGACCGCGATGATCACGGCCTCCAGCAGGAACCCGATCCGCCACGACAAGTACGTCGTGATGAAGCCACCCAACAGTGGACCGACCGCGGCGGCGATCGCGGCTGACGCCCCCACCAAGGCATACGCCTTCTTCTGCGCAGCGCCCTCGAAGTTCCCGTGTATGAGCGACTGCATCGCCGGCAGCAGCAGCGATGCACCGAGTCCGCCGACGATGGCCCAGAACACGATGATCGCGGTCAGACCTTGCGCGAACACCATCGCGATCGCGCCGACCGCATAGCCGAGCAGGCCGAGCACGTAGGTCCGCTTCCGACCGAACAGATCACCGACCTTGCTGCCGATGAGGATGAACGCAGCGGACACCAACGCCTCGAGCGCGATAGCGGACTGCACACCACTCACCGTGGTGTCGAGATCTGTCACGACCGCCGAGATCGAGACATTCATCAGCGACGTGTCGACGACCAGGACGAACATCGCCATCGCCAGCAGGACCGCCAGTCGCCGATCGCCCGCCGACATTCCGTCGCGGGGCGTGGACACTTGCTCTGCCACGCGACATCCCTCCCACCGACACGGCCGCGCGGGCCTAGCGACCCGTTCGAATGGTCTCGGATCCAGGCCTGCTGCATCAGAGACTTTGGTCCCGGCTCAGAGAGCGCCGGAAGCGACAAGGTCGCCGGACAGAGTCGCTAGCCGCCACGGGCAGGTGGTCGTCCACGAACTGGCGGTTTATCGCCCCGCTCGATCAGATCGGCAAACTCGAGCCCGGGCAACCCTTTCGGGATCCCGGGCTGTTGTAACAGAGGACAGTGGATGAGGTGTGGATGCAGGAGCCAGTCGGGTTCGGCCAGTTCGTGGCGGCGCGCTCGCCCGCGCTGCTGAGGTCTGCCTGGCTGCTCACTGGTGACGAGGCCTTGGCAGAGGATCTGGTCCAGACCGCCCTCGCGCGGGTGTGGCCGCGTTGGGAGCGCATCTATCGCTCTGACAGCAGCGCCGAGGCGTACGTGCGGAGGGTCATGGTGACGACCTATGCGAACTGGTGGCGGCGTCAGTGGCGGGCCGAGCAGCCGGTGGCCGAGGTTCCCGAACGCGCCGCGCGGGTCGACGGCTACGCCGAGGTGAACGATCGTGAGGAAGTCCGCCAGGCCCTCGGTGTTCTTCCTCCCCGTCAACGTGCGGTGATTGTGCTGCGTTACTACGAGGACCTGACCGAGAGACAGACGGCCGGTCTGCTCGACTGCTCCATCGGCACGGTCAAGAGTCAGGCGTCAAAGGCCCTGAGGAGGCTGCGCGAACAGTCTTGGGCGACAGTCGACGATACGACGAAGGCGGCGGACCGTGACCGACCTTGAGACGATGCTCCGGACCAAGCTGCGCACGGCCGTTGAACCGTCGCCGGAACCGATCAGCGTTGAAGCGGTCACCAACCGCGTGCGAACGCGGCGTCGCCGACTCACGACCATGGCCGCCGTCGGCGGTGCTCTAGCCGCAGCGATTCCGTCGGTGATCATCGCCACCGGTGCGGACGACGCGCGCGACATCCACGACACGCCCGCGATCCGGCCCACCGATGTCGGCATACCTGCGCCTGCCGAGGTCGGCTCGCTTCCGCTCGGCGAACCGCCCAGTACCCCTTGGTCATTTGGCCAGACCCTGCACGTCGGCGCCCAGAAGATACCGGTGCCCGGGACTGGCGGGCCTGACGTGATCGGCGTCGTCGAAGGCGGCTGGTTCCTCCTGGTGGAGCGCGAGCAATTCCATCCGTACGCGTTCCGCACGGAGTACGGGATACTCCATGCCGACGGCGGTTTTACGCCACTCCCGAACCTCCAGCGGACCGGCCGGCCGCATGTGCAGGAAGCCGCGGTCTCGCCAGATGGCGATCAGGTGGCAGGGCAAGCCGTCGTCGACGCGAACACCGGAGCCATCGTGGCGCGCCTGCCTGAGCAGGCTTCGTACCTGATCGGCTGGGGTCGGTCCGGGATCGTCTACGACGAGGCCTACGAAGCCGACAGATCGGCCAAGAGCATCCTATGGACGCCTGGCAGCGATCCCATCCCACTTGCCCGCGAAGTGACCGACGTGGTGAGCGGCTCGTCGCATGTCGTCACCGGCAAGCTCGGAGGGTGTCGCGAGGTGGCCGATCTGCACAGCGACGGATCCCTGACCACCCTGTGGCGCGGCTGCCACGGGCTGTCACCCGTTCTGCTATCACCCGACGGGACCCATGTGCTGACCAGCAACCTCTCCGTCGTTGACATCCAGACGGGGGAAGCCACGCGCCTATTCGGCGCCGACGAGCCGGATCATGCCGCGCCGGACCGGGCGCCATCGTGGCAAGTGGTCTGGGAGGATTCCGCTCACCTGCTGTTGACCGTCGACGCCACGTGGCTCGTCAGGTGCTCAGCTCTATCGTTGCGGTGCGAGCGAGCCGCCGGCCCCTTAAACATCACGCCGGGCAACGACGTCAATCTCATCGGACCGAACTAGAGCATCACTGCTCCCGCGCACAACACGTCCTGGGCGTTGAAAGCAGATTCGGGTACGAGAACCTTCCGAGTCCGTCAGCGGTGGCGGTCCTTGTAGTGCTCGCGGAGCTGGTCGCGGCCCCAGTCGTCGGTCAGGTGTCGCCAAACCGAGTGCGCATGGTTAGCGTCGTCTTGGGTGTTGTCGTACTCGATGAGTAGCGTTGGGCCGCGCAAGCAGTAGTAGTGACCGTGGCCGGGCTCGAGCGGTCCGAGCCAGGTCAACTCCATCGTGTCCAGGCCTGCATCGCGAGCCTCAGCCCAGCATGTTGCGGCGTAGTCGGCCGGCGCGCGGTCCAGGTAGCGACGCAGCAGCCGGTCGAAGAGGTCGCGCTGCGCGTCGTCGAGATCGCCCCGAGGGATGCCATCGGGGAGCACGGTGGGATCCGCCACCGGGTCGAACCGGGTCAGGATGTCGTTGGGCGCGACGTCACCGCGCACGGCTACGGCTCGACGATCGGGATCCATCGCGGCGAGCAGAGCGCGGGGGAGATCCTCCTCCGGTGCCAGCAGCCGATAATCCGAGGCGAGACCAGCGGCGTCCGCGGGTAGCCGGGCGGGCTCGGCGCCGATGAAGTGCGGGGTGACGGTATAGCGGTCGTCGCGCACCTCGACGTGGATCGCCAGGTGGTGTCCGTTTATCCGCCACGACCACGGGCCGTCGCCGGGTTCGCCGCCGATCCGGACCCAGTACTTGTCTCCATCGGGTACGGCTCCGAGCACCAAGGTGCGTCGGGCCCGCTCCATCTGTACGGCGCCCAGCGTCACCTCATCGTCGCCGCTGCCGGCGCGTACGAGGTCGTCGAGCAGGCCACGCTGCTCCGCGGTCAGCTCCTCGACCGGCTGGCCAGGACGGTCGCCCGGCAGGTAGGTCCACGTGTGCCGGTGGGGATCGTCGGGAGGGAGCCGCACCGCCTGCCGCTGTTGCTGGGTCAGGGCTGCCAGGAACGCCGCAGCCGCCTTGGCCATCGCCGCGGTAGTGGTCGCCGTCTCGTCGGTCATGTCGACCATCATGCGTCGGCAGCCCGACCCGAAGCGACCGACCCCGCAGCTGATGACTCGACGCGTAGCTGAGCATGCCGCCGCTCGGCAGCCACCACCGTGCCGGTTCGCTAGCGCCGAACCAGGCGAGCGATCCGCTCGCCTGCACCGGCAATCGCGCGCGTGTACTCGTCACGCCGCGCCTGGAACCGGTCACGCGGGGCGCACAGCGCCAGGGCAGCGGTCGCCGGCCCGTCGCTCGTGCGTACCGGAGCGGCTGCGCAATCGACCCCTTCGAGGGCGCGCTGAGCCCCGACCGCGTAGCCGCGTCGGCGCGTGCGTTCGAGCTCGCCCGGTTCGAGCAGGCTGCCAGGGCCGCCGGCTCGCTCGGCGAGCAGCACCGTGCCCGGCGGCGTCAGCTGCGCGGCAACAGGCTCCACCGGTGCGGCCACACCGCCAGGCGGGCGTTCACTGGCGACATACAGCACGCGACCGCGCTCCCATGCCGTGATGTGGACCGTCTCGCCGAAGTGGCTCGCCAGCCGGCGCGCCGTGGGCGTGATTTCTTCGCGATAGCCGCTCGTGGCCAGTTTGGTCCTTGCGAGTCCCAACGTTCGCCAGCCGAGCCGGTAGCGTCCGCACGGCAGCCGCTCTGTGAGCCCGACGCTGGTCAGCTCTCGCAGCAACGCGTGGGCGGTGGACTTGGCGATCCTCAGCTCCTCGGCCACCTCGGTCGGCCCCCAATCCGGCCGCTCGACCGAGAAGAGATCGAGCACCAAGGCCGCCTTGTGGACGCTTGCGGGCATGGAAGAAGGCTAGCAGCGCCTTGCGAGGACAATCGTGGGCCGCTGTGCATGCGGTCGCTCGGTCACCATGCCCGGATGATCTCTCCGGTTCGCCATCCCTCGATGCTTCGCTGGAAGGCGGACGCGATCTCCAGCATCGGAACGGGGGTGCGGCCGGGATTGAAGGGCCCGAACTGTTCGTCGCTGTCTTGCGCCATCCCCGGGCTGACGGCGTTGATTCGTACGCGCCGCTCGAGGCTGAGGGCGGCAGCACGCACGAAGCCCTCGACCCCGCCGTTTGCGACGGCGAAGCTGGTGGCCTCCGGGATCGGATCGTCGAAAATGTAGCCGGAGATGAGCGTGAATGAGCCTCCCTCGGAGATCAGCGATCTGCCGAGGAGAACCAGGCGCACTTGCCCGAGGAGCTTGCTGTGAATGCCAAGCGCGAGCTCTTCTTCCGTCATGGTCTCGAAAGGACCGAAGTGCGCCTCACCGGCCGCGCAGGCGAGCGCGTCGAAGCTCCCGATCCGGCGGTACATCGACTCCACGGAATCGCGCGAGCTGATGTCCACCTGGACGTCGCCGGACTCCCTTCCGGCCACGACCACGTCATGTCGAGCCGAGAGGAGCTTGACCACAGCCGCGCCGATGGTTCCGGCGCCTCCAACCACGATGATGCGCACGAGACTGCCCTCCGATGGACGCTGTGGTGCCCAATCGTGGCGCGCCGCGTCATCGCGACCAAGCGACGTTCGCCACAGCCGAACGGGGCGGAGCGCCGCGTCTTCGCGCCAGCCTTCGGCCTCAGGTCCGCAGGTCAAGGGCGCTTCTGCGTCGCGTCACTCTGTGATCGGCAAGCCGTCCTCGCCGGTCGGCGTCCCGCCTTGCGGTTGGGCCGAGCCGCGGTCGTCGGGCTGGGCCCGGCCATCGGAGGCGTCCTTCGCGATCTCCTGACCCTTGTCCTCACCCTCGGCGGTGGTGTTCTTTGCGGTTTCCGAAACCGAGTTGCCGCTGCCGTTCGCCCTGTCGTTGCCGTTGGCGTTGTGGTTGGCCTTGCCGTTGCCGTCGGCCTTGGCGTTGCCGTCGGCCTTGCCGTTGCCGTCGTCTGCTGGTGGCGGACGCTCGGCTTTCTCGTTCGGGGTCAGCTCGGGGCCGTGCGGTTCGGCGTCGCCGTCGGCCCCGTGACCGGCAGGTACGGAGATGCCGACGGCCCCCAGCCAGGTGCTGACAGTTTCCTGCGCGGCGCTCGGAAGCACGCCCGTCGCCGCAGCGCCCAAGCCGCCGGTGAGCAGCACTCCGGTGCCGATAGCAGCGGCCACCGCAGCCTTCGCAGGGACGAGGCGGGAGACCAGCGAGGGCCGCTTGGTGCAACGAGGGGATGCACGGAACGCTGCTAGCGCTTCGTACTCACCGGGAAGCGGGCCGACCGTCTCGGCCGGTGCCGCCGCGGCGGTGAGGACCGTCCCGACGCGCGGGTCGAGCGCCGGGTCGTGGCTGCTGCTGGACGTGTCGTTGGTCATGTCACTCAGCCACCGATCGAGCGGTCAGATCTGTTACACCCTCGGCCTCGAGCAGGGTGCCCAGCCGGCGCAGCCCTCGGTGTGCGGCCACCCGCACCGCACCGGGACGCTTGCCGAGCACCCGCGCCGCCGCGGGTGCGTCCATACCGACCACGTACCGCAGCAGCACCGCTTCCGCCTGGTCGCGGGGCAGTCTGCCGATGAGGGCGAGGGCGGACTCGGTTGACAACAGATCCTCGACGGAGGCCTCGACGTCGTCCGCAGCCGGTCTGGCTACCAGTTCAAGGGCGGCGTCGATCGAGACCAGTTCGCGCCCGGCCCGCCGCTGGGCGTCTCGCAGCCGGGCGTGCCCGATGGTGAAGACCCATGACCGCCAACCGGCCTCGTCACCGCGGAACCGGCATAGGTCGCGAACGACCCTCACCCAGGTCTCTGCGGCGGCGTCCTCGGCCAGCGGGCCGCCAAGCGTGGCGAGATACCGCAAAAGGGTCGGCTGGACGCTGCGGAACAGGTAGACGAAGGCTGCCTCGTCGCCTGCCTGGGCGGCCGCCAGTCGCCGCTCGAACTCGTCCATCGCTCCCTGCCCGGTACGGAAGCAAACATCCTCGCCCCGAACACGACCATCGGCAACCCCTGTACGCGGTGATCGGCCCCGGCTGACCGCTTGTTTGCGCCCGAGGGTGTAACAGATCTGACCCCTCTGTCGGTAACTGAGATGGCTGATTCGGGAGCGTCAGCCATCGACTCCCTGGGACGGTCACCAATGCGGGTGCGTACAGCTGCAGCAATCTCTACATCAGTCCTTACCCTCGGGGGGTTAGGTATCACCGTGGCATCAGGCGCCACGCCGATCTGGAATGCAGAGGAGTCGCCTGCCTCGAACCTCACACTCGCCTGCCCGGAGACCCTCGAGCTGGGCGGCACCGGTTCGCTGTCCGGCACGCTGACGGGCGACGCGAGCGAGCCGATCGCCCGGCACGATGTGCAGATTACGAGAACCGACGACTTCGGCGAGCAGCCGGTCGACCTGGGCGCCGATCGGACCCGCAACGACGGGGTCTTCGACAAGCTCACCGACACGCCCGTGAACCGCGGCAATCAGATCTACGCGGTGAGGTTTGGCGGCAACGACACCTACGCGGCCACCTCGGCGGAGTGCCTCACCGACGTCCACGGCACCGACACCGAGATGTCCGCCGACCAGCCGAGTGGTGTCACCATCGGCGAGGACGTCGAGGTGACCGGTCAGCTCACGACCCCTGCAGGTGAGCCAGTCTCCGGCGCCGAGATTGAAGCAAAAGACACCGTCGACGGCCAGCCGCCGAGCAGCCTGACGACCACGCCGACCGACAGCGAGGGCGGCTTCACGGTCACCGCTGAAAGCGTCGCAGCCGGACAGCACACGATCAGCTTCTCCTACGGCGGAGACCAGGTTCTCGAGCCGACGACCAAGCTGGTCAAGTTCGACGTGGTCAGCGGCACCGGCCTGACTCTCGAGCCAGTCGAGCAGACGTTCGCCGGCGAGGACATCGCAGTGAATGGTTCGCTCACGAACGGTGCCGGCGAGCCGCTGTCGGGCGCCACGATCACCGGGACCGACACCGTCGGCGGCACGACAACCGACCTGACGGAGACGACGACGGACAGTGCGGGTGCGTTCACGGTGACGGTGCCGAACGCCGCACCCGGGCAGCACGCCGTCGACCTGTCGTACGCCGGACAGGGTTCCAACAAGCCGGCCACCGGTCAGACCGAATTCGAGGTGAAGTACGAGACGACGCTCACGCTGACCGGCCCGGACGATCTGCCGACGGAACCCGAGGACGTCACCTTCACGATCAAGCTCACCGATCCGAACGGCCCCGTCGCCGGTGCTCGCGTGGTGCTGAACGACGGAGGCACGTGGGAACAGGGCACTCGGACCGACGCCAACGGTCAGGCCGCTTACACGAAGCCGGGCGTCTCGGACGAGGTTCCGCTGCGGATCGACGTGACGTACGCGGGCGACAACGCCCACTGGGAGTCGTCGATCCACAAGATCTGGAAGGCAACACCACGGTATGCGCTCACCAAGGACAAGGTCCGCTACACCGCCGGTGACCTCGCCTCGCTGACCCTCACGACGCCGAACGGCAGCCTGCCCACATCGATCGAGTTGAAGCCGTACCGGAGACCAGCGGTCGCCATTACGCCGTCCGGCAACGCCGAGACTGCGTTCAGCCAGACGATGTTCCGCAACAGCACCCTGACGGTCAGCACCGAAGCCACCGACCGGTGGAGGGCCGGCAGCCGGACGTTCACGATCAAGGTCGGCCCGCAGATCAACCAGACGCTGGTCGGCTCGTACGGCATGTCGGGTGAGACCTACCTGGTCCGCACGACTCGCGACCCACGGCTTGATGCCAAGGTGCTGCCGGCCCGACCCGGCCGCTGCGCCAAGGCAGTTGTGCAGAAGTACGTCGACGGCAGCTACACCACCGTGAAGAGCACCTGTCGACTGCTCGACGTCGATTCGATGGCCAGCTTCAAGCTGATCGTTGATCCACGGGCGGGAGCCAAGTTCCGGATGCGGTTCGAGTCGCCAGCCGACGACATGAACATCGCCGGGCACGGCGAGTGGACCAACATCCGCTTCACCAACTGAGCGATCGTCGATAGGCGGCAATCTTGTCGGTACGTCGAGTACTTGGCGTTGGCGGTCTGGTGGTGGGCCTGGCGGCCACCGCGATCAGCCAACCCTCTCCCGCCGCCGACGCGGTCCCGGCCGAGGAGCCGCTCTACACCTTCGTGTCGATGCCGGACTTTCTCAACACCGACGTCGGTGATCTGCGGCAGTTGGACAGCTGGCGGACCGGGTTCGGGAACTCGACCAACGAGAAATACCGCCGCAGCCTCGGCCTCATCTTCGACGAGATCGCGGCCCAGAACCCGGACGGGGTCTTCGTGGCCGGTGATCTGGTCGAGGGCCATTGGGGCGCCGACGTCGAGGCCACCCGCTTCTTCGGACCGACCAGGACCACCGAGCAGCGGCTGCAACAGATCCGTGACGCCGGCCACTTCTACTACGGCGAGTGGGCCGAAAGATTCGCCAACCGCGACCTGACCGTCTATCCCGCGCTGGGCGACCACGAGATCGGCGACAACCCCTGGACCGGTGACGGCTGCTACGGCGCCGGCTGCGACTTCAAACGCAACGCGTTCCCGGTCTTCAAACAGACCTGGGCCGACGTGTTCGGCGACATCCCCGGCTTCGTCTCCCGGCCGGTCGGCACCGCATTCAACTCCACCGCCTACGCCGTCCGCCTGACCCCGGACGTTCTGCTCGTGACCGTCGACGTCTTCTCACGATCCGGTGGCGACGTCCACACCACCCTCACCCAACGCCAGCTCGACTGGCTCGACCACACCCTCGACACCACCACCGCCGCGACGGTCATCGTCCAAGGCCATGTGCCCGTGATGTGGCCGGTGCGGGCCCGACACTCGTCGAAGCTGTACTACGAGGGCGGCAAGGACTCACCGTTTTGGCAGACCCTCGCCGACCACAACGTCGACATGTACCTGTGCGGCGAAGTCCACGACGTCACCGCACTGTCCGACTCCGGCGTCGTCCAGGTCTCTCACGGCGGCCTGATCAACTACGGCGAGGTCAACTACCTCGTCGGCCGCGTCTACACTGACCGAATCGAACTCGAGGTCCACCGCTTCACCGCCGACGTCGCCGACCCGATCACCACACAACTGTGGGCCACCACCTGGAAACGACCCAACGCCGACGTCGCCTACCAACCCGGGACCACCACCACCGGCACCATGACCATCGACACCCAAGGCATCCTCACCGCCACCGGCGAACTCCAACCCTGGGACGGCACAACCCTTCTACGACAACCCGCCCCCGAACTGCAGTAACCACCGGCCAGACAAACTAGCTACGCCGGATCGTGCTGCGTGACGCAGCTGCGTCAGGCAGCCGCGAGGAGGAGGCGGCAGGGCTGGGCCGGTGGTCCCGCCCATATTGGGCCATCAGGCCCATGTGGCCGACTCGTCTGCTGTGTTGGGATTTGACGACCGCGCGGTGGGCGGCGGGTTGGCCTCGGTCAGTCGTCGGTTGTGCCCGCGTGCGGACGTTTCCTAGGACTGAGAGGCTCGACGGGAGATCGCATGGCCGACGACCAGAGGAACGCCCGGATTTTCGGTGTGCTGTTCATCATCACGTTCCTGACCTCGATCCCCGCCGTGCTTCTTTTCCAGCCCGTTCTCGACGACCCGGCCGGTTACATCGCCGGTGGCGGGAAGGACAACCAGATCTACCTGGGCGCGTTCTTGGAGTTCCTCCTCATCCTCGCCAACGTTGGAACGGCCGTCGTGCTCTACCCGATCGCGAGACGGCAAAGCGAGACCCTCGCCATCGGATACGTCGCTGCTCGAATCATCGAGTGCGTCTTCCTTGCGGCGGGGATCATCTTCGTGCTCGGAGTCGTCAGCCTGCGTCAGGACTCTCCGGACGCGGGCGACCTCGCCGTCTCCCTCGCTGCGCTCAAGGATTGGTCGTTTCTGTTTGGTCCCGGACTCGTCGTCCCATTTGGGAACGGGCTGATCCTCGGCTACCTGATGTACGCGTCCGGCCTCGTCCCGCGCCGCATGACCTGGCTCGGTCTGATCGGAGGGCCACTCCTCCTGGTTGGGAACATCGGGGTGCTCTTCGAATGGTGGGAGCAAACCAGCGCGGCGGGTCTCCTCGTGGCCCCCGAGTTCCTGTGGGAGTTGTTGCTCGGGATCTACGCGGCCGTTTGGGGATTCCGGGTGGCTGCACCGATCCTCTCGGAGCGTGAACGATGACATCAGGATCCGAGCCGAGTTCACGCACGTCGACGAACTCCTCGCCTGACACTCTCCCGCCCGTGTGGCAGCGGCTCCTAGCTCTGTCCGGCGCCTACCGCGCCGTGGTGCTCGACCATCTCAACTCGGGCAGTCCGACCTCCTGATTCGGGACCTATGGCCCGAGGTTTCGTGGACCGGAGGGCTTAAGCCTGTTTCATCTGATGACTTGACTGGCATGGCGGGATGACGGGAGCACATGGTGCGGCAAGCGACGGACTACGAGGTGATCGTGGTCGGAGCGGGACAGGCCGGGCTCGCGCTCGGATACTTCCTGTCCCGCCGGGGCAGGTATGACTTCACGATTCTGGACGCGGCCGAGGAGCCTGCAGCCGCCTGGCGTGAGCGATGGGAGTCGCTGAAACTGTTCACGCCGGCGCGATACAGCAGCCTCCCCGGCCGGGCCTTCCCCGGCGATCCGGGCCACTATCCGACTCGAGACGAAGTCGTCGCGTACCTCGCCGACTACGCCCGCCGCTTCGACCTGCCGGTCCAGCTCGGGTGCCGCGTTCACTCGCTCCAGCGGGTCGACGGCGCGTATGAGGTCAAGACCGAAGGGCGTACGTACCGGGCCAACCAGGTCGTCGTCGCCACCGGACCGTTCCATCGGCCCCTCGTGCCGGCGATCGCGGACCAGCTCGATCCGACCATCGTCCAGGTGCACAGCAGTGCCTATCGGACCCCCGGGGATGTGCCTGCTGGGCCAGTTCTCGTGGTCGGCGGCGGAAACTCCGGATACCAGATCGCCGAGGAGCTCGCCGGATCGTTCGAGGTCCACCTCGCGGTCGGTTCGCGTCAAAAGCCACTTCCGCAGCGACTGCTCGGCCGCGACCTGTTCTGGTATCTCGACCGCACCGGCCTGATCCGCAAGTCGACCGAGTCGTGGATCGGCCGTCGACTGTCCGGCCGGGACACCCTGATCGGCTCGACGCCTCGCACGTTACGGCGCCGCCACGGCGTCCACCTGCATCCCCGGACAATCGAGGCCGAAGGATCCCGCGTGACCTTCAGCGACGATTCGACAGTCGATGTCGGCGCGGTCATCTGGGCAACCGGATACACCAGCGACTACTCATGGATCGGTCCCGAGGTGGTCGACGAGCACGGCCGTGCCATGCACCGGCGGGGAGTGACCGAGTCGCCCGGTCTCTACTTCCTCGGCCTGACCTGGCAGCACACCCGGGGCTCGGCGCTGCTCGGCTGGGTCAAGGATGACGCGGCCTACGTCGCCGAGGAGATCGAACGGTTCCGCGCCACGTCGCGCGCGACCGACCAGGCGAAGCCTGAAGCGGCGCGGCCGACCGCCTCCTAAACCGCCAGCCGTTCGAACCGAGGAGCGCCATGAGCACCACCGAACACTTCCCCACCGAGATCAGCGGACTTCCCCGCGCCGTCGCGACCGAGATCGTCGAACTCGCCGATGGTGAGGAGTTCGACCTGTGCATCGCGCCGGCAACCAAACAGCTCGGGACCGCGACGGTACGGATGCTGGCCTACAACGGCTCGATCCCGGGACCGACCCTCAGGGTCAAGCAGGACTCCGAGATCGTCGTCAACGTACTGAACCGAGGCGACCACGAGACGACGGTCCACTGGCACGGACTGCGGCTCGATAACCGCTACGACGGAACCCATCAGAC
>Ga0190270_10000310_pt1 | contig 20630 bp, 13 predicted proteins | sample Popmic320T_FD_133748 | JGI IMG/M metagenome (GOLD analysis project Ga0190270, IMG submission 133748) | Populus adjacent soil microbial communities from riparian zone of Weber River, Utah, USA - 320 T | ecosystem: Environmental > Terrestrial > Soil > Riparian zone | place: USA: Utah | collected...
CAGCGCGCATGCGATCTAGTTCATCAGCCGAGGCCGGTCCGGCCTTGGCGCCGTGAACCGTCGTCCACACCGTGCTGGAGCCGATATATGATCCGATGTTGGTCGAAACGCCACGCCGCTTCAGCTCGGCGAAATAGCTGGAAAAATCCTTCCAGGCCGCGGAAGGCGCGGCTGAGCCGCCCTCGCCGAAGATCATCGAAGTCACGCCTTGACGAACCATGCTCTGGGCGTCGCCGTCTTCGAGTACTGTGTCGTCGGAGTGGTTGTGGATATCGATGAAACCGGGCGCCACGGCGAGACCGTTCGCGTCGATCACGCGAGCGGCCCTGGCATTGGCGAGCGCTCCAATCGCCGCAATCTTTCCGTCGCGCAGGCCGACATCGTTTACGAATGAAGGATTACCCGTGCCGTCGAGAATGCGGCCGTTGCGGATGAGCAGGTCGAATTCGGCCTGTTGGCCTTCAACGCCCGCAATCAAAATAAACATCAGGACGAACAAAACCAGGGCGGTTTTCATGCCGGCGCCGACGCCTCCCATCTTGCTTTATCCGAACGGACATCCAACCATTGGGCCGTCAGGATCGATTACGAGTTTTGTAGAGTATTGCGGCCCGAATCGTACCCCACTTTATCGCGGTTTGAAATGTGGCGATTAATGCGTCGAGACAAAGCGGACAGAAAAAAACGAAATTTGACTTGTTGAGAATAAAAGTCCTGGCTGGAGTGATCGATACAACTGGCGCGTTTAGCTGCTGTATCGCGGATGTCGGGGCGCCGAAAAGCGAGCGCGATCTATTATCGAACGACACCCTGGCCACCATCAGATCCTTTCCTTTCTTTACCTGGTCGAAGGATTGAAGTGAGTGGTAGACTATTAACAGTAACGTGAAACTGCGGTAGCAGCCGGTAAAGACCTGAAAAAGAGTATTGAGTGAAATCGCTCTCGCAAGCAAAGGAGACGCCCAATGATGTTTTCTCGTCGCACAGGAATCGCCCTCATTCTGACTGCCTTGTTGCTGTCGCTGCCATCCGGTATTCACCGACGAACGCAGGCGACCAGTATTCAACTCCAAACGCCTGAACAGTTCCTCGGCTTCCGCGTCGGCGAGGACCGCAAGCTCGCCCGATGGGACAAGATAGTCGAGTACCTGAAACTCGTGGACGCCGCCTCCGACCGCGTCAATTTGCGCGAGCTTGGTAAAACTACGCTCAACAATCCTTTCATCACGCTCGAAATCAGTTCATCGGACACGATCAAGAATCTGGATCGCTACAAGGGGCTTGAACGCAAGCTCTACTTTCAAGGCGGGGCGCCGTCGGCAGCCGAGCGCGACGAGATTTTCCGTTCAGGCAAGGCCGTGGTGTTGGTGACGTGCAACATCCATTCGACGGAGATCGGCGCGTCGCAAATGGTTTTGGAGTTGGTTCACCGGCTGGCGACCGAAGATTCGCCCACGGTCAAAAAGATTCTCGACAACGTAATCTTCCTGCTCGTACCGTCGCTCAATCCCGACGGCCAGATTATGGTCACCGACTGGTACAACAAGAACGTCGGCACCGAATATGAAGCCAGCCCGTTGCCGTGGCTCTATCACCATTACATCGGTCACGACAACAACCGCGATATGTACATGTTCACACAGAAAGAGAGCCAGTTGACGGCGCGGCTGTTGTGGCGCGACTGGTTCCCGTCAGTCTGGCTGGACGAACACCAGATGGGCAGCAACGGCGCGCGCATTTTTGTGATGCCGGCGACCGATCCGATCAATCCGAACGTGCATCCGCTGGTCTATCGCTGGAATGGCATCTTCGGCCAGGCGCAGGCCGCCGCGCTGGAAGCCGAAGGCAAAGATGGCATCATATACAACTCGACCTACACTAACTTCTGGCAGGGCGCGATGGCGTGGAGCGGCTGGTGGCACAACCAGGTAGGATTGCTGACTGAAGTCGCGAGCGCGCGCGTCGCTTCGCCAATCGAACAGCGCCGCGCGCAACCCGGCCAATCGTCGCCGGCCTCGAGTGAAGATTTTCAAGCGCAGACTCGCCGCCAGATGATGGAAAATCCGAATGAGCCGTTGCCGCCGCCGCGCGACACGACGCCGCGCACCGAATACCCGCGCCCGTGGCTGGGCGGACGATGGACGCTGCGCGACATAGTGGATTACGAATTGATCGTGACGATGGCTTTGCTCGAAACCGCCGCTGACCGGCGCGAACAATTGTTGAAGCAGATTTACGAGATGAACCGGGCGACGGTAGAAAAGGGCGTGCAGAGCGATGTGGCGGCGATCCTCATCAACGCTCAAACGCAGCACAATCCTCGCGCGGCGGATCATTTGATTGAAAAGCTGCAATTGGCCGGCGTAGAAGTGTCGCGCGCCGAGAGCGATTTTGAAGCCGACGGCAAGAAGTATCCGCCAGGGACCTACGTCATCCCGATGAATCAAGTCTTCGCGCGATATGCGAAAGATCTGCTCGAAAAGCAGACCTACCCAGAAGTGCGCCGCTCGCCCGGTTCCCCGCCCGAACCGCCATATGACGTGACAGCATGGTCGTTGGGGATGCTGATGGGCATTGAAACTGTCTTCGTGAAGAAGCCGTTGCCGAACGGCCTGCGACTCAACAAAACCGCCGGGAGTTCATCGGCGGTCGCGAGCGTCGATGGGAAAGCTTCCGCGGCTTACAACGGCGCGGATGACGCGGTGACGATCAACCGCTGGCTCAAGAGCGGAACCGCTGTCACGATTGGCGCAACGCAACGCGACGGGACGATTTCATCTTCAATGGCCGTGGCGGACGCCAACCTGCTCAGCATAACAAAACCCAAAGCATATTTTACCGTGCAAAGCGCGCCGCGCATCGGCCTCTATCAGCCGTGGACTTCAAACATGGACGAAGGCTGGACGCGCTGGGTACTGGAACAATACGAATTCCCGTATGCCACAATTCACAACGCCGAGATCAAAGCGGGACGCTTGCGCGAAAAGTTCAACGTGGTGATGCTCGCCGACCAATCGCCGCGCGACATCCTCGAAGGCAACAGTTTCAAATCCATCCGCCAGGAATATCGCGGCGGTATCGGCGAAGATGGTCTAGAAGCGTTGCGGATGTTCGTGCGCGAAGGGGGAACCTTGATTACGCTCGGCGCGAGTTGCGATCTGGCAATTGAGAAATTCCCCATCCCGGTGCGCAACCTCAAACGCGCCCTGACGCGCGAACAGCACTTCGCGCCAGGGACCATTGTCAACATTCAGGTGGATCAAACGCACCCGGTCGGGTTCGGCATGCCTGCGGAGACGTACGGCTTTTACAACAACAGCCCCTTCTTCGCGCTCGTCGAAGGCTTTGCGTCACAGCGGGCCGCTGTCGTAGCGCGTTACCCGAACACGGGCGTGCTAGCCTCGGGCTGGCTGCGCGGCGAAGAGTGGATGGCGGGGCGGGCGGCGGTCGTGGTCATCGAAATGAATCCGGGCCGCATCGTCCTGTTCGGCTTGCGTCCGCAGCACCGCGCGCAGACGCAGGCGACGTTCCCGCTGCTCTTCAATGCGCTTTACTGGGCGGCGGCTCAAAACGGTGATAAATTCTGAGAGACATAGCTCTATATAGTCACATTGCCCCGTGGTGAAAAACTCCGGCAGTAAGCCTTGGGATGAATATCATCGTGGTTATTTGGTTGGCTAGGCTAAGACGCTCTAAACGGTTTGCACGCGGACGCGGATAAGGCCCCACGCCGGTGAAACCTGGAGTTAGACGGCGCATGCGGATTGAGAGGAGGTGAGGCCCTATGGATTGGCGTACACGACAGTATGCTCCCATGTTTTTGTCATGGGGGAACTGCTGGGTGCATGATCGTTGAGGATGCCCCTACGGGTTTTAACCCTGCAGTGTTGAGTTTTTTAAGATCAGCATTTCTACGTAATCGGAAAGGAGATTTTGCATGGCCAAGCGTGAAATTATTATCCCCAAAGGGATGGAGAGTCTGGTTGACAAGTTCCACTATGCCCCCGCAGTGAAAGTAGATAACACCTTGTACATTTCCGGCCAGTTGGGGCGCGATGAAAATTTGCAAGTCATTGAGGGGGCAGAAGCGCAGTATACCCAGGCGTTTGAAAACTTGAAGGCGGTGCTTGCGGCGGCAGACGCCACCCTGGAGAACGTCGTGGACTTGGTCACGTACCATACGGACATGCGTGATATCATGCGTTTTCTGGAAGTGAAGAATCGGTATTTCACGAAAGATTACCCTGCCTGGACGGCCATTGGCGTATCCGCCCTATCCATGCCGGGGCTGCTGGTGGAGATCAAGGCCACAGCTGTCCTATAGCGTTGTAGGGGAGCCCCCACTCAACGACGGGCTGAAGTAAAATCAGGGTCGGGGTTTGTTTAGCAGGAGATACTGTTGGCGAATTCAGTTTCAGCTGCGTAAGCTATTTAAATTCAGTTGGGCGAAATGCATAAATTCTTTGTTCGGGGAATTCGCCAACAGTATCGCGTTTACCGCAGACGCACGAATGCTCACAAATGATCTCACGCCGCACCGATACTGTTGGCGAAATCCCTAATTCCCGAGCGCCAGAGGCGCGGAATGTTTATAGAATGCGTTGCGCGATATCTCACCAAGCTCCGTAGGAGCGAAATGTGTTACATTTCGCTCCTACGGAGCTTGGGCGCGCCGCCCGCCAATTCCTATAAACATCACGCTCCTCCGGAGCTAAGATCCGAAAGGCTCATTTCTTGAATTCGCCAACAGTATCCGCACCACCGAAAGGACACCTTTAAGTAGCCAGGCGCGCTTGGATCCATTTCCCTACCAAGAGGCTCCAGTAAGTAGTAAACGCATAGGCATGCGTTCATTGATCATTTTGGCAGAGCGGCTCTTTGCTTTGCGAATTCGGTCTTGAACGCTTCTTCTTTTTCGGCCACATACTTCTTGTAGCCTTCAGGATCAACGAAAGCTGTAGAAGCGCTCTCCTTCAGCCGCGCGTATTTCGTTTCGAGATCGAAGTAATTGCCATGCGCGCCTAGAAAGATATCGCACGACAAGGATTTCAAGACGCGGAACATCTTTTCGTAATCCGCCGCAATCTGTGGATAGGCGGTGTTGTTCACGAGCCGGTAACCGGGATTCACGTTGGGGCTACCAATGATCACAACGTTGTAGGTCTTACCGGCCTCCTGTACCTTCATCGTCCACGTGGTGCAGCCTTTCGTGTGGCCGGGAGTGAGATGCGCTACCAGGACGGAGCCCCCTAACTTGACCTCCTCGCCATCGTGTAGCGCGCGATCCACCTGTGTTGGCGCGTAGAGCGTCGCTGGAACATTGCCATACTGAAAGTCCGTCTTGCCGCCCGATTCGACGACCGGCACGTCGCCCTCCATGACCATGTACTTCGCGCCAGTTAGCTTCTTGATGGTGTCGCTGGCGGCGTTGTGGTCCCAGTGCGCATGGCTGATGAGAAGGATCTTGATGTCAGTGAACTTGAATCCGAGCTTCTCCACACTCGCCCGGATAAGAGGGACATTCTTCTCAAGATCGCTGTTTATAAGGATGTGCCCCTGCGGGGTGGCGATCAGATAGTTGGCGAGGCCTTTGCTACCAACATAGTAGAGATTCCCCGCAATTTTGAACGGCGGAAATGGTTCCGTCCAATCAGCATTGGCTTGGGCATACAGGGGGCCAGCAGAGCCGATGACTGCAACAAATGCCCCAAGGAGGATGATCCACAGACTGAGCCAGTTCTTCTGCATGTTGTGCAACTCCAATTCGTTTGTGCGGCCTGACGCCGCGCATAAGCGGCACGGCAAAGTGGCGCGCAGTTTGCGCTTCGCAAAATGCGCGCCACTTTGCCGTGTCCGCCGCATATACTTGTTCGGCGGCTGGTAGAACCGGGTCTAGGTCGACATCGCGCCTCGACGACGTAGAGAGTCTCTCCACTTTATTCAACCTTTCAGCCTTACATTCGCAGCACTACCCCATTTTCGTGGGTGGAGATATTAATCCACCTGCTCCGCTTGCCGAGCCATGCTGCGAATAGTGTCATAATCGGCCTCTTCTACCGAGACGAATCGGGCAATGGCCCCCGCAGTTAAAATCCTAATGCCTGCCGGATCTGTATGCATCTGAAGCAATAATTCTCGCAACACCTGCTTTATCTCTCTTGGCAAATTTTTCTGAATGACCCAGGGCGGAATCGGGCTGGGGCCTAAGGTCTCGATTACCCGAATGGAGGAAAGCAGCCCTGGGCGCCGCCGGCATTCCAGCTCCAGGACAGTGCTATCAATAGCGGAAGCATCAGCTTCATGTTGGAGGATCATCTGCAACGATCTCTGGTGCGCGCCTGACGCTCTGACCCGGCCAAAGTATCCCCAAGTCTCGCCCTGCATGGCCAAGTGATAGCGAACCAGATTAAATCCGGAATGCGATCTCGATTCGTTATAGACCCAGGAGGCTCCGCGCAAGTCCGCGAAGGTTTCAAAATCGCTCTCCCGATGAACGACTACATCCGAGAAATATATAGGGCGATTGCGATACCGTCCGCTGCTCATTACCGGCGCAGCCAACAATTCGATCCGGGGCGCAGGCTGATCCGCTTTCCAGATGTAGGGCAAGCCACAAATCCAGCAGACGTGGATCTGCCCCGCATCCAGCAGGCGTTCACGTTCCTGCCAGGGGATGTCATTAATGAACTCCGCGGCTATCTTCAACCGTTCTGCAATATATCGGGTAATCTGAAGGCAGATGTAGTCTGCATTCTCAGCCATGCACGAGGTGACTCTCAAAGACTCCATTCAACCTCCATCAAGAAAAAGGAAGCGCTTGTGGGCAGTCCACCACTCCGAGCGGTCAGCGCTGATTCTATTTGCTCTTTAACGTCAGTAGTCTCTTCCTGTCGCCTCGTGGTTTTACCTCATAACCTCCGATCACCAAACTCGCGGCTATATGCGCCACATTCTTCACCACAAATTCCCCCTCCATAGTCAGCATAATCTGTTTGCTTTTGAGAAAGAAGAGTGAGGGCGCCTGGCCAAACGAGGCTTGCTGGAAATTCCTTCATTCGAGCATCGCCGAGAGCCTCAGCAGCTCTACCCCACTCATCAAAGGACTCGCAATTCTCGACTCGGTCTTCAGAACGCTGACTTCGGGCAGGTCCAGTGGAAACTCAATCATTGGCGCCATAGGTCGATACCTTTCAGGAGAGAAGGCGAGTGAGAATGTGCCGTCAAAGTATCCCTCCAGCGCCCCATGTAGTCGGCCGCTCTTTGTATCCCACAGCCGCACTGCTTCACGCTCACCGGCGGAGGCCAAGTACCTGCCATCGGGAGAGAAGGCGAGCGCTGTTATCCAATGCCCATGCCCTTCCAAAGTATCCTTGAGTTTTCCCGTCATAATGTCCCACAGCCGGATTGTTCGGTCCCCGCTTCCGGTCGCCAGAGTCTTACCATCCGGCGAAATAGCAAGCGTTGCGATCCCTTTAGTGTGACCTTCTAAATCAGGACAACCAAGATTGGGACATCAAACCGCCGCAGGACGCAGAGAAAGACTAGCCTTGATCGTTCTCTGCGTTCCTCTGCGTCCTGCGGCGGTTTGACTATCTGTACTAATCTTACTTGGTCTGATTTAGAGTAGCCATCAGTTTCCCGGTCTGTACATCCCAGAGTCGCGCGGTCCTATCACTACTTCCGGTAGCCAGAGTCTTACCATCCGGCGTAAAGGCGACAGCGGAAATGGAAGCGCTGTTCCCGACCTGAGGAGCAGTTGCGGCAAGAGACTTTGCTTCCAGGCTAGGATTCTGCGCAGCCGTAGGGATGGTTGAAATGGCAAAGATAACCAGCGTCCCTCACATTAGACGGTTACAGTGTTGTGTCATCATAACTACTCCGTGGCCAGCTTTATTCAACCTTTCAGCCTTATATTTGCAGCGCTACCCATGTCTCGATAAAATCACTCAATCACCGCAAATTTACTTAACTCGCTCTCTTTGATCGTCAAGCCCAGGCCGGGCAGATCGTCGCGCAAATCAATCTCTCCGCCCACCGCTTGCGGCTCGCCTTCGAAGATATACCAGAACAACTCGTTGCCCACTTCCACATCTACAATCGGGAAATACTCGGCCATTGGCGAATTCAGACTAGCCATCACGATGTGGAAGTTGTGCATCTGCCCGGCGTGCGGAATGACCGGGATGGAATGGGCTTCGGCCAGCGCCGCGATCTTGCGAGCCTGCGTGATGCCGCCGACGCGGTTGGTGTCGAACTGAATGTAATCCACCGCCTTCGCCTCGATCAGTTCGCGAAAGCCGTAGAGCGTGAATTCGTGCTCGCCGCCTGCAATCGGAATGCGTCCCATCGCCTTCAACGCCGCGTAGCCGTGAATGTCATCGGGGATCACCGCCTCCTCCAACCAGCGTAATCGGAACGGTTCCAACAGCGGGATCATGCGTCGCGCGTAATCGAGCGTCCAGCCCATATACGCGTCGGCCATCAGATCAATCTCGTAGCCGATCACTTCGCGCACCGTCCGAGCCAATTCCAGGTTGCGCTCCATTCCAGCGGCGCCGTCCACCGGCCCCCAACCGAAACGCAACTTCATCGCGCGATAGCCCGCCTCTTTGTACTTGCTCGCTTCGGCGGCCAGAATATCCAGTGGCTGGCTGTAAAGGCGGCTAGCGTAGACTGGAATCCTGGCTTTGGTTCTGCCGCCGAGCAGTTTGAAAACGGGCTGCCCGGTGGCCTTGCCCAGCGCGTCCCAAATGGCGATGTCCACGGCGCTGATGGCGACCATGCCGATGCCTTTGCGACCGAAGGCCATCGTCTGCCGGTACATGCTCTGCCACAAAAATTCGGTGTCGAACGGGTCTTTGCCGATCAGCAGCGGCTTCAAATAAACATCAATCACCTGCTTGGTCACGCGCGGCGAGAGCGCGGCGTTGCCGATGCCCACGTGCCCGGCGTCGGTGAAGACCTCGACAATCAGCCACCCATGAAAGCGAAAACTCGCCATCGAATCTTTTGCTGGCAGCGCCAGCAGGTCTATTGGATTCGTGCAAAAATGCGGCTGCGGCGGCACGGTCTTGCCGCGCCATTCCACTACACGGGTGCGAACGTCAGTGATTTTCACGCCAATGCTCCTTTGATTTCGAGGGGCTTTACTTCACGAATTGTAAATAGAAGGAGAATGAATGCCAGCGCATGCAGAGCGCTCACGATCGCGAAGACCGGGCCGTAACCGAACCCGGCATCCAGCATGCGCCCGGCGATTAAATTGAAAACGACGCCGCCCATCGCCCCGCCGAAACCGACCAGTCCGGCGACCGAGCCAACGACGCGGCGCGGGAACAAATCCGTCGGCAATATCATCACCAGCGTTGACCACGATTGCTGACCGAAGAAGGCGACGCTGAAAAGCACGATGGCCCATTCAATCGGGACTTGCGTGATGAAGATGACGAGCGGCATCACGGCGGCGCTCGCGCCCAGCGCGAGCTTGCGCGAAAAGTTCAACGAGTTTCCGCGCCGCAGCAGTTGGCTCGAAAACCAACCGCCGAGCAGACTGCCTATTCCCGCCGCAGCATAGGGAATCCAGCCGTAATAACCAACCTGTTTGGTATCAAAGCCTCGCTCGTCGTAAAGATATTTCGGCAGCCAGAATAGATAGAAGTACCAGGCGGCGTCGCTCAAAAATTTTCCCAGGACCAGGCCCCAGACTTGGGGAAAGGCAAAGAGGTTGAGCCACGACATCTCGGCTTTTTCTTGTGGCGGAGTGGCGAATACTTCTTCGATTTGATTGCGCTCCAACTTCGAGAGTCCGGGATGATGCGCGGGCGCGAAGTATTCGCGCAGCCACCAGGCCGACCACAACAACCCTGCCGCGCCACACAGGAAAAAGACCCAGCGCCAGCCGAGATTCTCGATCACGGCGGCCAGCGCGGGTGGCGCGATCACCGCGCCTACCGCCGTGCCCGCGTTGATGATACCCATCGCCGTAGAACGCTCACGCGACGGGAACCATTCGGAAACGGCTTTGGTCGCGGCGGGGAAGCCGCCGCCTTCGCCAACGCCCAGCAAAAAACGGCTCACCGCCAGCATCCCGAATCCAGTGGCGAAGCCGTGACTCGCACAGGCCAGCGACCAGAAGAGCATGATCCACAGAAAACCTCGCCGCGTCCCCAACACGTCAATCAGCTTGCCGCCGCCCGCGTACATCACGGCGTAAGCCAGCAGAAAGGCCACCTGCAAGTGTGAGAACTGTGTGTTGTTGATTGGGATCTCGCGTTGGATCGCGTCGATCGCCACCGGCAAGGTTTGCCGATCCAGGTAGCTGATGGCGATAGCCGCGCTGATCAGAAGCGCGATTTGCCAACGAAGTGATTTGATAGTGGCCTCCTTTGAAAATCCGTTTGTAGTCCCGCCTTTAGGCGGAAGATTCAGCTACAGACACATCACGCGTATGCCAAACTATTCCGCCTAAAGGCGGGACTACGAACTTTTCATCCTTTCAGGGCGTCGCGACGCTACCTGAAGTCTCCTTACCAACTCGCTTGAATCAAAGAGACGGCCTGACGCGGCAATGCGAAGCTCAACTCGACCTGGCCGTCTTTGGCTCCAATCCACTCCGGCGAAGTCAGCAATTGAAGCTGTCCAGCTGCTTCGAGCCGCGCGTATTGCTCCGGCGTTGGGTTCTGCGGCGACCCCATCTCTTTCCATACTGTGTAAGCGTTGCTATGGTCGCGGTCAATGCGGTAGTGCTTGACCAACACGCGCCGCGCCGAAGCAGGCAGGCCACTGATAGTTAAGCGCGCCGCGCTGTCGGGCGCAGGCGCATCGTTGTCATGATAATTCCAGGTCATCACCGAAACCTCACGCTCCGCGCGCGCCGCCAGCGCGTCAATATCCGGCTTGCCCCGCACGCCTTCTTTGAGAATGGCGTCGAGACCGACCGCGCCGCTGCTCTCGACCTTGACGCGGTCGCCACGCATCATTCCGGCCATGCGAAAAACATTGAGCACAGGCTTGTCCACCCCATTCGTCGCCAGCGAGCGGAAACCGTCAAACCAGGGTTGATCTTCAAACTCAAAGGCCCAGGTCATCAATCCTTCCAAGTTAGCTTGATAACGGTCAGCGAGCTTGAAAGCGTTGTTGATGTGGGCGGCCGTGTAGACCGGGTACATCGCGCCGTTGCGGTAAGTATTGTGCGGATAAACGCGCGCCGAACAGGCCGCGCAGCCTTCCGGGTCAGACTCGGTCAGGATGATCGGCAGCGCTTTGAACTGCGGGAAATCGGCGATAATTTTGAGACCGTTATCAATGTCGGCGAGATTCTTCATCAGCCCCATCTGCACGTAACCTTCGACGACTCGCGGATTCCCCTTCGCGTGATAGGTGATGAAATCGAGCGGCGCCCCCGTCTGCCCCGTGACATTATTCTTGCCGCGCGCGCAGTGTTCGAGAAACTGTCGCAGAAATACGCCGGCCCTCTGCGCTGACGGGCCAGTGGTCGCAGGCCCGCCGACACGCGCCTGCGGCAAGGCGCGTTTGATCGCATCCGCCGTGTAATCATAGAGCTTGTTGTACTCTTCGGGCGCGCCCTTCCAATAAGTAATGTCCGGCTCGTTCCACAACTCCCAGTACCATGTGAGTACCTCCTCTTTGCCGTAACGCTCGACCGAATGGAGCACCCATTGCCGGACCAACTCCGCCCACTTCGCGTAATCCTTCGGCGGATAGGCCCAGCCGGTGTAAATCTCCGCGTATGGCTTGCCGGGTTCCCAGTAATGCCGGTACGGCTGTGGCTTGACCGACAAAGCTTCGGGCATGAATCCGATCTCGACCAGCGGCTTCGCGCCGACCTTGATGTAGGTGTCGAAGATCTGATCCACGATCTTCCAGTCATAAACCGGCCTGCCCGCCGCGTCTTCGGTGTAGGCGTTGGTGGAACCCCATTTCAGCGCGGGCTTCCCATCGCCCGTGACCAGCAGGCTGTGCGCGCGGAAATATACCGGAACCGGATTCATCTTTGCCAACTCGGCAACGAGCTTCTGCCCGTGCTTCATGTAGGTGTAGTTCGGCTCGTCATAACCGACATAGGCCCAGATCGGTTTGAGCGCGCCTATTTTGGCGTTGGCGTCCACGCGGATTGTCACCGGTTCCTGGGCCGGCAAGTTGATTGGCGTAATAGCTAAAATCAGCGCTAGACAGAGTGCGATTTGTTTCATTGCTCCCCCCTTACGTTCGTACTACCGGCTTGCGGCCGGAAGGGCTGACTATGCGACGCTTCCGGCCGCAAGCCGGCGCTACGAACTAAAAGTTGTACTTCAACGCGAACTGGATCTGGCGCGGCAGGCTGGCGGCACTCGTGACACGTCCGCCGGCAGCCGTGTCTATCTGCGTGTTCGGCGCGTTGAAGCTCGCGGTGTTCGTCATATTGAAGACTTCGGCCCGGAATTGCAGCTGGCTGCCTTCGGTGACGCGGAACTGTTTGAAGATCGAGAAATCGAAAGTCTTGAAGCGATCTTCGCGCAGAATGTTCGCGCCCGAATTGCCATAGGTGAATTGCGCCGGCAGCGAGAATGCCGAGACATCGAACCAGCGCTCGACCGTCGGATTGTCCAGCTTGCCCGAACTCAGGCGGTTGGGCCGCTGGCCGCCGATGCCGATGTTGGCGCGGTCAGCCGTGATGTTCGGCGTAAACGGGCGCCCGCTGCGCACTACAACGATGCCTTGAACTTGCCATCCGCCGAGCAGCGCGTTGGTGAAACCATTCGCCCCGTTGAGCAATCGCTTGCCGCGCCCAACGGGCAGTTCGTAACCCCAACTGGCGGCCAGATTGTGCGGGATGTCGAAATCCGTAAGCGATCTCTCCCAGGCCGTATTGCCGCCGACGGCTGGCGCGTTCTGGTGTTGGATGCTCTTGGAGAAAGTGTACGAGAGCAGATACCAGACGCCCGCCGAAAGGCGCTTCTCCAGCTTCGCTTGTAGCGAGTGATAAATGGTCGAGACATCCTGCGAGAAGTAATTGATCGCGCCGAAGCGCGGGTGCGGGCGGCGGGCTTGAATCGCGCCTGCGCCAGCAGGTGGATTGTTGGCCGCGTTCGTCCCGTTCAGGAATGCGCCCTTGTTCCCGACGTAATCAACCTCGACGACTGTGTTGGGGAACAGCTCGTGTTGGATGCCGAAGTTCCAGTGCTGATCATAGCCCATGCGCAGCTTCGTATAAGTCGGCCCCAGGCTCGGCGCCGCCGTCGTCGTCAGCGCGCGTCCCAGGAAGAAATCGGCCATCGTGCGCGCCGCCGGCGTTTGATCGTTGAACGCGGTTTCGTCCAGCTTGAAGGGGATCATGTTGTTATTGACACGGCCATCCGTGTTCTCTGTCTCGTAGAAAATGCCGTAACCGCCGCGCAACACTGTCCGATCGCCAAACGGACGCCATGCAAATCCGAAGCGCGGCGCCAATTGTTTTTTGTCGGCCGAAGTGATCGAGAGCGGCAACCCTGCCTGACTGCTTGTCTGGATAAAGTCCTTGAAGAGATTGAAAGAGGAAGGCCCGGCGAATTGCGCGCTCAAGTCAATCTGATCGCCGCTGCCGGCGATGATGACCGGCTTGGCCAACTTCGGGTCGAAGGCTCCGAGCTGGCCGCGATAGCCCTTGAGCCAGGGCGAGTATTCATAACGCAGCCCCAAGTTGAGCGTGAGGCGATTGTTCACCTTTATGTCATCCTGAAAATAGAAGTGGTAGTAATTCCCTTCCCCTCCGAAGGTGTCCGCCGGGAAGGCGCGCGTAACCTGGCGCGGGTAGCCCAGCATGAAATCGGCGAAGGCTTCGCCGCTGATCGAGCCGTTGAAAGTCCACTGCCCCTGATACTGCTTGCTGTCGGTGAAGAGCGGAACCCAACGGCGGATCTTTGTCCCGAATTTGTAAATGTTCCGCCCTTTGGTCCATGTCAGGTTATCCGTCCACTCGTAGACCTTCAGGTCTTGCGTCTTAGGGCGTTGGTCAAAGGCTGAGCCATTCATTGCGGCGTAACCGCTCCAGCTGAAATCCGGGAAGGAGCCGACCACGCCAGGGCGCTCAGTCTCTTCAAACCCGCGAATGCCTGCGTCCTTATTGATGTTCGTCCCCTGTAAATACGCTTGCAGGTTAACAATCGCCGGCAGATAACTGAACCTGAATTCGTGCGCCAGATTTTGCCTGAGAATATTCGACATGCTCGCCACCAAGTTCTGCCCGCGCGTCTTGAGCGGGGCGTAGCCGAGCGACGGGAAGGCGTTCGGCTCGTTTAGGCGGTTGTCATGAAAACTCCAGCGGACGAAGATGCGGTGATACTCAGTGAGACTCTGGTCGAGCCGCAAAGTGATTTGATCAGTGTCCAATTGACGCGAAGGGGAGTAGGTAAATGTTCCTGATGGAGTATTCGGATCGGGGATGAATTTGGCAAGGAACAGCGCCTGCGGAGAAAGCCGATTCGTCGGTATGACATTGTTCGCGAACTGCGCGCCTGTCGTCGGGTCGTTGATTCTCCGCGAAGTCAACGCGCTGAAATCGCCACGCTTCATCGACGCAGTCGGCACGATGCTGTTGAAGACCAGGCCCTGTCGCTCGCGCATCCCTTCGTAGCTCGCGAAGAAGAAGGTCTTGTTGCGCCCGTTGTAAAGCTTCGGCAGCAAGACCGGCCCCCCAAACGTGCCGCCGAACTGATTGCGTTTGAGGACTTCGCGCTCGCGGGCGAAGAAGTTGCGCGCGTCGAGTTTGTCGTTGCGCAAGAATTCAAACAGCCCGCCGTGAAAGGCGTTCGCGCCAGCCTTCGTCGAGCCGTTCAACAACCCGCCCGCGTGGCTGAATTCAGCGGAGTAGGCGCTCTGCTGCACTTTGAATTCCTGCAAGGCGTCTATCGAGGTTTGAATGAGCGAGCCGCCCTGATGGTGATCGGTCACATCCACGCCATCCACCAGGAAGGTGGTTTGACGGCCACGCACGCCGCTGATGGCCGTGCCGGAGATAAAATTGGCGCGGATGCGCAGCAGGTTGCCCCCGCCCGGCAGCAGCGCCGCGCCGGGCGTCAACCGCGCCAGTTCGTAATAACTGCGCCCGTTGAGCGGCAGGTTGACAATCTGCGTGTTGGTCACCACGTGCCCGAGCGTGCCCGATTCGGTGTCGAGTAGAGGCGCGGAAGAAGTCACCTCGACTGTGGAAGTCACTTCGCCTACCTTCATAGCCACCTCCACACGCGCCGATTGCCCGACCTGCACTTCGACCGAGTTGATGACTGTCTTCTGGAAGCCGGGGCTGGAAACGCTGACGCGGTAGAAGCCGGGATTGAGCGGCGTGACCACAAAATCGCCGCGTTCATTGGTCGTCACCGTGACAGTCTGGTTGGTTGCGGCTTCGGTGACCGTGACTGTGGCGTTGGGTAGAGCCGCCTTTTGCGCGTCTATGACCGTGCCGACAATGCGCCCCGTCTGGACTTGCGCCCAGACAGTGACCGTTAAAACAAGACCGAGCGACAGCAACCCAAGGACGCGCTTTCGAGCGCAACTTAGAATCTGGGTTTTCATAATGTACCTCCGTTAGGCGCTTGTGGACGTAACTCAACCTTTGAATGGTACGACCTTTGTCATGGCCTGGAGTAGCCGGCAAAGCGCGACTCCAGCGCGCCACTCGAAAAGTTGAAATAGTAAAAGCTTGGTTAGATGGCGATGAATGGTACTACCATTGAGTCGGGCTGACAAGCGGAATTAGGGATAGTGCGCAAAATTCTTCTGTTTTGGCGCACCGCTCGACTTTGAATTGGCGCCGCCTTTCACGCGGACAGCGAGTTTTGCGCCGCTCGGCGAAAGGTCTGTTAAGGCGAGAGGCTTTCTTGTGCTAGAATTGGTCGTACCTATGAAGAACAAAGTTATACCCATCAGAGCAAAGCCGGCGGGCGCCGGCAAAGAGGACGTGACAGGGACGCTGATCGGCGTCTTCAAGCGGCTCATCTCGGAGGGCTCGCTTGTGCCAGGGCATCGCCTGCCGGCGGAACGCGAACTCGCCGAAACGTTCGGTGTCGCCCGGTCGTCGCTGCGGCAGGCGCTGAAGGTGCTGGAGATTATGGGCGTTATCTCGCAGCGCGTGGGAGACGGCACGTATTTGAACACGGCGGCGCCTGCGATTCTGGCCGAGCCGATGGAGTTTTTGATCCTGCTCGATGGCATCTCCTTTCACGAGTTGATGGAGGCGCGGTTGATCGTCGAGCCAGAGCTTGCCGCCCGCGCCGCCGCGCGCGCCACGCTGGAAGACATCGCCGAATTGCAGCAAGCGCTGATCGAGATGGAAGAGAACCGGCAAGATCACGCGCGCTTCACCGAATGCGACTTGCTGTTTCACCAAACTATCTTCCGCATCGCGGGCAATCGCGTTTGCAGCCTGATGTTCACCGTCGTGCATCAATCGTTGGAGCGGCTGATTCACCTGACCTCGCAACTGGTCGAGCCGGAGCACACACTGCAACTGCACAGGCGCATTTTCGTCGCCATTCGGCGCAAGGACGCTGGCGAAGCGCGCCGCCGCATGACCGAGCATCTGGAAGACGCCCGCGAACTGTTCAAACGCGCTACCGACTTGCAGGCGCTGTCTTCCTTGCAGAGCCGCATTGGTGAATTGAAGTCCGCGACTGCCGGCGCGGAAAAATTGACGCGCGAATTTCAGCGCAGACGCAAGAAGAGTTGAGCGTTTGCCCTGTATGTCTTCGATGGCGTAACTTCAGCCGACTCCAACGAACTGAGATCGCGAGTGATGGAAAAACTGAAAATGCTGTCGCCGAGTAGCCAGGCGGGATTACTCCCTGTCCTTCGCCAAAACTCGATTCATCTGCGTTTTCAATAACTTAGCTTGTTTTTCTCCCAACCAAAATTATCAAGATCAAAATTTGATCCTAGCATAGAGGGATCGTTAATAACGGCAAGTTAACTGTTAATACTGGATTTCTGTAATTGTATAAAAACAAAGAGAGACAGAATTATTACTATGGACAGGGGTCGTTTTATCTCTTGAAGATGTCCTTGATGGCGTCGAATTTGAATGAAGAGTAGGCCGCCCTGCCTGTCGGGATGAATTATTTGGTTGCTTGCCATCCGCAGCTTATTTGCCGCATGATACAACCCTCTTCTACAGATTTATCAAGATTAGATGGCTTAATCGAACCGGAAAGACTGAAGGTCATTCGACGATGAATCCTTCCATTTGAAACCAAGGAGGGTATTAACCGTGAAATCTTGTATTCAAGTCTGTTGCTCGGCGCCTCTCTTACTTATTGCAATTACGAGTAGCGTTATTCTATGCGCGGCGCTGGTCGCGGCGCCCGCAGGTCAGGCTCAATTACGGGCCTTCCCGGGGGCGGAGGGCTTTGGCGCCAATGCCACGGGGGGACGTGGTGGTAGCGTCTACATTGTCACGAATCTCGCTGACAGTGGTCCCGGTTCTTTCCGCGATGCTGTGAGCCAGCCAAATCGCTATGTTGTCTTTGCAGTCGGCGGCATTATCAACATAGACGCGCGTGTTGTTGTATCACCCAATATTACCATTGCGGGCCAGACCGCTCCAGGAGATGGCATTACGATCTATGGTAATGGTATTTCGTTCTCGAATGCCAACAACACTATCACACGCTACATCAGGATCCGCATGGGCGTGGGTGGAGATAGTGGAGCCGACGCGATCGCCATAGCCACAGGCAATAACATGATCTTCGATCATGTTTCGGTCTCTTGGGGACGGGACGGAACATTCGACATCAATGGTGATGTCAGCAACGTCACGATTCAGGACTGCATCATTGCGCAGGGCCTTGATACACACTCCACCGGAGGGCTGATGCAGAGTACTGGTGGCGTCAGCATCATCCGTACCCTTTGGATTGATAACCACACTCGCAATCCCAAAGTGAAGGGCATCAACCAATACATCAACAACGTGATCTATAACTGGCGCGGAGATGGGTATATTCTCGGCGACTCCGCCGGAATCTCCGAAGCCAATGTCATCGGCAACTACTTTATCGATGGCCCGAGTACCACTGGAGGCGCCTTTACCCGTGGAAACACCAACTTTCGCATCTATGCGTCGAACAACTTCCGGGACAGAAACCGGAACGGCTCTCTCGACGGCGCTCTGATTCCACAGAACGAGTACACGACGGTCACCTGGATGACTTCGCCTTTCCCCTATCCTGCGGCAACTACTACGTCGCCGCAACAGGCTTACAGTGATGTCGTTGCCAAAGCGGGCAGTTCTCTTCGCCGTGATCGCATCGACACACGATTGATTGCAGAGCTGACATCGTTCGGAACATTGGGGCAAATTATCGCGAATGAAAACGCCACTCCGATGAACGGTCCGGGACCAGTTAATGGCGGGACTGCTCCGACTGATACGGATCGGGACGGAATGCCGAATTTCTGGGAGACCGCCAACGGCGCCAACCCGAATGTTGCCGATCACAATGGCGACGTAAATGGAAACGGTTATCGCAATATAGAAGATTACGTTAACTCGCTTGTAGGAGGAACGTCATTTCAAGCTGAGTCTGCTGTTATCTCCGGCGGGGCCGTGACCGAAAGTACCAATAGTGGCTTTATGGGAACCAGCTATGTAAATTTCCCAACTGCGGGCGGGGTTCTGGAGTTTCAGAACGTAAACGTCGGCGCTGGAGGAACCCGAACGCTTCGGTTCCGCTACGCTCTGGGCGTAACGAGCGCCAGGACTGGACTGCTTCTGGTGAACGGAGCAGCGCAGAATATTACCTTCAACTCGACCGGTAGCTGGACAACCTGGTCCAACTTAGATGTTGTGGTACCGCTCAACAGCGGCTCAAACACAATTCGGTTAGAATCGACAGGACAGGATCTTGCCAATATAGATCAGTTAACTTTACCCTGAAAACTAGTGGTCTGGCGCCCAGGCATTTTGGCGCAAGTATGACGAAGAGTTCAAAACCGGGTGGCCCGAAAACCCTCTTTGGCAGTTGAATCGTCCCACTGAAGATCACGCCGAAGTTATTGCGCCGCTACGGCTGTTTTTAGATGCGAGCCGTGAAACCTGTTCTCGCCTGAGCGCGCTACGAGCGAGATCCGCGCAGGGTGGGCGCCCAAACTATTGCAATCCTGATTCAGTGACGCGGCATGACAAGATGGCGCGCCCTGGAAAAGAACCCTCCGAATGAACTAAACACGATAGAGAGAAGCGACCTTCGACCGCTTTCGGCGGCCACTTGTCGCAACGCCCCATCGAAGCGACGCCAGCTATTAGGCGGAGGGCTAAGACGCGGGGTCAACATCCCCCCATCAAATTCCATAAAGTCGGCGATAGATTTCTCGATCTTGCTGACCTGGGCGCGGCACGACCAGCAGGCCCCCAGATGTGTCTCAACTCGGGCAGCCCCTTTGGGCGTCAGTTCCCTGTCCACGTAAAGCAACAACTGCTCGCGCGGCGGATGCTGTTCCTCTACGTTCATGCCGTTCTGAAGCGGGTTATCCATAATTTTCCTTCGCCAGCTTTTCAATCACGCGGTAGAGCGTTTCCGCCACGGTAGTCGTGCCTATGCCGAGAATCTTGGCAATCTCGCGATAGCGAAATCCCTTTGTTCTCAAGTGCAGGCACTGTCTCTCCGGCGCGGTCAGAGATGTAACCGCAATGCGTAACCGGTCAAACTTTTCCTGTTGAATCAGCTTTTGCTCCGGGGTTGGGCCGCTATCCTGATACACTCGTCGTACCTCGGCCCACGTCTCGTCATCAAGAGGCGTGATGAATTGCTGGCTCTTTATCTGATTGACCGCCAGATTATGCGCGACCCGGAAGACCCAGGCGCGCGCATTCCCGATTGATTGGCCAGCGTGCAGGCAGCGGTATAGTTGCAGAAAAGCTTCCTGTGTCACGTCTTCAGCCTGCGCCGAATTTCCGAAGGCCGCAACCACATAGCGATAGACCGGATCTCGCCATTGCTCAAAATAGCGGGTGACTTTCTGTTCGAGGCTCAAAGTTCCCTGTATAAATTGAAGCAAATCATTGCCGTAGTAGAGTTCAACCTCGCTACTCGGAAAGACTTTTCTCTTCAAACGAAAAAGGGGTTGTTTCCCAATTCTGATCAATAGCATTCCACCCTATTAAATTGACTCCAAGATTCCAAATTTGCATTTCTCCCCTAGGTCGCCGATGTACCCGATTGCCTAAGCTCCCAATCAGCCGAGCTATTCTGATTGATGGGGTAGGAACAAAATAAGGTGCAATAAAAGGTGCAATTATGGCGCCGAAATGATGGTGTCTGAGATGCCGAAACGCCCCTGCTTTTTCGTAAATGTCGGGATTGCCGTTAAGTCCGTAGGACTTTGCCATGTACAAGGAAATGTCCCACGGGTCGAACCCATGGGACATTTCACTTTTTGGGCGCGTGGCATGCCCCGAAATGCCCCACAGGTTTAGGTGTAGGAACGTCCCGAAATGCCCCACAGGTTATGGGCTGGAATTATCGTCGCAAGGTAGACAGATCGGCAGGATGGCAAAGCGATGCTTTTTCCGTCTCCTGCAAGAGAGTGTGACACCCTGCGAACTCGTCATCTCCGCGCCACTCGATGCGTCATTCACTTGTCAGCGACGAGGCGCC
>Ga0190270_10000311_pt1 | contig 20628 bp, 12 predicted proteins | sample Popmic320T_FD_133748 | JGI IMG/M metagenome (GOLD analysis project Ga0190270, IMG submission 133748) | Populus adjacent soil microbial communities from riparian zone of Weber River, Utah, USA - 320 T | ecosystem: Environmental > Terrestrial > Soil > Riparian zone | place: USA: Utah | collected...
CCTCAACATTGCTCCCGCCAATCAGCCGCCAGTAGTGAGCGCGGGCGCTAATCAAACTATCACCCTGCCGGCTACAGCCAATCTCAACGGGACGGTGACCGACGACGGTCAACCCCAAGGGAGTAGTGTGTCCGTTGCCTGGAGCAAGCTGAGCGGGCCCGGCGTCGTTACCTTCGCGAGTCAGAATTCGGCAACCACCTCAGCGATTTTCAGCGCAGCTGGAACTTACCTGTTGCGTTTGACTGCGGATGACACTGAATACTCTCAGAGTGGCGATGTGACCATCACCGTCAATCCGGAGCAGGTGCCCGTCAATCAACCGCCCGCAGTCAACCCAGGACCAAACCAGACAATCGAGCTGCCAACCGACGCTGTCACCCTGAACGGCACGGCCACCGACGATGGTCTGCCTGCGGGCAGCACGCTGATCGTTACCTGGACGCAAGTGAGCGGTCCGGGCACAGTCACTTTTGACAATGCGGGCAGCGCCGTAACCACGGCGCGGTTCAGCGCGCTTGGTGATTATGTTTTGCGTTTGAGCGCCGGCGATGGAGCGTACCTCATAAGCGCCGATGTCGGCGTCAGTGTAACGCCGCAGAATCGGCCGCCTACGGCAAACGCCGGGCCCGATCAAACGATACTGTTGTCGCAACCCGCGCAGCTTGACGGCAGCGCCAGCGACGATGGTCTGCCCTCCGGTAGCGCTTTGACGACCGTCTGGTCCAAAGTCAGCGGCCCCGGCACAGTCACGTTCACAAATCCGAATGTCACAGTTACCGGCGCGCAGTTCAGCGCCATGGGCACTTACGTTCTCCGCCTGACGTCCAGCGACAGCATGTTGACGGCGAGCGACGAACTCACGGTCACGGTCCGCGACAACGTTGCCGTGCCGACGGTCGAGATCACTAGTCCCGGTGACGGGGACGAATTGACCGGGCCCACCATTATTACGGGATCCGTTAGCAACGGCACATGGATGCTGGAATACAGTCTCAACTCCGATGACGGCGCTGCTAACCAGGTCTGGACGCAGGCTGCCGCCGGAGCCGGACCTGTAACCAACGGCTTGCTCGGCACGCTCGATACGACGCTGATGCTGAATGGGATTTACACGCTCCGTTTGAAAGCGACGGATGAGTACGGACAGATCTCATTCACGTTAATCGCTGTGTTGGTCGATAAGAATTTCAAGGTGGGTCAATTCCAGGTTGCTTTCAGCGATCTAAACGTGCCGGTTGTGGGTTTGCCCATTGAAGTGGTTCGCAGTTACGACAGCCGCGATAAGCGTGTGGGCGACTTCGGCGTTGGGTGGCAACTGGGACTCCGCAGCGCGCGCGTGGAAAAGACAGGCGTGCTCGGGCTGGGCTGGACCCAGACGGTTACCAGCGGCTTTATCCCTACCTATTGCCTGGAGCCTACGCGACCACATAAGGTCGCCATCACGTTTGGCGACGGCAAAGTCTTCAAGTTTCGCGCCTCGACCGCCATTCGTTGCCAACAGGCCGCGCCAATCTCAGCTACCGAGTTGACCTTCACGCCCGAGCCGGGCACGCATGCAACTCTGGAATCTACCGCTGCTACAGACGTGCTGGTCGCGGTGCAGGGCAGCATCCCCGGGCCCGTACAGCTTATCAATCATAGTAATTCTGATATTTACAACACCGGCACGTTCCGGCTCAGGACCGCCGAGGGTGCGGTCTATGTCATCGACCAACGAACCGGCGTAAGTAGTGTTAGAGATGCTTACGGCAACACGCTCACAATCAACGTCGGCGGCATCGTTCATTCATCAGGACAGAGCATCGCTTTCTCGCGCGACGGCGCAGGCCGCATCACGCAGATCATCGATCCAAACGGCAACGCGCAAACCTACCTCTACGATCCCAACGGCGATCTCGTTAGCTACACCGATCGCGAGCAGCAAACGACGACTTTTACTTACAACTCCAACCATCACTTGCTCTCCATTACAAACGCGCGCGGCGTCGAGTTACTAACCAATCAGTATGACGCTAGTGGCCGTCTAATTGGCCAAGCCGACGCGTTCAGCAAGTCGCTGGTTTACGATCACGACATCGCCGGCCGAGTAGAAACAATGACTGACCGGCAGGGTCAGCAGACGCGCTACGAGTATGACGAACGCGGTAATGTCCTGCGCCAGATTGATGCCAAAGGCGGCATCAAGTCCTTTACCTACGACGCGAACGACAATGTACTTACGGAAACCAATGCGCTGGGAAAGATTACTACATATACCTACGACGCAACGGACAACCGGACGAGTGTTACCGATCCACTTGGTAACGTTACAAGGCTTACCTACAACGCCGCCCGCCAGCCTTTGACCGTCACCGACCCGCGAGGGCAGGTCACTATCAACACCTACGATGCGGCCGGCACTAACCTTTTGACGACGACCGACCCATTCGGCAAGAGCACCACCTTCACCTACAGCGTTTTCACCGGCCAGCGCACTACGATGAAAGACGCGCTCGATCATGTGACGCATTACGGTTACGACAGCGCCGGCCGTTTGAATAGCGAGACGGATGCGCTGGGCCACGTCACAACCTTCGGCTACGACCGGAGTGGCAATCGGACTACGCAGAGCCTGACACGCACGAACGCCGGAGGGCAGACGGAGACCATCACCACCACCTACACCTACGACAAACTGAACCGTCCCACAAAAACTACTTTCGCCGACAGTTCATTCACTCTTGTTGAATACAACGCTATCGGGCAACAGGCCGCAACAATTGATCAGATGGGTCATCGCACGGAGTTTACTTATGACGAAATGGGCCGGCTGACGCGAACAGACTACCCGGACGGCAAACATGATGAGACAACTTACGATGCCGAGGGACGGAGGCTGACCAGCAAGGATCGCGCAGGCCGCACCACTTCCTTTGCCTATGACGAACTGGGTCGGCTGACGAAGACAACCTATCCGGACAACACGTCTACCTCAACGACCTACGATGCAGTTGGACAGGTGCTTACCACGACCGACGCGCGCGGCAACGTGACCATTTACTTCTATGATGCCGCAGGGCGGAGAACCAAAATCAGGAACGCGCTGAACCAGGAAACAACTTTTGCCTTTGACCCAAACGGCAATCAGATCTCAATGACCGATGCGCTCGGTCATACGACTGATTTCGAATACGACCTGAACAATCGCCGCACCAGGACAACGTACGCCGACAATTCCTTCGACACGGTTGGCTACGATGCGTTGGGCCGCAGTGTGTCCAGGACTGACCAGGCGGGCAAGACAACTCAGTTCACATACGATGCTTTGGGCCGCCTGACCAAAGTGAAGGACGCGCTCAATCAGGAGACGACCTATGCGTACAACGAGCTCGGTCAACAGCTTTCGCAGACCGACGCTAACAATCACACCACGCGGTTTGAATACGATCAGCTTGGCCGCCGTGTGAAGCGTGTTCTGCCCGCAGGCCAGTTTGAAACTTACGCTTACGACACCGGCGGCAATCTTCAGACAAGGACCGACTTTAACGGCAAGACAACGGCGTTCATCTACGACGTGATGCGGCGGCTGATATCCAAAATCCCTGACGCGTCCCTGAACCAACCCGCGATCAGCTTCACCTACAACCATAGCGGGCAGCGCGCCACGATGAGCGATGCTTCCGGCACTACCATCTACACCTATGACAGCCGAAGCCGGCTCTCGAGCAAGCAAACACCGTTCGGCACGTTGAGCCATACCTATGACGATTCCGGGAACCTGCTGACGACGCGTTCCTCGAATACAGCCGGCACGAGTATCGATTACACCTATGACGCCCTAAATCGCCTGGCCACAGTCCGAGACAACCGTCTCACCACGCTTAATGGCGGGGTTACGACCTACAACTACGATACGGTCGGAAACCTGCAAAGTTATCGGTATCCAAACAGCGTCACTACCAGCTACAACTACAACTCGCTTAACCGCCTCACCTCGATGAACGCGGGCACGCCAGTTTCGGCGCTCGCAAGTTATGCCTACACTCTTGGCCCCGCCGGCAACCGTATCGCGGTTACCGAGCACGGCGGCCGCACCGTCAACTACAGCTACGATGATCTCTATCGCCTGACAAACGAAACAATCGCCAACGATCCGCATGGCATCAACGGTACGGTTAGCTACGGCTACGATCCCGTAGGTAATCGTCTCTCGCGCACCTCATCAATTCCGGGCGTGGTCTCGCAAAATTCAACCTACGACGCCAACGATCGTTTGAGTGCCGACGCGTATGACGCCAACGGAAACACGAAGGCGAGCAGCGGGAAAATTTACGGTTACGATTTCGAGAACCGCCTGACCTCGCTCACCAATCCTGATTCATCACTCATCACTTACGTTTACGATGGCGACGGTAATCGCGTCGCCAGGACCGTTGACGGCATTACGACGAACTACCTTGTCGACACCAACAACCACACCGGCTACGCGCAGGTTGTCGAAGAGCTGCAAAGCAGCGCAGTCGTCAAGCAATTCACCTACGGCCACGACCTGATCTCGCAGCGCTGTGTCTCTGCCAACGCCTCAGGTACCACCAACTGCGCTCTATCTTTCTACGGCTACGATGGCCACGGCTCGGTGCGCTTCTTAACCGACTCCGCTGCGGCGATTACTGACACTTACTCCTACGACGCCTTCGGCAATCTCATCTCCCGCACCGGCACCACTTCGAACGACTACCTCTATTCGGGCGAACAACTCGATCCGAATCTTGGGTTCTATTACCTGCGCGCACGCTACATGGATCCATCCTCCGGAAGGTTCTGGTCGATGGATTCATACGAAGGTGGTTCATACGATCCCGGTTCGCTGCATAAGTACCTCTATACCCGAAACAGTCCCACCAACCTGATCGATCCAAACGGGCATTTCTCGTTAGTGGATACGCTTAACACGTCAGTGGTTGTTGGTGTTCTAAGTGGGTTTACGTTCGGCCTAGTTACGGGTGGACTCGAAGGCGCCATCAACGGTGCAATCCAAGGGGCGGTTATGGGTGCACTTGTGCCGCTTACTGGTGCCGGTGTGGGCACCTATCTATTAGGCAACGCCGCGCGAGGGGTCTTTATTACTGGTTGGGGACTCGGCCTCGGAAACGCAGCAACTTCTGGCTTCAGCTTTGCAACGGCCACGACAGAAGAAGAACGCACCAGTGCCGGGATCGACCTTCTGACCAGCGCTGGTTTTATGTACTTTGGACCCAAGATTCTTCAGCGGGTCAATACGAAAATAATCAGTGCTGAGCAAGCCAATATTGATAGCGCGAGAAGGGGATATTCTGAGGCACCGTGGTCCGCAGGTCTCAATGTTACGGAAACTACCTTGTTTTCTATGGCGAAGTATGTGCGAGTATACGCAGGTAATCAGCTGCGTGGGGCTTATGTAATGGAAGCTTCTGAAATTCAGGGGCTTACCGCGCTTCAAATGAAACAAAAGTTCGCTCTGCCATTTCTCCCGGACAAAATCGCCATCGCAGAAATTCCGGCAGGCACAACCATTAGAATTGGCGTTGCGGGACCAAATAGCTTCGCACCAAAGGGGGGTGGGGGCATGCAGGTCGAGATTCAGAATCCAAATCATCCCACTCCACCGACTCCGCCAACGCGCTTCCTGCCACAGTAGTGAAAGGGATACGATATGAACGACAACTCATATAGCGACATTCACATCCACTCTCAGCAGAGAGCCACCAGGGCATTAATCAAATTTTGCTCGGACCATGACTATGATTACCCGGCAATCCCTGACCTACATCATTGCTTGAGAGCATTAGAGCAAGGAAACATTAAAGCGGCTGTTGAGTTCTATCAGAAGGTTCCTCTCGGTGGCATGGGGTGTTTCAACGACTGGCTGCCACCAGTTATATTTAGTCATGAGAATCCTGAATACGTCCAAGCCGTCTTCGAGGCGCTGACAAGTCAGTGGAGTTTGTTAATGCGCCTCTCTTTACCAAAGACGAATTAGGCGATGTCCAAAGAATGCCAAACGGAATCACGCCATCAAGGACAAATGAGATCAATTACAAAAATTGATGAACTTTTGAAAGGACCACAAAAAGCTATAGCAGGTGAAGAGTTGCGGGAGTCGCCTTGGTAAGTACGTTTCATTGATGAAACACAGTCCCGATGGTAGACTTCACAAGCGTGACCTCATGCCATGTTTCCTTCGTCGACTCGGCGACACGGAGGGCATAAAACATACGGTTGAAGTGGAAGCCGAGAGTTTGTTTGAAGCGGCGGTGCCGGCGATACGGAGCTTCAGGCAACATCACTGCGAACCCGGACTCATAACAAAACTTGACGCGGAGATCCGTAGATCTGTCACTCACACGGTCACGCCAAAGAGAACTATGAGTGGTCGCACGGAGGAGCCAGAAGTCCGAAGGAAGCGGTCATGTTTGGCGAAAAACATCCAACCCTTTACGTGGGCCTTACGGCGTGTCGGTAGTTGTTAAAGTGGTGTCTGACCTAGTTCCTGGAGAGTTCTTGTCACTCTTAATCCGTCAATGGAATCGCCAATGCTCCACCACTAAAAACATCTTCGGTTTATAAGGTACAAGAGGTATATTAGCTGGCTCGAACTCCGATCCTTTATCCCTCTTCGCAATGAGTTTGTCTTGTCTAAGATTAGCGTCGCGCGCTTGGAACACGCGCTTCTGAATTAAATTAACATTGTTACAGGTTACTGACAGCTCCTTGTGACAAACCACAATTCAAACTGGGTGGAAATGCTTGATCTGAGCGACCGTCGCCCTCATGAGTTTTTCCGCAGTCTTGAACAGATCAATTCTGCTGACCCAATTCCGCTTCATGCCCACGCGATGCGCCGTGCATGGAAAGAAATGGAATTGGACGGAATACTCTGCATCGAAAGAATCCCCGTAGTTTATTTCAAGCAGATACGACAGCCGAGTCAGGATGAGTTGCGCAAGCTTCAACGCCAGCTCTGGAATCAGAGTATCGCCCCCATTCTCGTCGTCATTACGCGAACCGAGATACTTGTTTATTCCGGCCTTGCGCTTCCGGCTAAAGATGATGAAAACGTCGATGAGAATAATCGCCTAGTCGAGACATTTAACCTATTAGCCGACGCCCTCAAGATTAGACATTTCGTCCGAACGGTTGAACTAGGTGAATTCTTCAGAACGAATCCAAAGTCTTTTAATCCAGAACATAAGGTTGACCACTATCTCCTGGAAAATATGGACGCTGCTCGTGTTCGTTTGGAAGGACAATTCCCTGAGGCACAACTCGATACTGCGACAGTACATGCCTTACTTGGGCGGACTATTTTCACCTGTTACCTAGTTGATCGAGGGATCATTAATGACTCCTATTTTAAGAAGGTAGGCGCTAATGGAGCCAAGTCGCTCCTTGATGTCTTTACTCAGTTTTCTCCAGATCGAGCTAAGAAAGTCTTTTTCACACTGTTCAAGGAACTCAGGAGGGATTTCAACGGAGACGTGTTTGAAGGGGATCTGGAAACGGAGGAGCTTCTACTCGAACCTAGGCATATTGCACTACTCAGTCGTTTTCTTAACGGAGACAATGTAGCCAATGCACAGCGATCGCTCGGATTTTGGGCGTACGACTTTGAGTTTATCCCGATCGAAACCATAAGTGGTATCTACGAGAGTTTCCTAAATGCCGAAGCTCCGCAGCAGAAGCGTGAGTCAGGGGCATACTACACGCCACGCTTTTTGGCGGAGCTTGTATTGGACTTGGCGCTCGAAGATGACTCCTCGCTGCTTGAAAAGCGTTGTCTCGACGCGGCCTGCGGCTCTGGTATTTTTCTAGTTGGTTTATTCAATCAAATGGCCGAGGAGTGGCGTCGCGGAAACCAGGAAGCCAGCTACGACACGCATGCAAATGCTTTGATTGATATTCTTCTTAACAATCTCTTCGGCGTAGACCAAAGCTTGGTCGCCTGTCGCATCGCTGCTTTCAGTCTTTATATTGCTCTGTTAGATCAACTTTCCCCTAGAGACATTCAGAGGTTGCAGAAGAAGGGAAGGTTTCTACCGCATCTTGTGGCGCTGAAGAACGGTGGACAAGATCAGAACTCCGGCGCAAATATTTTTCATGGAGATTTTTTCGATGAAACTCTACGAATTCCTAGCGACGGTTTTCATTTGGTCATAGGAAATCCCCCATGGTCCCGGGGAAAGAAAGGCCCAAAAACGACGTCTGAACTATGGTGCGAGAGCAAGAAGCTTCCAATTACTCAAAGACAAATAGCGGCTGGTTTTGTGTGGAAGGCTCCCCGCCATCTCCTCGAGCAAGGAGTAGTTTGCTTTCTTCTTCCGGCCCCTCTACTTTTCAGCTACGGGAAGGGAATAGAGTTTCAACGCAGATGGCTTTCTGAGTACACAGTCGAAAAAGTGCTCAATTTGGCGGACATGCGCTTTTATCTGTTTCCGGGGTCGATCCATCCCGCGCTCATCGTCAAGTACAAAAAAGAACGACCTGATATCGCCAAACATTACATCGAATATTTTACCCCGAAGACTGAACCGGAAACATTGCGGGCAGACATCTTGGTCATTTCGTCAGAAGATAGAAAGGACCTCAGGCTTTTAGCAATACTCAATGATCTCGATCGAGGTAAGCCAGCTTTCGTCTGGAAAGAAGCATTCTGGGGCACTCCCAGAGACCGCAATTTTGTTGATCGCCTTCGTGACTACTCAACTATAAGTGATTGGGGTAACAAGCATGACGAAACGTGGAAAGTGGATGAAGGATTCAATAGGGGAGGGGACGGAAAACCAAAGGATCGCGCTATCTTGTACAAGATTCCTTTTTTGCCGGCCAAGGCGGTTTCAGCTTATGTGGTTTTGGAATCTGGTTTGATGGAGAGGCCACCTACTTACGAGCCTCGACGCATGGCAAACGAAGCGATTTTCCGAAAGCCGCACATAGTTTTCCCGCACGGCGTGAGCGAGAAGGGCAAGCGAATCAAAGCGGGGTTCAGTACTTTCGACTGCAGCTTCACCCAAACAATTCGCGGTATTCATGCGGATGCTGCCAACGAGGACGACCTGCGATTTTTAACTTGCGTTTTGGCCTCTCCGCTTGCGTTGTATATCTTTTTTCACACGTCCTTCAATTGGGCGATTGATCGTCCTCACCTTCTTGTTGCCGAATATGAAGCTTTTCCATTCCCAAAACCGGAGACACAAAATCAACGAGATATTATTAAGCTGGCAGCGACGTTGCACCGCCGTATGGAGTCTATGATTTTCGAGAATCCCAATGACTACAAATCCGTGGTTGAGAGACATTGCGGAGAATTAGATAAGCTCGTCTTCGCATATTTCAATATCGATTCGTGGGAAGAGGCACTCATAGATGACACCGTGAAGGTCTGGATTCCTAGTGCCACACCTCGCCGCGACGAAAAGTCGATTCCGGCCTTAGAGAGTAGTAGTGATAAGCATCGCTTGGAGTACATTAATCTTTTGCTTGAGGTCCTGAATACTTGGGCACAACGAAGCGATAGACGAATTGAGGGAGATACGATCATCTCGCTAGAAGCCGACATGGGAGTTGTATCCTTACGCAAAGTTGATAAGTTCTCGCCTCAGATTCAGGTCAACGAAGCAGAATCTTCAGAGGAATTAGGTAAGGCGCTACGGAGGTTGGGCAGCTTACTTCCGGAAGAAACGAAGAGTATGAGATTGATGAGGAACTTGAAGGTGTTCGACGGAAACAACCTGGATATTCTTAAGCCTCTGGCACGTCGTTACTGGACGAAGACCGCCGCGCTCAATGATGCCGACGAGATCGCGGCAGCTATTCTCACCGCGGCGAGTCGCGAAAAACGCTATGGCACTCATCAAGGGTAATCCAGCGTACTGGTCTGAGGTTTTCCCTCAGGAGTTAATCCCTCAAATTCTGACCATGGTTCTGTCCGTGTGGAATGACTTACCCAAGCGCTCGCGTAGAGAACTCGAAATTCGCACAACGCGGCGTTTCTTAAGTGCTCTGATACATGATAAGAACACGCGCAAGGAGGTTCCGGTGAGAATCTCACGAGAGTGCGTTGAGGACGATCTGCGAACTGGTCGACAACTAGGACGGATTGATCTTTGCTTTATCCCTCCGAATTCCTGTCACGAAAAAGTTTATTTCGCCTTCGAATGCAAGCGCCTAAACGTTAGATATCCAGGTCGAACAACCTCTTTAGCTTCGCAATATGTAAAAGGCGGGATGATTCGATTTATAAATTCAAAGTACGCGTCGATTCTTCATAAAGGTGGAATGATTGGTTACGTCCTCGATGGCAATACTAAGTCCGCCATCAAAGGAGTAGATAGAAACGTTAAGCGATTCCGATCAAAGCTCAAAATGAAGGCTCCTGGCGGATTGAGCAACTGTTTAATTCTGCCGACTGGAAATCCAGCAAAAGAAACTAACCACAATCTCGTCAAAGGGCAATTCGTCATCTATCACATTTTCCTCCCAAGGTAGTTCTGGGACGCTAAGTAAAGTAAACTAATTGCACACGCCGTCTTCAGAAACGAACAACTAATACGCAGCTTGGAGTTGAGCGTTCCGGGTTCAATTTGCAGGGTGTACTACGCACGCAGAAGCGACGGGTGTAAATAGTTTTGTGTAAATGGTCATCGAGCAACTAACCGGTTAAGGTTAGACGAAGGAGAACAGATGACCATAGACAACGAGCTCATTGACAATCTGCTGAAAGACTACAAAAAGCCTGAGGACATCATTGGGGAGAACGGGCTTTTGAAGCAACTGACCAAGCGGTTGCTGGAGCGGGCAATGGCCGCAGAGATGACCGAGCACGTGGGTTACGAGAAGCACGAGGCGTCCGGGAACAAGAGCGGCAACTCGCGCAATGGCAACTCCGCCAAGACGCTCAAAGGTAGCTTCGGGACCATGCCGATCGAAGTGCCGCGGGATCGAAACGGGACTTTCGAGCCGCAGATCATAGGGAAGCATCAAACTCGCTTCACCGGCTTCGATGAAAACATCATTTCGCTATATGCGCGGGGGTTATCAACGCGCGAGATTCAGCAGCACCTGGAAGAGATCTACCACGTGGAAGTCTCGCCGACCTTGATCTCGAACGTGACGGATGCGGTGATTGATGAGGTCAAGACGTGGCAGAACCGGCAGCTCGATGCGGTTTACCCGATCGTGTTTCTGGATGCCATCCAGTTCAAAGTCAGGGATGGCGGGCACGTGCGGAACAAGGCGATTTACCTGGCGATTGGCATCGGCGTGAGTGGGCTGAAGGAAGTGCTGGGCTTGTGGATCGCGCAAACCGAAGGCGCCAAATTCTGGCTGCAAGTGGTAACGGAACTGAAGAATCGGGGCGTGAACGACATCTTCATCGCCTGCGTCGATGGGTTGAAAGGTTTTCCGGAAGCGATTGAGACTGTCTTCCCGCAAACCGAAGTGCAGTTATGCATCGTCCACCTGGTGCGGCACTCGCTGAAGTATGTGGGTTGGCAACAGCGCAAGGAAGTGGCCGCGGATCTCAAGACCATCTACAGGGCGGCCACGGCAGCGGAAGCTGAACAGAGACTAGGAGAGTTTAGCCTGAAGTGGGACGCGAAGTTTCCCACGATTGCCAAGTCCTGGCGTAGCAACTGGGAGCGCGTGATTCCATTTTTCGCGCACCCGCCGGAGATTCGGAAAGTGATCTACACCACGAATGCGATTGAGTCGCTCAACATGTCGCTCCGCAAAGTGACCAAAGCGCGCGGCTCGTTTCCCAGCGATGAGGCGGTCTTCAAACTGCTCTACCTGGCACTGCGCAACATCGAGAAAAAGTGGACCATGCCGGTCCGGGATTGGAAAGCCGCGCTCAACCGCTTTGCCATCGTCTACGAAAACCGGTTGCCGGTTGACTAACAACGAGCCGAACGAAATGAAAGAGCAAGGCAAAAATCTGCTGACAAATCAAAAGAAAAAGCAGCCGACCTTAAACAACAGACGATCGTTTACACAAAATATTTGACGCTACCACGTGCGACGTGCGCATCAGTAACCCGAAATTCATGCGCCGAAATTGATGCAAGAATTTTTATATAAACTGTGACCCGGCTGCGGGGTTTTACCATTGACAGTCCAATTTGTTCTCGCTTAAAGTCCGCTTACTCTTCCCGCTTCTCTCGTCACGTGCGACTCCCACGCCTCGCGTAAGCTTCACGTCAACGACGTTGATTAACTAAGCATCTCGGTTCCTAACCTCCCAGGAGAACACTCATGTATCCTCGCCTCAGGTTTTATTTTTCCCCCGCAAAATTTTCATGCCTGGCGCTGGCATATGCCCTCATTCTGACGTCGGTAACGCCCCTCGTGTCGGCGCGAGTTCCTTTCCCGAGCAGGAACAAAGGACGCGCCAATATTCAGGACCTCGATAAGGCAGTCGCTACACCGGGAGCGCCCGCCGGCAAGCGTATGCCTGACATCGATGAGGCGCGAGGACGACAACACGCGACGCCAAAAGCGCCGCCGGCAATTCCCTCTTCGCGGCCGAAGTGGTCACCACCTTCATCTGTTCCTGGTCGATTGATCCCGCCGGCGGTTCCTGTCATTCCGCCAGTCCTAACCGGAAACACGGAGCTGGTAGGTCTTGCCGTCAATAATCAAAATCACATCGACCTGGACGTGTCGTTTGCGGCCCACCGTGGTCTCCTCGCGTCGGCGGCCCAGGGGTTTCGGGATACTCTGCCACAGGTCTACTGGAGCGCGGCAATTCCAACAATTATCAACGAAGGCTATGCGATGGTTTTTGGAACCAGACGATCGGATCAACTTGACCACGTGGTGTTAGAGCGAAAGGGTCTGAGCTCCACGAGATACATCCCAACGTCAGACAGACAGGAATGCCTGTCCTACCGTCTTACGCCAATGGATTCGCGAGCCCGCCAAGCCCAGTGCCTTTTGAGCGGCTGGTCATCAGCGAGTTTCGCTTCCGTGGTCCAGCCGGGGTGGCGCATGAGTATATTCAACTTACCAACATCACCGGCGAAAGTATTACCGTCAGCACTGTGGACGGATCCTCAGGGTGGGCACTCGTGGCAATCAGCTCCAACGGCTCGACGTCGACAAAGTTTGTAATTCCAAATGCCACCATTATTCCGGCGGGGGCACACTATCTGGCCGCCAACAGCGCCTACAGCCTGACCGCAAACGCCACACCCGATCGCTCTTACACTGGGGACATCGGCGACAACACCGGCATCGCTCTTTTCAGAACTGCTAATCCTGCGAACTTCATTCAACGAGCGAATTGATGCCGCTGGCTTCACACCGGTAGCCAATTCTCTTTACCGAGAAGGCGCGGGACTGACGTCCATAACGGCGGGAACCAATGAATAGGCGCATGTGCGGAAGATGACTACCGCTCTGCCGCAGGATACCGAAAACAATGCGGCTGACTTCGTTGCGATTTCCACCAGCGCAGCCTCACTCGGCGGCGTGGCATCGGTACTGGGCGCGCCCGGTCCCGAAAACAGTTTGTCGCCTTTGGACCGAACGAGTCAGGTGTCCTATGGCGTCCTCGATCCGGGGGTGGCTTCCACAGCCGCGCCTAATCGCGTCCGAAACACAACACCTGTTCCTAACGGGGCTTTAGGAACTTTGGTCACACGCTCCAGGGTCACGAATAATACCGGTTTCCCATCACGCGTTTGCGCTGGCGACTGATCGACTTCACGACCACCAACAGCCCCGTCGTAGTCACCCCTCCACAGGCGGTGTTGACGATGCTCGACTCTGCGGATTCCAACATCACGCTTTCAAACGGCTCGACTGTGAGCGTAAAAGGCACAAAGGTTGAACAGCCTCCCAACCAGCCAAACGCAGGTGGGCTAAACACCACACACGCGCCGGGAGGCATTAGCCTCACCACGCCTCTGCAGCCGGGTCAGACGCTCTACTACGAGATCAAGTTTGGCGTGCAGGCGAATGGCGGTTTCCGCTACAACGCCACGCTCGAACTCCAGCTGTCAAACGGCGCTTCGGCTGATCCTTCACAGGACAATTTTTCCGGCGCTCGTCTCGATCCGGCGAATCGCACCGGCTCCTCCGGAGAAGATCTGGCCTCGCGAAACCTGAATTGGAGTTTGCCTTTGGTGTCTCTGCCCGGTCGGGCCGGCCTGGATCTCGGGCTCTCACTCGCCTACAACTCGCTCGTATGGACAAAGAGCGGTTCGGCGATCCGGTTTGACGCCGACAACGGATTTCCCGGTCCGGGCTTTCGCCTCGGCTTCCCCGTGATCGAGCGGCGTTACTATGACAGCTTGATGGCCACGAATGCTTTTCTGATGATTACGCCTTCAGGCCGACGCGTGCAGTTGCGCCAAATCGGAACCAGCAATGTTTACGAAACCGGCGACTCGTCTTTCATGCAGTTGACCGATAACGGTTCCACCCTCGTCGTGCGTCCGATCGATGGCAGCCAGCTCACCTATTCGCTAATAGGACCCATTCCCAGTTTGGTAATGCTTTTGATTTCAACGAGCTCGACCCACAAGGTGCAGATGTAGAGCTGGAGGACCCCTATCTCGGGAATCCGGATTACGATGGACGCGTAGAGGGAGGGCCAATGTACCCCGGTTATGGAAATGTAACTTCCCCAGGCAATTGCACCCTGGACGGGGTTTGGGTGCCGTGTGACATGGCTTACCGATCGCTGGGCTCAGGAGCGGCAGTGGAAGCACCTCAAGAAACGACCCGCTACAATTACACCAAACAGAGATTCGAATTCTTCCGCGCCTTCGCGGATGGCTATTATGGTTTTATTCCGGGAGGTGCAGTTTATCGGGGTAACGGTTTTTTCGCCTCCCATGCGGGTTGGGATAGTGAGCCCGAACGTTGGTCCAATGCGCCGCAGAGAGGGGGATCCTTTGTCGACTGTTTTAGTAGATCGGGATTAGCGACTGCTGCATTCAAAGATCCGGCAGATGGAAGATCAATGCATGATGCATCTGAGTTCTGGGATGGAGCTGCGGATATGCTGCTGGAAATCAATCAGAAGGAGGGCGGCGCATCGCTCTCACTGCTGGCAGTGACGTGGATGAACGAATCGAGTTTTCACATGCGAGGGCTACCCAATACGAATGCAACCAGTAACACCAACCGATGGTCCCCAAAGCCCACCCGACAATGTATCCAGCAATCTACCTCGATCTTCTAAAGAAAACTCAAGTCTCGAGAACTCTGGACAACAACCAAATAAGACTAAACAAACCACCAGAAGCGGTATTCGCCAAGTTAACTTTAGAAATTTCACTTATCCCTGGTACCCCAAATCCCTCACTCCTCCACTGCGCCGCCGAGAGATCACGCTGCATAACGGAAATTTTGAGATTGGGCTGGAGGCCCGTCAGGGCATCACCCCAATTACCGTCGACTTAGAACATGTGCTCTATGCTGATCTTACTCAAGATGGTGAGGAAGATGCTCTCGTTTATCTGGCAGGATCTGTGCCTACAAATAGCTTCCTGGCAAATTTGCTCGTCTACACCATCGACAATGGGATACTAAAGGTTCTTTGGCAACATGAAACCGGGGATCGGGGAAATGGTGGTCTACGTGCCTTTAAGGTGGCGGATAGCGCATTGATTGTTGAAGAATATGACCCGAAAGTTAACCCTGAACAAAGCCTCTGTTGTCCCAAGAATTTTTCTCGTTCGTCTTTCCGATGGACCTACGCGACTGGAGCTTTCTCCGACTATCACCTTGCAGAAACAGCCTTGGATGTTGCGAACGAAATGGGAACCCGCATCACAAACCTGAAGTTAACGCTTCCCACCGTCGATCCCAAAAACGATCCGTTTGGGTTGTGGAGCGACAGTTATCATCACATCGTGAGTCAGCACTGCAAGAGCCAGGAAAGCCCCTCATGCTGAAATTCCCTCATAACGCTAACCCTTTCACACGGGTTGCAATTGACACCTACGGCTCTCGGGATTACGCTTTTTTTTGTTTGTTATGATCTCAGTTGATTTGGACTGATACCGCGCTCGATATGGAGCCAGAAACTCTATGCTCAGTGGGGTAGTCCGGAACTGAGCTCCAATCGTTCGCTTTACTCGATACCGGAATAGGGCCTGCCTCAAGTAAGCCGAAAAATGACCTCCGCCGTTCATACTCCCAAAATCTTCATCAGCTATAGCCACGACTCACCTCAACATATGGATCTAGTCTTGGAATTGGCTAATCGTTTGCGCTCCGATGGTGTGGATTGCAGCATTGACCTATATGAAACGTCCCCTCCTATGGGTTGGGCGCGGTGGACAGAGAGTCAGATTGAGAAGGCTGATTTTGTGCTCGTTATATGCACCGCAACCTACCTGCGACGATTTAAAGGAGAAGAGACGCCAGGAACAGGCCGGGGAGCAAAATGGGAAGGAGCTGTAATTACTAAGGAGCTCTATGAAGCTGAGGCGAATAATTCCAAATTCATTCCCGTTCTAATAGCAGAAACGGATTCCGCTTACGTGCCTAAGACTCTGAGCGACGTTACACACTACCGGCCCAGCACCGAGCACGATTATGAAAGTCTTTACCGCCGAGTCACAAAGCAGCCGCTCGTCCTCAAACCAGAGCTTGGCAGGTTACGAGCAATGCCGGCGCGTGAACGCAAGCAACATTTTCTTCCTGCCTCAGAGTCGCTGACCATTCCGGGCAAGCAGCAGATAGATTTAGACTCCTACTTTACCAGCCAGCAAAGAATCATTGAGGACCACAGCCAGAGGTTCGTTGGGCGAACTAACGTCCTACGAGCCTTCGAACGCTTTATCGCAAATCACAAGAGCGGATATTTCATGGTGCGCGGCGGACCGGGACAAGGAAAGACTGCCATCTCAAGCCATTTTGTGAAGAGCTATGATTGTATACACCATTTCATAAGTCGCACTGGCCGGCGCTCGGACATGCGGTTGATTCTCCGCTCGCTATTGGCCCAGCTAATCCCTCGAGTAGGGATAGAAACTGTAATCCCGGATAGCATTCCTGAATTAGCCAGGGCGATGGAAGACTTGTTATCTGACGTTGCGAAAAAAGAGTCCCGGCTCATCCTCGTTGTGGATGCATTGGATGAGTTGGCGGAGGAGGATCGTGCGCACTTGTCGTTCCTCTTTACTGATTCGCTTCCAGACAGCACCTACGTGTAAGTCCTGACATTTTTGAGATAAGTTAGCCTTGTCCGATTTACGGATGTCACAGGGTGACACCCTTTTCTGATCCGTGGAATAGCTCCACGTGTGTGAATTGTGGCGCACAGATCTATGCAAAGGCGGAGCCTCTGGCGCAGAGATTCAAGTATCGATCTCGGAGTTGGCTCTCCCAACCTATGCCCAGGAGAACATCAGCGTCACAGCCGGAATGCCTACGACAATTACCGTTAACGGACGTCTCGACCTGTTTGCTTCAGAGGTGCTGGAAAAAGCCTGGTTGACCGTTCCACTCCCTCGCCGAGTCATATTTCACGTGGGAAGGGAAATCAGTTCGGCGGGAATGCAGAAACTGCTCGGCCTTTGCAAGGAGGAAAATAGTGCCGCAGTAATTGTGTCGTGGTTTAGTCAAGCTGGGAACTTTCCCCCTGGTTTCCCGGTTTATAACGACACGCGGGCTGCTATTGCCGCCCTTGGTGATCTACCGCAGAGCGGACCGTGGCTACTAGACATCCAACAGTAAATTTCGGTCAGAGAGATGAACCGGATTGTGCTCGAGAAGAGCCTGGAACCCTGCGCGGTAGCGCGTGATGCTGAAGGCGGCGAGCTTACGAAGACTTGATTGCTTTCTCTTAGTACCGGAAGGATCCCGCGCTACCGCGCTGGGTTCTGTAATAACTCGCGAACTGCATCTACCAAAGATTTGAGGTTTGCGAACAATGCGATCCCTGACCAGATTTGTTATTGGCTGACAACAGCAATCGCGCGCTCGAGTTGCTCGTCGCGCATTTCCGATATGCCACGGATGGTGCGCGATACGGGCACGGTCGGTTGAATGCCCACACCGTGATGTTTTGAACCATCGTGTTTGAGCACCTTCATTCCAGTCCATACCACCCTGTAGTTGCCGGGGAGCATGAACGGATTGACATTACCGTTGGTGCCGGCGGTAGGTTCGCCGACGATTTCGGCGAGTTTGTACGCCTCGATGATTCCCATGAACGACTCGGCATAACTAATCGCCCGTCCGTCAGTAATGAATGCGATCTTCGCTGTTAAGCGCGGGGCAACCGGCGGGAGATTCCAACGACCGCGTTCATCAAACACTGGAGCGCCTCCCTGGTCCGGCGCGGTAACGATCGGCACCAGCCAGCGCGCCGATTCAACCGGCTTATCTATCAGGTGAGAAATAACCATGGGCGACACCTGGGGATATCCGCGCAAGTCAAAAACGATACCTCGAGCCTGCTCCAGTTTCGGCAAGATGGCTTTAAAGTCTTCATCCTTAATGCGGTCAAGATCGAGATAGAAAATTCCCGGCTTAACCTCGCTCACCTGCGGCGGGCGCGTTTCTCTCAAAGTCAGCGATTCTGAATCACGGCGCAAGAGCACTGTGCGCGAATTCCCCGCGCGCGGCTGGACCTCGAGCTTGAGTTCAGAATCCTTTTCGCCCATCCGGAGTCTGCGCAGGGAGATCTGGCGTCGCCATTGCGGTGTAGCTCCGGAGATGAACTTTTCGGCCTCGGCCAAAGCTTCAGCGGCATCTTTACCGTCTATCTTGAGTATCACATCTCCCGGCTGTAATTCGCTTGCGGCCGGCGAAGCAACTTGCGTGACGACCAGACGGTCTTCAACCCAACCGAAAATGGCCGGTGTGGCGAAAGCCGGTTGGTCGCTCGCGTGGTAAACGCCGCCATGACCGTCATGGAGTTGGGCCACCATGTGCTTGAGAGTATTGAGAAAAGCTTTTTCATTACTGTCAGTTGCAGCGGCGGTGAGCGCCTCCTTGAGTGCGAGTGGCCAATCGGTTTTCACCGCGTCGAAGTAAGGATAGAAATGCTGAAAGATATTCCAGGCGAGTGCAATGTTTGTAAGTCGCGTGGCACGATCGTTACCGGAATACTTCACCAACGGCGCCTCGCCCGAAATCTTAGCTGCGCCATGCGGGATCGTCCCCTTGGCGTCCATGTATAACGCGAGCGGCATCGCGACTGAAACGCCTCCCTCAAGGCTCGCCGTGAAAGGTTTCATCGGATCCGGAAAGTCCGCGGGCGCTTTTCCACCAGGAAGATCCTTAACCACTCGTTCCATCTGGTAAATATTGAAAAGCTGCGCAGTTTTTTGTCCGAAGCCCCTATGACGATATGAAACGGCTTTGATCGATGGTTCCCTCTGCGGCATTAACACCGCTATAGGCCCGGGTCGCTTACCGGTCGGAAACACTCGCAGGGTCGGAGCCACCGGACGAAAGAAGGTTTCCAGCTTCAGCGCCAAATCAGACGCATCTTTTGCCCCTTCAGCAATGCGCACACCTTCCACCGTGAAGATGTCCCAATCGGTCGCCAATGCTTCGTCACTCGGATGGAAATGACGAACGTATCCCAGCAGGCGCGTAAATACGATCAGATTTTCCAGACCCTTTCCGGTTAGAGGCCGCGCCGGCTCCGCAAGTGTGACCGGCTTACCCAAATCCACTAGCGAAACATCGTCAAGCCACGCTTTGCCTTTACCTATCAGCATCATGCCGATGTTGACTACGGTCGCGTCATCATCTATGTCGCCGACGATCTCATAATACTGCCACGCTCCGGATCGAATGGGGCGATCATCCATGTTGTTAAAGAAGCCCACCTGCTTCTCAGGACGATCCGCGCGCAGCCACAACTGCGCTCGGGCGACTGGGTCCCCGCCCTCCATCCGCACTGCCGCGCGGAACCGCACGCGGTGCCCGCGGAACTGTGTGGCATCAATCGCTTGCATGAGATTACCAAACGCACGCGCTTCTATCTGGGCCCCGTCCACACTTCGTACTAGCGCCGCGCGTTTGCCGGTCTTCGGATTTTCTTCAACTACTTCCGCAGGATAACCAATCTTAGCCGTAGATGAAGTCCAACCGTCAGGCAGCTGGCCCACGTTTCCTAATTCAAAATCCGGATTAGCCAGTGAAGTCTGCATAGCAGGCGGACGCGCGGGACTTGTTTGCGCGCCAACGTCAGGTTCGGTGATAAAGGCCAGGCAAATCAGGACAACGGTTAGGCAGTGTGTGTACGGTCGGTGATGCTTCATGAATAATTCCCCTTGTTGAGCAGATGAAGAAGTTCTTCCTCTTCCGTCAAGACGATAAGATGTGGACCAGGATGTTGCTGTAGTGAACAGAGATAGATTTCCCTTCGCGTTGAGGAACAACGTGGCTACGAGAGCGATATGATGCCAGCGATTGCCGTTAAATTGGAAGGGGATTAGCGGATGAGATCTTCCTGATAGGCCAATAACCTTATGGATTCATAAGAAATACTATCCAAGAACCCACACAATCAAGTGGAGTGACCCCCTAGATTGAGACACTCGAATTTGACACACTTTAGCAGAAGAAAGGAGCTGCCAAGTGGGAAAGAAACGAGTGGGACGATATTCGGTGAAGTTTCGTCGAGTAGTAGTGGAG
>Ga0190270_10000312_pt1 | contig 20628 bp, 12 predicted proteins | sample Popmic320T_FD_133748 | JGI IMG/M metagenome (GOLD analysis project Ga0190270, IMG submission 133748) | Populus adjacent soil microbial communities from riparian zone of Weber River, Utah, USA - 320 T | ecosystem: Environmental > Terrestrial > Soil > Riparian zone | place: USA: Utah | collected...
GTGAGTGTTCCATCCGTGGCTGTCAAACGCAGCACATATTCACCTGGGACGCTCAACTGCGCCGTCGTCGCCGCCTGGCTTGCATCATGAAAAGCGACGTTGCCTGGCCCACTGACTTTGGACCAACTCGCAGACACGCTACTCCCCAAAGGCAGATCATCGTCGGTGACCGTGCCCGCGAGATTCGCGCCGGCGGGTAAGGTAATCGTCTGATTGTTTCCGGCGTTCACTACCGGCGCCTGGTTTGGTGGCGTTACCGTGACAATGACGTCGTCGCTGGTTGCTAATTCAGTGTCGCTGGCCGACAGGCGAAGCACATATGTGCCGGGAGCACTGAAGTTCGCGGAAGTCACCGTAACTTCCGGGTTCGCAAACACTACGGAGCCTGGTCCACTTACGGCGCTCCACTTAACACTCAAACTACTTCCGAAAGGCCAACCATCATCTGCGGCTGAAGCGTTGAGTCCGGCGGCAGCGGGCAATGAGATTGTTTGATCCAATCCGGCATTAGCGGTGGGCGCGTGGTTCTCCGGATGTACCGTGATTGTGACTTCACTGCTTGCGATCATGTCACTTTCGGTTGCCGTCAGACGGAGTATGTAAACGCCTGGCGCTGAGAACGAGGCGACGGTTTCGCTCAGCAGAGGATCTTCAAAGGTTGTTGTTCCCGGCCCGCTGACCTGCGACCACAAACTTGTGAGCGTACTCCCTGCGGGTAGGCCGTCATCCGTCGCGGTTCCATTCAAAGTCGCCATGCGCGGAAGCGCGATAGTTTGATTCTGACCAGCGCTGACGGTGGGAGGCTGGTTCTGGGGTTGGACGGTGATGTTAATGTCGTCGCTGGTCGACAGTTCGCCGTCGCTGGCTGTCAGACGCAGCACATATGTCCCCGAGGCACCGAAGCTGGCAATTGTGTTTAAGGAATTAGCCGCGGTGAAAGAGACTGAGCCGGGATTGCTGACGATGGTCCAGGTAGTCGACAAGCTGCTGCCGGTTGGCGAGCCATCGTCAGACGCGGCGCCATGCAGTGATGCGGTCTGAGGCAGCACAAGAGTTTGATCCGGGCCCGCATCCACGGCGGGAGCGCTGTTCTCAGCTTCACGAGTAACGTTGATCGTAGCCGTAGTTTCATTTCCCGCCCCATCCAGAGCGCGCACTGTTATTTGATTCGCACCCATCAATAACATTAAGTCCGATATGGACCAGGTAGAGTCGCTCGAGTCAAATGCGGCTTCGACGTTGTTGACATAAACGTTGGCCACGCCTGACGCAGGCGTGCCTGTATCCGAGGCCGTGCCGGTAACATCGCTGGTCGCAGCCGTCGTGGTGGTGTTGTTTAAGGGTGTGGTGATCGACAGTGCGGGCGGCCTGGTGTCCGTTGGAGTCGTGACGCCCGCGATATCGATAATCAAGTAAGAGCCAGGATTGCTGTTGAGACGAACTTCCAGCGTGTTCGCGGCAGTCAATGTAACGGTACGGTCGATGGCGGCGACATTTTGGTCAAGATCGTTTTGAACGAGGATTTCCTTGCCGTTGAGTTTCACTGTAGCGCTGGAGACACGATTAGAACCGTTTGGATCACCGTTTTGAATGTGCAACGTGTAAGGCGATGTAACGCCGGGCGGTAATGAGAACTGCTCGAGATATTGATTAGGTGCTCCGTTGGTGCGTTCAAAACGCCGAGGCCCAAATGTCGTCAAAGTGCTGCCCGATTGCGCCGGCCATACAGCGCCAACCACTTTGCCACCATTTAGTGTGACGCTGTCAGCAATCACCTGCCCGCGCACTTGCGACGTGCCATTCAAGACAATCACGCCGTTATAGGCGCGGACCATCGCAGAAACCTGGCTGCTGCCGTTTACTTTGAGAGCAGAACCAAGAACGTTTAGTCGGACATCGCCGGGCGCGGTGTAAGTACCGAGGACCACGGACCCGCTGTTGACCGTCAGGTTTTCTCTGACGTTAATAGTGACCAGACCCGTGGCTTGCAAACTTGCGCTGCCATCCAGATTGAAAGTGTTGGCAAAGTTATATGTGCCTGCAGTGAAATTCAGGCGACTGTTCCCGTTGACTGTAAAAGTGCCGTAGTTACCCGGCGGCACGTTGATCGTGAGACCTGGTTTGGCAACGCTGAGATCGCGGACGGTATGCCAATTACCGATTGCGGCGACATCCGACTGCGAATTGACGTTGACGCTCCGTAAGCCCGGGGGCCCGGGAACGGATGAGGGGAAGTCAGACGGCAAGGGCACTGCATCACTGTGAATATGAATTTTGCCAGGCAGGACAATGCCACCGGATAAGTTGAGTAAGTAGTTGGGCAGAGTCGCGCCACCGTCGCTGACAACACCACCATGTTGTGCGCCACCGTTTAACTGAAGCGAAGGCGTGCCCGGTAAAAATATATCTCCCCAAATTTGGGGACTCCCGCCGATGGCGAACGATTCGCCACGAAGCACTCGCAAGGATCCTTCGATTCGTCCGCTCGAAATGTTTGGATGAGAGCGCGAGATGACCGCATCAGTCAGCGTGTCAGTTTGCGGATCGAGCGTGGACGGCGGTTCATGGTTCAAAAATGACGGAAGTACGCTGCGAGCGAGTCGTGTCAACCAACCTGCGTTTTCGTCAGTTGTGACGGCGATTTCAGCCGTCGACCGAGTCAGGGAATTGCCCTGCACCCAACCGGAGTTGCAGTCGATCGTCTGACAGACCAACGTCCATACAAGGAACAAACAAAGCGTCGACCGCATCCTTAACACGACTGCGCTACAAAGCGATGCGAGCCAATCATGTTTGTTTGCGAGCGATGATGTGTTTACTGGCGAGAGCGCAACGGGGGTATGCATTGGCGACTCCTGGCTACGATGGATGACGATCGTTTCCCGCTCGAGAGCACTGCGCGCGGTTCGACGATCGCCGACGTTATGCGGACGGTGCGGCCGATGGGCCAGGGTGAAAACTAGAGATACTTTCGCTAGTCGGTGACGTGACGCTTAGGGTGTGAGTCGCACGTCATTAAGAGGAATGGAGTTACGCGGCGGAATTTAGGTCAGGGTGCTCGAGCGTGTCAATAGAAAAGCTAAGAACGGTGTAAATCGGTTTTTGAAAAGATTTTTGCATGAGGAGTTTTAGATCGCGAGAATGGTATCCTGTCTCCCAAGCGTCAAACGCGGATGGCAACCAGGCTGCGCAACGCGAAGCGATCTCATTAGCACCGTGGCTTTAGCCCGGTGATTACGACGATGATTAAAGAGGATAACCGTTTTAGTCCGTAGGCGACGAGCGCGCCGCAGCAACCAGAGCTAAAAAAAAGGAGAGTTCGCAGGTTGGAAGTGCTGGAGAGTTGCATGGCGATTACCCCTGAATTCCTTAGATGGGCGGACCATCCCTGACGCATCATCTTTGCCGGCCGGACACAGCGTTCCAATTCCGAGCTCAGGTGTGAACACCGCCAAGATGGCCCAACCGCCAAGCATCACCGAACACACAACCACTTTGCTCGATCGTCCATGACTGAAGTCAAACCCCGCGAGGAACCACAGTCCGGAGATACTCTCTCGTTATTTGGATTTGGGTAGTGCATCCCTCGTGTTCTAGAAAATGGAATGTTCGAAGGCTATGAAGTTAGTACCACCTCGCGGGTAGCGGGTGGGTCTGTTTCCGAATAAGATCGCTGGTCAAGCAAATACTCCCGGCGTTTAAATGCAAGAAACCCACCCGCTAGCCGCGAGGTGGTACTGACTTCATAACCCCGCCGCAACTTGCAAAGTAATCCGCTCTATCGACTTCTCATCAGTCGAGCTTCGTTGTAAATTGAATCTCGTTTGTTCAGTACAGCTTTTCCAGGGAGTTTGCATGATCAAGGGGATAGACTACGAAATCCGGCGCACAGCCACAGGCCTCGGCTTCTTCGCACTAAAGCCAATTCCAAAAGGAAAACGGATTATCGAGTACACCGGGCCATACCTCCCGAATGAAGTAGTCGATCAGAGATCCGGGAAATACTTTTTCGGAGTGAATTCGAAATGGTCCATCGATGGTAGTCCGCGCAGTAATATCGCCCGCTACATCAACCACTCATGCAGGCCGAATGCAGAGGCCATCATTACCGGACGGCGTGTTTGGATCTGGTCGCGCAGAAATATCAAGCCTGGCGAAGAAGTAACTTACGACTACGGCAAGGAATACTTCGAAGACATCATTCAGCCGATGGGTTGTAAGTGTGTGAAGTGCCTTGAGAAGTAATGGACGAGTAATCAGCAGTCAGCAGTCAGCAAACAGCGGTGTTTAGTGTCGTTTCGAGTGTTTTCGTGGATCGTCCTATTGTTCGGCCTTTAAAACTGAACCACGAAATGACACGAAACCGACACTAAACACCGCAGTTTGCTGACCGCTGACTGCTTCTCTTCAGTAGTTCGTCAGAATCTCATTGGGCGCAAAACCCATCCGGCCCAGGCGGTCGCGGGTTTGCTCGATCATTTCCAAAGAACCACAGATAAGCGCGACCGGAGACTTCAGATCCGGTAGCACGTGGTCCAGGAGTGACTGCACATAACCCGTCGGACCAGACCAGTCGTGCCCATCGGGCCTGGAAATGACCTGGCGTAATTCAACGCCCGCGTCTTCCCATCTCTCGGTTTCATCGCGAAAGCAAAAATCATCCGGCGTGCGCGCTCCATAGAGCACCACAAACTGCCCGAAGTCTGCCTTTCTTTTCAGTACGTGACGTAGCGCCGATCGTAAAGGCGCCACTCCCGTGCCCATCGCTACAAACACGAGGTCCTTGCCTTTCTGATCATCGAGCGCAAACCCATGGCCGGCCACGTTCATCAATTCAATTCGTTCCCCCGGCTGCATGTCGAAAATCAGATTACTCGCGCCCATCTTTTGTTTCACCAACACCTCCAGTTCCCGGTCCTCCGGCGCGCTGGCAAAAGCAAAATAAGCAGGCGCCTCCCCCGGGACTGAAAGCACAGCCACCTGGCCCGGAATGAACGGCACGCCATGCGACTCGCGCGCGCCTTCCGGCATGAGGTCGAATGACCGCACGCCACGCGCCTGATCGCGAACCCTCGTGATAATGAGCGACGACAAAGGCAATCTCCGGTAGAAGTCTACAGGTCCGTCAGTTTACCCTGCGAAACAGCGACAGCATAAAGCCCGGAGCGTGAACAGGTGTTTAGAGTACAAGCTTTAGCTTGCGGGTTGCGAAAGAGATAACCTCAGATCAGCTTGCATGGTTCGGAAGAAGCAACCTGAAGGTTGGACTCTGAACACCTGTTGCGACCGGCGATCTACCTGTTCGCAGGTTTTCTGTTGGTTAGGCTCAGGCAGGTGATACAATGCCGGCCAACTCCTCGGCACTAACTTAGTTACCTGCGATCAAAACCATGATGAAACAATCCAGAACACTAAAAATCCTGGCATTGCTATTTGCCGCCGGTCTGATGCTCTCTTTCACTGTAATCGCCGTGGCGCAGTCCGGCAGGCGTGCCAACAAACCAACTCAACCGACTCCGCCGCCGGCGGTGACTGCGACAGCTCCGGCAATCGCGAAGCCTTCGCCGGAAAAGCTCGGGCCGAGGGTGACGCTGCTCGTCGGTATGGATCGATCTGATCCCTTTTCTCGGATACCCTTGAATGCATCGAGCGGCGTTCTGCATAGCTGTGTTGACCGGCTTAATGATTCCGCATCAGTGAAAGTCGTCATGGAAAGCCAGGACCTGCCGCGCAGCGATGCAGTCAAGAAAGCTAAGGCGTCGAAGGATGGGCAGCACGTGGTCTGGTTACAGGTTCACCTCGACAGGGGTGCGTCGCAGGGCGCAAATATCAATCTCAGCGACGTCGTCATCGAGTATATGGTCTTTGCTCCCACGACCGCGAAGTTAGTCGCCTCCGGCCGAACTTATCCGGAGACGTACCGGAACAAGTCTATAAACCCGACCAAGAGAACCGGTGGAATGTATGGAGACTTTTTGTATAACGAAGCAGCCAGAGAAGCGGCCGAACGAATTCTGCGCGCCTTCCACGTACCTACGCGGCCAGTACCGTCAACTTAAGACTCAAAAATCCAGCTGCGGCTTCAGCTTTGCCGCCGGATGTGCGGCGGTGGCTATGCCCGCCGTAAAGGTGCCTTTTAAGTCTGGGCTGTGCCCTGGACGCGGCCCTTGCCCAAACCGATGGGCTAAGCCCGGACCGTGGGCATAGCCCTTTAATAATTGAGCTTCTGTCGGCGGGGCAAAGCCGCCGCCGCACATCCGACGGCAAAGCCGAATCTCATTGGGCCTCTCAATTGTCACAGTCGAAATCAGTGGAGTCATATGGAACTAGGACGAATTAGTGCGCTCTTTCGTTACCCGGTTAAGTCAATGGCTGGTGAATTACTTGACGTTGCAAGGTTAACCTGGCGTGGCATTGAGGGTGATCGCAGGTTTGCTTTCCGAAGGCGCGGTGACAAAAGTGGGTTCCCATGGCTGACAGCTAGCAAACTTCCTCAGTTGCTCCTCTATAAACCATTTGGGCTCGACAACAACAGTGCCGAGCAACTCCCGACACACGTTTGTACGCCGGACGGAAAAGATTACCAACTCCTAAGCGACGAACTACGAGAGGATGTTTCCAGCCGGTATGGCAGTGATGTCGAATTGATGAATCTGAAGTCTGGCATCTTCGACGAAGCCTCGATGTCCATAATCAGTCTCGGCACAGTGCGCGGCGTCGAGCGCGAATCAGGCCGAGGCGAGGGCCGTTGCGACCTTCGCAGATTTCGACCAAATGTTGTGATCGAAACAGAAAGCGGTGAGCCGTTTGAGGAAGACAAATGGGTGGGCCGGACATTGATGTTTGGTGACGGAAACGGGGCAGTCCCGATCGCAGCCATCGGCATTACTGTGAGAGATGAGCGATGTGTAATGGTTAATTTTGACCCGGACACAGCCGAGGGGGATTCTGAAGTGATGAAGACTGTCGTTCGTCTGAACGAGAATTGCGCCGGCGTATACGGAACGGTGCTCAGTGCGGGCGAGCTTCGTGTCGGTCAAGTCGTAACTCTGGGAAGGTAAGAACGCGACGAACGAGAGTCTCCAGGCAGGAAGTCCAAACCAACTTTCACAGGTTCTTCCTGAAGTTGTATTTGGACTTCGGACTTCGTCAGGTTCCCGTTTTGAACCGCCCCCTAAGCAGTAGTGTGGAGTTCGGAGTCGTCGTAGAGCGCATCGATCACGTCGCGGTATTTTTCATCCACCACACGACGCTTCACTTTCATGGTTGGGGTCAGCTCGCCGCCATCGATCGTCATCTCATTTTCCAGCAGCGCCACTTTCTTCACGCTCTCATACTGCGCCAGCTCGGAAGTTAAGGACGCCACCTGACGTTGAAAGAGGTCGATAATCCGCGCGTCCTTGCACAACTCGGCGCGGCTGCCGGCTTTGATGCCCTTGAGCTGGACGTACGATTCAACGCGTTCCCAGTCAGGAACGATTAGAGCCGCGGCAAACTTACGTCCGTTTCCAATCAAGACCACCTGATTGACGAACTGCGAACCTTTTATCATCTGCTCGATCGGTTGCGGTGCAATGTATTTACCACCCGAAGTCTTGAACAACTCCTTCTTGCGATCGGTGATGCGTAGAAAGCCATCTTCGTCAAACGTGCCGATATCGCCCGTTTTGAACCAGCCATCCGGGCTCAGCACAGCCGCCGTCTCCACCGGCTTGTTGTAATAACCGCGCATCACGTGTGGCCCACGCGTTTCGATCTCTCCGTCGGCGGCAATTCGTACTTCGACGTTTCTAATCGGTTTGCCCACTGTGCCGATGCGATTGTCTTCCACTCTTCCCGCGGTGATCACAGGTGATGTTTCAGTCAATCCATAGCCCTGCACAATCGGCAAACCTGCGCCGATATAGATGTAACCAAGTTCCTCCGGGAGCGCAGCGCCACCCGAGACGAGCAGACGGATTCGCCCACCGAGGGCCGCGCGCATTTTCGAAAAAATCAACTTGTCTGCAATCTTGTGCTTGAAAGCGAGCAGGACCGGGATCTTCTGATGACTGACCGATAACTTTGCCACCTCTTTACCGGCCGCCACGGCCCAATTGAGAATGGCAACATTCATCTTTCCTTTTTCGGCAGTCTTCTCTTTCACGCGCGCAAAGATCTTCTCGAAGATACGCGGCACCCCGACGAAAATCGTCGGTTTAACTTCGCGCAAATTTGGCCCAATCATTTCCAGAGACTCGCCGAAGTAAACCGCCATGCCGTGGTAGAGATACATGTACATAGCAACGCGTTCCAGCACATGAGACAACGGCAACACTGACAAAACGCTGTCGTCTTTTTCAAATGAAAGATGTGCGGACGAGTCGATCAGGTTCGAGACCAGGTTTGAGTGCGTGAGCATCACACCTTTGGGTTCACCTGTCGTGCCGGAGGTGTAAATGATAGTGGCGAGATCGTCAGGAGAGATTTCCCGGCCCAGGGTATAAAGCAAATCAGGTTGTTGTTTCGCGAGTTCGGCGCCGCGTTGTTCAAGTTCCGCCAGTGAAACTCCCTTTACGTCCTGGCCGGATGCAGGCTCAATGAAGACGATGTGCTCCAACGCGGGACACTCGGAAAGCACCTGCCGAACTTCACGGAATTTTTCTTCATTAGCAACGATCAAGACGCGGGCGCCTGAGTCTTTAAGAATGTAACGGACCTGCGTGGGCGTCAGCGTCGGGTAGATCGGCACATCGATGGCGCCGGCAAATAAACAACCCGCATCGCTCAGCGTCCATTCAGGCCGGCTCTCCGAAAGCAGGGCCACGCGATCGCCCGCCCTGACACCTAACGAGTGCAGCCCTAAGGCGACGTTCCGTATGCGGCGAAGCAGTTCCTCGGATGAAATAGAAACCCAGCGGTCGCCGCGCTTGTAGTTAACTGCGTCAGGCCGGTTGTGCGTGCGCACTGCATACTCGAAAATTTCGACCAGGGTGATCGGTTCGCCGGGGTTCAAGGGAACGCGCTCAGCGTTTTTTACTTTCGAGTCTATTTGAGGTTGGATGATCGAACTCACTTCGCGGCTACTCCGTTGAGGAATATGTCCAACACTTGATCGGCCATCGGCGCCAGCTTGTACCGGCGTTTTGAAAGGATCCAGTTAGTCGCCATCTCGTCTAACGCGCCAAAGAGTACTTTCGCCACCACCTTGGCATTTAGTTCAGCACGAAAAACGCCCGCCCCCTGGCCTTCCTCGATAGTGGTGCGGATGAGATTGAGATACTCAGCGAAGCCGGCGGCTGAGAACTCCTCCATAAACTTGGTGGAGCCGCGCAACTCAACCTGAAAAACGACGGCCAGATCGCGGTCCGCACCCAGGCGCTCGAGATGTAGATGAGCAATGCTGCGTAGCTTCTCACGTGGGTCCGAAATTCGTTTCAACTCTTTTTTACCGGCGGCGATGGCTTCTTCCATGCTGCGGTCGAATATTGAATGGAGAATCTCCTCCTTGCTCTTGAAGTAGAGATAAACGGTGCCGTCGGCGACGCCAGCCTCACTTGCGATATCAGCGACTTTGGAGTTGAAGTAACCGTTATGAGCAAAGACGCTGATGGCCGCGCGCAGGATCGCTTCGCGCTTGTCGGCGATGACAGGTCGGTCCGGATTAAGTGAACGTGCGGCCCTCATGGTTTTTGGGTGAATGAACAGTCACTCAGTGGCCGCTAGCCTACCTAGTCCAATGTCCAAAGTCCAATGTCTAATGTCCAATATCCCAAGGGTCCAAGGCCCAGGGTCCCGGGTCCAGGGTCCAGGGTTAAAGGCCACATTTGACTGTGGACTTTGGACTTGGATTTTGGGCTACTTGCGTGGAGTCTCTCGTTCGTCGCGTTCTCTTGGGTGGCGCGACTCGGCTCTTCCCTCCGCCAACAGATCGCCGGCAAGTTTGTTGGCATCCTGTGTTTTCAACAGAAACTCCTGCGTCGGAAAAGGAATCTCAATGTCGCGCTCGCGGAAGAGTCTTTCGATCCGGTAGTTGATATCGCTTCGAATCTGCGGATGACGGCTGGGGTGTCTGGTCCAAACCAGCAGGCGGAAATCGAGCGAGTAACCGCCAAAACTGAGGAACTGCACTTTAGGCGGAGGATCAGTTAGCACTCGATCTACTCCCTCGGCCGCCAACAGCAGAGTTTCGGTGACCAACTCAATATCTGAACTGACTGCAACGCTGATCGGAATAGGGATTCGCGCGCGCGGGTCGCCATACGACCAGTTGACGACGCGCTGGCTGACAAGTTTGGAATTCGGCACGATGATCGCGATCCGATCGTTTGTGATGACTGTGGTCGTGCGCAGGTTGATGCTTTGCACGTCGCCTTCATCCTCGCCGATCGTTACACGATCACCGACGCGAACAGGACGTTCGAAAAGCAATATGAAACCGGAAGCGATATCGGCGGCGATGTATTGCAAACCAAAACCAATGCCAACTGAGAGAGCGGTGAAGAGCACAGCCAGGGTCGTGAGGTCGACCCTCAAGGCGATTTGCAGAAAGAGCATGATTCCTAGCGTGGTCACCACATACTTCGTCAGACGCCCGATTGTGTATGCGATTCCCGGATCGATGTTGGCGCGTCTGGCAATGCGACGTTCCAACAACGCGCTTAACCAGCGCGAGACAAGGATCGCGACGGTAAGGATAACGAGACCCTGCACAAGAGTGGCGAGTGAGACCTCAATCCTGCCAAAAGTGAAACTCTGATTGACATAACGCCAGATTCTTCTAAACGGTCCTTCTTCCTCCTGCCAGAGCAGAATTGCAGCGCAGAACTCAAGCTTGATGAACAGTTGCATGTACAACTTCAAAAGCGTTTTCGAAAGATTTATTGCGACGCGCAATAATATCATGTTGATTCGACTGACATCGCCGACAGTGGGATAATCGCGCCGATCGAGTGGTCTAAGACGTTTCCAAGTCGGCTCTCAACTGAACATCATTGCTATGGTCTTGAGCAGCCTCCCGTCTCTAGAGAGACGCTCGCGTGCCTCTGAGACAGCGGCCGCCACATGCTCACGTTCACTGTGTTTTGCTTGACTTCTCAGCCACCTTTTATTATTAACGGGTTGCTTTTTTGCAGCGTGCACAATCGGCACAAGCGTCTCGCACGAGCCGCCTCATAATACGTCTCATCGTCGCGTATTCTTGAGGATTCTATTTCTGGTTGCGCCCGATCAGCTCACATGCAACGACCGGACAAACATATCACCTCAGTCATTTGATCCCGCAGCCTCGGCGTAGTAGCCGACGCTGATACAGGCGCACCGAAAAAAGATTAGTAAAAGGATTACCGGAGTTTGGTCTCGCCATTGGCACCGGTCGCCGACCTTGAGAAAGTGCTGAAGTGAGTTTTGAATGCGCGACGAGGGAGCTGTTTTTCGACAGCACTCCGCGCAGTTTACGTTTCGAGTCTCATTCCAGGAGAAGTGACTATGAACTATTGGTTTTTCTTCAGTTACGCGCACGCCGATGATAATGAATATCTCCGCAAGTTCTATACGGACTTAGACGGCGAGGTAAGACAGTTGACGGGCGCGCCGAAAGAGCAAATCGGTTTCCTTGACCGCAAGGATATTGAGCACGGCGCAACTTGGGATGTTCGGTTGGAACAGGGCTTAAAGAACTGTCAGGTCTTCGTGCCCCTATATTCACCCTCGCTCTTTCGTTCTCCATACTGTGGTAAGGAATTCGCGGTCTTCCGCGACCGACTTCATAGCCATTTGAGCGCTGCCGGAGAGGCGACCAACGATTCCCTCGTTCTCCCCGTGTTGTGGAATTCGGAAAAGAATGTTCTCCCTGAAATTCCCGAGGTAATCAAAAAGATTCAGTACGCGCATGGAAGTTATCCGGCGGAGTATTGGGACCTGGGGGTCCTCCAAATTGTAAGGCATGCAAGCGTGAAGAACGCCGCGTACTTTACTCCGTATTGGGATTTCGTCAGCAAGTTTGCCAGCACCATCGTCGCTGCTGCCGCCACGCTTGCACTGCCGGCGCAAACATCCAACCTTGCCTCACTCGAGAATGCCGTTAGTCTCTTTTCGCCTGTGACCCCTGTGCCCCCCGTGCCATCTGGCACCGAGACCGGACCACGGTACGTGCAGTTCATATTTGTCGCAGGCAAGCAGCCCGAATTACAAGCCGCACGCCAGGATCTGCGGTTCTACGGGCAACTAGGTGGTTCAGACTGGCAACCTTATTTGGATACTTACAAGGGCAACGCCTCGGCGTTGGCTATCGAGGCCATTGAGGCGATCTCGAAAGACCTGCATTACGAAGAAGTCACACTCACCGCAGGGATCGACCAACAGGTCAAGTTGGCCGCGAGCGAGGAAAAAATCGTAGTCGTAATGGTTGATACCTGGACGCTCCGGCTTCAGAAATACAATCAGTTGATTGCCCCTCTCGACCAGTACTCGTCAGTGAACTGTATCACCTTGATTGTTTGGAACGACGAAGATCAGGAAGCAACTATTTTTAAGGGAGCGCTGGAGGCCGCTGTTAAGGGCGCTTTCAATACAAAAGCTGTTCAGAACCCGCCAAACTTTCTCAGCACTTCAATAAAGTCCTACGAGACGTTCAAGACGGAGCTGATCAAAGCACTGGGCCAGGCACAGGCTCAGATAATTGAAACTGCCAAGATTAAGAAGAATCTAGAATATGCTCTAGTCAAAACGCCGGACACCGAGTTTGTAACGAAGCCTTCCCTCTAGCCAATGAGGAGCGTGAACCCCCATGCCTGAAAAGAAGACCGACCAAATCATCACGTTCTACTCGTACAAAGGCGGCACCGGCCGTTCGATGACACTCGCTAATGTGGCCTGGATTCTGGCTTGCGCCGGAAAAAAAGTGTTGGCGATTGATTGGGACCTGGAAGCACCGGGACTGCATCGTTACTTCTATCCATTCCTGATTGACAAGGAGCTGACTGCTTCTGACGGGTTAATTGATTTCGTGATCAACTATGCGCTTGAAGCGGTCAGTCCCAGTCGCGAAAGCGATTCAGATCCACAATGGTACAAAGCGCATGCCAACATCCTGCGTTCCGCCTTATCGCTGAACTATGAATTCCCGAATCAAGGTCGGCTTGATTTTGTGCCGGCAGGACGCCAGGGTCTCTCTTACGACACGCGCGTGAATTCGTTTGATTGGCAGGGCTTTTACGAGCGTCTGGGCGGTGGCTTGTTTTTGGAAGAAGTAAAGCGACAGATGCGGGAGCAATACGATTACATACTCATTGATAGTCGCACGGGCGTTAGTGATACCTCAGGCATCTGCACGATCCAGATGCCGGACATTATAGTCCCCTGCTTCACACTCAATCATCAGGGAATGGACGGCGCGCTGCGGATTACGAAAGCCGTATTCGAAAAACGAAAAGAGTCGGGACTCAAGGTCTTTCCGGTTCCGATGCGCCTGGACAAAGCCGAGAACGATAAGTTAAGGCGGCGGACTCAGATGGCGAAGGACAAATTCTTCCCTTTCCCTAATCATCTTCCCAAAGGGGAGTGGGAAAAGTATTGGGACGACGTTCCGGTCTTTTATGTGCCTTACTATTCGTATGAAGAAGTGCTGGCCATTTTTGCGGAGGGGAGAACACCGGCTTCAATTTTCACTGCCGCCGAAAAGCTAACCAAGTATTTGGTCAACTCTAATGATGAACTAGTGGCCCGCGAGACGCTGCCCAGTTTAGAAGCAAGCGAAGAAGTGCTGGCTCAATATGCCGATGAAATCATCACCATTGATCGGGAAGCCGAATTGAACCAGGTAGCGGAGAATGCCATAGCCAGATTATCTCCTGAAGATCGGATCACCGCGCGCCGCGTAGTCCAACGCCTGGTAAAACTTGGGCCATCCGAACAGGCTGGCGGCACTGCGCGACAGAGTCTGCAACTCGAAGACTTTCCCTTAGGCGAAAGGCGAATTATCCAGGAACTGCGTAGTAGTCGCTTGTTGAGACTAGACACGGACAGCGTGACAAATAAGGAGACGGTGCGGCTTGCCGAGGATGAATACCTACACGCCTGGCAGCGGCTGCAGCAATGGCTGCAGGAAGACCGGAAGTTTCTGGTGTGGTTAGCCAACTTTAGTGCAGCACATCAAAACTGGCAGCGCGCCAGCTTCACCGCGCCGGCTACAGGAGGCTCCTCGCCTGATCCAACCGATCTTCTGCTCAAAGGTGAAGATCTAACGCAGGCTCTAGACTGGTTGAAGAAGCGCTATATCGACATCCATCCCCGGGAGCGCAACTTCATTGAGATGAGCCGTCAAAAGGCCGCACCCACAACCCCCGAGAGCGTTTCTCAGGAGCCCAAGCAACACTTCACGATTCCAGCCAGAAACAGTGACAACGTAAGTAGGGCACAGCATATATTGCGAGGTCGCCAGGCAGAACCCCGCGAGATGTTGGAACTGGCAAAGAAGCTCAAAGGAGAAACACGATTTAGTTATGCCCGTCGCTTGCTGGCGCGAGCGAGTGCGCACGAAAGCATCGCCCGGGACAAGAAGCTGCGCGAGACAATCTTTCAGCAATTGGCGCTTTGCACTTACAAAGATCAGGACTTGCCGGCCGATGAACGACTCGATCGCGCGCTCGGTCTTCTGAACCAAGTCGCCGACTTTGACACAACTACCGATCAGGAGACGCTGGGCCTGATTGGGTCAATCTTTAAACGAAAATGGGAGATAGACAACCAACGGCAGAATCTCGAGCGTTCGCTCTTCTATTACTTGCGCGGGTATGAGCAGGGAGTAGCAAAGGACCAGGGTTACACCGGGATCAACGCGGCTTTTGTACTTGATCGATTGGCTAGCCTTGAAGGAACTGAAGCCGAAAAAGCCAGCAAATCGTCGAGTGCTGCCGAACAACGCCGCGAGCGTGCCCGCGCAATTCGACAAGACATCGTGGATCAGGTCGGTAGTCTAATCGGTGACCCCAGTCATGAATGGGTAGCCGATCAATGGTGGTATTACGCGACTTTGGCCGAAGCCCATTTTGGCTTGCAAAACTATGATGAGGCAACCCAATGGATTAGAGATGGACAAAGCGCAGCGGGTCAGATATTTGAATGGGAACTGGAAACTTGCGCACGGCAACTAGCAACGCTGGCCAGATTGCAAAACGAGGATCAGTTGCAGGGCGAGGACTTCGCTTTCAGCCCGGCCTGGGCCGCGCTCGAGAAGGCATTCGGCACTGATGCGGTCCCGCGCACGGCTTTCATCGGCAAGATAGGGCTGGCGCTATCGGGCGGCGGCTTTCGCGCGGCGCTTTACCACCTGGGCGTATTAGCTCGGCTGGCCGAGTTGGATGTGCTGCGGAATGTCGAAGTACTGTCGTGCGTGTCTGGTGGTTCTATTCTGGGGGCGCATTACTACCTCAAAGTGCGTCACCTCCTGCACAACAAGACAGAGGAAGAGATCACACGCCAGGACTACCTACAAATCGTGCACGAGATGATTGATGAGTTTCTCATCGGCGTGCAGCGAAACATACGGACCCGTGTGGCCGTCAATCCGTTGAAAAACCTAAAAATGTTTTTGAGCAAAGGCTATTCCCGCACGACGCGCGCTGCCGAATTGTATGAGCAACACCTCTTCAGTCGCGTCAAAGACGGCGGTGAGGAGGACCACCGCTGGCTTAATGGATTGACCATTGCGCCATTAACAAAGACGGCCAATGGCGAGGTTCATAACGATGACAATTTTGCTCCGAAATATCAAAACTGGCGACGCGATGCGAAGGTCCCCATTCTGGTGCTTAATGCAGCCACGCTGAACACCGGCCACTCCTGGCAGTTTACCGCCTCGTGGATGGGCGAAGCGCCGGCCGGAATCGATGCCGAAATTGACGGCAACGAACGTTTGCGTCGTATGTATTACCAAGAAGCTCCTAAAGAATTTCAACAGATAAGACTTGGCGAAGCTGTGGGAGCCTCGGCGGCAGTTCCCGGACTCTTCGAGCCGCTTTCTTTTGACAATCTTTATCCCGATAGAATAATCCGCCTTGTAGATGGTGGAGTCTGTGACAACCAGGGGGTTGCCAGCTTGCTGGAGCAAGACTGCAGAGTATTACTTGTGAGCGACGCCAGCGGACAGATGGAGTCTCAAGCCGCTACAAGCAGAAGCATCTTCGGTGTGTTGCTGCGCACGAATTCTATCTTCCAGGCGCGCATTCGCGAGGCTGAATACCATGACCTGAAGGGTCGACGCAGGTCGGGCCTCTTGCGCGGCTTCATGTTTGTCCATTTGAAAGGGGATCTGGAAGTTGATCCGATTGATTGGATCGGCTGTCTTGATCCTTATGACGCTTCCGACGACGCGCGTCCGCCCTCCCGGCGCGGCCCATTGACTAGCTACGGCATTGCCAAGGATATACAAGAGCTACTCTCGGGCATTCGAACGGATCTGGACTCGTTCTCCGAAGCTGAGGCTTATGCACTGATGACCAGCGCTTACCGGATGACCGAATATCAGTTCAAATATCAGAAGTGTGTTGAAGGCTTTGCTGCGCCCGCACAGGATGAGACCTGGAAGTTTCTTGAAATTGAAAAGAGCATGAAAGGCTCAGGGGAATCGTATGAGTACTTGAAAAAGCTTCTGGAAGCCGGAAGTAGCCTGGCTTTCAAAGTCTGGCAAATTGATCCCCTGCTTAAGACCGCGCGGAGGATAGCGCTAGTGATACTGCTCGGTTTGCTCGCCGCGAGTGTTTACTGGTGGTGGGAGGCGCCATTGCCCGCCTTTATCTCGCAGCGTGGAAGTGGATTTTTGACTAATCTGGCAGACCTATTCTCCAGTCTCACGTTACGCAAAGTTTTCCTTACCGTCGCCGGTCTGTTCACCGGTTCCCTGCTGTTAATGATACTTAGTTTAGTGCTCGGTGATGTTCTGGCCCAGAACGTCGTTAGCGCGGTACGCTGGAAAGATACGGCACGTCGCGTGGCCTTAGCCGCCTTCATCAGCACCTTTGGTTTTGTAGCTGCCGTCCTTCACCTGTACATTTTTGACAAGCGATTCCTGAGTGTGAGTAGCATGCGTGTCTTGAAACAGAAGGGTAAGACTTAAGTAACGCTCCGAAGTGCGCTACGAGGTTGAGTATGTTGAATGGATTCTCCATCCAAGCTTTCCCAATCCGGTGCGAAAGATCAAGGACCGTTCGCAGAAGCTTAGATTGGAGACGGGTGGGTGGGTAAGGTTGAGGGGTTTCCTGCTGTCGTAACCTCCCGTACTTCCTTATATCCCACTGATCGATACTCTCATGATCGACTGAGGCAGTTTCAAACTTGAGCATTGCGAGGTGTAAACATGCGAGCTTTTATTATTCGTCCATTCGGCAAGAAGAAAGATCTTAAGGACAACGAGATTGACTTCGACGAGGTCTCGCGCGTGCTCATTGGGCCGGCGCTCGACGCTGTCGGCGCCGAGGGGCGCGAGACGCTCGACATCGTCGAGGCAGGCAACATACGCGCCGACATGTTCCGCCGCCTACTCACGGCCGACATCGTCGTCGCCGACCTCTCGATCCACAATGCGAACGTCTTCTACGAACTCGGCATCCGCCACGCGTTGCGCAACCACGGAACCGTCATGCTTCGCTGCGACGCGGATACGTTCCCCTTTGACCTGCAGACCGACCGCTACTTCGTTTACAACAGGGAGAACCCGGCCGCGATGCTCGACGGCCTCGTCAAGTCGCTGCGGCGCACTATTGATGCCGCGAAGAAAGACCGGAAGGCAAAGGACAGCCCCGTCTTCTCGCTCCTGCCCGCCCTCCGCGAGCAGGACTCGTCCATCTTCAACCTCGTGCCGCGCGACTTCGCGGAGGATGTTGCGCGCGCAACCGACGCGCGGCGCGCGGGCGACCTCGCGCTCCTCTCGTACGAGGTGAGGGGCATGGAGTGGGAGATAGGCGGCTGGCGCGCGGTTGGCAGCGCGCAGTTCAAACTCAAGGCGTGGGCGGGCGCGAAAGAGAGTTGGGAGCGTGTGCGCGCCATCGAGCCCGACGACCCGGAGGCCAACCTTCTGCTCGGAACTGTTTACGAGCGGCTCGGCGACCTGATGCTCTCGACCGTCGCGCTCGAACGCGTCCGCGACAACGCGGACGCAAAACCCGCAGACCGCGCCGAGGCGTACTCGCTACTCGCGCGCAACGAAAAGACGCGCTGGCGTAACGACTGGGAGGGCAGCCCGCCCGAGGAGCGTTCCGCGGCGGCGCTGCGCTCGCCGCACCTGCTCGAATCCTTCGAGGACTACGAGCGCGGCTTCTACGAAGACCTCAACCAGTTCTATCCGGGGCTGAACGCGCTCGCGATGGTCAAGGTCATGCTCGGGCTGGCCGAGGCGCTGCCCGAAGTGTGGGGCGGAAAGTTCAGGAAAGCCTCGCACGCCGAGGAGGCGCTCGAAGAGTACGAAGAGAAGGCGAAGAGTCTGGCCGGGGCCGTCCGGCTCGCGCTTGAGGCCGCAGAGCAGCGGCTTGAGCGCGAGGAGAAGAAGACGGACGTTTGGACAAAGATAAGCGTCGCCGACCACTGCTTCCTGACCACGCCAGAGGAGAGCCCCTTCGTCGCTTCGGCCTACCGCGACGCGCTCGCGGGCGCGCACGCCTTCGCGGCCGAGTCGGCGGGCAAGCAGCTCGGCATCTACCGCGACCTCGGCGTGATGAGACCCAACCTCGCCGAAGTCTTCAAGGTCGTCGGCGAACCGCCCCCGCTGAGCCCGCCCGGCGTGGCCCCCGCCCCCCCTGCGCAGCGCAAGCGCGTGCTGCTCTTCGCCGGCCACATGGTTGACGCGCCCGACCGCAAGCAGCCGCCGCGCTTCCCGCCCGACAAGGAGGGCGTGGCGCGGGAGAAGATTCGCGCGGTCGTCGTCAAAGCGATGGAGTCGGGCGCGGGCGTCGCTTCCGGCTACGCGGGCGGCGCGAACGGCGGCGACCTACTCTTTCAGGAGGTCTGCAAGGAGCTGGGCATCGAGACGCGCCTACAGCTCGCAGTCCCTCCGAAGGACTACGTGAGGAAGTCCGTGAAGAAGGGCGGCGAGAACTGGGTCGAGCGCTTCTGGACAATCTACAACGAACACCTCGCGCGCAAGCAGGTGCGACTGCTGAGCGAGGCGGCGGACGTGCCCGACGAGCAGGAGGAGCTATACCTGCCCGCGTGGCTGCGCGACAAACCCAACTACAGCATCTGGCCACGCAACAATCTCTGGATGCTCTTTAATGCGCTCGACGAAGCCTGCGATCCGAAATCCGACGATCCGAACATCACTCTGATCGCCCTCTGGGATGGTGGCGGCGGTGATGGACCGGGTGGAACCGAAGACCTGGTCAATAAAGTCGAAAACCTCGGCGCGCGTTGCGAGGTTATCAAAACGAAAGAACTCTTCGGCCTCTGACGCTTTCGGAAATGCCTGCCGCTTCCGCTGGAAAGCCTTTGCGTTAGGCGCGCTAAGAACGCGCCTACCCGCTGCGGGGACGTAAGTAATGTGTTCGGATGACTTGCAGTAGTCGCTAAAAAAGAAGCTGGCGGAGGGGACAGGAATCGAGCCTGCATATCCTTTCGGACGGCGGTTTTCAAGACCTCAAAGTGGCCCTGGACCTAGCCTGTCGGGTACTTATCAGTGGCTCATCGCGTAAATTATGACATTGATTCCAACCTTATACGCAGGCAAGCCATACTTGACTGGATAACTTGGGTCGTTGATCCATTCCCAAGCGTCTCCGAGATCGCAGTTACGCGCGAAGAACGCCACCATCCTGCCGTTCTTATCTTCAATACCCATATAGTGCGGAACGATCCCTCCTTTTTCTGAAGTATCGCCTCCGCGCCTGGCGTTATAGATATTCGGCACCTGGACCACTTCCTCGACGTCCAGATAGGAATGAAAGATGGGATGGTTGAGGGGAATATCTTTAATCTCATATTCAGGGAGAATTCTATGAAATTGCTCCTGGACATTCTGCCATTCGTATTCACCCCAAAAATCGTCAAAGAAGATAAACCCGCCGCGTTGTATGTATTCGCGTAAACGAGCGGCCTGTTCCGTTGATAACTCCAGGGCACCCGGCTCAACAAAGGAGATGAAAGGGAAATCAAACAGCTGGTCATCCATAATCCGGACCTGCTCGGGCCGCGCCGCGATTTTCAAATTCGTTCCCGCCCACTCCTGCAGGCCAACGATGAAGTTGTTATCCGCCTCAGGAAAATCAGTGTTCCACCTGTAACGTGGGCGGCGATAACCATCGCCGGTAGGCGAATCGTAAATCGTGCGCACGAAGGTGAACTCACCAAAAGATGGACCAGTCGCTTCGGGCCTTACCAGCGTAGGACGCCCGCGAAAACTTCTTTCATCGTCGAAGGGGTTCTGGGCCAGCGTCGGAATCAGCATCAGTGAAGCGACGAAAGCGGACAGCACCAACGTGAGTATCCGTCTTCGTGAGGGTCGATTCATTTTCCATTTGTCATTTGACATTTTTAATTTGCCATTCAGGATTGAGGCTCTTCTGAATTCGTGCATTGTACCTTGCCGAGATCATACGAAACGATCCACGGAATCACACGAACGATGCGAAGCAGGACTCTCAAATGGCAAATGAAAAATGTCAA
>Ga0190270_10000313_pt1 | contig 20589 bp, 23 predicted proteins | sample Popmic320T_FD_133748 | JGI IMG/M metagenome (GOLD analysis project Ga0190270, IMG submission 133748) | Populus adjacent soil microbial communities from riparian zone of Weber River, Utah, USA - 320 T | ecosystem: Environmental > Terrestrial > Soil > Riparian zone | place: USA: Utah | collected...
AGAAGCAGGTCAAGAAGCGTGTCGGCATCGTTGTCACGCCGACAAGAACAGCCAGCTGGGACCACAGCAAGATGAGCTCCGTGCCAGGAGGAGGAAACAAGCCGTGAAGGTGAAAGCAGACTTCGACCTCTGCGAGTCCAATGCGCTCTGCGAGTCGTTCGCCCCGGACGTCTTCGAGATCGACGACGACGACAACCTGCAGATCCTCGACGACCAGGTGACCGACGAGAACAAGGCCCGGATCGACCAGGCCGTGGCGTCGTGCCCGAAGGCCGCGCTCAGCATCGTCCCGGAAGACGAGGCCTGATCGCATGACGGACCTGACGGGGGATCTCTCGCTCGAGGGGCGCGTCGCCGTCGTCACCGGCGCGGGTGCCGGGCTCGGCCGCGCCGAGGCGGAGGCATTGGCCGCGGCCGGCGCGCACGTGGTGCTCAACGACCTGCCGGGCGCCGCCGACGAGGCCGCCGACTCGATCCGCCAGGCCGGCGGGGCGGCGAGCGTGGTGGCCGGCGACGTGGGGGAGCGGTCCACGGCCGACGCCCTCGTCGCGGCAGCGGACGACCTGGGCCGCCTCGACATCGTGGTCAACAACGCCGGGGTCACCCGGGACCGGATGATCTTCAACATGTCCGACGAGGAGTGGGACGCAGTCATCCGGATCCACCTCCGCGGGCACTTCCTGCTCTCGCGCAACGCCGCGGCGTACTGGCGCGCCGAGTCCAAGCGCACCGAGGGTCCGGTCTACGGGCGCCTGGTCAACACGTCGTCGGAGGCGTTCCTGTCGGGGTCCCCGGGCCAGCCGAACTACGCCGCCGCGAAGGCGGGCATCACGGCGCTCACCCTCTCCGCGGCCCGCGGCCTGTCCCGCCTCGGGGTCACCGCGAACGCGATCTGCCCCCGCGCCCGGACAGCCATGACCGCAGGCGTCTTCGGAGAGAACGACGAGTCCGGCGCCGACGTCGACCCGTTGTCCCCGGAGCACGTTGCCCCGCTGGTCGCCTACCTTGCGTCGCCGGCCGCGCAGCGGATCAACGGCCAGGTCTTCGTCGTGTACGGCGGGATGGTGGCCCTGCTGGCCGCCCCGGTCGTCGAGCAGCGGTTCGACGCCTTCGGCGACACCTGGGACGTCGCCGACCTGGACAAGCAGGTCGGCTCCTTCTTCGCCGACCGCGACCCGAGCATCTGCTTCGCGGCGGACAGCGTCATGAAACTGGAGGTCTGATGGGTTCGGCAGGTCGGTTGGCAGGCGAGGTTGCGATCGTCACGGGTGGCGCGCAGGGACAGGGCGCCGCGATCACGCGCGCATTCGTGGCCGAGGGGGCCTCGGTGGTGATCGGCGACGTCGCCGACGAGCCCGGGAAGGCCCTCGCCGAGGAGCTCGGCGGTCAGTCGTCCGGGGCGGCGACGTTCGTGCACCTCGACGTGTCCGACGAGGACAGCTGGCGGGCCGCGCACGAGCAGACGGTGGCGACGTACGGTCCCGTCGACGTCCTGGTGAACAACGCGGGCGTGCTCATGTTCGCCGAGCTCGCCACCATGGCGACCGCGGACTTCGACCGGCTGGTCGGGATCAACATGCGTGGCTGCTTCCTCGGGATGCGCACCGTGGCCCCCGGCATGGTCGAGAAGCGCGGCGGCTCGATCATCAACTGCTCCTCGATCGAGGGCCTGGGCGGGATGCCGACGCTTGTTGCCTACACCGGCACCAAGTTCGCCATCCGGGGCATGTCCAAGGCTGCGGCGATGGAGCTCGGTCCGAAGGGTGTCCGGGTCAACTCGGTGCACCCAGGCATGATCGACACCGGCATGATCCGCGGCTACGCAGGCGACGAGGGCATGAAGTGGGCCGCCAAGAAGATCCCGCTGCGTCGTGTCGGCACGCCCGACGACGTCGCGCCGCTCTACGTCTTCCTCGCCAGCGACGAGAGCCGGTACTGCACCGGTGCTGAGTTCGTCGCCGACGGCGGCGTCACCGGCACCCACGCCTTTGGCGGCTGACGTCCTGGATTGACGTCTCGGCGGGCGTTCCGGCGTTCTCGGTCGCTCCGAATCCGATCAGGAATCGAGAAGCGACTCGCGGTGGGCGGGTCCTAGCCTGGGTGCGCAAGGCCGGCAACGCCCCGAGCCATCCATCGTCGAAAGGATCCCTCATGCCCGCGAAGAAGGCCCAGTCCGGCTCCGACGGCTTCAGCGCCGAGGAGCGCGCCGCGATGAAGGAACGCGCCGCTGAGCTGCGGGCCGAGGGCAAGAAGGGCGCCAAGAAGGCCGACGGGCTGCAGGCGGTCCTCGACAAGATCGCCGAGATGGCTCCCGAGGACCGTGCGCTCGCCGAGCGCGTGCACGTCACGGTCACCTCGACCGCCCCCGAGCTGTCGCCGAAGACGTGGTACGGCATGCCCGCCTACACGAACGCGGACGGCAAGATCGTGGTCTTCTTCCAGGACGCGGGCAAGTTCGAGTACCGGTACTCGACCCTCGGCTTCCAGGACGCGGCCAACCTCGACGACGGCGACATCTGGCCGACGTCGTACGCACTCCAGGGATGGAGCCCCAAGGTGGAGAAGCAGGTCGTCGAGCTCGTCCGCTCCGCGGTCTCCTGATCGCTTCCCCGTCGACCTTCGCGCCGTCGGTCGTGCTCCGCGCGGTATTAGCCTGCGGGTGTGCTCATCGCCGAAGACCTGCTGCTGCTCGTGACAGATGACGCGACCGGCAAGCCCGTCGTGGGGTCCACCGAGCTCGATCATGGGTTGGCCGGCGGAGTGCTGCTGGAGCTGGCCATGTCTGGCCGAGTCGACGTGGAGAAGGGGAAAGGCATCGGTCGCGGCGACAGAGTCGTGGTGGCCGACGCGTCGCGCACCGGAGACTCCGTGCTCGACCATGCCCTCACCCGCATCCTGGAGAAGCCGCGCAAGCCGGAATCTGTTGTCGGGGCGCTCCGCAAGGGACTGCGGCCGCGGCTGTACGAGCGGCTGGCCGACCACGGCATCCTCCGGATGGAGAAGGGGCGAGCGCTGGGTCTGTTCCCCAGCACACGCTGGCCGACCGTCGATGCCGCGCATGCGCGGCAGCTGCGTCAGGAGCTCAACGACGTGCTTGTCGTCGGAATCGAGCCGCAGCCCAGGATCGGTGCCATCGTCTCGCTCCTGCATGCGATCAAGGCCGTGCCCAAGGTCGTCGACTCGCGTGAGGACAAGAAGGCGGCAAAGGCACGGGCGAAGGTGATCGCCGAGGGAGCGTGGGCCGCCGCCGCGGTGCGCAAGGCGGTGGAGGCGGTCAATGCCGCAACCGTCGCCGCGGTCGCGGCGGCAGCGGCCGCCACCAACGGGTCCGGCGGGTGACTGGACCGCGTGCATCCCTGTCCATGCTGCGGCTACAAGACCCTGCCTGAGCGCGGCGGGTACGACTTCGCCGGCTGATATAGGTCGGGGTTAGTCCTTCACGGACACCTCCGGAGGTGCTTGGAAGGGACCGACAGGTTCTCTTCATCTGAGGGTCTGGCGTTGACGCGCCGTGGCCTTCTGGCACCCCCGGAGGTGGGTCCCGTGGTTGTTCATGCTGCTTCAGTGACATCCTCGACGGTCGTTGTCGCGGTCGATGTTGGCAAGACCGAGTTCGCGTTCTCGGTCACCGACGCGGCCCGGACCTCGCTGCTCAAGCCTCGGACGGGGTGCCCGATGACCGGGCCTTCGCTGAGGCGGGTGGTCGCCGAGATCGGCCGGGTGCTCCCTGCGGATGCGGCGGTGAAGGTCGGGATCGAGGCGGCCGGTCACTATCACCGTCCCCTGCTGGACGCGGGGTGGCCGGTGGGCTGGGAGGTTCTCGAGCTCAACCCTGGCCATGTCACCGAGCAGCGCCGGGTGCTGGGCAAGCGCACCATCAAGACCGACGTGGTCGACCTGCAGGCGATGACCGAGCTGCTGCTGGCCGGTCGGGGACAGCCGGTCCGCGATCGATCGCTGGTGCTCGGTGAGCTCACCGCCTGGTCGGCCCATCGGACCGGTCGGGTGCTGCTGCGGACGGCCACCAAGAACCAACTGCTCGGCCATCTCGATCGGAGCTTCCCGGGTCTGACCCTCGCGCTGCCCGATGTGTTGGGCACCAAGGTCGGCCGGCTGGTCGCGGCCGAGTTCGCCGACCCGGCCCGGCTCGCGGCCCTGGGCGCGAGCCGGTTCATCCGGTTCGGTGCGACCCGAGGTCTGCAGATCCGCACGCCAGTCGCACAGCGGCTGGTCCAAGCCGCCCGTGATGCCCTGCCCACCGCCGATGCCGTGGTCGCACGGATGGTCCTGGCCGCCGACCTCGCGCTCCTGACCGACCTCGACACACAAGTCGAGCAGGCCACCGAGCAGCTGGCGCGACTGGTGCCGAGCAGCCCGTTCGCGCCACTGCTGACGGTCCCGGGCTGGGGTGCAGTCCGGGCCGGGAACTACGGCGGAGCCCTGGGTGACCCGGCCCGCTTCGAGCACCACCGGCAGGTCTACCGCACCGCGGGTCTGAACCCGATCCAGTACGAGTCGGCCGGCAAGCGACGCGACAGCGTGATCAGCCGTGAAGGCAGCGTGGAACTGCGTCGCGCGCTGATCGACCTCGGCCTGGGTTTGTGGCTGACCGATCCCGCAGCCAAGGCCTACGGCTCCCAGCTGCGTGCTCGCGGGAAGAAGGGCATGGTCATCGGCTGCGCCATGGCACACCGCGCCAACCGCATCGCCTTCGCCCTGGTCCGCGACCAGGCCGGCTACGACCCCAGCAGGTGGACCCAGGAGGACTGACCCACACCCTTCACAACTCCCGGTCAGCAGTGCCAGGCTCAAGGGCACGAAGGACCCGGACCAGACGCCGCATCGGCTATGGCAGGCGCCGCAAGACGCTATGCCGCGCCTAGCTTGGCGCCCGGGTCCTTCGCCTCTGCGGCAGCCCGAACGAAGCCAGACGACCCGCCCCACGACGAGGTCGCATACGTCAGCGTGGGCGCCCGGCACCCCACTGCCAGCACCCGGCCGACCAACACACCACGACCCGCTCCGAGCATCGGAGCCGAACACCCACGCCCACCACAGGACTTGACAGCCCCTACAGCCAGCTAGGGAGTGCCGACCCATTCCTCGGTGCCGTCGGCGAAGACCTGGTGCTTCCAGATCGGCACCGTCGCCTTGAGCTCGTCGATGAGGGCCCGTGAGGCCGCGAACGCCTGGCCGCGATGCGGTGCGGCGGCGGCCACGACCACGGCCAGGTCGCCGATCTCGAGGCGGCCGACGCGGTGCACGGCGGCGAGCGCCGTGACCGGGTGCTCCGCGGCGACCCGCTCGGCGACCTCCCGGAGCCGGTCGGCGGCGGTGGGGTGCGCGGAGTACTCCAGGTGCCCGACGGACCGATCCTGGTCGTGGTCGCGCACGGTGCCCACGAAGACGGTCGCGCCACCGGCGGCGTCGTCCTCGACCGCGGCCAGGACCTCGGCGACGTCGAGCGCCGACGCGCGGATGTCGAGGAGCCGCACGACAGTCCGGTTGACGCCGGGCCGGTTGTCGTCCACGCCGCCGACCCTACGACGCCCCCTCGTGGCGTTGCCGCCCGCAGGTACGTTGGAGGGCATGACGAACGACCCGGGTGAACAGCCCAACCCGTTCAAGGGGACCCCCTTCGAACAGATCTTCGCCGCCTTCTCGGGCGGGGCGGGAGGGACCGGCGCGGTTCCGGGCGGGGCCGGCATGCCCGACCTCAACGCGCTGCTGGGGCAGGTGCAGGCGATGATGCAGCCCCACGAGGGCACCGTGAACTGGAACCTCGCCAAGGACGTGGCGCGCCGCACGGTCGCCTCCGAGCCGGACCCCTCACCCTCGTCCGCCGAGTCGACGCGCATCGGCGAGGCGCTACGTCTCGCCGACCACTGGCTCGACTCCGCCACCGAGCTTCCCAGCGGCGTGAGCACGACCGGGGCGTGGAGCCGTGCGGAGTGGATCGAGCAGACGGTCCCGGTCTGGCACACCCTCGTGGAGCCGGTCGCCGAGCACGTGGTCGGTGCGATGACGCAGGCACTGCCCGAGGAGGCCAAGGCGATGGCCGGACCGTTCCTCAGCGTCCTCGGCCAGGCGGGAGGCGCCATGTTCGGCACCCAGGTCGGCCAGGCCCTGGGCGGCCTTGCCGGAGAGGTGCTGAGCTCCTCGGACATCGGGCTGCCGCTGGCACCGGTCGGTCGCGCCGCCCTGCTGCCGGTCAACGTAAGCGCCTTCGCGGAGGGGCTCGACGTTCCCGAGGAGGACGTGCGGCTCTACCTCGCTCTGCGAGAGGCCGCCCACCAGCGCCTGTTCGCGCATGTGCCGTGGCTCAACGCCCACCTGATCGCCGCCGTCGAGGACTTCGGCCGGGGCACGACCATCGACATCGACGGCATCGAAGCCACGATGCGCGACATCGACCCCACGAACCCGGCCGCCCTCCAGGACGCGATGCAGTCCGGTCTCTTCGAGCCACAGAAGACGCCGGCCCAGCAGGCGGCGCTCGTCCGTCTGGAGACCATGCTCGCGCTGGTCGAGGGCTGGGTCGACGAGGTCGTCACGCAGGCCACCGACGAACGGATGCCGACGGCGAGCAAGCTCCAGGAGATCGTTCGCCGACGCCGGGCTGCCGGCGGTCCAGCCGAGGACGCGTTCGCCGCCCTCGTCGGGCTCGAGCTGCGGCCCCGGCGGCTGCGGGACGCGGCCACGCTGTGGGGCAGCCTGCGCTCCCGCAAGGGCGCGGCCGCCCGCGACGCGGTCTGGGCGCACCCCGACCTGCTGCCGACTGCTGCGGACCTCGACGACCCGCTGGGGTTCGGCGAGCGACCGGAGCTGGCTACCGCGGAGGGCGGCTTCGACGGCGACTTCGACGCCGCACTGGCCCAGCTGCTCGACGAGGACGCGGCCCGCGGCACCGAGCCCGACGAAGACGAGGGGCCGGACGAGCCGGACACCCCGACGACGCGGTCGTGACCGTCGGCGTGACCACGCCGCACGCCGATGCGCTGGCACTGCTGACCGACTGGATCGCGCCGACGATCCAGCAGAAGCGGCTCCGGGAGCAGTACGTCGAGCACCTCGCCCGGCACCCGGACGGCTTGGCACGGACCTGCCTGCCCGACCACCTGACCGCCTCAACGCTGGTCCTCTCGCCCGACGGTGGCCAGGTGCTGTTGACGCTGCACGCGAAGGCCGGTCGCTGGTTCCAGTTCGGCGGTCATGTCGAGCCCGGCGACCCCACCCTGGCCGAGGCCGCGCTGCGGGAGGCCGTCGAGGAGTCCGGGCTTGCCGGCGTCAGCCTGGACCCGGACCCCGTGCACCTCGACGTGCACGCGGTGCCGTTCTGCGGCGGGGTCGGCACCGGCACCAGGCACCTCGACGTACGGTTCGTCGCTGTTGCCGACCCCCGGGCCGAGACCACCAAGAGCGACGAGTCGAGCGCGGTCCGCTGGTGGCCGGGCGACGACCTGCCGAGCGACGAGGCGTCGCTCGCCGAGCTGGTCAGGCTGGCCCGGTCGAGCCTGGGCGGTCGCTGAGGTCCTCGACGTCAGCCCTCGGAGTCGGTCCGGCCGTCGGTCTCGAGGGTGTCCTCCACGTCGTCCTCGAGCGCGGTCTCCCAGCGGGCCGCGGCGGCGACTCCCTCGAGGAAGCCCTTGGCCCGCTCCGCCTTCGGGTAGCGGTCCACCATCCGCCAGAAGGCCGGCGAGTGCGTGCGCTCGAGCAGGTGGGCGAGCTCGTGGAGCAGGACGTAGTCGATGACCCACGCTGGCATCCCCTTCAGCCGGTGGGACAGCCGGATCGTGCCGCTCGCGGGTGTGCAGGAGCCCCAGCGCTGCTCCTGGTTCTCGACCCAGCGCACCGACGTCGGACGGGCCAGGCCGTCGAGGTACTTCGCGGAGAGCGCCGTCGCCCGTTTCCGGAGCCCGTCGTCCGACGGCCTCCGGCGGTTCTCCTGCCTCTCGATGCGGGCCACCATCATGGCGACCCACTCCCGCTCCTCGGCCTTGGTCAACCGCGCCGGGATCAGCACCACGATCTGACCGTCGTCGTGCCGGTACGCCGACACGGTGCGCCGCCGACGGCGACTCCTTCGAACCTCCACGGGGGCCGTCGCCCCGTCGTCCCCACGGGCCATGACGGCACGTTAGACGATCAGGCGGCCGGACTCGCCCACCTGAGCAGTTCTTCGACGGGCCATGTCGTGATGATGCGTTCCCCGGGGACGCCGAGCCGCTGGGCACGCTCCGCGCCGTACGCGAGGAAGTCGAGCTGGCCGGGAGCGTGCGCATCACTGTCGATCGAGAACAGGCACCCGGTCGCGAGCGCCAGCTCGATGAGCTCGTCAGGCGGGTCCTGCCGTTCGGGGCGGCTGTTGATCTCGACGGCGACGTCGTTCTCGGCGCAGGCCGTGAACACCGCCTCGGCGTCGAACTCGCTCTGCGGACGGGTGCCGCGGCCTCCGGTGACGAGGCGGCCGGTGCAGTGGCCGAGGACGTTGGTGCGGGGGTTGCGGACCGCAGCGACCATCCGGCGGGTCATCGGCCCGGCGTCCATCCGCAGCTTGGAGTGCACGCTCGCGACGACGACGTCGAGGCGGCCGAGCAGCTCCTCGGACTGGTCGAGCGTCCCGTCGTCGAGGATGTCCACCTCGATCCCCCGCAGCAGGCGGAAGTCCTTGCCGAGGTGAGAGTTGATCGCGTCGACCACGTCCAGCTGCTTGCGCAGCCGGGCCGCGCTGAGCCCGTTGGCGACCGTGAGCCGCGGGGAGTGGTCGGTGAGCGCCAGGAACTCGTGACCGAGCTCCATCGCGGTCATCACCATCTCCTCGATCGGCGAGCCACCGTCGGACCAGTCGGAGTGTGCGTGCAGGTCGCCGCGAAGCAGCGCGCGCGTCGCCACACCCCCGGTGGCGAGGGGGGCGCTCGCGGTGCGTTCCAGGTCGGCGAGGTACGCCGGGACCTCGCCCGCGAGCGCGGCGACCACGACCGTCTCGGTGGCCTTGCCGATGCCCTCGAGCTCCCGCAGCGTCCCGGCGTCGGCCCGGACGCGCAGCTCGTCAGGATCCAGGCCGAGCACCGTGGCTGCCGCGCCGCGGAAAGCCTTCACTTTGTACGTGTCCGCCCTGGTGCGCTCGAGCAGGAACGCGATGCGGCGCAGCGCGGCGGCCGGTTCGATCGGCGGGGGTGTCGGAGCGGCACCCGAAGTGGTCTGGGTCACATCACGAACTTTCTTGTCTCCACACCCGGTGGACGAAGCGTCGTCGCAGGTCAGCCCGGCGGTTCGCGGTCACCGCCGCGCGTGTCGTCCACAGGTTTCTGCACGGGTTGTGAACACCCCTCCACAGGCACCCCGGCGCAGTCCACACCCTATCCACAGCTCTGTCCACAGGGGTGGCCCGACAAGCGTTGACCCGGCCGTCCGAAGGCCCCTAGGTTCGTCCGCACAAGAGGACCCCGGCACGTTCGGCCCCTCGCTCGCAAGGGGAAGGCAAGCGAGGGACTGAGCGGGTCGGGGGTCTCTGTCCAGGCCCGCCCGCGACGCCGCGGACGCCGCGGTCACAGCCCCCTCATCGCCCCCGGAAGACCGGCGCGCGGCGTTCGCGGGAAGCCCGGACCCCCTCTTGGAGGTCCTCGGTCGCAAGGGTGACGGGCTGAGCCAGAGCCTCCCAGTGCAGCGCCGACTCGAAGTCGGCGTGCCCGCCGTCGCGCAGCGCCACGGTCGTGAGCCGACTCGCGACCGGCGCTGTCGCGGCGATCTCCGCGGCCCGCGAGAGCACCTCGGCTCGGAACGTGGCCTGGCCGAGGACCTCCGAGACCAGCCCCATCCGCAACGCCTCCTCCGCGTCGACGATGCGGCCCGTCAGCAGCAGGTCGCGCGCGTGCGCCGGGCCGACCACGCGGGGCAGGGTGTACGTCGCGGCCATGCCGGCGTGCATGCCGAGCCGCACGAACGGCGCCGACATCCGTGCGGACGTCGCGGCGTACCGCAGGTCGCAGGCCAGCGCGAGGCACAGCCCGGCGCCCACCGCGGGACCGTTGATCGCGGCGATCGTGGGGACCTCAAGGTCGCGCACCGCGAGCCACGCGCGGTAGAAGCCGAGCATCCGGCTGCGGAGCACATGCACCGGCGCGTCCGGATCGCCGGCGATCCACCGCGGGTCTCCGCCGGAGCAGAAGGCGGTGCCGGCACCGGTGACCACCACGGCCCGCACGGTGGCGTCGTCGGCGAGCTGCTGGATGGTCGCCTGCCAGGCCTCGGTCATCGGCGCGGACATCGCGTTGCGCTGGTCGGGGTTGTCGAGGGTGAGCAGCACGACCCCGTCGGAGGGCCGGTCGAGCCTCAGCTGGGAGCCGTCGGGAGGGGCGGAGGTCATGGCGCGAACAGTAGTGGGGCGCGCGCCGGCCCGCCGGTCGGGCACGGCAGAGGGGTGGGACCTTGCGGTCCCACCCCTCCCAAGTCGTCGAGCCTGTTGCTCAGGCCTTCCCGAGGATGCGGTTGAGGTTCGTGCCGCAGACCGGGCAGACGGCCTTGGCCATCCGGGTGCCCTTGTCGTTGACCTTGACCTCCCCGTCGGCCTGGCGCTTCTCCTTGCATTTCACGCAGTAGAACTCGCCGCTCCAGGTCTCTGTCATCTCGGACCCTTTCTGTCTTCCTGACACGTGTGCGTGTCTGGTCGTACGCGGCGAGCGTTGTCTGGGGAAGACCCGCCGGTGCCGCGCCTCACGGCCGCTTCGACCCTACGCCCGGCGAGGGGTCGAACCGCGCATCCACCCCACGCCACGCGGAGGTTCGGAGAATAGTCACGCCTGACCGAGGTGCCTAAATCGGCGTAAAGAGGGCAAAGCGGCGCAGCCTGTGGAGAAGGTCGGAGCCCGCCGGCTCCGCTCGGGCATTCTCTGCGCATGCACGCCCTGCTGACGCCTGGCACCCACGTCCTGCGCCGCTCACGCTCGCGCGTCCAGGTGGGGCTCGGTCCCGGCCGCGTGGTCCGCCTCGACGTGCCGTCCGCGGGCAGCGGCGACTGGGACCCGAGTGAGCGGCGTGCGTGGGAGGCCGTGCCGGCACCGGTGCTGGCGCGCCTGGTCGCTGACCGGCTGGCGGCGGGCGACGACCGGGCGCTGCGGGAGGCGCTGCCGGCCCAACGCGGAGACCAACGCGAGGACCAGCGCGAGGACCAGCGCGAGGACCAGCGCGACCTGGCCGCCTGGCAGCGCCACACCCTGTCGGCGCTGTTCCGCGAGGACCCGGCACGGATGGCGTCCGCCGTCGAGCAGCGGCGCAGGGCGGAGGTCACCGTGACCCCGTTCGGTCACCCGGTGGCGGCGCGGATGGCCGCAGACCTGGCGGAGCTGTGCCGCCGCACGGACCTACCGCTGTCCGCCGACCACTCACCAGGCCCCGCGAAGAAGGGCGCACCGGCCCCCCGACCGGTCGTCGTGGTCGTGGGTGCGGGTGAGCCCCGTCGGGAGCTGCTCGACCCGCTCGTCCGCGACGGCGTCCCGCACCTGCTGGTACGGATGGTCGAGGGTGAGGCGGTGCTCGGCCCGTTCGTCGACCCCGGCAGCACGGCCTGCCTGCGCTGCATCGACGCACACCGGACCCGGGCGGACCCGGCATGGCCGCTGCTCGTCGAGCAGTACGCACGGGCCACTGCCCAGGACCGGCCCGATGGAGTTCCCGAGCCCGTCGACGCCGCGCTGGCGGCCCTCGCCCTGGCCTGGGCCGCCCGAGACCTGGCCACCCTTGCGGGGGGTGGACGTCCGGTCACCCACAGCACCACGGTGCGCATCTCGCCCGCCCTCGAGGCGCTCGAGACCAGGACCTGGCCACCGCACTCGTCCTGCGGGTGCGGCTGGAGCTGAGCACCTCAAGACCCTGATCGAGGCGCTCCGCGACGCACCCTTCCTGAACCTGGTTCAACAGCGGCCGCCCGACCAGGCAGAATGGACGCATGGCCGACCTGCCCCGCAAAGCGGTGACCCGCACCGCGAAGCTGGCCTCCCTTCCCCTCGGCTACGCCGGGCGCACTGCTCTGGGCATGGGCAAGCGACTGGGCGGCGCCCCTGCCGAGGCGGTCATGACCGAAGTGCAGCAGCGCACCGCCGAGCAGCTGTTCCGGACGCTCGGCGAGCTCAAGGGCGGGGCCATGAAGTTCGGCCAGGCCCTGAGCATCCTCGAGGGCGCCCTGCCCGAGGAGATGGCAGCGCCGTACCGCCAGCACCTCACGCGTCTGCAGGACTCCGCTCCCCCGATGTCCACGGCGGTCGTCCACCAGCAGCTGGTCCGCGAGTTCGGCGCCGGGTGGAAGCGGTCGATCGTGGAGTTCGACGACACCCCTGCCGCCGCCGCGTCGATCGGCCAGGTGCACCGCGGTCGCTGGAAGGACGGACGCGAGGTTGCCGTCAAGATCCAGTACCCCGGCGCCGAGGAGGCGCTGCTCTCCGACCTGCGCCAGATCGGGAGGCTGGCGAAGACGTTCGGCGGCCTGCTGCCCGGCGTCGACGTGCGGGCGCTCGCGCAGGAGCTGCAGGACCGCGTCGCCGAGGAGCTCGACTACGAGCTCGAGGCGGAGGCCCAGGCAGGGTTCGCCGCAGCGCTCGCGGACGACGCGAGCTTCGTCGTCCCGGATGTCGTGGCCAGCTCCCGCCGGGCGCTCGTCAGCGAATGGATGGACAGCCGGGCCTCCCTGGCCGGGATCATCGACAGCGGCACCCAGGACGAGCGGGACCGGCTCGGCGAGCTCTACGCCCGCTTCATGTTCGAGGGACCCGCGCGCACCGGCCTCCTCCACGCAGATCCGCATCCCGGCAACTTCCGGGTGGTCACCGCGGACGACGGCACCGAGCGCCTCGGGATCCTCGACTACGGCGCCGTGGCCAGGCTGCCGGACGGCAGGCTGCCGGACAGCCTGGGCCGCCTCATGTGGATCTCGCTGCTCGACGACTACGAGGACGTGGTGCGGCACCTGCGCGACGAGGGCTTCATCCGACCCCAGATCCGGGTGCACCCGGAGGACCTCAAGGCCTACCTGGGACCGTTCGTCGACCCCGCACGCGAAGACACCTTCACGTTCTCCCGCGACTTCATGCGCGCCCAGCTCCAGCGCCTGCAGGACCCGAGCGCCCCGGAGATGCAGGTGGCGTTCCGGCTCAACCTGCCGCCGGGCTACCTCCTCATCCACCGCACCTGGATCGGCGGCGTGGGCGTGCTGTGCCAGCTGGGGGCGACGGTGCCGTTCCGCAAGATCCTGGAACAGTCCATGCCCGGGTTCTCCGACAGTCCCTGACGCGCTCGGACCGCGCGTGACCCGCAGGGGGACCACGGCCCGCAGGTCAGTCGTGCCTCGCCATGTATCACCAGAACTCGGTGTCGAGCTTGCCCTCCATGGCGCGCACGTTGTCCCGCGTGCACCGTTCGCAGTAGCGCCTGGTGCCGCCGGTCTCGACCGAGACCGACCAGGTCAAGGGCGGGTCGTCGCCCTCGACGGAGGTCCCGCAGAAGTCGCACGTCACCGCCATGCATTCACCCTAGGTGCACCGCTCTCGATCCTGCCGCCCGCGAGCGAGGTGACGCACGTTCTCCCCGGCGGACACAGCAAGGCCCCCGAGGATCTCCGGGGGCCTTGCGTTCGGTGTGCCTGGCTCAGATCGACCGCGCGAGGGTGAGCCGCGCCTGAAGGGCGGCCCGCTCGGCGCGCCGGCTCGTGCGGCGTGCCACGACGAAACGGCGTCCACGCCGAAGAGCTTGCGCCTCTCCCAGGCGCGCGGACATCTGTGCTCGTGCCAGGTCTTCGTACATCAAGTTCATCTCACTGCTCCGGTTCTGTTCGATGGTCAACGTGGTTCCTTGTGGTGCTGTGTGGTCGGTGCTGGTGCCTGAGCCCGCGGTCGGGATCAGGTCCTCGCGGCGGCGAGACGCGCCTGCGCGGCGGCCCGCTCCGCTCGACGTGACAGTCGACGAGCGGCGACGACCTGTCGCCCACGCCGCAGGGCCTGCGCCTCTCCCAGGCGCTCGGACATCTGCGCTCGGGCCAGCTGTTCTTGGATCAGATACATGACGTTGCTCCGGTTCTTCTCGATGTTCATGCGGTGCTTCTCTTCTCTCGGTGTCGCCGCGGTGGCGGCGGAGAGCATCCGGAACCGGATGCACGTATCGGTTGCTCTGACGTGGCCCCTCAGGCAGCCACCTCGTTCTTGCGAGGCCGCCCACGGGGACGCTTCCGGGGGATCACCGCTCCCTGCAGGAACAGCTGCCCACCCCAGACGCCCCAGGGCTCGCGGCGCTCGAGAGCGCTTGCCAGGCACTCGGCGCGGACCGGGCAGTCCCCGCACAGTGACTTGGCGAGCTCCACGTCGCTCGGCGACTCGGCGAAGAACAGCTCGGGATCCTCCCGGTGGCACGGCAGCTGCTCCTCGTCGACGCCCGCGCCCGGTCTGAGCGCGTCGAGGACGGTGGTAGTCATCTCTTTCTCCTCCTGTGTGACTTCTTCTTGGCGGTGACCAAACAGAAAGGCCGCGGATCCCGGGTTTCGGGTTCCGCGGCCTGGAGGCTGCCGAGTGGAGAGACTTCTCCTACGTCGGTGGACTCCAGGCTCCGGTGCCCGGGAAGGCGTACCCGTCGGTCGTGACGACGATCCGGTCGCGCGCGGCGGCGGTGTGAACCGACACCTCACCCGTGGTCATCGGGAGTGCGCGCAGCCAGGCGGCGTCGTCGCAACGAGAGATGGGCATGCCGAGGTTGGCCTGCCGGCTCTGGTTGAGAAGAACGTTGGTGATCATGTGCGTCACACCTCCTGACCGATCGTCGTGCGGACCCACGGCTCCTGCCTTGGGTGAAAGTCACCGTACTCGCGCCGCTCGCGGGTGGGCAACTTCTTTATTGCGTTGACAAGAAAAAAGTTGTCAGGTCGTGTGCTCGGCGAGAAGAGCGAGCACCGCATCGCCGTACTTCTCCCGCTTTGACCTGCCGATGCCGCTGATCGCAAGAAGCTCGTCCTCGGTCGAGGGGCGGGTCTCGGCGATCGCCTGGAGGGTCAGGTCGGTGAAGACGACGTACGCCGGGACCGACTCGTCCTGGGCCGTGCGCAGCCGCCAGGCCCGCAGCTCCTCGAAGAGCTTCTCGTCGTACGTGGCCGGGCACCCGTCGCAGCGGCCCACCTTGCGTGCCGCGGTGGTCTGGAGCGGCCCGCCGCACACCCGGCAGGTGCGCTTGCCCTTCGACCCCGTGGCACCCTTCGAACCGGACCGTCGGCGCTCGGCAGACTCGTCGGAGGCCACCCGCGGTCGCAGGCCGTCGAGGAACCGCGAGGGACGCCGCGTCGCACGGCCGCCGGGGTTGCGTGCCCGTGCCCAGGACACCGCGAGGCCCTGCCGGGCCCGGGTCATCCCGACGTAGAGGAGGCGTCGCTCCTCCTCGACCTCCTCCGGCGTGACCGCGAAGCTGATCGGGAGCGTCCCCTCGACGACGCCGCACACGAACACGTGGTCCCACTCCAGCCCCTTCGCCGCGTGCAGGGTCGCGACGGTCACGCCGTCGGCCACGGGGGCATGCTGCTCGCCGGCCCGCCTGTCGAGGTCGTCGACGAAGTCGCCGAGGTCGGCGTCGGGAGCAGCGGTGGCGAACGCCTGTGCGAGATCCGTGAGTGCCTGCAGCGACTCCCAGCGGTCGCGCGCGTTGCCACGGGCCGAGGGCGGCTCAGGGTTCCAGCCCATCCCGGTCAGGACCGCGCGGGCCTGATCGACCAGGGCATCGCCGCGCCCGCCGCCGTCCTCGGTGGACCGGGCGCTGCCTCGCAGCAGCGTCACCCCCTGCCGCACCTCGGGACGCTGGAAGAAGCGTTCGGCGCCACGCACGAGATACGGAATCCCCTGGGCGGCGAGCGCTTCCTCGAAGGCCTCCGACTGGGCATTGATCCGGAAGAGCACCGCGATCCCTCCCGGCGACGTGCCGGCGTCCACGAGGTCCCGGACCCTGGCCGCGACGCCCTCGGCCTCGTCCACCTCGTCCGGGTGTTCGCTGAAGGCGACCGGGGGGCCCGCCGGCTGCTGGGAGCGCAGCCGCACACCACGGGTGGCGGTACCGGCCATGAGCATGTTGGCCGCCTCGATCACCTGAGGGGTGGAGCGGTAGTTGCGGACCAGCTCGACGTTGGTGGTGCCGGGGTGCCGGGCCGGGAAGCCGAGGAGATGGTGCGCTCCGGCACCGGCGAAGGAGTAGATCGTCTGGGCGGGGTCGCCCACCACGCACAGGTCGTGGCGGCCGCCCAGCCACAGGTCGAGCAACGCGGACTGGATCGGGCTGACGTCCTGGAACTCGTCGACGACGAAGTGGTGGTACTGGCGGCGCACCTCCGCGGCCACCCGGTCGTCCTCGGTGAGGATCGCGGCCGCACAGAGCAGCACGTCCTCCATGTCGATGCGCCCGGCCTCGCGCTTGGCCTCCTCGTACGAGGCGAAGACCCGGGCCACGGTGGCGGGATCCGCGGCGGCCACCTCACGCCGGCGTGTCTCGGCGAGACGTTCGTAGTCGTCCGGCCGCACGTTGGTGACCATCGCCCACTCGATCTCGCTCGCGAGGTCACGCAACGTGCCGGGCTGGGTGTCCACCCGGTTGCGCCTGGCCGCACCCGCCACCAATCCCAGCTTCGAGTCGAGGAGGGCCGGCAGGTCGCCGCCGTACACCCGCGGCCAGAAGTACCGGGCCTGCCGCAACGCCGCGGAGTGGAAGGTGCGGGCCTGGACGCCGTGCGCGCCGAGAAGCCGGAGCCGCGTGCGCAGCTCTCCGGCGGCGCGGGTGGTGAAGGTGACCGCGAGGACCTGGGTGGGGTTGTAGACCCCGGTCGCCACGCCGTAGGCGACCCGGTGGGTGATCGCCCGGGTCTTGCCGGTGCCGGCGCCGGCGAGGACCCGGACCGGCCCCCGGAGCGCGAGAGCGACGTCGCGCTGCTCGGGGTCGAGCCCGTCCAGGATCTGGTCCGCCGACGAGACAGCGGAAAGTGATCCGGACAACATCGACATAAGGAACAGGCTCCCGGGGAACAATGTTGGAACAAGTGACTCGGTGTGACCACCCTAAGTGCCGACAAGGACAGTTCATGGATCGCGGCTTCCCGCCCAGCACGACCACCAGCCCCGTCGTCATGTACTCGACGACCTGGTGCGGCTACTGCCACCGCCTGAAGAGGCAGCTGGACCGCGAGGGGATCGAGTTCGAGGTCGTCGACATCGACCGGCACCCGGATGCTGCCGCTGTCGTCGCGCACCACAACCGCGGTGACTTCACCGTCCCGACGTTGGTCTACTCCGACAACTCCTCCCAGACCAACCCGTCGATCCGCGACGTCAAGGCGAAGCTCGCCGCGCTCGACGAAGCTTCCTGATCCTCGGCGCCTTGCCTCACCACTGGCCGGGCAGGCGTCCGCCGTACCACGCCTCGATGAGCGAACGGCTGATCGAGATCCCGCCCGGCAGCAGCAGCGTGCCCGCCTCCGCCTCCTCACGCATCTGGTCGCGGGAGAACCACCGGGCCGCCTCCAGCTCGTCGTCGTCGACGTGGAGCTCCGTGGTCACCGCCCGGGCGAAGAAGCCGACCATCAGGCTCGAGGGGAACGGCCAGGGCTGGTTCCCGAAGTAGGTCACGTCGGTGACCTCGACCCCTGCCTCTTCCATGACCTCGCGGATCACTGCTTCCTCGAGGCTCTCCCCCGGATCGACGAACCCCGCCAGCGTCGAGTAGCGCCCTGCCGGCCACACCGGTTGCCGACCCAGCAGCGCCCGGTCACCGTCGCTGACCAGCATGATCACGGCCGGGTCGGTCCGCGGGAAGTGGTGGCGCTCGCAGGACTCGCAGGTCAGCACGTAGCCACCGCCGCTGACCCCGAGACCTCCCCCGCAGCGCGGACAGAAGCGATGCGCCCGGTGCCACTCGGACATCGCCTGCGCCTGGACCACGAAGCCTCGGTCGACCTCGTCGAGGTCGGGCCCGACGGTCCGCAGCATCCCCCAATCCTCCGGCGCCCGGAACGCGGACGGGAGCACCACGAAGTGCACGACGGTGTCGCGCTCACCCAGGAGCAGGCGCTCGCCGGGCGGGCTCTGCTCCGGCGCCACCCACGCGACCGCGTCACGCTGCTCCGTGAGCGGGAAGCGGCCACCCGCGAGCACCAGCACCCGAGTGGCCGGGTCCGCCCACTTCTCCGCCAGCCACGTCTCGTCGGTGCGCCGCCCGCCGATGCGCTCGTGGCTCCGCCTCGACAGCGCGACATCGACGGCGTACGGCGGGGGGAACGGCTGCACGGTCCGACCCTAGGACCGACCGTCAACCTCGCTCCGCCGGCGACCCTCTCATGCCACGTCGGAGCTGGTGTGCTCATAGGCTGACCACCATGAGCCTGCACATCGGCGCCGAGCCCGGTCAGATCGCTCCCCACGTCCTGATGCCCGGCGACCCGCTGCGGGCGAAGTGGATCGCCGAGACGTTCCTCGACGACGCGACCTGCTACTCCGAGGTCCGCGGCATGTACGGCTTCACGGGCACCTGGAAGGGGCATCCGGTGTCCGTGCAGGGCTCCGGCATGGGCCAGCCCTCGATCTCGATCTACGCCCACGAGCTCTTCGAGTCCTACGACGTGCAGGCGGTCACCCGGGTGGGCTCCTGCGGCGGGCTGTCCCCCGACCTGAAGCTCCGCGACCTCGTGATCGCGTCCGGCGCCTGCACCGACTCCCAGATCAACAAGATCCGGTTCGAGGGGCTGGACTACGCCCCGGTCGCCGACTTCGAGCTGCTCCGCCGGGCCGCCGCGGCGGCGGAGAGCCAGCCGGTGACCAGCAAGGTCGGCCTGATCTTCAGCTGCGACTCCTTCTACCACCCGCGCCCCGAGCTGCTGGAGCGGATGGCGCACTACGGCGTGCTCGCCGTCGAGATGGAGGCGGCCGCGCTGTACACGCTGGCAGCCCAGCACGGCCGGAAGGCACTGGCCATCTGCACGGTCTCGGACGTCATCGCTACCGGCGAGGAGGTCTCCGCCCAGGACCGGCAGGAGACGTTCGGGCACATGGTCCAGGTGGCGCTCACGGCGATGGTCGGCTGAGCCTCGGCACGGCGATTCAGTGCGGATTGGTCGAGTTCCGGGGCGCAGCACAGCCGAATCGCACTGAATCGGCGACGTCAGGCGAGCAGCTCCTCGAGGCCCGCGCGGTCGGGCAGGTCGTCGAACCGGACCACGTCGTCGTCGCGCACGTAGTAGAACGCGGCCCCGACCTTCTCGAGCGGCAGGCCGCGCAGCTCGGACCAGGCGAGCCGGTAGACGGCGAGCTGGAACGGGTCGCCGGTGTGCTGCCGGTTGGTCTTCCAGTCGACGACGAGGTGGCTGCCGTCGTCCTCGAGGAACACCGCGTCGATGCGACCTCGCACCACCTGGCCTCGGAGGACGAGCGAGAACGCGGGCTCGACCTCCAGCGGCCGGCGCTCCGCGAAGGCCCCCGCCTCGAAGCGGGCGATGAGCTCCGCCAGGTCGGCGTCGTCGCCGATCCCCGAGTCGCCACGGCCCGGCAGGTCGTCGGGGTCGAGCAGACCCAGCTGGCCGAACCTGCTCTCCACCCACGCGTGGAACCGGGTGCCGAACCGCGCTTCCGCGCTGGGGCGGCGCGGCATGGGACGGGCCAGCTCCCGGGCGAGCGCGTCGGGGTCGTTGTCGAGCCGCACCAGCGAGGTCGCCGAGAGGCTCGGCGGCAACGGCACCTCGACCACGTCGCGGTGGTCGTCCTGCGCCTCGCGCACCAGCCGGGTGAGCTCGTCGTCCCACTGCTGCACGCGCTCCAGCTCGAGCACGTCGGCGAGGGCGTCGTCGTGCGGACGTCGTGCGGCGAGGACGTCTCGTGCGTCGCCGACCAGCCGTGCCGCCTCGGCCCGCCGCTCGACCTCGGCCGTGTGGTGCGAGATCGGCCAGGCCCGGTCCAGGCCCGCTTCGACGTACGGGCTGGGGTCGCCCTTGCTCGGCACCGCGCACCACACCTCGGGCTCGGCCCCCCACCCGGCCAACGCCTCCCGCGTCGCGAGGAGGTACGACGAGGGTCCCAGCGGATTCTTCAGCTGCGGGCCCCAGCACCAGCCCGACACCACCAGCTCGTGGCGGGCCCGGGTCCAGGCGACATAGCCCAGGCGGAGCTCCTCGGTCGCCTCGTGCACCTTCGCGGACTCCTTGAGCTCGCGGATGTCGGCGGCGTCGTGGCCGCGCAGCTGGGGGACGTCGGCGGCGTCGCCGCGCAGCTCCGACGGCATCACCGACGGGACCGTGACCCAGCGCGACCGGGTGAGGTTCGTGGGGAACTTCCGGTCGGTCACGCCGACCAGGAAGACCACGTCCCACTCGAGGCCCTTGGCCCGGTGCACGGTGAGCAGCTTCACCGAGTCGGCCTCGGACGGCGTGGCCACGTCGAGGCCCTGGCCGAGCTGGTCCTCAGCCTCGAGCCACGCCAGCAGCGCCGGCAGCGTGACCGCTCCGTCGACCGCCTGGAACTCCGCGACCGCCTGCACGAACAGGTCGAGGTTGTCCCGTCGAGCCGCCGCCGCAGGGCTGACCGAGGAAGCAAGCTCCAC
>Ga0190270_10000314_pt1 | contig 20583 bp, 19 predicted proteins | sample Popmic320T_FD_133748 | JGI IMG/M metagenome (GOLD analysis project Ga0190270, IMG submission 133748) | Populus adjacent soil microbial communities from riparian zone of Weber River, Utah, USA - 320 T | ecosystem: Environmental > Terrestrial > Soil > Riparian zone | place: USA: Utah | collected...
AAGCGAGAAGCAAAATCGCGAAACCCAGATTCAAAAGTGGGTGAGTAGTATCAGGGGGAGATCGTGTAAGTGCAAGCGTCTAAAAGTCGGATTGGATTTTCGGTATGCACAGGAAGAATTTTCTCTTGACATCCCCCTTCATAGAGCTTTTTTTCGGTGTCCGAATAATTGCAATCTGTGAAGATTGCGCGTAGACTCGCAATCGGCTGTTACCCATTTTCCAGTTCGGGTAATGGACCTCGGCATCAGATCCAGGAATTTTTCAAAAGCCAAAATGCCCACGATATAAACGAAGCCTGTGCAAATAAAAGCTCTTTGAAATCAGACGGATGACTTGGCTAGAGCCTGGTATCAACTTTTCCACTGTATTTTCAGTGAACAAGCGTTTCGTCTTCGCCATCGTCCGGCTTTATCAGATTTGCTATCTCGCGAATTACCGCGAGGGCAAGCCACTGCCCTGTACCAAAGACTATCTGGATTGCGCTCGATGGCGCATCCCAAGCGACTGATGGTAATTAGCTTTTATTTGCCAAGACTTCATATAAATCGCGTAACCGTTAAAATAGCCTTCGATCGAAAGATCGCGCCAATAAGAAAATAGCTTTATGTCCATTTACTAAGCGCTCCCCGAGATGGAACAGAAAATTGAAGCAACGCATGTACTGGTAGTGGATTTCAATCCAGGAAGCGGATTGGGCGGAGAGATAGCCAGAATCCTCACCAGAGTAAAATCATTTAGAATGACGATCAGCCAAGTTTCTGCCGAATGGCAAAACTTCGACCGTCAGCGACTGATTCCCGGCATATCGCGCTACACCGCGCTCTTCGTGGTGATTCCACACGCGCTTCTCAAACAGTCGGATGCGCTGCAAAGCATCTTGACCAACATTTCAGACAACCGTCCAGTGATGGCGGTGACGGACGTCGATGACTCTGAGCAACTGCTCGCCCTGCTCCAGATGGGAGTTGATGATTGTATAACTCCGCCGCTTAGAGAGAGTGACTTGACGCTAAGGCTCTGCCGCCTTCTGAGGCACAAAGACCAGAGCCTGACCCTCACCCGCAAATGCAAAGAGAGGCTGTGCCTCGAGCACATGATCGGCGAATGTCAGGAGTTTCGACAGGTGATCGATAAGATCCCGCTGGTAGCCGGGTGCGACGCCAACGTATTAATCAGCGGCGAGACTGGAACCGGCAAGGAAATCTGTGCCCGCGCCATTCACTATCTCAGTCCGCGCCAGCACCATCCATTCATACCGCTCAATTGCGGGGCCATTCCGGTGGAACTGGTCGAAAACGAAATGTTTGGTCACGCCCCGGGGGCGTTCACAGGCGCCAGCCATCAAAAACATGGATTGCTGCATGAGGCTGAAGGCGGAACATTGTTTTTGGATGAGATCGACAGTCTGCCGCCGACGGCTCAGGTTAAACTGCTCCGCGTCCTGCAGGAGAAAGAGTACCGCCCGCTCGGTTCGACCAAAGCGCGAACAGCCAATGTGCGTGTGGTCGCCGCCACCAATATCGACGCTGACGAGGCTATTCGGACTGGCAGACTGCGACAGGACCTCTACTATAGGTTGAATGTTATCCGCCTTCACCTGCCTCCGCTGCGCGAGAGGCGCCACGATATTCCCGCGCTGGCCAGCCATTTTCTGGAGAAATTTGCATTGGAGTTTGGCAAATTCGGCCTCTCCCTCTCTGCCGACGCCCTGCAGATGTTGCAGGACTACGATTGGCCGGGCAACGTGCGGCAGCTCGAGAACATGATCGAGCGGGCGGTCGTGTTCGCCGAGCAGAAAGTGATTGAGGGCAAAGATTTGGATCTACCCGCCAGCGGCCGGCCCGCCTCACCGGGAAACTTCCAGGTCGCAAAATCGGCCTGCATCGCCAAGTTCGAGCGCAGTTATGTCGAGACTCTCCTTCAACTGCACCACGGCAACATCACGAGAGCCGCCAAAGCCGCCGAGAAAAACCGCCGGGCTTTCTGGGAGATGATTCGCAAGTACCACATCGATGTCCAGCAATTCAAACGCGGCCTCTCAACTAAATAACAGTATCTTAAGGTTAAGACACACGGAGGACGCGAAACACGTTCATGGCGACACGGGGACGCGGCGACATGCTCAATAAGCTGCGCCGTCGCCGTGTCGCCATGAACGTGTTTCACGTCCGCCATCGCCATCCCAAATCCGCGTCAGGGCCGTTGCTTTCCTGAACCTGGATAAATTCGACCTACGTGGACATTTTCATCCACCTCTCCCCGCATACAGCCAAACAATGATTTAGCTCGTGAGAGCGGCTGCAGCTATGACAATTTGATCCCGATTACCTTTCACCCTACTGAGACAAATCAGGTATTTAACCTGTAGCACACTTATTGCTTAGTCATTAGCTGGAGGTCAGTCGAACCTTCTCAGTCTTCTGTTGTTAATATATCTGTACTGCGTGATCCAAGTGAGATGGAGACTGAAAACCGAAAACCGATTTTCGAGGAAGGAATCACGTGAAAACTGGTTGGCGCAAACCCGGACAGGCGGTGATCGCCTCCGACATTTTGGCCTATTTAGACGAGCACCCACAGGCTCAAGACACCCTCGAAGGCATAGTGCAATGGTGGTTGATGGAACAACGGATCAAACAAGTGATCAGCGGGGTCAAATCCGCGCTCAGTGAGTTGGTTCGCGAAGGGTTGGTTCTCGAACATGAAGGCGTCGACGGACAGGCGCGATACGGCGTCAACTTAGAAAAGAGAGCGCAAATCCGCGCCAGACTGAAGCAGGGAATAAGACGGTCTAGGAAATGACCGCCAGGCTGAAGCTGTGCCGCGGGAGGTTTACCGTGGCCAATGCGCGATTAACATGGAGATCAATAATCATGAGTCTCATCATAAAGAACAAGACCAGGCAACTACTTACCGTCACCCTCAACAGCGGCGATACGCTACATCTGGCGCCTGGCGAGAGCTCTAAACCTCTCAGTGAGATCGAGACGGCAAATAACGTGAAGATTCAAAGGCTCTCGAACGAAGGGATGGTCGAAACAGCCACCGTCTCCGACAAAGCGCCCGCCCAGGACGGCGAGGCCGATGCAACGCACCGCCGAAAGCCGAAGCCATAATCAGAAGTCGGGGCGCGTCCGTCAAACATTCCCAGCCGAACTTGTGATTCACAACCGGCACTTCCCGTCAGAGGAGAACAAACATGGAGTTATTGCATCCTGGCGTCTACATCCAAGAAATTCCCAGCGGAGTGAGGCCGATCGAGGGGGTCAGCACATCGACCGCGGCCTTCCTTGGGAAAGCGGAGAAAGGGCCGCTCGATCGCGCCCTCATGGTAACCAGTTTCACCGAATTTGATGCAGTCTACGGCGATTTTCTCAATGACAGCTTTCTGGCTCACGCGGCGCTGCAATTTTTCAACAATGGGGGCAAGAGGCTTTACGTCGTGCGGGTCGCCAATAATGCCTTGACCGCCGACATCAGCCTCAACGATCGCAAAGCCACCCCGGCCAAAACCATAACGATTGCGGCCACCAGCGCCGGCAAGTGGGGCAATGATCTCGACGTAGATATCGCCAACGGTTCGCGCGATTCGGCCAATGAATTCCGGATCGTCGTCAGTAGCGGCGGGCTGGTCCTGGAGACCTTCGACGACCTGAGCATTGATCCCGGAGCGCCAAATTTCGCGGAGAACGTCGTCGGCGCCAAATCCCAAATGATTCGCGTGACCGTCGAACTGACCAATAATTCAACCGTTCCCGGGACCAGTGTCAGCGGGGCCACGCCTGTGACCTCATTGCCCATCGACAGGCGAAAATTGACTATCGACATCGATAACGACGGGGCGCGAACAATCGAACTGACCGGCGCCGCGGGAACCATCGCCGAGGTCGGCGCCGCCATCCAGGCCGCGGTTAGGGCCTTGACCCCCTTGCGCGCCTCGACCCCGGCGGCGGCCTACAATAATTTCTCGGTCTCTACCACCGGAAATATTTATACCCTGACCTCTGGATCGACGGGGAAACGTTCATCTGTGGTGGTCTCGAACGCTCCCTCGGAGAACGCGGCCACTCTCCTCAAATTGGGGCGCACCAATGGTGGCGTCGAAACGACAGGCGCGGCTGTCTTGAGGCCGGCCAACGGTCCCTATCATGTGGGCGATAACACGGTGGGCGGTAACGTCCAGGCGGTGACGCTCGGCAGCGACGGCGGCACGCCGCAACAAGCCGATTACGAAAATAGCTTCGGCCTGCTCAATCCGGTCCGCGACGTCAATCTGATCGCCGTGCCGGGCATCGGCACGACGGTCATGGTAAGTTTCGGCGCGAACTACTGCGAGCAAAGAATGGACTGCTTCTTCATCGGAGATATGAGTGTCATTGACGACACCAAGGAAGAGGCCCAAACCTTCGTCACCAGCGTCACCAAGAAGAGTTCTTATGCGGCAGTCTACTTTCCCTGGCTGAAGGCCACCGATCCGACCGGCGTTTTGGCCGATCCGATCGCTCTGCCACCGTCCGGTTACGTCGCGGGGATGTACGCCAAGATCGACGCCAAACGAGGCGTCTGGAAAGCGCCGGCCGGCACCGAAGCCAACATCGGCGGAGCCGTGGGGTTGATGAAGAACATCATCGACGCCGAGCAGGATACTCTCAATCCGATCGGCGTCAACGTCATTCGGAGCTTTCCGGCCTCCGGCATCGTGATCTGGGGCACTCGGACGCTGGCCACCCAATCCAATCCGGAGTACCGCTACGTGCCGGTGCGCCGCACAGCAGTCTTCCTCGAGCAGAGCATCTATAACGGCATCCAGTGGGCCGTCTTCGAGCCGAATGATGAAGACCTGTGGGCCAGCCTTCGCCTCAATATCAATGCGTTCATGTTGCTGCAATTCCGCAATGGCGCGTTTCAAGGCCGGACGCCCAACGATGCCTTCTTCGTCAAATGCGATAACCAGACGACGACGCAGGCCGACATTGACGCCGGAATCGTCAATATACTGGTCGGTTTCGCGCCCCTCAAACCGGCTGAGTTCGTCGTACTGAAACTGACGCAAAAAGCAGGCCAACCGGCAGCTTAAGGACAACTGAAAACCGTTTTCTCAGGAGTGAACGATGGCGAAATTCACCGTCAATCCGAAACGTTACGATCCTTATCGCAACTTCAAGTTCAAGATCAAAATCGACAACGTCTACGTCGCCGGTCTGAGCAAGTGCAGCGCGCTGAAGAAGACGACCGAGATGGTCGAATGGCGCGAGGGCGGCGACCCTAGCACCACCCACAAGCTGCCGGGCAAGACCAAGTACGATGCCATCACGTTGACCGCGGGCGTCACGCACGACCTCACGTTCGAGGACTGGGCGAACAAGGTCAACAACTTTCAGGGCGATGCGGCGATGTCGCTCAAGAACTTCCGCAAAGACATCATCATCGATGTCTTCAACGAAGCAGGGCAGAAGGTGCTTTCGTACAAGGTCTTCAACTGCTGGGTCGCTGAATATCAGGCGCTTCCTGATCTCGACGCCAGCGCCAATGCGGTCATGATCCAGACTGTCAAGCTCGAGAATGAGGGATGGGAGCGCGATACCAGCGTTACCGAGCCGACGGAGACTTGATGAATTCCCCAGCAGAGATCCCAGAAGCGGGTCTCTTCGTGCTGCCGGGCGGATACGTCGCAGACGATGGCGCGCTCCACTGCGAAGTGGAACTGTCGCCGCTGACCGGCAGGCTGGAAGAGCGCATCTTCGACGCTCCGGTTCATACGCCTTCCGCCAGCGCCATAACCATCCTGCTGGCCGGGTGCATTAAGCGACTGGGGACGTTGGCGACAGTGGACGCCGAGGTGGTGAAGGGCCTGCTGGTGGGAGATCGCGAGTATCTGCTCGTCCGGCTGCGCCAGATGGCATTCGGCCACGAGGTAGAGGCGGTCTGGGGCTGTGTCAATGCCCAGTGCCGAAAGCCGATGGATATATCGTTCTCGCTCGCCGAGCTCCCGATCGAACGCAAGGCGGTGGCGGCGCGATTCTTCACCCATAAATTTTCGCTCGTCGATAGCGGTGGAGCGATAGAGGCGCCCGGACTTGACGATTGCGAGGTTAAGTTCCGGTTGCCGACCGGGGCCGACCAGGAAGCGCTGGCGGCGATTTTTCACGCTGACCCAGATGCGGCCATCTGCCAACTATTGGCGCGCTGCCTGCAAAGCGGCAACGGAGGTCGAAGCCTTGATGCAGCGGGGGTCGCGCAATGGCCCGCAGGGGCGCGACATGAATTATATGAAACCATGGAGCGGTTGGCGCCGCAGATCGCCATTGAACTGGATCTGACCTGTCCAGAATGCCGAACAGCTTTCGTCGCTGACTTCGACTTCACCGCGTTTTTTCTGGCGGAGATGACAGCCAACGCCCGCCGGCTTGAACACGAGGTTCACCTCCTGGCCCGGCATTACCACTGGTCGGAGCAGGAGATTCTGTCGCTGACGCGGAAGAAACGTCGGCGCTATATCGAATTATTGCAAGAGGAGATCGAGCGGCTCAATTGACTCGCGCAACGATCGCCAATGATGAATGCCAACACCGGACCAAACTATCTGTTTAACCTGCTGCGGAGCGGAGCCAGGCCGCTCGGGCAGGCCAGCCTCGGTCTGAGCCGACATTCGATAAATGAAATATCCGGGGGAACGGGGCAAACGCCCCCGCCATCGCTGGAGTTGAACCGTGAAGGGCCGGGCGCTGACTCTCACCTTCATCCGACCCCCTCCACAATAACAGATATTGCCGTCAAAAGTGTGGAGGTCGAGGGCCGAGAGGCTTCATCTCACTATCTGCCGGAGATTTTACAGACCGGGGACGGCGATCCGGAAACAACATCTCACACTACAACCACGCATACGGAAGAGAGGGGATCGGAACGGTCAGATATGCCAGTTGACCGTTTCGCCGCCTCGCAAACTAGCCGGGGCCATACGCGCTCAGACCCGGAACCGGCCATCGGGCGACCGGAGCCGGAAACGCCCGCAGTCTCGGCGCCGTTTTTCGAACCGGCGGCATCATTCAGCAATCGCATCCCGCTCCAACAGGAACGCCGCGCCACAGAGGCAGAAATTGAGCGGAGGCTGGCGTCTCTGCGCTCGGAGTCATCGCCAACAGTTGAAGAACCGGCGCCGTTCCTGCAGCCTGAAACGGAACAGCCTGCGGCCACTGAAAAAGGTCTCTCCGAGGTTGAGCATCCGCGCCGGCAATCTGGGCGGCGGATTTTCCGAGTGATCGAGGAGGATCAGGGGATCGCCCGAAAAGAGGCCGGAACGGCGGGCCTGCGAACAGAGGCATATCGCCCCGGAATGTTCGATGAGACCTTGCCCCATGGCGCTCCCATCAGTTCGACAGAGATCGGGGCGTCTGCGGGGCAAGCATCATCCGGCGAGTCGCAACTCCCTGCTCAACCAGCGGCTGCGGCGCAACCGTTGCGGGCGCCGCGGCTGATCAGCGCCGTCGATATACCTATTGTCATTCCGCGCCGCGAGGCGCAGACGGAGCCGGATCTGACCCCTCGAGTACTTTCGCCGTCATTGGCGGCGGCGCCATCGCGGCCCCGTTTTACTCCGGACGGCGCCGAAGCAGCGGACGACCGGATCAAAGACAGGCCGACACCTCCGCGCCGGACCGTCCCGGACGATCCCCGCGAGAAGACTTTCAACGAGGCCCTGCGCGGCCAGGCCGCTCCTTTGCGGCAAGAGAGCACGCCGAAACTGACGATTCACCGCCTGGAAGTGCAGGTCATCAATCAGAGCGGGCAGAGCGGGCAGAGCGGGCAGAGCGGACAGAGCGGGCAGGTCTCACACTCTTCGGCTGATCGCGCCCGGTCTGCATTCCCCGCGCCGTCGCTCGACGCGCGCGAGACTTTGGAGCGTCATCATCTGGGACGCCTGTTGTGATTGGAAGAAACGATCATGAGTTTTCTGGCCATCGGCTCAGTGACCAAGGCAATAGCCGAGTTGCTCGAGAAGAAACTGAATAAGCCACCGCTCATGGGGCAGAACGTGACGTTGAAAGTCACGGTTTTGCCGCCAGACGATGATCGCGTGGAGCGCGACAATGGCGTCAACCTATTTCTGTACCGTGTCACGGAGAGCCCATTCGCCAAGAATCTGGATTGGCCTGGCGACAAGGATAATCGCGGCGTCAAGCGTCCGCCGCTCGCTCTGGTCTTGCACTACCTGGTGACGGCCAACATCAAACCATCCGCCGAGGGGGTGCAGGACGATATCACCGCTCATCAGATTCTGGGTAATGCGATGGCGATCTTGAACGAATTTCCGGTGCTCAATGACATTCACGACGGCGACTTCGACGCCGACCTGGACACCCAATTCGCCGCGGAACTGCGTCGCGCATTCGACAAGATCAAAATCAGCTTCGCTCCGATCTCGATAGATGATGTATCTAAAATCTGGACCGGCCTGAGTAAAGCATATCGTCTGTCGGTCGCCTACGAAGTATCGGTTCTGCAGATCGCGCCGATCGTCCCGGCGCCTCTGCCTGCGCCACCCGTCCAGCAATTGCATGTAGAGGTAGAGACGATCAGCGCGCCGCTGATCATCGCCGTCGAACCGGCCATCGGGACCGCGGGCGCAACCCTGACCATCAAGGGGAGCGGCTTCAAGAGCAGGGGGAGGGTTACGAGCGTCACTGTGGGAGACGCTACATTGACCGAAGCGGAACTCTCTGCCCTGACCGAGAGAGAGATCAGGTTGGTCCTTCCGACCGCGTTTCAACGCGGCCCCAAACAGCGAGTCGTCGTCATCAACGGCGACCGGGAGAGCAACGAGGCTTCTTTCCTGGTGCGCCCATGGATCGGCGCGCTGCGGCCGTTGCGCGGGTTGACCGGCATACCGATCACCATCCCGTTCGAACTCGGCGCCGGAGCGACCGTCAGCGCCGAGATCGGCGGGCAGGCCGTCGCCGCCACGCCCGATGCCGCCAGAAAGAACGTGACCGTTATTACGCCCAACAGTCTGGCCAACAACGGCCCGGCGCCGGTGGTGTTAATCGTGAACGACGGCGCAGCACAGCGCAGCAATGCTCTCTTCTACGAGGTGGCGCCGGTCATCAGCTCCAGAAATGTGACGGTCGGCGGTTTGCCCGCCAAAACAACGATTGAGGTCACGGGGCAACGGCTCAACGGCAATGATGTCCATGTGCGTTACGGCAAGCTGGTGATCTCCAAAGGGCAGAACGCCTCCGCGACGCAGCTCAGCGTCGAGGTTTCTCGCGTCCTGCCGATCGATCAAACTGTCTCGGTCATCGTCGATGGCTTCGAGTCGAACATCCTGCCACCGAGCCTGGAAAGACTGGAGCCCGTGGAATCGTCTCCAGGGCAGCCGATCGCGCTGATCGGGCGCGGATTGAGTGGAGGGAACGTCGTCGTCAATTTCGGCGCCGCCAGCGTCAATGTCGGCCCGCATCCTTATTCCAGCCGGATCGTCGTCACTGTGCCCGCCGGGTTGGCAGTGGGAACCATTCAGGTGCGCGCCACGATCGATGGTAACGATACCAACAACCTCTCTTTCGGAGTACTGGCATGAACGAGGCTAAGCCTTACGCCGATAGCTGGGAGCACCTGCTGGACGAAGTTAGCGGCCTGGAGATGCTGTTGCGCCGCGAAGTGCGCCGTTTCAAAAAGTCGCTAACCGAGCCGCCGGAGATATTCCGCGGGATGTTCATTTCCGAAAGTGAGGTCGAGCGGATGCTCGGCGAAGCGCCGGAGGCCGCCGGCGATGGAGATGAGGCTGCGTGGCAGCGCGAGATCAGCTCGCGCCGGGAGCGGATCGCAGCGCGCCGGCAGGCGAGCCTTGAAGAAGGCGTCAATCTCTCGCTCCCGCGTCTAGCCCAGATTTTCGGATTGAACGCGTTCGAAGAGAGAGCGATGTTGATCTGCCTGGCGCCGGAACTCGATTCGAAGTATGGACGGCTCTACGCCTATCTGCAGGACGATGTGATGCGCAAACAGCCGAGCGTCGAATTGACCATGAAACTGTGTTGCGCGACGCCGCAGGAGCGATTGCAGGCGCGCGGCGCCTTTTCGTTGCAGGCGTCGTTGTTCAGAGCCCATCTGCTACGTTACTTGGATGGCGATGAGGCGCCGCTTTCGGCGCGGTCGTTGAAACTCGACGAGATGATCACCGGCCACCTGCTGGGAGCCGGCGGTGAGAGCCGCGAGATTGCAGCCTGTTGCGGCTTGATCGCCACGCCGGTCGATCTGCGGAAACTGCGCTGGCCTGAAAGTCTGACCGGAAGGCTGGTGGAAGCGGTAAGGGAACATTTGCAAAGCAGTACACCCTCGCCGCGCCGCATGATCTATCACCTTCGCGGGCCGGACGGAACCGGCAGAAAGTCGCTGGCTGCCGGCATCTGCCACGCGCTGGGCGTAAAGTTGCTGGATGTCGATGTGGCCGAGTTGCTTCTGCGCGCGCACGATTTTGAAGAGAGCCTGCGCCGCATATTGCGAGAGGGCCTACTGCAGCCGGTAGCCATCTTTCTCGATCATTTCGACCATCTGCTGGGCGACGAGCCGAAGGCGATCTCGCACCGGCGCTCGCTGGCCCGGGCGATCGATGACTTTTCGTGGCTGACCTTCATCGCGACCGAAGCCGGTTGGGAGCCACAGGGCCTGTTCAAAGACCATTTCTTCGCCCGCGTCGAACTGCCCGCGCCGGACCTTAAGAGTCGGGCCGAGTTGTGGGCCGATCTGACGGCGGGTCAGGAAGGGGTCGCGCCGGATATCGACTGGGGCGAGCTGGCAGTGTGGTATCGATTGACGCCCGGGCAGATGCGCAACGCGCTGATCGCTGCCCGCAATCAGGCGCTGCTGCGCGGCGAGGCGCAGCCGCAGCCCACCACTCAGAACGTTCAATCGGCTATTCCGTCGGTCACCATGGACGACCTGTTGATCGGTTGCCGCCTCCAGTCGAATCAAAAGCTCGGCGCGCTGGCGCGTAAACTGTCGCCGCTCAAAGGCTGGGAAGATATCACGCTGCCCGAACACGCCCTGGAACAGATGCGCGAAATCTGCGCGCAGGTCAAACACCGCCAGAAGGTCTACGACGATTGGGGCTTCGGACATAAACAGACGCTGGGCAAAGGGCTCTGTGTCCTCTTCTACGGTGTGAGCGGAACCGGCAAGACGCTGGCCGTCGAAGTCATGGCCCGCGAACTGCAGTTGGAAGCATTTAAAATCGACCTCTCGAACGTCGTCAGCAAATACATCGGCGAGACCGAAAAGAACCTGAGCAGGGTCTTTCAGGAGGCCGAGACCAGCAATGCCATTCTCTTTTTCGATGAAGCCGACGCCCTTTTCGGCAAACGGTCGGAGGTCAAAGACGCGCACGACCGCTATGCGAACATCGAAATCAATTATCTGCTGCAGCGGATGGAGGAGTTCGATGGCCTGGTCATTCTGGCGACTAATCTGCGGAAGAACATCGATGAAGCCTTCTTCCGGCGCATGCATTTCGCCGTCGAATTTCCGATGCCGGATGAAAGTCACCGGTACCGCATCTGGAAACAGCACCTGCCGGAATCGGCGCCGGTCGCTGGCGACATAGATTTCGATTTTCTGTCGAAGCGTATCAACCTGGCGGGCGGCAATATCAAGAACGTCGTCGTAAACGCCGCATTTCTGGCGGCGGAAAATAGCGGCGTCATTCATATGAAGCATTTCCTGCGCGCCATCAGTCGCGAATACGAAAAGATCGGGCGGCTCTGTATGGAGGCTGACTTCGCGCCCTATCACAATTTATTGAAGGACAGGTGATCGACGGAACGATGAACGATCAACGAGTGGAACTGGGGGTCATGCGTTTGACGATCCTCAATGGCGGCGATTACGAGCATCGTGCGGCAAACATCGCGCAGTCGATGTGCTCGCAGGTGTACGAGATGCTGGAGCGTACGCTGCAGAGCCTCGGCGCGGATGTGACGTTGGCTCAACTGGATGTGCCGCCGGTTCAGGTCTCGATGGACACCATGGACGACGAAACCATCGCCAGGGCGGGCGCCGAGGCGATCATGCGCGCACTGCTTACGGCAATCTAGCCATAAGACAAGCTGAAAGGAGATTCGATGCAGACCAGACCACTCCAGGCCCCAGGACCGGTGGGCGATCGAGCCGGAAGAGTATCTGTCTCTGCGTCAGCAGCGCGGCGAGTCCCGACGGAACAATCTTCATGTGAATCGCTCGCTGGGCGCATCCTGGCGCGGTCGCTCGGTAATCGAGGTACAGCTGACGCGCTGGGCCTGCGCCAGCGTCAGGGCGCGGTCTCCAGAGAGGGTGCGCCAGGGCGCCACAAACCCGAACTGCCGGCGCCTCAGCCCGGGGACCCTGCCGAAAGGGAAGCAGAGGCCATGGCGGAGCAGGTAATGCGCGCTCCAATAGGGAAAAACGGATATCAGGCGCAGCGCAACCTATCGACCGCCACATCGGGTTCCGGCGGGCGCCATCTGGATTCCAGTGTGCGACGGTTCATGGAGCCGCGGTTCAATCATGATTTCAGCCATGTGCGAATCCATACCGACAGCGCGTCGATGCAATCAGCCGACGACTTGAACGCCCGCGCGTATACCGTCGGGCAGGACATCTATTTCGGCCGCGGGCAATATCAACCGGAGAAGGCGGACGGCCAACAGCTGCTGGCTCACGAACTGACGCATGTCATCCAGCAATCCAATGTGGGGCGCACGCCCGGCATCCACGCCCAGGCTTCACCGATGATTCAACGGGCTATCCGCTTCTCGTCGAAAACCCCGCTGGCAATCGACCATTGGACGGATGGCGCGTCAAGCGTTACAGCTGACGAGTCGACAGTCACCACAGGAGATTACAAGGCTACTGCAGCGGCGCATGTAGAAGCGGATACGGCGGCCGAATTGGCAAACTGGGAAGTCGGCTTCCTTCAAAATGACCGGATCACGTGGGAACGAAATTACTATACTCGCGCCGATGCCGATGGCCTGGGAAAGTTCTTGGAAACGAAATTGGTCGTACCCAGCGCGCCCTTGAGAGACCACGAAAACGACACCATCGTTTGGGCGGCGTCTGGAGAATTTGCGGACGTGGCAGCGGCTGCGGGAGGGGCGACTTCAGTGGACATCCCCCTCGAATCAACAGATGGGCCAGAAAGTCCGCGAACTAATCATGGCTCAGACGTGACAGGAAGCGCCGCTGACGGCAGAGATAACATCTTTGAACGGCGCATCGGCGACAATTTCATCAGCTTTGTCTCCGCTCACAACTCGGTCAGTGATGAATGGCGTCACCTGGAACTTATCTACTGGAGTGGACAGGCGTCCGTAGATTTCGCGCCGACGGTGGCCGGCGCCCCTTCGATCACCAAGGATGAGCGCGTTCTTGGCCAGTCCCGGCGATTTCGCTGGACGACGGCAGCCGATCAACCCGCTATCGGGGGAACATTGTCCAACGATTATGTCAACGATTCGGCAAATATCAAGATCTCGCGGGTAAATGGATGGACTTGAAGGCGTGGTCGCCCGATGGCCATTCTGCCCACTGGTCGAACCTGAAAAGGAAGTGATGACATACAAGATGGAGGAGTTAAGAGATGCCTAGCGGTTTCAGCAATCAGGCCAAAATTCTGCGCGGGGCGTTTGTCGAATTCGGCATCAGCCTGCCGCCGTTGATCGTCGTCTTTCAATTCAATCCGCTGACCATCACTCGAACGCGGACCGCGTCGGTCAATCAACAGCAGACGCCCGGAAAAAACCGCGCCAGTAATGAGGATTTCATCAAGCAGATCAGCGCCGACAAGTTATTCAAAAACCTGCGCAACGGGCAGACCCTCACCGTCAGACCCCAGACGCTCGGCTTCGATATCCGGCTGGACGCGACCGACAAGTTGAACGATGGCGATACGATCACCGAACAGTTCGGCATCGCGCCGCAACTCTCGACGCTCGAACTGATGATGTTGCCCAAGAGCCAGAGCTTGCTGGGCGGCGCTGTAGCGGCGCTGCTCGGCGGCTCGACGCAGAGTTTCTCATTCGCCGATGACGCTAAAAATCCTCCGGTCACACTCTTCATCTGGGGACGCAAAAAGGTCATGCCGGTCAATATCACCAACATGACGATCAAGGAGGAAGAGTTCAGCGTCGACCTTAATCCGATTCGCGCAACCGTAACCGTGAGTCTGGAAGTGATCGAGGGGCCGAATGCGCCGTACCTTTACACCAAGGCGCTGACGGAGGTCATGTCGCTGCTCAATCTGGCGAATATCGGCGATATCGCCAACACGATTGTGCCAGCCTAAGCGGAGAGAACGATGTTCAGCAAAAGCTCGCGCTATCGCAATCTGCCTGAATCCAGCCCGGTCAACGCGCAGGACGAACGCCTGCGAGGGAAGGAACTGCGCCTGCTGCCGCCCACGCCGGGGCGTTTTTTGCATACCGTGCACGAAAACGATCGCCTGGACCTGTTGGCATTCAAGTATTACGGCGACACGACGCGCTGGTGGCAGATCTCCGATGCGAACCCCGAATGGGCGTTCCCGCCAGATCTGCTCGATCGCGGTCCGGCGGCCGAAGAACTGCTGGTGATGAGGCCCGTTGGGTTCGCCGAACGCGTGGACGAGCTGCGAATAGCGCTCAGCGCCTTCGGCGAGGTCCACCGTGAAGAGACCAGTTCCTTCGATGAAACCGTGGTGCGCAATCCGGAATTTTTAGAAGCCACCCTGACCGTGATCTATACGCCATCGCCAGCCACACGGCAACAGATCATCGACGAGATCAACGAAACCGGGGGCGTCTGCCCGCTTCACCTCTTGCGCACATTCGCCTGGAGTCAGGGCGGCCAGACGGCCGAGGCGTTCACCTTCGAAGCCCTGTCGGCAAAGTCCGAATGGCGACGGATGATCGAAGAGCTGGCCGCTCTGCCGGGTGTTCTGGAACTGCAATCGCTGATCACGACGGCGACGGCGCGGGTCGTTTATCACAGCGGGATTCTGGCTCGGCAGACGATCCTGAGCCTCATCGCGACGCATGGCTTCACTGTGCTGATGGAATCGACCACTTTGTCGCGAATCGGCGCGCAGGTCGTCATTCCGCCGAACCGGATTGGATGAAAGGTCAGGTTTCCGATTTTCTTGGGGAGATACGACGTGCCGGAGCTCAAAGCCACAATCAAGATCGATGACGCCGACGCCGGCGACCTCTTCATGTCGCTGATCGAGATGACCGTCGAAGAGGATCACCGCCTGGCAGCGATGTTCCGGATCAAACTCGGGATGCAGCGGCAATCTGACGGGTTGTGGGAGTTCCTCGACGACGAACGCATCAAGCCATGGAGCAAAGTGGTGATCGCCGCGAGCGCAGACGACGAGGAGACGGAATTGATCACCGGCTACATCACGCAGATCACTCCGCACCTCGACCCGGAGGAGAGCAATTGTCATCTGGAAATCTACGGGATGGACGGCAGCAGCCTCATGAGCCTCGAAGAGAAGATCAAGGATTGGCCGAACAAAAGCGACAGCGACATCGCGCGTGAGGTCTTCGCCGCTCACAACTTGACCCCGGAGATCGAAGAGACGGAGATCATCCACGACGAAGCCATCGCCACCATCATCCAGCGCGAAACCGACATCCAGTTCTTGAAACGCCTGGCGCGACGCAACGGTTTTGAATGTTTCGTCAAAGGCGAGACCGGGTTCTTCCGCAAGCCGGCGCTGACCGAATCGCCGCAGACCTTGCTGGCCGCCCATTTCGGCGCGGAGAGCAACCTGATCTCGTTCGACGCGCAGCTCAATGCGCTACGCCCGACGGCGGTCGAGATGCACCAGATAGATACCATCGGCAAAGAGACCCAGGATGCCACCGCCGAAGCTAACGAGCAGGAACAACTGGGGCGCGACGGAGCGCAGTCGCTCGAACCGCCGAACGGAGCGACTTCACGGCTCTTCGTTCGCCACGCTCTGGCCACCAGTCAGCCGGAGATGGAGAACCTCTGCCGCGCGATCTTCGACGAAGCGGAATGGCTGATCGAAGCCAGGGGCCAGATCGAAAGCTCGATCTATGGCGCCATCCTGCAGGCCAGGTCCCTGGCGCCGATCAAGGGCGTGGGCGAAATCTTCAGCGGCATGTACTACGTCACCAACGTCCGGCACGTCTTCACGGCGGAAAATTATCGACAGCATTTCAGGGCGCGGCGCAACGCTATGGGGCCTGTCGATGGCGATTTTTCGGGCGGCGATTCACTGTTGGGAGGGTTGTTATGAGCGACGACCTGTTGGCGCGACTGCTCGAACGAGTCGAGGGACGTTTTTACGGCAAGTACCGGGCGTTTGTAGTGGACAACGCCGACCCCGAAAACCGCGGCCGGTTGCAGCTACAGATCCCCAGCGTGCTCGGCAATGACGTGGTCTCGGGTTGGGCCCTGCCGTGTCTGCCGTACGGCGGCGCGGCTGACCAGGGCTTCTTCTTCATACCTGAAAAGGACGCCTGCGTCTGGGTCGAGTTCGAAATGGGCAACTTGGACTACCCCATCTGGGTGGGAACTTTCTGGGGCAAGCCCGGCGGACAGAGCGAGGCGCCAAAGCCGGCGGATGCCCAATCGCCGCCGACCCGCAAGATCATCAGGACATTGAAAGGCAGCAGCATCGAGATCGAAGACAAGGACGGCGATGAGGTCTTCATCATTCAATACAACGACGGGAGCAAAAAGAACACTGTCACCATGGACAAGGATGGGATGAGGGTCGAGGACGCGAACGCCAACAAAATCACGCTCGATCAAAGCGGGACGGTCATCGAGGACAAGAATCAGAACAAGATCGAAATGAGCGCCTCGGCGATCAATATATTCCCCAACGTCGCCTGCAATCTGGGCAGCGCCGCCGTCAATATGGTCAACAATCTGCCCGCATGCCTGTTTACAGGCGCGCCGCACGCGTTGGATGCGAAAGGGCATGCCAAGGTTCTGAAATAGCCGAAACGTCATGGCAAAACCGACCGCGAATGCGATCAAAACCAATATTCAGGCGCAAGACGCGGCAGTCTGGGATCAAGCGGATGAACGCCCGGCGGGTCTGGACCTGTTTGAAACCGACCTGGCCAATGCCATCGCCGCCGCCTGGGCCGATGTCGAGGACGGCTTCGTTATCGCTTCGATCCCGGTTAGCGGTGGTTCGTCCCCTCCCGGCGGCCCATTGGCGGGCGGTACGGGAACACTGGCGCCGGGGACGTTGACCAACACCAAGTCATTCACGGCGATCGCCGGCAAGTTCTCCACCTCGTTCCCCGACGGAGCTACCGAAGGGTTGCTGGCGCTGGTAGACGCCGTGGCGCAGGGGATCGGGCAGAAGTTCGCGTTGTGGACGCCGGGATATTCGGCGACTTTGGTCGCCATTGGAGGGACCTGCGCATGGGTCCCTCCGGCTCCTCCGGCAAATCCGACCGGGACGCCCGGCCCATGGAGCGGCGGATCGATCCAGGCTTTTCCACTCGCGGGCGGTTCCAGCAGCGGAGATTCCGGAATGACGGCCAGCAGTCTGGAAACGGCTATCGGCAATGCCGCGGATCCGGCGAAGCTCAAACAGAATCAGAACGCGTTGCAGCCGGCTTTGAGCGCGCTGATCAAAGCGATCGCCACCGGTTTCGCGACCACCTGGACGCAATGGAAGACCAACACCAGGATTTCCGGCGGTAACGGATCGGGGACCGCCATTCCGCCCAGCGGCGCAATCTCGGTCGGGGCGGTAGCCTCGCCGACGGTCAGTTGAATGCGGGAGACTGGCGGCGCATCCCGCAAAACAGGATGAGATGATATGGACACGACAAGCTTCGGCTTTCCATTCCGGATCAATGAACTCGGTCAGGTGACGGCGCTCACCGGCAACGACAACATCCGCGCCAAGGTCCTACAGGCGCTCATGACCTCGCCGGGCGAACGCGTCATGTTGCCGGAGTTCGGCTGCGGGTTGCGCGACCTGCTCTTCGACCCGAACAACGAGATTCTGGCCGCCGCGACCGAATTCACCATCACCAAATCACTGCAACGATGGTTGGGCGACGAGATCATCGTCCAGAGCGTGGATGTCGAAAACATCGACGGCGAACTACAGATCGAGGTCGTTTATATCAGGCGCGATCAGTTGACGGCCGGTAAGGTCAAGATCGCGTTCTAAGCGGAGATGACATTATGGCGACGATTGCAATCAAAGACGGCCGTCAGGTCATCGATTACCTGGCGCGCGATTACAACAGTTTCCGGCAGGCGCTGATCGATCTGATTCCGGCCAAGCTGCCGGAATGGACGGATCGGTCCGAAGCCGATTTCGGCGTCGTGCTGATCGAGCTCTTCGCTTACATGGGCGATATCCTGAGCTACTATCAGGACCGCATCGCCAACGAAGCTTTTCTGACTACGGCGCAAGAACGGCGCAGCGTGATCAACCACCTGCGGTTGATCGGATACGAGATGGCGCCCGCCGCGCCCGCCGCGGCGCGACTCGGTCTGATCGTCGCAAACAACGTCAACCAGGTAGTCGAGATTCGTAAGGGCGACCAGTTCGCTACCGCCAGCAGCAAGGATCGCAAGAGCCTGACCTTCGAGTACGTCGATGACAAACCGCTGGTAATCAATCTTGCCGGCGTCCCGGCCGTTCCGCCCGACAAATTGGCTAACAAAGATCTGTCAGGCTTCAGCGGGATCGTCACCATCCCGGCTAAGAAACCGGATGGAACGCCGCTGCCAAACTTCAAAGAGGTCGTCGAGATCAAGGAAGTGGACGGCGCTAAAACGCCGGTCGGCGTAATACCAGTGCGCGAAGGGCGATCAATCAACAACGAAGTGCTCGGCATCTCGGATGGCACGGCGAATCAGAGATTCAACCTGGCGCAGCCTCGCGCCCTGATCGATACGCTGCAGGTCGTGGTCGAGACTTCGCCTCCAACTCTGCCCTGGCGATGGCGCAAGAATCTGGTCTTCAGCCGTCGCGCCTTCACGCCGGAGCAGTTGGCGGCGCTGGAGCAGGAGGGGCGCATCAGTTCGACGCTGGCCTTCAGCCGCAGCGCGGATCGCGATTTCGCCACCGAGACCGATGAAAACGATGTGACGGCGGCGCTCTTCGGTGACGGCCAGTACGGGCAGATCCCGCCGCCGAACGCGCGGATCCTGGCCAGCTATCGAGTGGGCGGCGGTGGCGCGGGCAACGTCGGGACAGGCCAGATCACAGTCATCACCAAAGCGCCGCAATTGCAATTGATCGGAGCCAAGGTGGTCAACCGCGAGCCGGCCAGCGGCGGCGCCGAGCGCGAATCGATCGAGCGCGCCATCAAATTCGCGCCGACTGTCTTCGGTTCGATGCAGCGCGCCGTTACCGGCGAAGATTACGTCGCACAGGCCAAGCTCTTTCCCGGCGTCTCGAAAGCGCGTGCGGAGGCGACCAACTGGAACACCATCACCCTCTTCATAGCGCCGACCGGCAGCGGCCAGGCGCCATCCGACACGCTGCGTCAGGAGTTGCTGGCATTTTTCGAAGACAGGCGGATGCTGACCAGCATCCTCGATATCCAGAGCCCGGACTACGTGCGGATCGATGTCACCGCCCAGATCGGGGCGGCGCCCCAATTCCGCAACGAGGACGTGGCCGCCGAGGCTGAAGCGGCGATTCGCGATCTGTTCGACTTCGAGAAGGTGGATTTCAAACAGACTCTCTACCTGAGCAAGATCTATGAAGCGCTGGAACGGTTGGACAGCGTGCAGTTCGTCAACGTCACGCGCTTCCAGACCGCCACATTGAGTTCACCGCCCATCGACGAGGATGGACTGATTCAATTGCGTGAAAACGAGATTCCAGTGCTCAATGAACTGATTATCAATGTGACTGGAGGCGTCTAGTGCAGGTCCGCGACTTCAAAGCTGAATCGAATTCGCGCGGCGGCCGGATAGACCTTTCATGGATCAATCCGACGTTGTCGGAATTTCCCGGCTTCATGGGCGTCAGGATTCTGCGGCGTAAATCGACGCAACCCGAGACGGCGACCCAAGGCGGTCAGGTGTCGCCCGTCGCGCCAACGCAAATCGTCTTCGACAGCGGGCCGGCGGCGCCGGGAGCGAGCGGGTTTTTCAGCGATCAAGGGTTGAAAAGCGAAACGGTCTATTATTATGCCGCCGTTGCTTACTCTGCGACGCAGGTCTCGCTGCTGGTCTTCGCCTCGGCTCTGGCGACGACGTCCTACCAAACTGCGGATGATCTCTATCGCGAGTTGCCGGGGTTCTACCGGCAGTTCGACACAGTTACGCCGCCCGATGCTCCCGGGCTCGATCCGGCGGCCATTGAGAAAGGGCAGTTGCGCCGATCGGCGGAGATGTTCGGCGAGCAGTTCGACCTGTTGCGAAGCTATGCGCGAGCCATGCGCGATTTTCAGCAGATCGATCGTATCGATGGGGCATTGCTGCCGCTGCTGGCCGAATGGATCGGCTGGCAGAACGATTTCACGCTCAGTCACGACAAACAGCGAAACGAGATCAGCTATACGTCCCATTTCCACCGCACGACCGGCATCGCCGCCAACCTGCGG
>Ga0190270_10000315_pt1 | contig 20579 bp, 24 predicted proteins | sample Popmic320T_FD_133748 | JGI IMG/M metagenome (GOLD analysis project Ga0190270, IMG submission 133748) | Populus adjacent soil microbial communities from riparian zone of Weber River, Utah, USA - 320 T | ecosystem: Environmental > Terrestrial > Soil > Riparian zone | place: USA: Utah | collected...
CCTCGGAGGTCACTCGATGTCGTTGATCACCAAGGCCGACTTCGTCTCGGTGCCCTCGACCGACTGGAAGCGGTCACGCGCCTTCTACGTCGACACGCTCGGGCTGCGGCCCGACGAGCGGGGCGACTCGGAGTTCTGGGTCGGCCAGCAGTGTTACGCGATCTACGAGCCGACGCAGTTCGGGATGGAGTTCGCCCCGCAGACCACGGCGCATCTCGCGTTCCACGTCGACGACGTCGAGGCGGCGCGTGCAGCGCTCGAGGCCAAGGGCGTCGAGTTCGTCGGCGAGACGTTCGACACGGGCGTCTGCCACATGGCGTTCTTCCACGACCCCGACGGCAACGCGCTCATGCTCCACCACCGCTACAAGGCGTACGAGTGATCGAGGTCGAGCGCACGGACTTCGTCTCCGTCCCCGTCACGGATCTGACGCGGTCGAGGAGCTTCTACGGCGAGACGCTCGGGCTCCCGCTGGTCTCGGGGGACGAGGGCTGGCCCGAGTACCAGCTCGGCGAGAACATCTCCCTCTACCTCGTCGATCCGACGAACATCGGCCGGGAGTTCGAGGGCCCGCACACCTCGTCGATCGCGCTTCGCGTCGCCGACGTCGAGGCGGCGCAGCGGACACTCGAGGCGAAGGGCGTGGAGTTCGTCGCCGAGCCGTTCGACACCGGCGTGTGCCACATGGCGATCTTCCACGACCCGGACGGGAACACCCTCATGCTCCACCGACGCTACGCACCCCATGAGAGCTGAGCTACTCGAGCGCTACCGCGCGCTCCCGCTTCCCACGACGCGCGACGAGCACTGGCGCTTCACCGACCTCGCGGGCTTCGACCCGGACGCCTGGAGCGTCGACGCCACCTCGGCTCCGGCGATCGAGTCGCTGCTGGAGCTGGACGTCGCGGCGTCGGCGACGATCGACGAGTCGGGAATCACGCTGTCCGACCCGAGCGGGACACCCGGGGTCACCTTCGAGGCGCTCACCGACGACCACCCGCTGCTGGGGTCGCTCGTCAAGCCGGACGACAAGCTGCGCGCCCACAACGCCGCGGTGTGGCAGCACGGCCTGCTCGTCCACGTGGCAGCCGGGGTCGAGCTCGACAAGCCGCTCTACCTGCGCGTCGCGAGCGGCGTCCCCGGTGGCTCGGTCTTCTGGCGCGTCCTCGTCGTCGCCGAGCCGGGAGCGCGGTTCACGCTCGTCCAGGAGCTGACGTCGGCCGAGCCCGAGCTCGACGCCTACCTGAACGGCGTCGTCGAGGTCGTCGTCCACGACGGCGCGAAGGCGGAGATCGTCAACCTGCAGCGCCTCTCCACGAAGGCCTGGCTCTTCGCCTCGTGCCACGCCCGCGTGGAGCGGGACGCCGAGCTCGACTGGGTCGAGGGGGGCTTCGGCTCCGCGCGTGGGAAGGTCTGGATCCAGAACGACCTCGCCGACCGCGGCGCGACGTCGCGCGTCACCGGCGCCTACTTCGCCGACGGGACGCAGCACCTCGACTACGACACGTACCAGCTCCACGCGGCCCCGGACACGACCTCGGACTTCGCCTTCAAGGGCGCGCTCCGCGACTCGGCGGCCACGGTGTGGCGCGGGATGATCCACGTCGAGGAAGGCGCCCAGAAGACGAACGCGTACCAGGAGAACCGCAACCTCCTGCTCTCGAAGACCGCCACGGCGAACTCCATCCCGGGCCTCGAGATCCTCGCGAACGACGTGCGCTGCACCCACGGGGCGACGCTCTCGCAGGTCGATCGCGAGCAGCTCTTCTACCTCATGGCCCGCGGGCTGCCGCGCTCGACCGCCGAGCGGATGATCGTCCGCGGCTTCTTCCAGGACGTGCTCGACCGGATCGAGCTGGAGCCCGTGCGCGACGCCGTCGGCGCCGCACTTGAAGCGCGCATCCCGGAGGGCTAGGCCCTCCTCCGGCCCTCTGTGCGGGGGCCGTGCGGGTAACCGAACCAGATCGAGGCGGACTCCCGCACCGGATTGACCGGCCTGCCGCACTGCCGTCAGCGGCTCTTCAGCGGATCGTATGGGCACAGGCCGATCGATGGCCGGACCGAGCTCATCCGCACAGAGGAGAAAGAGATGATCACCACCGGACAGACCCTGACGAACCCCGCCACCGGCGAGACACTCGTCTTCCGGACGACTTCGGCCGACACGAACGGCGAGGCCGTCGTGGTCGAGGCGTTCGTCGAGCCGAACGGAGCCGTCGCTGCCGCGCACGTGCATCCGTCGCAGGAGGAGCGCTTCGAGGTGCTCGCCGGCAAGCTCCAGTTTCGACTCGGTGACCGGACGATCGTCGCGAAGCCGGGCGACGCCGTGCTCGTGCCCGCGGGAACGCCGCACCGGTTCGAGAACATCGGCGACGACACGGCGCACTTCGTCTGCGAGGTCAGCCCTGCGCTCGGGTTCGAGCAGCTGATCGAGACGATGTTCGCACTCGCCGCCGACGGCAAGGTGAACCGGAAGGGGATGCCGAATCCGTTGCGGCTCGCCGTCATCGCGAGGCATCACTTCGACGACGTCCGGCTCCCGTTCCCGCCGGCCTGGCTGCAGCGGCTCGGGCTTGCGATGGGGGCGCCCCTCGGCCGGCTCCTCGGGTTCCGCCCCACGTACGAGCCCAAGGCGCCGGCGGCATCCGCCGCCCTCGGCGTCTGAGCGACACGGCGGCGGGGCCGCACCGATTCTCGTTCGCCAAGCGGGATCCGGCAGGAGCCGGATCCCGCTCGAGGCGCGAGCCCCGCGGCCGGAGCCCTGCCCGGTCTAGGCTTCGCGGATGGACGAGATCGGTCTCTTTCCGCTCGGGCTCGTCCTCCTGCCGACCGAGCAGGTGCCGCTCCACATCTTCGAGCCGCGCTACCGCGAGCTGATCGGCGAGTGCCTCGACTCGGAGGAGCCGTTCGGTCTCGTCTACGCCGACGACGACGGCATCCGGCAGGTCGGCACTCTCGCCCGCGTGGTCGAGGTGACGGATCGCTTCGACGACGGCAGGCTCAACATCGTGGTCGAGGGCGGCGAGCGCTTTCGGCTCGTCGAGCTGACGGAGGGCCGGAGCTTCCAGACGGGAACGGTCGAGCCGGTGATCGACCGGGACGACCCGCCCGCACAGGAGGACGTCGAGGAGGCGCTCTCGCTCTTCGGCCGCCTCGTGCAGCTCACCGGTGCCGACGTCGAGATTCCCACGGCCGACCTGGATCCTCCGTCGTTCTCGATCGGCTCCCGGTTCGAGCTCGCAGCCGAGCTGAAGCTGGAGTTGATCGCGGAGACGAGCGAGCGCCGGCGCCTGCGGCGGCTCTGCGAGATCCTCGAGACGGTCGCGACCGCCGTCGAGCGCCAGCGCGAGATCGCCGAGCGCGCGTCCAAGAACGGTCACGTGCAAACGTCGTAACCGCAGATGTCGGACTTCGAGTCCGACACCGGGTGTCCCGGGAGGGCGCGGCTACGATGAACCACGTGAGCGCGACGGCAACATCCGTTCTGGACGCCCACCGCCTGCGGGCCGATTTCCCGGTCTTCGAGGAGCTCCTCGACGGGAAGCCGGTCGCGTACCTCGACTCGGCCTCCTCGAGTCAGAAGCCGCGTCAGATGCTCGATCGGATGCGCGGGTTCTACGAGCACGAGTACGCGAACGTCCATCGTGGCGTCTACCGGCTCTCCGAGCGGGCGACCGAGGCGTTCGAGGGTGCGCGCCGCACGGTGGCGACCTTCCTCAACGCACCGAGCGAGAAGGAGGTCGTCTTCACCCGGAATGCGACGGAGGCCCTGAACCTCGTCGCCTACGCCTGGGGTCTCGACAACCTCGGCCCGGGCGACCTCGTGGTGATCACCGAGCTCGAGCACCACGCCAACTTCGTGCCGTGGCAGTACATCGCGAGCCGCACCGGAGCGAGCTTCCGCCACATCCCGATCGACGATCAGGGCGAGCTCCAGCTCGACGCCCTCGACGGGCTTGCCCGCGAGGGAAACGTGAAGGTCGTCGCCAACAACCTCGTCTCGAACACGCTCGGCACGATCAACCCGGTCGAGCAGCTTGCCGAGTGGGCGCACGCGGAGGGCGCGATCATGGTCGTCGACGCTGCGCAGGCGGCACCGCACCGCGCGGTCGACGTCCAGGCGCTCGGGGCCGACTTCGTGGCGATCACGGGACACAAGATCTGCGGCCCGACCGGAATCGGGGCGCTCTGGGGGCGCAGGGAGCTGCTCGACGAGATGAGCCCCTTCAACCTCGGCGGCGAGATGATCCGCTCGGTGGGACTCGAGAAGACCACGTTCAACGAGGTGCCGCACAAGTTCGAGGCCGGGACGCCCGCCTTCGCCGAGGCCACGGGCTTCGCCGCGGCAATCGACTACGTGACCACGGCCGGGCTCGAGGCGATCGAGCGTCACGAGCACGCGCTCGTCGAGCAGACGATGGCTGCATTCGACGAGATTCCATGGATCCGGGTCTTCGGCCCGCCGGCGTCGAGGCGGGCCGGAATCGTCTCCTTCGACGTCGAGGGGATCCATCCGCACGACGTGGCGCAGATCCTCGACTGGGAGGGAATCGCCGTCCGCGCGGGCCATCACTGCACGCAGCCGCTGATGACGAGGCTCGGCGTCGCCGCGACCACGCGCGCGAGCTTCTACCTCTACTCGCTGCCAGAGGAGGTCGACCGGCTCGTCGCCGGGTTGCACAAGGTGAAGGCGTCGCTCGGCTGATGTCCGAGTTCGAGCAGCTGTATCGCGAGGTCATTCTCGACCACTACAAGGCGCCCCGAAACCACGGCCTGCTCGAGCCGCACGACGCGATCGCCGAGGGACAGAACCCGCTGTGCGGCGACGAGGTGACCGTCTCCGTCCGGTTCGGCGAGGGCGACGTGATCGAGGACGTGGGCTTCGAAGGGCGCGGCTGCGCGATCAGCGTCGCGGCGACCTCGATGCTCACGGACATCGTCAAGGGACGCACGGCCGAGGAGATCTCGGTGATGCCGAAGGACGAGCTCCTGGAGGAGATCGGCATCCCGCTGAGCCCGGTGAGGCTCAAGTGCGCTCTGCTCGGGCTCGGTGTCCTCAAGGTGGCGCTCCATCGGACGAAGGGCACGCCGCTCCCGGAGGAATGGGGCACCTCGTCTGGCGAGATCAGCCTCTCCTAGAGAGAGGGAGCGATGGAGATCGAGGCGCTGCCACTCGACGAGTTGCCCGACGGCTCGATGCGGCTCGTTCCCGCGAACGGCGACACGATCGGCCTCTACCGCTGCGGGGGCGCCCTCTACGCGATCGAGGATCGCTGCAGCCACGACGACGGGCCGCTCTGCGAAGGCGAGTGGGACGCCAAGGCCTGCGAGGTCGTCTGTCCGCGCCACGGTGCGCGCTTCGACCTCCGGACGGGCTCGGCGCTGACGCTGCCCGCATACCTGCCCGTCGAGAGCTACCCCGTGCGCGTCCGCGAGGACGGCATGATCGTGATCGAGATGGACTAGGGTCGAGCGATGGACGTCTTCAACCTCCACGGAGACGAATGGGATCGCACCGAGGAGCGCGAAGGGTGGCGCTCGAAGGATGCGTTCGTCGGCCGACGGCTCGGCGCCGAGCTGCTCGGCGGCAGTCTCTACGAGCTCGCGCCGGGCGACCGACTGTGGCCGTACCACGCGCACCACGCAAACGAGGAGTGGCTGCTCGTCGTCATCGGCACGCCGACACTTCGCTCGCCGGACGGGGAGCAGGAACTCCGCGAAGGCGATGTGGCCTGCTTCCGGCGCGGCCGCGAAGGCGCACATCAGATCTCGAACCGCACCGACTCGCCCGTTCGCGTGCTGATGCTCTCGACGCTCCTCGCGCCGGAGATCGTCGAGTATCTCGACACCGGCAAGGTCGGAACGAGAGACGCCAAGGGAGCGTTCATCCACCTGGCCCGGCCAGGGCCGCCGGTCGAGTACTGGGAGGACGAGAGCTGATGCTCGACGAGCGGGTCCGCGACGTCCTGGCACGCCTCGAGGCGGAGGACGAGGCCGACCGCGCCGCGGGGCTGCCACCGTCGGAGCGGTCGCTCCCCGTGGGGCCCGACGCCGGTCGCCTGCTCTTCGCGCTCGTCGCGCCGAATCCCGGCTGCGAGGTGCTCGAGATCGGCGGCTCGCGCGGGTACTCGACGATCTGGCTCGCGGCCGCGGCGCGGATCCTCGGCGGGCGCGTCGTCTCGCTCGAGCTCGACGAGAAGAAGATCGCCGCCTGGCGGCGCAACGTCGGCGACGCCGGTCTGGACGAGTCGGCCGAGCTCGTCGAGGGCGACGCGAAGCTGACGTTGCCCGCGCTGGAGGACGGCTTCGACGTCGTGTTCCTCGACGCCTGGAAGGACGACTACGAGACGTACTTCCAGGTTGCACGCACGAAGCTCGAGCCCGGCGGGGTGGTGGTCGCAGACAACGTCCACTCGAACCCTGCCGTGAAGGCGTACGCCGAGGCGCGGCAGTCGGATCCGCGCCTCGTCTCGGTCACCGTCCCGATCGGGAACGGCCTCGAGGTGACGACGATCCTCCGGTGACGGCTCGTGTCCGGCTTCGGTCGGGCACCGGGGTGGAGCGGGGTTCGGTTGTCCCCACTTGCCGACATCCGGCCTCCGTGCATACACTCGGTCTACCGCGGAAAGGAGGTGGTCGGTGTCAGATTCGAGCAGTACCGGCAGTGGAGGTACGAGCGGGTAGAGGCGTGTCCCCGGGACCCACTGGGGAATCGCTATAGCCACGCGTAGGGGACTCGCGCTTCGCGCCGCCGACCACCTTCGGTCAGCCTGGAAGCGCCTCTACCAATCCAACGCTCGTACCGAGGAACGAGGGCCGCCGCAAGGCGGCCCTCTCCCTTTCCGCACCTCTTGGCGTCGCACCGGGTACCGTCGAGACATGAGGCGCCTCGCGGTTCTCGTTTCGGCGGCGGTGCTGTTCGCACTCGCGGGAGCAGCGTCGGCCGCGACGATCCCGCAGGCGACGTACGTCAAGCGGGCCGACGCGATCTGCCTCGACGTCGCCAGGCAGGCGCTCGCGCTCCAGCAGGAGGCACGTCGGCGCGTCGGTTCCGCGACGGACGACGCCGCGGCGTTACGCGTCTTCGCCGACATCTATCGGCGTCAGCTCACGCTGATCCGGTCGATGCGCCGCCGGCTCGTCGCGATCGGCGAGCCGCGAGGTGCGGCGACCACGCCACGGCTACTGATCGGCGGGATCCGGAAGGGCGAGCTTGCGCTCCGAGATGTGATCGCGGCCGTCGACAGCGGCTCGACCGCTGCGGTCGTGAGAACGGCGACGCAGTATCGGAACGTCTCGCTTGCGAGCGCGAGGGCCGTGAGCCGCTCGCCGCTCGGCTTCCGTGCGTGTGGCGCCGGTGCCTAACCGGCCGCTGCCGCCCGACGGAGCTGCTCGTCGAGCGGTACGAGTGCATCGAGACCGAGGCGGCGCATCGAGGCCCCGCCGTCGATGACGACGTTGTCGGGTCCCTCCAGCATGCGGAGCTGATCGCGGGTCAGCGGCGGAGAGGGCAACCGCTCGAGGAGCGCGGCGGGGCCGCGGGCGAGCCAGAACGGGACGTTGAGCGCCGGCCGCCTGGTGCCGAGTGCGTCCTTCATCCTGCTCCAGAGCCCATTCCAGGTCACGGTCTCCGGCCCGCCCAGCTCGATCGGCGCGGCGACCTCCTCGGCATCGATCGCCAGGCGAACGGCCCGGACGACGTCGTCGATCCAGATCGGCTGCACCCGCTGTGTCCCGGGGCCGAGGATGGGGGTCACGGGCGCGAGACGCGCGATCCGGAGGAAGCGAGGCAGCGCGCCTCCGTCGCCCCCGAAGATGAAGCTCGGGCGGAGCACGACGCGCTCGACTCCCGACGACGCGACGGCCTGCTCCGCTGCCCACTTGGCGCGGAAGTACGGAACGGTCGCTCCGGGATCCGTGCCGAGCGCGCTCATCAGCACGATGCGCCGCACGCCTCCCTCACGAGCCACCTCGACGAGGTTCCCCGTGCCGGCCGCCATGACGCGCTCGAAGGTCGCAGGAGAGCCCTCGATGATCGACACCAGGTGGACGATCGCCCGGACACCGCGGGCGGCCGCCCGCAGCGACGCCGGGTCGGTCACGTCACCACGGGCGAGCTCGCAGTCGATGCCCTCGAGCGCCGACGCGCCGCGCGCGCTGCGCACGAGCGCCCGCACGCGGGCGCCGTTCGCGACGAGGTCGCGGGTCACATGGCGCCCGACGAAGCCGCTGGCGCCGGTGACGAGGATCACGACGCGTCCGCGAAGTTCTGCCAGTAGCGGCTCGGTGTCGGCCCCCGTTGACCCTGGTACTTCGAGCCGAGCGAGCCGGTGCCGTACGGCGTCTCCGCAGGTTCGGACATCTGGACGAACGAGAGCTGGCCGATCTTCATCGCCGGATAGATCGTGATCGGCAGGTTCGCGACGTTCGAGAGCTCGAGCGTGACGTGCCCGTCGAACCCCGGGTCGATGAAGCCGGCGGTCGAGTGGATCAGCAGCCCGAGCCGACCCAGTGAGCTCTTGCCCTCGAGCCGTGCGACGAGATCGTCGGGCAGCGTCACGCGCTCGAGCGTCGAGCCGAGCACGAACTCGCCGGGGTGGAGGATGAACGGCTCGTCGTCCGCCACCTCGACGAGCTCCGTCAGCTCGTCCTGCTCGGTCTTGACGTCGATGTACGGATAGCGCGAGTTCCGGAAGACGCGAAAGAGGCGGTCGACCCGGACATCGAGGCTCGACGGCTGGATGAGCTTCGGATCGAACGGCTCGATGCCGATCCGGCCTGCCTCGACAAGGCGCCGGATCGCGCGGTCGGAGAGCACCATTGCCTGAGGATCCTAGATTGCTTCCTCGGCAGAGAGGCAGTGCGCCGGCAAAAGCCGAATCCTGCTCGTGAACACGAGCCGTCACCTACACTCCAACGTTCGGTGTCCATGCTCTACCCATCGCTCGACCCGAACGAGCGCTTCCGCGCTCGACGGGACGAGGTACGGCGACGCAAGCGACGACGCAGAGCCGCCATGGCGGCGACTCTGCTGCTCGCCGTGCTCGCACTTGCGGGTGGGATGACGCTCGCCGGGAAGAGCGAGCAGACAGTGTCCGCGAAGCCCACCTCCGCGGCGAACGGGCAGATCACGACCCGCATCCAGACCCTGCAGGTCGCGACCCGGCCACGGCCGCTGCCGGTCGAGGTTCGCGGCGTCCACGTGACCGGAGCCCTGGCCTCGCTGCCGGGCAAGCTCGACGAGTACGTGCGGCTGACGCGTCACGGGCTCAACACGATTCAGCTCGACGTCAAGGACGAGGGCGGCGAGATCGCGTTCCCGCCGAGCGGTGTCCCGCTCGCGGGGAAGACGGGGGCGGTTCGTACCTACTACGACCCGCGTGAGGTGGTCAAGCGGCTCCACCGCAAGGGCGTCTACCTCATCGGCCGGGTGGTCGTCTTCCAGGATCCGTACCTGGCGGCGGCCCGCCCCGACTTCGCGATCCGCAACCGGTCGGGCGGGGTTTGGGAGACGAGCGCCGGGCTCGCCTGGGTGAACCCGTACGACCGCCGCGTCTGGGACTACGCGGTCTCGGTGGCCGCGTCCGCGGCACGCGCAGGATTCGACGAGATCATGCTCGACTACGTGCGGTTCCCGTCCGACGGAGACGTCGCAAATGCCGTCTATCCCGGCCGGACGCGCGTGCCGAAGGGCGAGCTGATCGCGAGCTTCGTCGCCTACGCGAAGCAGCGCCTCGCACCACTCGGGGTCCGCGTCTCGACCGCGCTCTTCGGCCTCTCTGCGACCCGCGACATGGGCATCGGCCAGGTGCCGCGCTGGATCTCGCAGCACGTCGACCACGTGCACCCGATGGCCTATCCCGACCTCTACGGCGGCGGCGAGCTCGGGATCGTCAGCCCGAGCTCCGAGCCGGGCGAGACGGTCTTCCGCACGCTACTGGACTTCAAGGAGCAGGTGCGGGGGAGTCGCGCCCAGCTCATCCCGTGGATCCAGGACTGGAACTACCGGCCCGAGCAGGTGCTCCAGCAGGTGCGCGCGGCACGCCTGCAGGGCGCGAAGGGCTACCTTCTCTGGAACGCCCGCGGTCTCTACACGAAGAGCGCGCTCGCGCCACCTTCGTGAGCTGACCTCGTGCGCCTCGCTCGGCCGCTCGGCGCGCTTGCGACGCTCGGCGGCGGGGTCTACGTCCTCGTCGCACGCGGCTCGCTGACCGTCGATCTCGGCCTGGGTCGCTCCGTGCGGACGCTCGGCCCGCAGGTCGTCCGGATTCGGGCGCCCCGCCCTGTCGTCTTCGACGTGATCGCCGCCCCGTACCTCGGCCGGACGCCGCGGGCGCTCGCCGGCAAGCTTCGCGTCCTCGAGCGGAGCGACGCGATGGTGCTCGCCGACCACTACACGAAGGTCGGGCCGCTGACGACGACGACGTCCGAGACGGTTCGCTTCGAGCCGCCGGAGCGCGTCCATTTCCGGCTGGTGCGGGGGCCTGTGCCGCACGTCGTCGAGCAGTTCGAGCTGCGCGAGACCGAGGAGGGAACGGAGCTCGAGTACACCGGCGAGCTGGGCGCAGATCTCTGGGCGCTCGGGCGCTGGTGGAGTCGGCGCGTTGCCCTGCGGTGGGAGGCTGCCGTGCGCGCGTCGCTCGAGTCCGTCCAGGTCGAGGCGGAGCGTCGAGCCGCGAGCGCCGCGCGAGGCGCCTGAGAGCGCTTGTGTTCCTTGAACACAAGCGTTGTCTGCGGCTACGGCGCGAGCCGGACGCGCGACCAGAGGAGGTCGGCCCGGTCGAAGCGCGCGCGGTCGTGGAGGCGGTTCCGGCGCCCCTGCCAGAGCTCCATCGCGTGCGGGACGAGCCGGTAGCCACCCCAGTGCGGTGGCAGCGGAATGTCCTCGTCCCCGAAGCGCTCCTCCGCCTCGCGGTAGGCCCGGTCGAGCTGCTCGCGGTCGGCGAGCGGGCGGGACTGCGGCGAGGCCCAGGCGCCGAGCCGGCTCGCGCGCGGACGGCCGCGGAAGTAGGCGAGCGAATCCTCCTCGGCTAGCCGCTCGACCCTTCCCTCGGCCCGCACCTGCCGCTCGAGCGGCGGTTGCCAGTGGAAGACGAGTGCGGCGACCGGGTTGAGCCCGAGCTCGGCTCCCTTCCTCGACTCGTAGTTCGTGTAGAAGCGGAGTCCGAGCTCGTCGATCCCGCGGACGAGCACGATGCGCACCGACGGGGAGCCGTCAAGCGTCGCGGTCGCGAGCGCGGCCGCCTCCGGCTCGTGGAGACCGGCCTCACGGGCTTCGTCCAGCCACCCCTCGAGCACCGCGAGGGGATCGTCGCCGAGACTCTCGAGCCAGTCGTCCACGGGCCGAATGTACTAGCGCGACCCTCCGATACGCTGGGCCGTCGATGGCGGTCACGCGGACGATCCGAATCCAGACCGAGGTTCCAGGGCCCGAGTCGAAGCGCCTCGCCGAGCGAGAGGCGCGGGCGGTCGCCGCGCCGTTGCGTGCGCACCTCCCGATCTTCGCCGCCGCCGCCGAGAACGCCACCATCACGGACGTCGACGGGAACGTCTTCGTCGACTTCGCCGGGGGCGTCGGCGTGGTCAACGCGGGTCACGCGCACCCCAGGGTCGTCGAGGCCGTCGTCGACCAGGCAGGTCGATTCCTGCACACCGACTACACGGTCGTCCCGTACGAGACCTACGTCGAGCTCGCCGAGCGCCTCTGCGCGCTCGTCCCGATCGCCGGCGAGACCCGGGCCGCGTTCTTCAACGCCGGTACCGAGGCGGTCGAGAACGCCGTCAAGCTCGCGCGGCTCCACACGGGCCGTCCGGGCGTGATCGCGTTCGAGGGCGGCTTTCACGGCCGCACCCTGCTGTCGCTCACGCTCACCTCGAAGTTCCACCCGTACAAGGCAGGAATGGGGCCATTCGCGCCCGAGGTCTACCGGGCTCCCTACCCGGACGCGTACCGCGGCCCCGACGCCTTCGAGGCACTCGCAGCGCTCCAGCGCGTCCTCGAGACGCACGTCGCGCCGGAGCACGTCGCGGCCATCGTCTTCGAGCCGCAGCTCGGCGAGGGTGGCTTCATCCCGGCTCCTCGCGCGTACGTCGAGGGCCTTCGCGCGCTCTGCGACCGGCACGGGATCGTCCTCGTCGCGGACGAGGTGCAGACGGGCTTCGGGCGCACCGGCCGGATGTTCGCGATGGAGCACTTCGAGGTCGAGCCGGACCTGGTCACGGTCGCGAAGTCGATCGCTGCGGGGCTTCCCCTCTCAGGGGTCATCGGGCGCGCGGAGATCATGGACGGCGCGCATGCGGGCGCTATCGGCGGGACCTACATCGGGAACCCCGTCGCGCAGGCCGCGGCGCTCGCGGTACTCGACGTGTTCGAGGACGAGGGCCTCGTTGCCCGCGCATGCGTCGTCGGCGATCGGATCCGCGAGCGGATGCTCGCATGGCAGGAGCGCTGGCCGGCGATCGGCGACGTGCGAGGGCTGGGCGCGATGCTCGCGCTGGAGCTCGTCTCCGACCCCGTGACGAAGCAGCCTGCCCCGGAGCTCGCTCGGAACGTGATCGACGCAGCGCTCGAGCGGGGCGTGATCCTGCTCAAGGCGGGTGTCCACGGGAACTGCATCCGCACCCTCTGCCCACTCACGATCGAGGACGCGGTGCTCGACGAGGCGCTCGCTGCGTGGGAGGACGCGCTCTCCGCCACGCTCTGATCTCGGCCGAGTATCAGCAGGGCTGATCGTTCGGTTCCGAACGATAAGACTCGCGGGTGGTTCCGATCCCGTCCAGGTCGTCGAAGCGTTCGAGCAAGCGCGATCGAGCCTGTTGACGAACCGGCGCACTTTCGGCACACGCCGCCCTTGACAGAGCCGGTGTCTGGCACCGGTTCACATTGGCGCCTCGCCGGCGTCAGAACTCGAGGCTCTTGCGGCGCTCGTGGCGCTCGAGCGCGAGCTGTACGAGGCGGTCGAGAAGCTCGGCGTAGGGCACGCCGGTCGCGTCGAAGAGCTTCGCGTAGACGCTCGTCGCCGTGAAGCCCGGGATCGTGTTGAGCTCGTTGACGACGACTTCGCCGTCCGAGCGGACGAAGAAGTCGACGCGCGCCATGCCTTCACAGTCGGTCGCCACGAACGAGGCGACGGCCAGCTCACGAACCCGCTCCGCGGTCTCGTCCGAGATGCGGGCTGGGACGACGAGCTCCATGCCGCCGGCGTCGTACTTCGCGGAGTAGTCGTACCAGTCGGCATGGGCGACGATCTCGCCGACGACCGACGCGATCGGCTCGCGGTTCCCGAGCACCCCGCACTCGACCTCGACGCCGTCCTGGAACTCCTCCACGAGCACCTTCTCGTCGTGGCGGAAGGCAAGCGCGACCGCGTCCTCGAGCTCGTCTTCACCGCCGACTTTCGAGATTCCGACCGAGGAGCCGAGACGGGCAGGCTTGACGAAGACCGGGTAGGAAAAAGGATGCTCGACCGCGTCGCCCGGCCGCAGCGTCACGCTCCGGCAGACGGGGATTGCGCGGTCGCGGAGCACCGCCTTGAAGAGATCCTTGTCCATGCAGAGAGCGGACGCCGTAACGCCGGAGCCGACGTAGGGAACGGCCGCGAGCTCGAGCAGGCCCTGCACCGTGCCGTCCTCTCCGAACGGGCCGTGCAGGATCGGGAGCACGACGTCGACCGCCCCGAGCGGTGTCGGAGCGTTCGTCTTCGGCACCGGCAGGGTGTCGGCCGCGCCGTCCGTGAGCGCAAGCGGCTCTGCCGAGGGGAGCTCCCAGCGCCCGTCGCGCCCGATCCCGATCGTCGACACCTCGTACCGCTCCGGGTCGAGGGCGGCCACGACAGAGGCGGCCGACGCGAGGGAGATCTCGTGCTCGCTCGAGCGACCGCCCGCGAGCACCGCGACCCGGACGCGGTCGCTCACGGAGTCGTGATCGTCTCGTCCGGGACGGTTTCGTCCGGGAGGGGCTCGGTCGGCGGAGGTGGGGTCGTGATGTCGGGCGGCGGCACGTACGTCCCCACGGTCACCGTGATCAGCGAGTTGGGGTTCGCCTCGGTGGTGGCGGGCGGATCCTGCGAGATGACGACGCCGTCCAGCGACTCGTCGTCGGTCTCCTGACGCGTGACGCGAAGCCGGAATCCCGAGGCGCGCAAGGTCGCGCGTGCGTCGCCGACCGTCTGGAAGGAGACGTCGGGCACCGTCACGGTGGACGGCCCTTGCGAGACCGACAGCGTCACCGACGAGCCGCGCGTCGCCGTCGAGTTCCCCGGCGGGCTCTGGGTGACGACCGTCCCCGACGGCTCGTTGCTCTCCACGTCGACCCGACCGACGGTGAACCCGGCCGACTGGAGCTGTGCGGCGGCGAGCTCGTAGCTCGAGCCGATGACGCTCGGCACGGCTATCGGCTTGGGGCCTTTCGAGACGTTGATCCGCACGGACGAGCCGGAGACCAGCACCGTGCCCGCGCGGGGGTTCTGCGCCGTCACCACGCCTGACTGACGCTCGGAGTTCACCTCGACCACCGTGGCATCGAGGTCGCGCTGCGTGAGCTCCGTGACCGCCGTGTCGCGCGACTTGCCGACGACGAACGGGACGGTCACCTTCGGCTTGCCGATCGAGACGAGCACCGTGACGATGCTGTCCTTCGGCAGCCGTGTACCGGGCTCGGGCTCCTGCTGGAAGACGTACCTCGGCTGCACGTCGCCGTTGGGGCGCCGGACGACCTTGGCCTCGAACCCGTCGCCGACGATCAGGTCGACGGCGTTCTCCTCGAGGATGCCGGTGTAGTTGTCGACCGCAATCGGCTCGTTTGCGTCGATCCGGTCGCGGACGTCGTCGTAGACGAACCAGCCGATCACGCCGAGCGCGACGGCCGCCCCGAGCGCGACGAGCCACGGCCACCACGCGCGGCCAGTGCGTACCTCGCCTTCGTACGAGCGGTACCGCTCGTCGCCGCCGAAGCCCGCGGGCACCGGCCTGACGGTCGTCGCGGCGGTCGTCTCGCCGCGGAGCACCATCGTCGCGGCGGCCTCGGTCTCGGTGCCGACGGGGTCGCCGCGACCGACCAGCTCGAGGTCGCGATCCATCTCCTTCGCCGAGCGGTAGCGCTCGGCGGGCTCCTTCGCGAGCGCGCGGAGCACGACGAGGTCGAGGTCGCGCGGGATCTCGGAGCGGATCGACGACGGGGCCGACGGCACCTGCGAGAGGTGCTTCATCGCGATCTCGACCGGCGTCTCGCCGTTGAACGGGAGGTCGCCAGTGAGGAGCTCGTAGAGCACGATCCCGGTCGAGTAGAGATCGGACGACTCGTCGACGGGGGCGCCGCGCGCCTGCTCGGGCGAGAGGTACTGCGCGGTGCCGATGATCGAGCCGGCCTCCGTCATCTGGCTCGACCCCGCACGCGCGATGCCGAAGTCCGCGACCTTGACGCGGCCCTCGTGGTCGACGAGCACGTTGTGCGGCTTGATGTCGCGGTGGACGATCCCGTTCCGGTGCGCGTACCGGAGTGCCGCGAGCACCTGGCGGACGTACGAGATCGCCACAGGGACGGGGCACGGGCCGCGTGTGACGAGGAGCTCTTTCAGCGTCCGTCCCTCGACGTACTCCATGACGATGTAGTACGAGCCGTCGGTCTCGCCGCGATCGAAGATCGAGACGACGTTCGGGTGCGAGAGGCCGGCCGCGTGCGTTGCCTCGCGTCGGAAGCGCTCGACGAACTGCGTGTCGTTCGCGTAGCGCTCGTGGAGCATCTTGATCGCCACCTTGCGACCGAGCTCCTGATCCTCCGCGAGCCAGACGTCGGCCATGCCGCCGCTCCCGAGCTTGCGCTCGAGCCGGTAGCGGCCCGCGAAGATCGTTCCGCGTCTCTCGTCGATCGTGGTCATGGCGTCAGCAAGAGGGTAGATACGTGCTCGGCTACGGATTCGCCGTCGAAGGCAGGAGTGCCTCCATCACGACGCGGGCGATCGGGGCGGCGGTCGAGCCGCCGGTGGAGCTCTGGTCCTCGAGGACGACGGCGATCGCGACCTCCGGCCGCCGGCCGGGCCGTCCCGCGAACGCGATGAACCAGGTCGTGTTCCGCGAGGCGACACCCGTCTCCGCGGTGCCCGTCTTCCCCCCGACCCGGTAGCCCGACATCTGCGCCGCGGTGCCCGTACCCGCCTCGACGGCGCGCACCATCATGTTCGAGATGTCGCGCGCGTCGACCGGCCCGACGGCGCGGTCGAGCCGCTCGGGCTTCGTCCGCTCGACCGTCTGCCCCTTCGGCGAGACGAGCTTCTCGACGACGAAGGGCCGCATCACGATGCCTGCGTTGCCGATCCCGGCGGCGACCATCGCCATCTGCAGCGGGGTCACGAGCATCCGCTCCTGCCCGAACGCCATCCGGCCGGCGTCGACGTCCGAGTTCCGCTCGGGATACCAGAGGTCGCCCTGCCGGTAGAGCCCGCTCGGATACCGCTCGCTCTCGGGCGTCTCGAGCGGCGGCCGCTCGTAGAACCCGAACTTCCGCGCCTGGTCGAGGATCCGCTTCGCACCGAGCGCCTTGCCGATGTTGCAGAACACGGAGTTGACCGAGTACTGGAGCGCGGTCGCGAGGTCGACGTTCCCGAACGGCCGGCTCGTGTCGAAGTTGTTGACCCGCTTGCCGTAGGCGATGCAATACCCCGGATCGACGAAGCCCGACCCGGGCTCGTAGCGGTTCGAGCCGAGTGCCGCCGCGGCGGTCACGACCTTGAAGATCGAGCCTGGCGGGTAGAGGCCCTGTGAGGCGCGGTTGACGAGTGGTGCCGCGGGACGGCAGTCGGCCGTGATCTTCGCGATCTCGCCGAAGCGTTTCTCGACGAGGTTCGGGTCGTAGCTCGGCGAGGACGCCATCACGAGGAGCTTCCCGCTCCGTGGATCGAGCGCCGCGACCGCGCCGCAGCGGCGCCCGAGCGTCTCGAGCGCGACCTGCTGCGCCTTCACGTCGAGCGACGTGACGACCGTGTCGCCGACGATCGGCTTGCGACGGAGGTCGTTGAGCTGCCGCTCGACGAGGTCGCCGAGGTTTCCCTCCGTCCCGGTCAGCGTCCCGTTGAGCGACTTTTCGAGCCCGGCCCGGGCGCGGGCGACGGTCGAGTAGCCGACGACGTGCGCGGCGAGCTTCCCCTGCGGGTACTTCCGGAAGTAGAGCGTCTTGCCACCGCGGCGCTCGACGCGGTTGCGCGCGAGCACGCGCTCGGGACCGAGGATGAGCCCTCGCTTGACCTGAAACTCCTGGACGCGCTGGATCTCGTTGTCCTGCCGCGCTGCGAGGCCGGGCCGCGCCCACGTCTGCCAGTACGTCGTGCCGACGACGAGCGCGACGATCAGCGCCATTGCCATCCACGTGACCCGGGTCAGCTGCGCGTTCATGCCGGCGCTCCGCGGACGGCACGGTTCGAGACGAGCATCACGAGCGCGAGCATCACGAAGTTCGAGACGATGCTCGAGCCGCCGTACGAGACGAACGGGAGCGTGATTCCCGTCAGCGGGACGAGCCGCAGGACGCCGCCGACGATGATGAACGTCTGCAGCGCGAAGCCGAAGCCGAGCCCCGCTGCGAGCAGCTTCGAGAAGCCGTCCTGCGCGATCAGCGCGACACGCATCGTGCGCGCCACGAGCGCGAGGAAGAGGAGGAGCACGGCAGCGGCGCCGACGAGACCGAGCTCCTGGGCGATCGCCGAGTAGACGAAGTCGGTCTGCAGGTAGGGGATCAGCTGCGTCCCGTCGACGGTCTGGAACGTCCCGTTTCCGATCCCCGTGCCGCCGTAGCCGCCGTTGGCGATCGAGTAGAGGCTCTTCACGAGCTGGTACGAGTCGCAGTTCTGGCGGTACTCGAGCGCCCCGTTGATCGTGCAGTAGACCTTCTCGTCGGTCCACGGCTCGAGCCAGACCGTGACGCGCTGCTGTACGCGGTCGAGGGCGTTGTAGAGCGCCGCGGCGCCGGCGCCGAAGAGGACGAGCCCCGCGACGACGTACGACAGCTTCCCGGTGGCGACGTAGAGCATCGCGAGGAAGATCCCGAAGTTGAGGAGCGCCGAGCCCAGGTCGCTCGTCTGGACGAGGACGAGCATCGCGCCGCCCCAGATCAGAAGCAGGGGCCCGAAGTCCTTCAGCCGGCCGCGGGCGAGCGCCTCGCGCTTGTCGCGGAGGTACCCGGCGAGGAAGATGACGAGGAAGATCTTCGCGATCTCGCCGGGCTGGAACTGGAGCGGCCCGACGTTCACCCAGAGCTTGACGCCGTTGATCCGCTCCCCGAGCCCCGGCACGGAGGGCAGCATCAGGAGCACGATCGCCGAGACCCCGAAGACGTACTTGTAGCGCTCGAGGACGCGGTAGTCGTAGCGCAGCCAGACGAGCACGAGCGCGAAGGCGAGCACGCCGATCGCGACCCAGCCGAGTTGCCTTCTTCCGTCCTCCGGCGCGATGCGGTACACGAAGGTCAGCCCGATCGCGCAGAGGAGCGCGGCGAGCGGCAGCAGCGTCGGATCGGCCTCGGGGACGATGACGCGCGCGACGAGATGGCCGGCGAGGAAGACACCCCCGAGGAGCGCCGCGTACGGAAGCCACCCCTGGTCGATCTGCGCCGCGTCGGCGATCCACGCGCTCGCAAAGGCGGCGGAGGCGACGAGACCGGCGAGGAAGAGAGTGAGAAGCTCGCGGTTCCGCGCGCTCACCGAAGGAAGCTCCACCAGAGGACGAGCGCGGTCAGAGCGAGCAGGGCGAGGACGAAGAGGAGTGCCGGCCAGCGGCTGCCCTTGCCAGCGCCGTGCCGGCGGACGTCCTCCTCCGTGCGCTCGAGGTCGATCGCCTCGGTGCTCATCCCGCCGCTGACGGCGACCGCTTCGCGGGGAACGCGAGGTACCGGCTCGCCCTCGACGAGCTCGAAGAGGACGACGGTCACGTTGTCGTCGCCACCGGCGGCATTCGCCGCGCGCACGAGCTCCTCGCCGGCGACCGTCGGATCGCCACCGGAGGCCCCGACGACCCGTGCGATCTCGTCGTCGCGCATCATCGCGCTCAGCCCGTCCGAGCAGAGCAGAAGCAGGTCGCCGGGGGCGACGTCGATCGTCGAGGTGTCGACCTCGACCTCGGGCTCGGTCCCGAGGGCGCGCGTGATCACCGACCGGTGCGGGTGAACCGCCGCCTCGTCCTCGGTCAGGCGGCCCGAGCGCACCATCTCGCCGACGAGCGAGTGGTCGCTCGTCAGCTGCTCGAGCGCGCCGTCGCGATAGCGGTAGGCGCGCGAGTCGCCCACGTGGGCGAGGGCGATGGTGCCGGCCTCCTCGTCCACGAGCGCGACGGTCGCGGTCGTGCCCATGCCGGCCACGGCCGGATCCTGGAGCGCACGCTCGAAGACCCGCGCGTTCGCCGTCCGGACGATCGCGACGAGCCCCTCCTCTCCGCTCGCCTCGACGGCGGTCTCCTCGATCGCAGCCGCCGCGACCCGGGAGGCGAGCTCGCCCGCCTGGGCGCCGCCCATGCCGTCGGCGATCGCGAAGAGCGGCGGCTCGCAGACGTACGCATCCTCGTTCTGCCGACGCCGCCGGCCCGTGTCGGTGATCCCCGCGACGCGCCCGATCCGCATCAGCCCTCCACCACGAGGTCGGTGTGCCCGATCCTGACGACGTCCCCCGGCTGGAGCAGCCGGGCGCTCGTCACCCGCGCGCCGTTGACGAACGTGCCGTTCGTCGAGCCGGAGTCCTCGACCCAGATCCCGTCGGTGCGGCTGTCGAGGACGGCGTGCCGGTTGGAGACCGTCGTGTCCGCGTCGAGTCGGATCCCGTTCTCCGCCCCGCGCCCGACGAGCGTGGTGTTCGTGAGCTTGAACGCGGTGCCCGCCTCGAGCGCGGGGCTCGAGCGCACGACGACCGCGCGGGACGGCGGGGCCACCGCGGCCCGCAGGGCTGCAGCCTCGGCCGCCGGCAGGACGATGCTCTCCTGTGGGGCGCCCGCGGAGAGCCCGCGGGTCGCCGAGCGCACGACCACCCAGACGAAGACGTACAGGAGCACGAGGAACGCGACCTTCAGGCCGAGCAGCGCCTCGTCGACCGTGACGGCGAGGCTCACTGGACGGTGCGCCCGAAGACGAGCTCGCTTCCGCCGACGGTGATCCGGTCGCCGTCGTCGAGTCGCGTCCGGCGCGAGACCTTGCGGCCGTTGACCTCGGTCCCGTTCGTCGAGCCGAGATCGGCGACGACCCAGGTCGTCGGGCTCTCCTGGACGACTTCACAGTGCCGTCGGGAGACATTCCCGTCGTCGACCCGGACGTCGCACTCGCGCGAGCGTCCGACGACGACGCGGCTCGACGTGACCGGGAGGACGCGACCGTCAACCGTCAGCGTCACCGTCTCCCGCTGCACGGGTGGTGGCGCGGCGTCCTCATCGAGCTCCTCGAGCGGCGTCTCCGGGCGGTAGATCATCGTTGCCGCCGGCGCGGCTGTGTGTATTTGAGGCTGTAGAGGGCGGGAATACTCGTCGTGAGCTGCGGCTTCGAAAGTTTTACCTGGAAGCGGGGGGGTTATCTGTCACGAAGACAGCTCCCCCTTCCCATCTCGTAGTGGCCA
>Ga0190270_10000316_pt1 | contig 20574 bp, 25 predicted proteins | sample Popmic320T_FD_133748 | JGI IMG/M metagenome (GOLD analysis project Ga0190270, IMG submission 133748) | Populus adjacent soil microbial communities from riparian zone of Weber River, Utah, USA - 320 T | ecosystem: Environmental > Terrestrial > Soil > Riparian zone | place: USA: Utah | collected...
CAAATACATGGCGCGCGAATTATGGCGTGATGGCCCGAGACCGCAGCGCAGTGCAGGCTCTCCGTCCGCCTAGATTTTCGGTCCCGATATTTGCGGGAGCGGGCGTCAGAATGAATCTGACCGCAGGACGAATCTTTGTCCACGCGGTCTCGCTCGAATTCTTCCGCTCTCCAGATCAAGGGGACCAATCAAGCGACGACAGCGGCTCGCGTTGCTGATGCGCTGCCAACGCGATCAGGCGGCGATCATGGCGAGCTTTGCCACCAAGACGCGGTTGCCACCGCGCTCAAGTTTCGACCGCAGGGCGGTGGAGCATGCATCGACGTTGCCCAAGCCATCGGAATTGGGCCGCTCCGGCGACGATTCGCCACCGAGTAGCCTTAGCCCAATACATTCGTCGCGCCATATGCGTCGAACGCCCGGAATGCCGGCAACCAGCCCGGCTTGTTGCGTCACCGGATTGCCGGACCGCAGGGCCCCGACGATTAGTCAAGCGTGGCCAACAAAAACGGCAAAAAACAGAACCGCTGGACAACTCAGCTGGCCCCGCGAGGTCCTTCAAGAACAGGTAGAACCGTCACCTGGGAAGGGATGGACATGAAGCCAAGCCGGTTCACGGAGAACAGATCATCGGGATTTTGCGGGTTCGGTAAAGCGCCATTACTGGAAAGAACCGTATCATGGTGCGCGTGCCCTGACGGAGGTCTCGCGCCGGCTCGCGCTCCTCGCCAAATTACCTGCCAATTAAGCGAGCCTCTGCGTCGTCGTGCATGGGCAACCCAGTCGGCGACGGCTTGGCGGCCATCTGTGCGAGGTCGCTGTTCACCATCTCGGCAATTAACTCGTTGAATGAAACCTTGTGCTTCCAGCCGAGCTCCGAACGGGCCTTGCTCGGATCGCCGAGCAGAAGGTCAACCTCGGTCGGACGGTAATAGTTCGGGTCGACCTCAATCAACGTCTCGCCGGTCTTTTCATCGATGCCGATCTCTTCCTTTCCCTTGCCGCGCCAGGTGATTTTCCTGCCCACGACAGAGAACGCCTGCTCCACCAACTCCCGCACCGTGTGCGCCTCGCCAGTCGCCAGCACATAGTCGTCAGGCTTGGCCTGCTGGAGCATCAGCCACATGCCCTCGACATAATCGCGCGCATGACCCCAATCGCGAATGGCGTCCATGTTGCCGACATAGAGCTTCTTCTGCAGACGGTGCTCGATCGCCGCAACGGCACGCGTTACCTTGCGCGTGACGAAGGTCTCGCCACGGATTGGACTTTCGTGATTGAACAGGATGCCGTTCGAAGCATGCATGCCGTAGGCCTCCCGGTAATTGACCGTGATCCAATAGGCATAGAGCTTGGCCACACCGTACGGGCTGCGCGGCGCAAACGGCGTGGTTTCCTTCTGCGGTACCTCCTTGGCATTGCCGTAGAGCTCGGACGTCGACGCCTGATAGAAGCGCACGCTTTTCTCAAGCTTGAGGATGCGGATTGCCTCCAACAGCCGAAGCGTTCCAAGCGCGTCGGCGTTGGCGGTGTATTCCGCAGTCTCGAAGCTGACCTGCACATGGCTCTGCGCCGCAAGATTGTAGATCTCGTGCGGCTGGATTTCCTGGATCAGACGAATGAGGTTGGTCGCATCCGTGAGATCGCCAAAATGGAGGAAAAACTTGACGCGCTTCTGGTGCGGATCCGCATAAAGGTGATCGACACGGCCGGTATTGAACGACGACGAGCGCCTCTTTACGCCGTGGACCGTGTAGCCCTTGGCGAGCAGGAGCTCGGCAAGATACGCGCCATCCTGACCGGTGGCGCCGGTGATCAGTGCAACCTTATTGGCCATCAGCCCTTCTCCGACCGTCCCGCCGCGGTCAAGCGCGTGACCGCAAGCGCCGATCAGCACTTCCGGCAACGTCCACGTCGAGGCTCAGGCCCGCCGCCAACGCGTCGTCGCGGAACGCCTTGACGGCGCCCAGCGACAGCTCGGCGCCGCTCTGCGTTCCGATCGCGGGCAGCTTCTTCAGGATATCCGCCGGCGCCGTAATGATGTGGCAACCCATCTCGTTGGCCTCGAGCACGTTGAACACCTCGCGGGTGGAAGCCCAGATGATCTCGACGTTGGCGGTCTTGCGGGCGCGCGCGACGGCATCCTTCATGATCGGTCGATAGTCGATCCCGAGATCGGCGAGGCGGCCCGCGAACACCGAGACGCAGGCGGGGGCGCCGCCCGCCAACGCATCGATGGCGCGTTCGACCTGCTCGCTGGTGAAGATTGCCGTCATGTTGATCTTGGCCCCGGCCCGCGACAAGGAGCGCACCGCGTCGAACAGCGGCTCGCCGCGGGTGGTCGTCACCGGGAGCTTGACGTAGACATTCAGCCCCCAGGCGGCGATGACGTCGCCTTGCGCGAGCATCTCCGGGATGTCATCGGAAAAGACCTCGAACGAGATATGCCGGTCCGGCACCGCCGCCACCAGATCGCGGCCGTAGGCGGCGTAGTCCTTGACCCCCGCCTTCTTGAGCAGCGACGGATTGGTAGTGAAGCCCGCGATCCACGGCTGCTTGGCTATATCCAGGATTTGGGCCTTGTCGGCCCCGTCAGTAAACAACTTGACCTTGAGGTCGGAGAGTTTTGGCATCGGCAAATCCGTGAGTTCCATCGGTTAGCACCCACATTAGCCGGACGGAGGGCGGCGAGTCACCCTCGCCCTCGGCCCGCCACCTGAAGCGACTGCACCTGCAGGATCGACAAGGCCTCCGGCAGGGTCCGCACGACGTGATGCGGCGGCCCGGCCGGATCGGCCGGGGTTCCAAGCGGGTCGAGCTTGATCCGCAGGGGAATGCCGGCGGCCGCTGCGGCCTCGATGTCGCTCACCCGATCGCCGATCAGGACCGAGCACGACAGGTCGAGGTCGAGATCGGCCGCGGCCTGGAGGATCATGCCAGGCTTGGGCTTTCGCCAGTCGTGATCGCAGCGATAGTCGCCGATCCCGTGCTCGGGATGATAGGGACAGTGATAGGCACGGGCGATCGGCGCCTGCTGCTCGCGGAACCGCTCGCACATCCACGCGGTCAAGGCGGCGTGCGCCGATTCATCGAACAGCCCGCGGCCGATCCCGGATTGATTGCTGACCACGACGATCGGCCAGCGCAGGTCCTGCGCGACGAAACGCGCAAGCTCGAAGATGCCAGGCAGGAAGTCGACTTGATCGACACGGTGGACATAGCCGTGATCGACGTTGACGACGCCGTCGCGGTCAAGGAAGAGCGCCGGTCCGGTGGCGATGCCGGTCATGGATTGCGTGCGATCGCCTGCTCGACAAGGCCGCAGATGGCGTGCCCGGTCACGATATGGATCTGCTGGATGATGGCGGTCTCGTCCGAGGGCGCGCAGAGGCAGTGATCGCAGAGGGCTACCATCTCTCCCGGATTGTTGCCAGTGAAGCCGATGGTCGTCACCTTCGCCTCGCGCGCGGCGCGCAGCGCGGCCAATACGTTGCGTGAGCGTCCCGAGGTCGATATCGCAATAAACACGTCGCCTGGCTGGCCGAGGCCCCTCACCTGCCGCTCGAACACATGGTCGAAGCCGTAGTCGTTGCCGATGGCTGTAAGCACCGACGTATCGGTGGTCAGCGCGATCGCCGGCAACGGCCTACGATCGGACACAAAGCGGGAGAGAAACTCCGCGGCGAGGTGCTGGGCATCGGCCGCGCTGCCGCCGTTACCGGCCAGCAGCAGCTTGCCGGTTCCACCAACGGCCTTGGCGATGACCCCGGCGATGGTCTCGATGGTGGCCCGAAATTTCGGATCGGCCGCCACGGCTTCGAGCGCCGCAACAGAGCGGTGCAGATAGTCGTCGACGTAGTTGCGATCCGTGCCGGCCAATTCGATACCCATGCGCCTCGATACCCCAGCCTCGCGGCGTGGCGGCAATCTGCCGTCGCAGCCGTGAGGGGTCAAGTTCGGTGGTAGTCGTCGTCGAATCGCTCGATATCGTCCTCGCCGAGGTAGCTTCCGGTCTGCACCTCGATCAGTTCGAGATCGATCTTGCCGACATTCTCCAGGCGGTGCATTTCACCGATCGGGATGTAGGTCGACTGGTTCTCATGGACGATCTTGACTTGGTCTCCGACCGTGACCCGCGCGGTGCCGACCACCACCCAGTGCTCGGCACGGTGGTTGTGGCGCTGTAGCGAAAGCCGTTTGCCCGGCTTCACGACAATGCGCTTGACCTGATAGCGCTCGCCCAGATCGAGGGACTGGTACGCCCCCCACGGCCGATGCACCTTGAGATGCTCGTCGAGCACCGGATGCGTTTCGCTCTTGAGCTGCTCGATCAATTGCTTGAGGTCGCTGGCGCGGCTGCGGTGCGTGACCAGGATCGCATCCTCGGTCGCCACCCCACCAGATCCTCAACGCCGAGCAGCGCGACCAGCGCCTTGTCGGACGTAACATAGGATCCCTTGACGTCGACGAGCACGGTGCGGCCTTGCGTGGCGTTGCCGCCGGCATCCTGCTTCGAGAGCTCCCACACCGAATTCCACGAACCGACGTCGGACCATCCATAGCTCACGGGCACCACCGCGGCACATGAGGTCTTCTCCATGACCGCGTAGTCGACCGATTTCGCCGTCGCACGCGCGAACGCCTGGGCGCCGAGCGTCACGAAGCCGATATCCCGGCCGGCACCTTCAACAGCCCCCACGATCGCGTCCACGCTGTCAGGCTCGAACCGCCGGTACTCATCGAGAAAAACGTTGGTGCGGAAAACGAAGTTTCCGCTGTTCCACAGGTAGCCGCCCGCCACATATTTTCGGGCCGCCGTCTCATCCGGCTTCTCGACGAAGGCCTCGACCGCGAACACGTCGTTGCCGAGCGAGACCCCGGGGCGGATATATCCGTATTCCGTCGCCGGCCGGGTCGGCTGCACGCCGAAAGTCACAATCTTGCCCTGCGCTGCGGCAATGGCGGCGCTGCGACAAGCGCTGATGAAGGCCGCGGTATCCGTGACGACATGGTCGGCCGCAAGCGCGATCACGGCCGTGTCGCCATCGCGGGCGCGCGCAAACGCGGCGCCGGCAGCAATCGCGGGACCGGAATCGCGCCGCGCCGGCTCCAGCACGATATCGGCTTCGATGCCGATGGCGGCGAGTTGCTCCGCCACCAGGAAGCGATAGCCACCGTTGGTGATCACGATCGGGCGTCCAAACAATGCCGGATCGCTGACGCGCAGGATGGTTTCCTGGAACGACGAGCGCGATCCCATGAGCGCCAGGAACTGCTTCGGCCGGCCCTCGCGCGACGAAGGCCAGAGCCGCGTCCCGGCCCCACCGCACATGATGAGGGGAACGATGCGATCAGTCATGGAGCAACCTTGCTGTTGTCGGCTGTGCGAACGCCGTGGTAGTCGCGGTACCACCCGACAAAGCGCCGGATCCCCTCATCGATCGGGGTCGCCGGCCGAAAGCCGACCGCCTGTTCGAGGTCCGACACGTCGGCGCACGTCTCCGGCACGTCGCCCGGCTGCATCGGCACCAGTTCGCACTGCGCCTTGCGGCCAAGTTCCCGCTCCAGAGTACGTACCACGTCCGGCACGCTGACCGGGTTGGAATTGCCGATATTGTAAACGCGCCACGGCGCGGAGCTGCGCGATGGGTCGGGCGCATTCCCCGACCATGCGGGATCAGGCGCCGCGGGGTGTGCAACAAGTCTGGCGACTGCCTGCGAGACGTCGTCGATGTAGGTGAAGTCCCGACGCATGTTACCGTGGTTGAACAGACGGATCGGCTTTCCGGCCAGGATCGCATCGGCGAATAGCCACATCGCCATATCCGGGCGCCCCCACGGACCGTACACCGTGAAAAACCTCAGACCGGTGGCTGGAATCCTGAAGAGGTGCGCATAGGCATGCGCCATCAGCTCGTTCGCCTTCTTGGTGGCGCCGTAGAGGCTGAGAGGATGATCGACGTTGTCCGTCGTCTGGAACGGAACGCGGGTATTGGCGCCGTAGACCGATGACGACGAAGCGTAGATCAGATGCTGACAGTCGCCATGGCGGCAGCCCTCGAGCACATTCAGGAAACCCATAAGGTTGCTGTCGGCGTAGGCATCGGGATCGATCAACGAATGCCGCACCCCGGCCTGGGCGGCGAGGTGAACGACCCGTGGAAAACGATGGGTCGAAAACAACCGCTTCACCGCCTCGCGGTCGGCGAGCTCGACTTTCTCGAAACGGAAATTGGGATGGCGGGCCAACTCGCCAAGTCTCGCTTCCTTCAAGCGCGGATCGTAATAAGAATTGAGGTTGTCTATTCCAATGACCGTTTCGCCAGCAGCGAGCAAACGCTGCGCCACATGCATTCCAATGAAGCCGGCAACGCCCGTAACTAAGATACAATCTTGCAAATTCAGTCCTTCCCAGCAAAGTCCAGGCGCTACTGAGGATAAGCGGACCATCGCCGTCAAGTAGCCGCGACGCCGGCGTGTCCTTTTAAAAATGGAATCGCATCCCGTGGTCGGCCTGGCTCCTAATCGCGATACTCGTTATGCCCCGCGCGCTTGCAAAACAAATCAATACTATCGCTACTGCTTTTGTTGCCAACTGCCCAACGCGGATAGGACAGGAATCCCCACCTCCCCCAAAGTCCGTACGCGTCTTTGACGATGAGGCGATTGCAGCGCCGCGGCCGGGTTTCCGTGCCTAGAGACGCGGGCCCTAGCAGGTCCGGCTCAACTCTTTCGGCTTAACTCATGATCCGCACGAGATCATCATGGGGATCCTCACCGCCATCTCGCAGGATCGTGCATGACTTCATATTCAACGTATCAACGGGCTAAAGAAAAGTTATTCCTTCCAGCAGGCGAAGAAGTCACTGTGCCGGTCCGATGAGCGAAAAAAATACAGGCAGTGCGAAATGTTCTCGCGAAGATAACCTTCTTCTGAGGCTGTGAGATACTCACTTTTGATACGGCCGGCGTAGCGGGCCCAGTCCGGCTTGAACGCGATCTGTGGCACTTTGCGATGGTCAGCCCAACGGGCGGCGATACGCTCGGCGCCCTTAGGCGACCCACCGTGGAGCAGCACCATGTCGGGGTGCTTGGCGCGGACTTTGTCGAGCCTGTCCCAGATCACCTGATGGTCGTTGAAGTTGACACCGCCGGTGAATGCGATCTTGGGTCCAGCGGGGAGCAGCGGCTCGGTCTCGGCGCGGCGCTTGGCGGCGAGGAAGTCGCGGCTGTCGATCATCGCAGCCGTGAGTGTGCGATGGTTGACCCGCGAGCCGGAGCGCGGTCGCCAGGATGAGCCGGTCGCGCGTTCGAACTGGTCGGTGGCCAAGTCGCGGAAGAGCTCCATGCTGTTGCGTCGTTCGATGAGGGTCAGGCCCTCGGCTACGAGCCGCTCGAGTTCAACCGAACGAATCTCGGAGCCGTCTTGTTCCTTCTGGCTGCGTTTTCTGTCCGACCTCGTTGTCGTCGAGCTCTCGGTGGACGCGCTCTGCGGCGCGGTGGAAGAGATTGACGGCCGACAGAGCAGGTTCTCGAAATCGGGTTCGAGGCGCGTGTCAGAGAGCGTCGCGATCAGCGCGTCGAAGATGTCAGCGACGGCGCCGACGATGGCGTTGGCTTCGGGTGAACCGGTCGGTGCCGGCGGCTGTTTACGAGCATCGCAAGCGGGCGACAGCTGGGGTTGCGGCAAGCAGAGAAACCGCCGGGCCTCCTCGAGGACATCGTGGAAATCGACGAGGCCGCAGCTCTCTCGGATAATGTCGAGCAGATCGCCGTGCTCGCCGGTCGCGGCGTCTGTCCATTTGCCGGCGGCGCCTTTGCCGGACGCCGGTCCCTTCAGGCGCACGAACATGGATCGTCCAGGCGTGTTGCGAACGTCACCGACGATCCAGTATCGGCCTACACGCCGCCCGTTCGACAGGTACTGCCGGCACACCGTTTCGGCCTGCTCGGCAAGACGACGCGCGAGATCGGAAGCTTGCATGGACATGAGCGCGCTCCAAGATGAAGAAGGCCCGCCGTTGCCGGCGGGCCCGAGGGGTGGCGCATTGCTACTTTCGCTACTCGGCCGCGACTACGTGCAGCTCTGTCGCGACCCGCTCATCTTCGGTCGGGGACTTGGATTCGGCCATGGCCGTTTCGCAGCCGATAGCCGCCGAGTCTTCGCCGCTGGACTCGACTGGGGAGCGCGCTTCGGCTTCCGGCGCCTGCGATACGGTTGTGATCGCCCGACCAGGCGTGCGCAATGGTTCTGGCAGCCAGCCCGAGCCAGCAAGCAGCTCTTGCGCCCTCTCCGCCATCTCGCCTTTTCTTGAGATGATCGATGAGTTGTGCCGCCTGCTCGCCCTTTACTTCACGCACCGCCTGCAGAATGCGGGCCTTGGTCACGCGGCCGAGATAGTTGTCGACCGTTGGCGACCAGCCGGCTGCCACGACATCGAGACCGATGGCCTCCGCAAGGCGATCGGCGTGAGCGAGTCCGCGTGGACGCCGACTCCAGGACTCATGCACTGCGTTGATGCTCAGCGCGACGCAATGCGCAAATAGCGCGTCGCAGCTGTCGGTATCGAATGCGAGCAGCGCACCCCAGAGGTCACCCGACTCGCGCGGCAGCTGCTCGGACCAACGGCGATGCCTGTCGTCGACGGCTTTCGCAATGGCAGTGTCGTTGAGACCGGGCGCCTGGCTAGACCACGCTCTTCACGTCGATCTCAAGACACGTCTCGGACGTGTAGCGGTAGAAGAGCTTGAGGCAGAGAGCGTGGAGCGCTGCCAGGAAGGCCACGTCTGGATTCTGAGCAAGCGCATCGCGCAAGGCGAGAGTCCGGTACGCCGTGAGCTCAGTGAGCAGCCGGTCGGGGATCGGCTTCACGCCGTCGTCTTCTTCTGGTTCCTCCTGGTCCACTGGGTCACTGACCTCTGGCTCCGCGCCTTCGACCGCAGCCATGTCGACAGCGCCCGTGTCCGTCGCTTCAGTCTCCGGCTCGGATTCGGGAACGGCCGGCTCGTCCTCAGGCCGCACATAGCCGCGCTCCACGCGCAGTACGCCCGAGCCATCGATGCTGACGAACGCGCCAGCACGCGCGATCTCCTCGGGATCATACTTGACCGGCCGCTCGTCGAGCGCGGCAAGTGCCGTCTCGATCTCGCCAAGTCGCTGATCGACCTCTTCGGGAAGTTCCTCGGCATCCGCGTGGGCCTGTTCGAGCTTCTCATACTCTGCCCGGAATGCCTCAGCCGTGGCGGCTTCCTCGTCGCTCATCGGGACCGGCTCGCCGGCGATACGGCGCATGCCGTAGGTATGGCCATAGGAGTCGGTGGCGACCTCCACCCATTTCCAGCCCTCGGCCTGGACCGCTTCGGCTTCGCGCTCAAGCTTTTCAGCGACAAGTCGATCGAGCAGAACAGGGTCCTGCAGCCAGCCGCCATCGTCTTGCTGGAAGAGGTCCCGTATGATGGTACCCCCCGCAGCCTCATAGGCATCGATCCCGACGAGCTGCGCCCGTTTGTCGGAGGCGCGCACGGCACCCTCGGTCAGGAGCCGACGAATGTGGTACGGCTCCTTGGTGTGGGAGGGCTCGAGCGCTTCCCAGACTTGGTTCTGCCGCTCATGGTCCGGATTGACGGCAAACGCCATGAGCTGGTCGAGGGTCATGCCATCCTCGGCATAGACGTCGAGTAGCTTCGGCGAGACGGAAGGCGAGCTTGAGCCGCTGCTTCACGACCTGGGCGCTGACGAAGAACGCAGCCGCGATCTCCTCCTCGCTCATGCCCTTCTCGCGCAGCGCGAGGAAGGCCCGAAACTGATCAAGCGGATGAAGCGGCGCGCGCTGAACGTTCTCGGCGATCGAGTCCTCCTCGGCGAGCCCTTCGGTGCGTACGACACAGGGGATCGGCGCGGTGCGGGCCAAACGTTTCTGCTTCCCGAGGAGTTCGAGTGCGCGATACCGCCGCCCGCCGGCTGGGACCTCGAACATGCCGGTCTCGGCGCCATCGTCGTCGAGAACCGGCCGGACGGTGAGGCTCTGCAGGAGCGTGCGGCGCGCGATGTCTTCTGCGAGTTCCTCGATCGAAACGCCCGCCTTGATGCGGCGGACGTTCGCCTGGCTCAGCACCAGCTTGTTGAAGGGAATGTCACGCGATTGGCTGAGCGTGATTTTCTGTTTTGACTTAGCCATTACGGTTTCTCCACGACGGGCGGCTGAGAAGCTTTCTCTCAACCTCCTGAACCGTCACGAAGCGGAGGCCGCTCTCTTCCTCTCGAGGGCGGCGCCGCAATGCCGACAATCCGGAAATGCACGAATAATGAGGCCCGAAAACACGGCAAGCCGTGTCTTCGGCTTCGCAGGCGTCAGGTTACCCGGTCAAGCAGCTTCTTCGCCCGCGACTCCAGTTCGAGCCGGGCGTCCTGGTGAGACTTGTCGCGGGCAACCGCCGTGATGCCCTGCACAAAGTCGAAGATGCTCTCAGGCTTGCGGTCCTCCTCAGCGAGTACGGTCTCGATGACGTTCGCCGTCTCCGAATTGCTGAACCCGCGCTTGCGCAGGAATTCGGTTCGTTCCTGGTCAGTGCGCGCAACGATGCGTTCCCGCGCCGCCTTGATGCCGTTGACGAAGGGTATGGGCGAGGAATTGGCGAAGCGAGTCAATGCTGGTGCCGCCTCATGGGCGAAGCGCGAGGCGGCAAATTTTGAGTGGCGGATAGTGATCTCCTCGAAGTCCTCGACGCCCCAGAGATTGCGATTCTGGCAGACGGCCCGGAGATAGAAACTCGCGATGCCGAGCGTCTTTGCGCCGACCTCAGAGTTCCAGCAATAGAAGCCGCGGAAGTAGAGATCGGGCGAGCCGTCCGGGAGCCGCCCTGCTTCGATAGGATCAAGGTCGTCAACCAGAAACAGGAAGACGTCGCGGTCCGACGCATACAGCGTGGTCGTATCTCGGGTGACGTCGACCCGGGGGTTGTAGATACCCGTCGACCAGTCGAGCACGCCGGGCACCTTCCAGCGCGTATCGCCAGTGCCGTCGCCGGCGATCCGCTGCACGGCCGTAACCAGTTCATGGTCGCAGATGCGGCCATAGTCGGGGCCAGTGACCGCGCGCAGTTCAACACGTCCATCCTCAACCTCGAGGGTTTTGACCAACTCGGCACGATGGGAGGTCAGCCCGTACTGAAGGTTGATTCCGGCAAGCGGTGCTGGGAGCTGGCGCAGATAGGTAGCCGGCGCGCCGACAAGGCTCGCAAGCTGCCCGAAGCTCCAGTGGGTCGGCACAAGCGGCACATCTTCGCCCGGCAGCATCAGCGCTAGCCGCTCGGCATCGTCGCGGTTCGCTTCCACCCGTATGGCCGCGCTCTCCGCGGTCCGGCTCCGGCTTCCTTCGGCGCGGCCGCGCACAGCGGCGAAGAGCTCGGACAGGGACAGGTACCGCTCGTCGGCCGGGCGCAAGAACCACTCCGAGGACACGCGGCCGATCCGTTCACCACGGCTCACATCCACCCGGTAGCCCCGCGCTCAGCGCGAGCGGTGTCCAGAATATTCACTTGGGTCATAGGCCGTCTCCATGACGGGCGCCGGGAGCCTCTCTCCCAGCCCTCAACCCGCCACGGAAATCCCGGCCGAGCTCTCACTCTTTGGAGCTCCAGTCCGTTCGATCGCTGCGGTATGCTCCGCCGCCCCATCACTGCTTTATGGCCTTGGCCGCATTGATCGCTTCAACTTGGGCAAGCTGGTCGCTCGTCGTGCTTAGAAGTTGGTCTCTCCTTTCTCCCATCTGTGGCGCCGGCCGGGGAATTCGTCGGTCTCGAATTCCACGCGCCTCACGCAATGCACTTTGACGCTGTCGGGCACAATACGCGGACTTGCTTCGCGCCAATCAGAATCGAGTCTCTTTCCACTTCGTTAAGCGCGCTTTCGTTCTCCGCCGGCGCCATCATCTCAATAATCGTCTATCCTAGCGGCTACAGTAGCACCGGCCGCTTTATCTTCGGCCTTCGTTGTCCGGCAGACATCGCCTACATTGCGGGTCGCGAGACGACGCGTAATGTCGCGGCAGCTCGATGAAATTGCCGAAATGCGTTCGCCACGGATGCATCGAGAAAGCTCGTTGTTGTCTGTGCATCTGCCGGTGGCGTGAAAACTCCCGCGGGAACGCCATGTTGCCACCCGCGCGCCGCGCGAAAGCTCACAACCAGTTGCCCAAACGTCGGATAAGCGTGGTCCAAATGGGCTTAGGCGAAGGAGATCAGTTCGTCTGACAAATCACATGGGACCGGCCGGCACCATCAGCGTGCGTCTCGAAATGGCGCTTCTTCGCGGCAAGGAGATCGGCAGCCACCGATCCCCGGCATGCATCGTAGAATTCCTGGGCGTTTGATTTCGGCTGGCCTTTCACGGCGTCGATATAGCTGAAATCCGTGTCTGTACCGTCTGTCCTGTGAACCCAGAAGCCAGGCGTTGAATATCCCTCGCCGACGTTTCGTCTTCGCAAGCAAGTAATCGATGCCGGATCCGATTTTTGCTGGACTGTCGGTGATGCAGCGTCGTAACGCTCAAGGAGGGCAACTAAATCGTCGTGATCCGAGCGATCTTCCACGGCCTGATTGTCGGAGTAGCGAGCAAGCATATCCTTGAAGTGGGCTAACGCCGCTGTCTGGGTCTTCCAGGATCGGCCGTTCGGCAGATTGATCGGTTTCGCCATCATTCCCCCTACGCCATTGCCCATCGCATTGTGCAGTGTTGCTAACCGCTGAGAGGGCTTGTCAATTTACTCACATAACAGTTTTACGAATGAGGTCTGCGCTGTCTGAAAGCATTGTGCGCTGCAAATTCATTTGTGACATCTGAGCGACTCGCGCCGACGGAAGGAAGCGCTTCATTTCGGCGTAGAACGCCGTCGCTGTCGCGTCTTGTGCCAACTCTGCGAGACGGGCCTTTGCCTTCACCGCGATATCGGAGGTGCTGTAGTCTGCGAATTTCTTGAGAACCATCCCGCGATCGGGTGTCGCACCGAGTTTGTTGACGAGGAACCAGACGTCCCATACATCGCGAAACTTTAGAGCCGCTCTTGCAGTCAACGCGACCGCCTTATCTGCAAGAATTTCATTCGGAGTCTCTACGCTGAGGATCACGTCCTGAATCTGAACCAGACCAGGCGTTGCGCTGACCGTCAGGGGTTTGGAGTCGTAGGACGGGACATTGGCGAACTCGATCTTGATGCGCGATTTCGTTGTCTTGGGCGTCGGATTGACCGGTACCACGATCTGCCATGCGGCGACGTTGACGTCGCTTCCCTTGACGAGTTCCGGTTGCGCAGGACGTTTCAAAACAATCTGCGCGGCGTCGATGTCGAAGTCGCGCTGCAGAGTTCGCTTCGCAGTTTCGAGCGCCCTATCAACGAGGGCGTCGAACTCGACGTCTTTCAAATAGGCACCAGCCTTGCCGCAAACGAAGTCGAGATCCTCGCTGTAACGCTCACCGCCATAGCATAGGCGCAGAGCGGTCCCACCCTGAAAGATGACGTGTTGAAGGACGCCAGCTTCGGATAGCGCGGACAGGAGATGAAGGTGGATGGCTTCCTTCATCAAATTCTGGTCCATGCCCGCTTCGATGCCGCGGCGCTGGATGAAGGCATCGATGGCGCTTTTAAGCCCGCTCGCTTTGTTGCTCATCTAGGCTCTCTTCCTCCGAAATAGCGTCAGCAAGAATTTCTTCGTCAATCAGATGGAGGTTTCTGCCGACACGGCGCAGGTCACGAACGGCCGTGCGGACCGTGGCTTCCAGCGTTCCGTCGTTCAAGACGACGTCGGTCCCGATTTCGATCTTACGATCTGTATGGGTGAACTCTACGGCGCCCCAAGGCGTATCGAATCGCCCAGGCGATCCGGTCGTCATGCAGGTCAGCGCGGTCGTCATCTGCGAGATGACCCCTGCCTCCGAAAGTTTCGATTCCAGACTGACGTAGTTGATCTCGCGGGGCCGGAGGAACCGCAGGAGGCCGCGCCGAATATCCGCCGGGCTCGAACGGGCTGTGAAATTGACGTAAACGCCGCGCGCTGCGCGGATCAGTACGCCCTGGTCCGAGAGTCGCTTCATCATCAGCTTGAGGTAGGCTGGGTCGATACCGCCCATCAGCGTCGAAAAGCTGGGGGGCGTGAAGGCCCAGACGCCTGCCGCGTCAGCCTGGGCCAGCTTCTTGATGAGGTCACGTCGTTTCATATGTCCAATATTAGTTATCAAAATTGATAACTACAATAGGTGCTCTGAGCAAGAATCCATCTGGTGGCACAGATGGTCAGGGAAGCAACGCCCGATTGACGCGCTTGTGCACTTTGGCCGACTTTCGGCAGCCTTGGGCGCAAGATACGCCACAAGGTAGCAGTTGTTCACTAATTGTTCCAGGGCTAGCCTACCGCAGACTAGCCCTCCAATCCTGGGGCGATCCCATGCGAGTTGATGTGCGTGAGCTCTTCCGACACGTCAGCGCCGAGAAATGCGGCCTTTCACGAAACTCTGAGGGATTTAGTTAGTGCGCGGTCTTCGAAGGCTTGGCGGAGAACGCTCAGGCGTTCATGGTGGACATCGGCCGCAGCATCGAGCTTCAGCATTCAGACACGACCTCGATCATCGCCTACAAAAGGCGATTAATCGACTATCTAGACCGATTTATCGGCGATCTTGTGAGTCGCTCGGGCAGCATTGCGCAGCATATTATCGCGCTCGACCCCATCATTTCAGCTGCTTCTACGGCAGAAGTCGCAGCGCGAGTCGCGTGACGCTGCCCCCCGATCAGAAAAAATGAGCAGGAGGATGCACTGTCTCGGTCTTATCAAGCCTGGACCGAGCGATGGAAAGGCCTGCGCGGCTGGTTTGTCAGTGCTGGGCATGAGCCGCCACAGCCTGAAGTTCTAAGATCGAGGGCGCGGTCAGCTATCCCGCATCTGCTTGCGGTTATTGCTGCGTTGAATGAGCGGCGCAGTGGCCGTAGCGATCGCTCAGCCGACTTTCGGATTTTGCCCCTGGTTCGCTGGTTGTCAGAACGACGGCAACGCACATCGTCTTGCGTGCGCGGCCTTCGCACTCAATCCCGCCCGCCATTTCTTGATTGGGGCGGAGGTACCGGAACTGCCGGCGACGACCCCTTGGGCCGATGCCCCGCCTATTCGCATTCATCCGCGCCTGCGCGAATACGGCGAGGTCGCTTTACGTGGTCCGCTACCACGCGTGCAGGATCGCCAAGCCGAGCGCGAGCGGCTCGAAGCGCAATTGACGGAGGAAGACCGTGAAATTCAAGCCGCTCGCGCGCGCCTTGCGAATGGCGGGCCCAGACGTCTGTCTGATCTTGGCCAGCTCGATCGACACGGATTCCAGCTTTTTCTGCATCTGCTGGGTGAAACGCTTCCGGCGCAGACAAATCCTGATAACGCCGTTGAGCGCCAAACTGGCGATGGCCTCCTCCGCGTGCGCCTGGAACCACTTGATGTCGACTCCACCGCTGAGATCCTAACTGACACAGGTCTATTCGCCGGTCGTGATCATCTTCTTACCGTGACCTCGATGGAGGTGAGAGATGAATAGGGTGCGCGGAACACACGGCGATGAAACTGCACGAGGTGGAAAAATCGACGGAAGGGCGCCTCGCATCGAGAGTCAAAGCATTGGACTGCATCAGGCTCAGCACTTGCGGGAGGAATTCTCAGACGCGCTGCGTGCGCTCTTGATGACTCCATTGATGACGTCGGTGCATGCCGACTTCGCCGCGGTGCGGCGGCACGCCGAGAATCTCAGGGAATGGTTTGCACGCGAGGCCGGATGGGTCCTTCACGTGGAACGAGATTGTGCCCGACTTCAAGCGTCCCGCCGATCTTCTCGATTCCACGCAGGTTAGCCGCGCAAGCTGAAGCGATAACCGCTCTGTTAGAGGAGTCGAAGCATCAGAAAGAGCTTCGTGTAGGGCATGCCGGAACAACGTTCCCCGCTTGAGCCAAGCGTTGCCCTTGTAGCGGCGTTTGACGGCGATCCGGCGCGTGTCGAAGCCGGGGCTGAGCATGCGAATGACGGCCTCGACGTGTCGCATATCATCGGCAGCTTTCAGCCGCTTCCGGTTCTCAAGTACCTGACCGCCAAGATAGGCGTGGAGCTTAACGAGGGACTACAGTGCAGGATGATTAGATTTCATTCCCTTAAGTTTAAGGCGAGGCGGGATTCCGCGCTTGTGGCGTTTGCGCCATAAATACCGCAAATGTCCTCGCTTCTCCTCCAGGGTGCCCAGGGCCCCGGTTGGTGTCTTGCTCATCGGCCGCCGGGGCTCACCTATGTCAGGGTGAGCCTCTCGCAGACTTGGCGATAAATTCCCTGACGAATTCCTCAGCGTTCACTGGATGGCTTTGGACGCCGACTTCGCTCAACATGACGTTGAAAATCAGATAGTCCACAGGATCAGAGAAACGCTCTTCGGCCGCGGTCAGCACGTCCCGCGGAACATTGGCGGCCGTCGCAGCGAGCGTGTCAAAGATTTCGGCGGATTCAATATCACGCTTGTCGTCTGGATGCGCCGTCGCTTTCTCGCGACGCCATTTCGCCTGATCTTCGAATATCAGTTTAAAAAGGTCGCTCAAATTCGTACCCTCCCTGTCAGTAAGCAAGTGCGTATATCGAGATCATTGGAGTTTTAAGGAGGAATTGTCCTACAACTTAGCCAACCGGCGCTAGACTCCGTTGATCGCGTCCACGCATTTTTGCCCGGCATTTCCATTACCATCACGTATTGCTACCAGTGCCAGTGGCTTCTGCGCGCCGCCTGGATGGCGCAGGAGCTGCTCTCGACCTTCGCGGTCGACCTCGGTGCGGTGACGCTCGCGCCCGCCACTGGCGGCGCCTTTCGAATCGAGTACGACGGCGAGCTGCTCTGGGAGCGCAAGCGCGACGGCGGCCTTCCCGACGCGGCGATGCTCAAGCGGCCGGTGCGCGATCGGCTCGACCCGGCCCGCGATCTCGGCCACATCGACCGAGGTTGAGGGCGGCGAAGTAGCGCACCTGCAGGCCAGCGCGCTCGTCGAAATTCAGGCCTCGGTTAGGACCATCCGTCGCCGAGCCGATATGCACGCCAGCCGTAGTGCACGACCGCAAGACGCGTTGCGAATACGTGATAAGGCGCGACGCTCGTAGCGCTCCAGGCTCGCGCCACCTCGGGTAAGCAGGCGCAGACACCTTCGAGCCGTTGCTGCTCTTTGGTCAGAGGGGGCGACGCCTTCGCAGGAAATGTGGGCGGCGGCACGGCCAGTTCTCCACGGCGGAGAGCATTGACAAAGGCGGCAAACCTTTTCATGGGAGCGAGGATGATGTGCCGGATGCGACGCACCTGGCCTTTCCGGACTGCCGAGATGAGCGCTTGAAACTCCTCCTCTGACATGGCGGTCATGCCTGGCGGCCTTCTCTCTGTCATCGGTTTGCGACGAGACTTGCTTGTCGCAATCACGTGCGCGCGGACAAGTCGGATCCGATCGATCGTGACTTGCGAGTTAGCGATCTCGAGGGCGACGTGTCGGAATGAGTGGTAGGTTTGCAATCGGAACGAACCGCCCATTCCCAAAATTGTGCAAGGTTCGGTCTGGATACCGGTCGGGAGGGTTTGCCCCGTTCCGACCGGTACGCCTATAGAGGAGCGTGAGAGTAGCGTTGTGTGTTGGGGAACGTCGGGGTCGCCCAGGGGCTGGGCGGCCCCTTTGTTAACCGACAATCCTCTTCACGGCAACGCCAGCACAATCCAGCCAATCAGCGTCAGCGCAGCCCGCCGACAAACGGTTGCGATAGCGTCGCTCATATCACCGCACCGTTGCGCTTGCGCGCGCGGCTAGCGCGCCCCGCGCGTGCGGGATAACTTCCTTAAGCGGAAGCTCGGCCTGGCCAATTCTGATGCCGACCTCGACAAGGCGATTATGACAGTGGCTGAAGGATGAAAAGCGATCACACGAAAAATAGGGTTACGCTTTATTACTTGCTCGCTGAACATTTCGGAAGGTTGTCGGCGCTCACTTGAGCACCATTGTCTAATACCCAATCCCTGAAGGCGTGACTCTCGCTCTTCCCAGATCCTGACGAGTCTGATTCATGACGAACGAAGGAGGTTCGCCATGTCAGCTCCGATACCGTTACGCCAGGATTTTGATGCCTCGCAGCTCCGCGGCTTGGCAAAGAAGACGAAAGACGGTCCTCAAGCCCGACGTCTTCTGGCCCTTGCGGCTATTTACGACGGCGCAATGCGCACCGAGGCAGCCAAGATCGGCGGCGTTGGTCTGCAGATCATCCGGGACTGGGTGATCTGGTTCAATGCGCACGGCCCCGACGGGCTGCGGAACGGCAAATCGCCTGGCCCGCTGTCCAAGCTCAATGATACCCAGCGCCAAGCCATTGCGCGGATGATCGAGAGTGGTCCAATCCCGGCGGTTCATGGCGTGGTGCGATGGCGGTTGATCGATCTGGCGCAATGGATCTTCGAGGAGTTCCGCATCGCTATCGCCAAGCAGACGCTCACTCGCCACACATCTCGTCAACCAGCTTGCGCTTCCGGAAAGTCCTCAAAGCTTTCGGCGGATGACTGAGGTCCTGAGGCATCTCCTTGTCGAGGCCCAGATCGGCTACGACCTTGCGCAGCTTGATGTTCTCGTCCTCGAGCTGCTTCAGCCGGCGCATCTCGGTCGGCAGTAAACCGTCGTACTTGCGCTTCCAGTTGAAATGGGTCGCATGGCTGATCCCGGCCTTGCGGCAGATCTCAGCCACCGGCATCCCGTCAGTACCTTGCTTCAAAATGAACGCCTTCTGGGCGTCCGAAAACTTCGAGGCCTTCATTGTTCTCCACTCCTCCCAGCCAGGGAATCGGCGCGGAAAAACTCTAACCAAAAACGATCCAGTTTTGCGGTCTCAGATCACTCCTGTATAATTGAGTGCGAGTTATCCGAAGCCCAGCGAGTCCGTAGCGAGCGAAGGAGTACTGCCAGGACCGAAGCTCATCGACACTCAGCGAATATCTGCTGCGGGCCTCTTCCAAAGACAGCAGGCCGCCGTCGACTGCCGCAACTACTTCTGCCTTGCGACGACTCAACCATCGTTTCGTCCGGGGCGACGGTAGATCGTCTTGTGTCAAGCGAGATCCGTCGGGTCCGATGACATACTTGAGTTTTGGCTGCACAGTTTTCTTCACCCCTTGATGCCCCTCGAAGTCCCTTGCCCAACAATGATCCACGTTTTTGGTTAATGGCAGGTTAAAATCAGCGGGCACGGTCTACGCTGGCCGCTGCGACCTCTGCTAGTGGATCGCGCCTGACATTTTGAATCCCGGAGGGGATTCCCATCGGGCTGGACGCATGCGAGTCTGGCGCATGCGAACCGGAATTTCCATCACTCTCAAGCCGCGGATCGGTGGCGTCTGAAGGTGCTCGCGCCGGATCGCAACGCCCCACACAAGCAGGTCTGGCCGGCTGAGATCGTCTTGTTGAGCGCGGACGGTTTTGGCACCAATGAGATCATGCGCCGGACCGGCAAAATCGAAGACCTGTGTCTGGCGCTGGCAGGAGCGCTTCATGCAGAAAGGTTATGACGGTCTCCTGCGCGACAAGACGCGGCCTTCGCGCATTCGACCGCGCGCGTCGTGACGCTCACCCAGACCGAGCCGCCAGCAGAGGCGACCCATGGACCACCGCCATGATGGCGAAGGTCGTCGATATCAGCGCGAGTTCCGTCCTGCGCACCTGGCGTGCGCACGGCCTTCAACCGCACCGGGTGAAAGTTCAAGCTCTCCACCGCCCCGCAATTTGTCGACAAGCTGCGCGACATCGTCGGCCTCTATGTCGATCCGCGCGCCCATGCCTCTCGGTCGATGAGAAGAGCCAATCCAGGCGCTCGACCGCCAACCCGGTCTGCCGATGAAGCCGGGCCGCGCCGGAACGATGACCCATGACTACAAACGTCACGGCGCTACCACGCTGTTCGCCGCTCTCAACGTCCTCGACGGCACCGTCATCAGCCGCAACATGCGGCACCACCGGCACCAGGAGTTCAGCCTGTAAGCGCCGGAGCACTAATCCCTCAGCGAAGCAGCCGAGTCGGTCGGTTGCGCGGGAGTAAAACTCCGGCAGCGGATAGCCCTGTGCCTTCGAATCGGCAGAGGGCGGGGATGAAGGCCGTGGATCTCGATTTGAAGGTGGGGCATGCGGTTCGGGTTGGGGGCCTGAGCGAGCGGGCGGCGGCCAGCCGGTTTGGGATTGATCCGCGGACCGTGAACAAGATGATGAAGTTCTCGGTGCCGCCGGATTACGTGTGCAAGAAGCCGCCGGCGAAGCCGAAGCTTGATCCATTTATTCCAGTGATCGACCGCATTCTCGGGGACGACAAGTCGCGACCGAAGAAGCAGCAGCATACGGCGAAGCGGATCTTCGAGCGGCTTCGGGACGAACACGGCTTCACAGGCGGCATGACGATTGTGAAGGATTACGCGGCCGGCTGGCATCAGCGGGCTCAGGAGATGTTCGTGCCGCTGGTGCATCCGCCGGGGCATGCTCAGGCAGACTTTGGTGAAGCCATCG
>Ga0190270_10000317_pt1 | contig 20560 bp, 17 predicted proteins | sample Popmic320T_FD_133748 | JGI IMG/M metagenome (GOLD analysis project Ga0190270, IMG submission 133748) | Populus adjacent soil microbial communities from riparian zone of Weber River, Utah, USA - 320 T | ecosystem: Environmental > Terrestrial > Soil > Riparian zone | place: USA: Utah | collected...
CCCGGTGACCTGGAAAAATCTTCTTACGTTAATTAGATGACCGAAGCGGGCCCAACCCAGGGCAAACAATACGGCCGCCCCGAGGCCCATCAATGCCCCGGTAACGAGTTGTGAATCGCGAACCTGCAACAGCATTAGCGCTGTCTCCATTCCCTCGCGCGTGATCATGAGGAAGGTAAAAAGGAAAACTCCAACCAGCGCCGCAACGCGCGAAGTTTTCGACGATACCTGCCCCAATCGTTGATGCATACGCTCACGCAGTTTCGGTCCGGTGCGCCACATGTGAACTACGAGTGTGCCAACCATTACCATGGCGATGAGGCCCAGAACGCCTTCGCGCAACGCCTCATTCCCCAGAAACTGACTGATTGACCCGCCGAGTCCTTCACCAAAGATTTGCACCAGACGTGAATCGTCGATCCCTTTTGCCAAAACATAGCCAAGCGCGGCGCTGGCAGTTAGCCCCAGCCCTAAGGCCACATAGACGGCAGAGGTAAGCCATTTTTGTCCGGACTTATGCAAATAAGAGAGAATTACTGCTACCAGCAGGAACGATTCGAATCCTTCGCGCAAGACTATAATGAAAGAATTAAGCATGAGAACAACTTTCGTAGACTTGAAATCGACTTCGCGTTTTCCCAAGCTCACGGAAAACCAGCCAAACGCAGTATAGTCTAATTGAAAACAGTTTTCAATTTCAATAGCCTAAGTTGTAGGGGTGCCACTTCGTGGGCACCCCGTGCTGCGTCTGCCTTGTGACAAATCGATGGGGTACCCACGGAGGGGCACGCCTACAGTTCAGCCTGGCATTTCTTTAGTCACGCTGCGAACGCGAATGCCAGCGAGGCCTACCTGTGTTATTGATTGATAAGTGGGATGATCGCCAGGTCGGCACGAAGCGCGCCAAGTTTCGTCACTGCAGTGATGCGCAGTGGCAATCGTCTGCGGTCCTCACTGATCCAAATCCTTAACTGATACTTGTCAGGCTGCGGATCATCCGTGGTGAGGTTGATCTTAATTGCTGGAATATTTTGCGAACCGAGTTGGAGCGGTTCGCGATTCAAAACTTCGAAGAAGAGAGTTTTGGGCCTGTTGTTCACCAGGATTGAAACCGCACTTCGCCGCCCCGGCGCAAGATTAAACGTGCGTAAGGCATAAAAAAAAGACAGGTAGTCGTGTGTTCCCACCGGGATCTCAATTCGAGCGCCCTTCTCGGTAGTTGCTGTGCCGTAATCCTGGTTTATTTTCAGCTTCGTATTTGATCGTGAGCGGCCTTCAACCAGATTTAATTCAGTCTGGAAGGGAAGCAGTGTCTTGGGATCGACATAGGAATTGATCACGTCAGTCGCGAAGAAGAGATGTTGCAAAGCATTGGTCGTTTGAGCGCCCAGCGTAAGGAACAATCCATCGCGATCAAAATATTTCGCGCGCGCTCGCACCTGGAAGGTGGCTTGCCCAACAGCCTGCGCGATGTTGGGCAGAAAGGCCTGATAGTTCAATTGCTCACCGACGCGAAAAGGCAATCCGTCCAGGACCCCATCGCCGCCAGGCGATACGGGCCGGCTAGGTTGTGCAGGATTAACGATCCCGGGAGTGGGTGTAGCCCCAGGCGGAAGCGTCGGAGTTTGGATAAACTCGGAGCCTGCGAGCTCTGCGCGAATCTCGCCTATTGAATGCCTGGCTGTCAGCAAAACAGGCACATGCCTTTGGTCGTCGCTAAAGTAGACTCTGATCCGGTATCCATCAGCCCGCGAATCGTTCTTTACCTTAACCTGAGTGCTGATCGTGTCAAACGATCCCACATTCGTTTTGATAACCAGGCGTCCGCTGACTTTCACCTCAATTTCATACGTTATGTTCTCGCCGCGCACAGACAGGCTGTAACTGGCCCCCTCTTGAAGCGGTAACGCTCTCACACGATAGATTGCGGAAAGTAGATCGTAGGTGCCGGGAAACGAGACTGTACGTTTGTCAGGAAGTGCTGCGGTTCCCGCGGGTTGGTTGAATTCAGCCGACGTCTCAGCCGTCCGCGAAGCCACACGTATGATCTGTTGAGCGTGATACGGCAGACCTGTAGCGGGATCGACGTAAGTTATATGGTCGTTGTTAATGGCATAGAGTGCCGCATTAACTGTGCCGATCGTTTCTACATGTCCCTTTAACTGAATTCCTTCGCGTCCTTGAAAGGTGCCACGCCCAGCAACCAGCATTTCGACATGAGCGGCGCTAACAAAGCTTGAAAAGGAAACGTTGTACGTGAGCCGTTCGCCGATTTTGTACGGCGCTGGAGAAAAGGGCTGATAAGTGGAGCTTTGAGCGTTTGAAACTGAAGCTAACGCTCCGAGTAACAGTGCAACGATTACAAAATGCCCAGCAGTCGCGAGTTTCAACCTTGAAGTCACCTTTGAATCATAATTCAAAATGCGATCAGAGCAAAAAGCGCAGACCATCCGAAGGCATTTTCCACGTAATAAAGCACATTGTAGCAAAAGCGAGTCTTAGGCCTTGCACACTCCACCAACGCCGGCGGGATGTGGACCAATCGAGCCGTATGTCGTGATACAGGAATTTACACGCTTATTGGAGACGGAGGTTCCTTCACTTCACTAAACACCCTTGGCCGCCTCAATCTCCATCTCATCAATAATTCCCTGCGCCGCTCGCACAGGATCGGGGGACTGCAGAATAGGGCGGCCCACCACCAAATAGTCTGCCCCTGCCAGAATCGCCTGGCGAGGCGTGGTCACTCTCTTCTGATCGCCAAGCGCAGATCCTGCCGGTCTTACTCCGGGAGTAACGATGATAAACCCCGCGTTCTTCACCGTGGTCCGCACGATGCCGAGTTCGAGTGGAGATGCAACCACGCCATCGATGCCGGATGCTTCGGCAAGTAAAGCCAGCCTGCGAACGACGTCATGGACCTCCGCAATAAAACCGACCTTACGGAGTGTGTTGGAGTTTGAGCTGGTCAACACTGTGACGGCGATGATTGCGGGACGCGGCAGACTTTCACGATCGACAGCCTCTGCGACTGCAGCAACCGTTCGTCGCATCATTTCGCTTCCACCGGCTGCATGCACGTTGAAGATGGAGACACCTAAACGTGCAGCTTCCACGCCCGCCGCCGCGACAGTGTTTGGTATGTCATGAAATTTGAGATCCAGAAAGACTCGCTCACCGGAGTTGACAATCTCGCGAACCAACTCGGGACCTGCCGCTGTGAAGAGCTGCGACCCAATCTTGAACATGCCGACTACACCGCTGAGAGTATTAACCAGCCGACGCGCCTCGGCTGCGCTCTCAACATCGAGAGCAACTATCAGTTTGTTGCGGTCATCGTTTTTTCGACTAGTCATCAGCAAGTTGTTTCGACCGACAGCCTACAGCCTCATCCAGAGAAACAAAACCCTCGCGCGAGACTATTCTACGCAGGCCCTCGTTGATTTCCCGGACCACAGATGGTCCTTCATAAATAAAGCCCGTATAAATTTGAACTAGGCTGGCACCGGCGCTAATCATCTCCCAAGCGTCTTCCGCGGTAAATATCCCGCCAACCCCGATTATTGGAATCGCACCGCCTGAAAGCCCGTGAAGTTTGGCAACCACATTCTGCGATCGGCGTTTCAGGGGCGCCCCACTCAGTCCCCCTTCACCAATAGCTTTGATTCTTTCCGGGTCAGTCTTGAGCCCTGTTCGTGTGGTGGTCGTATTTGTAGCGATCAAGCCAGCGACTTCATTGTCCTGGACCACGCTAACAATTTGTCGCAGTTCCTGGTCGCTGAGATCGGGAGAAAGCTTTACTAAAAGCGGTATCGCTTTACAGCCCGACTTGTCCGCTAACTGCTTATTTCGTTTCTGTAACGCGCTCAACAGTTCATTGAGATGTGAAGCGTGTTGCAACTCCCGTAATCGTGGTGTATTCGGCGAACTAACATTCACTGCGATGTAATCGGCGACTGGATAAACAATCTCAAAACTCTTCAGGTAGTCTTCGACTGCTTCTTCCAATTCAACCTTCTTACTTTTTCCAATGCTGACTCCGAGCACGCAGTCGGGTTTGCTGTCCGCAACTCGCTTGGCAAACGCTTTCGCGCCATGATTATTGAACCCCGCGCGGTTGATCAGCGCCTGGTCCATCGGCAGACGAAACAAGCGTGGTTTTTCATTTCCTGGTTGCGGGTGATATGTGACGGTCCCGGCCTCGATGAAACCGAAACCCAGCCCGGCCAGCGCTTCCAGTGCAATTCCATCTTTATCAAATCCTGCCGCCAGGCCAACCGGGTTTGTAAACGTCAATCCAAATCGACGCAGTTTGCCAAAAGGGCTCCTGGTATACCGTTGACCTGTCAACCGTTTTGTTAACTCAGGAGCAACCGCAAGCGAACGGAGCGCGAGGTCATGGGCCGTCTCGGCAGGCAGGCGGAAGAGAATGGGGCGCAACAATGAGCGATAAAGCATCAGGAGTCGGCAACTTATGGGAAGTGACGCGAGCGAATTCGATTCTAACTGAAAAGGCAAGCAAACGATCCACGAAACTCACAGGTAGCAGGCGTATAGAGTACAAGCTACAAGCTTTAGCTTGCGGCTCTGCCAGATGCATCTTAGAGCTTTGAGAGTGTGGTCGCGAAGAGGCAACCTGAAGGTTGTACTCTGAACGCCTATTAACGCAATAGCCAATCACTGACTTGTCACTGTTTGCTCGTTCTTGTTAGTATCCGGCGAAATGGATTTCATCGAGAAGGCGCGCATCATGGACAGTCCGCGAATTAATCGCGCGCTTGCTCGTTTGGCTTCTGAAATTGTCGAGGAAAATCACGGCGCCGGGGACCTCTATTTGGTTGGCATTCGCCGACGCGGGGTGCCGCTGGCGGAACGTATGGCCGACAAGATCGCTGACCTCGAGGGGGATCGGCCTCCCGTTGGGATAGTTGACATCACGCTTTATCGCGACGACCTTTCCACCGTAGGCGCCAAGCCCATCGTTAACCGCACAGACCTTCCGGGTGATATCGAAAACCGCAACATCGTGCTAATAGACGACGTGCTCTATACGGGCCGAACGATCCGTGCGGCGCTGGATCAGTTGATCGACTTTGGCCGCCCGCGCCGAGTTCAGCTTGCGGTCCTGATCGATCGCGGCAAGGAACATCGTGAACTGCCGATTCAGGCTGATTACATTGGCAAGTTGGTGCCGACGAAGAAGAGTGAGATTATCAAGGTGATGCTACAGGAATTTGACGAAGAAGAAGGTGTGGTAATCGTTGAACGACCACCTGGTGAAACAGGATGAGATACAGCGGCCAGCGATGGCCGCTTTTTTTATAAAGAGCAAAGAGCAAAGAGCAAAGAGCAAAGAGCAAAGCAGGTTCATTGATTACATCGTTGCGTACTGAAAACCCCGGACCATGTTTTCGTCCGGCTGTCTACTGACTGCTGTTTGCTGTTTTCCCTGCGACGGATCATGAGTACCTTCAACCGCAAACATCTTTTGGGAATTCGTGAACTTGACGCTGGTGAGATTACTCATCTGCTCGATACGGCCGAAACGTTTCGCGATGTCTCTCGTCGTGAAATTAAGAAGGTGCCCGCGCTTCGGGGACGCACTGTCATCAACCTATTCTTTGAGCCTTCCACCCGCACGCGCACTTCCTTCGAAATTGCAGCTAAGCGCCTTTCCGCTGACGCAGTCAACATCAGCGTTTCAAGTTCCAGCGTCAGCAAAGGTGAGACGCTTTTAGACACGGCTCGAAATCTCGAGGCCATGTCGCCTGATTGCATCGTGGTTCGCCATTCGATGGCCGGGGCACCGCAGCAACTCGCGAGAATGTGCCAGTCGCCCATTGTTAATGCCGGCGACGGCTCACATGAACATCCCACGCAAGCATTGCTCGACGCATTAACCATTCGAGAATACAAAGGCCGAATTGAAGGACTCAAAGTGGCGATTATCGGCGACATCCTTCACTCGCGGGTCGCGCGTTCGAATGTTCATCTGCTGACAAAGCTCGGTGCGATAGTCAGTCTTGCCGGACCCGGGACGCTGGTGCCTGAGGAACTTGAAGGACTTGTGGATAAAGGCCTGCGGGTGGAAAAGCGAATGCAAGATGCCATTGAAGGTGCGGACGTAGTGATGATTCTTCGTATTCAACGCGAGCGACAGGACACTGCTTTCTTTCCTTCGATGCGCGAATATGCAGTGCATTACGGGTTGCAATCGAAGCACCTTGAGTCGGCCGCGACTGACGCAATCGTCATGCATCCAGGGCCGATGAATCGCGGCGTCGAAATCGCTTCCGAAATCGCTGACGGTAGTCGCTCGCTGATCCTCGATCAAGTGGCGAATGGAGTCGCCGTGCGGATGGCGGTCCTTTATTTGCTCGCCGGCGGATCGCGGACTGACGGAGAAGAGAAGGGACACTGAATAGAGACATGAAGTTTAGAGTTCAAGCTTTAGCTGCGTCGTTCGTGTCGAAGCCGCAACCTAAGGTTGAACTCTGAAGTTCTAGCTTCTAAGGCAAGTAGACCAGCAAGACCAACAGTTTGCTTCACAAAGATGAAACTGCTAATCGCAAACGGTTACATAGTTGATCCTTCACAGGGAATTAATACCGGCCGAGACTTGCTGATCGAAGATGGTCGTGTCGTTTCGGTTCTCGAGCGTGGTCAGGAAGCGCCGCGCGACGTCGAGTTCCTGGATGCAACCGGTCTCGTCGTGGCGCCGGGTTTCATAGATCTTCATACGCATCTTCGTGAACCCGGAGCTGAATACAAAGAAACAATTGCTTCAGGAGCTTCAGCGGCAGTTGCCGGCGGCTGGACCACCATCTGCGCCATGCCGAATACGGATCCGGTCAACGACAGTCCGGCCGTAACCCGATTCATCATCGAACAGGCCGAGCGGGCCCAGCTCGCAAATGTTTTTCCAATCGGAGCGCTGACAAAGGGCTCAAAGGGTACTGAGCTTGCGGAGATGGGCGAGATGAAGAACGCCGGCATCGTCGCCGTGTCTGACGACGGCCGTCCCGTGCCCAATGCTGGAATGATGCGCCGGGCTATGGAATATGCGCGGGGATTCAACCTGACCGTCGTGGATCATTGTCAGGACGCATCTTTGACTGCCGGCGGGGTCATGCACGAAGGCCGCTGGTCGCTAATCCTTGGGCTGAAAGGTATGCCTGCTGCTGCTGAAGATGTGCATGTGATTCGCGACTGCGTGCTGGCAAAGCTCACCGGCGGCTCGGTCCACATCGCGCACGTTTCCACTCGAGGCGCGATTGAGGCCGTTCGCCGCGCCAAAGAGATGGGACTTCCGGTTAGCTGTGAAGTTGCGCCTCATCATTGGACGCTGACGGACGAAAGCGTTGCAGACTACGATACGAACACCAAGATGAGTCCGCCATTGCGCAGTCAGGATCACGTGGATGCGCTCCTGGAAGGCTTAAGTGATGGGACGATCGATGCGATTGCTACCGATCATGCTCCCCATCACCTGGATGAAAAAACTCTCGAATTTGATCGCGCGCCGTTCGGTATCACTGGATTGGAAACGGCGGTGGGACTGGCCTTCGATCTTGTACACCGAGGCGTCATCGATTTAGAACGACTGGTAGCGTTGTGCTCAACCAATCCAGCGCGGATTTTTGGTTTGAAGGATCGTGGGACTCTGGCGGAAAACGCACATGCAGACATCACGATTCTCGATCCCACCTGCGAATGGGTGTTTGACATTGGTGCTTCCAAATCCCGGAGTCGGAACACGCCGTTTCATGGCAGGTCAATGACGGGCGCCGCCGTGGCGACAATAGTTGGCGGCCGAGTCGTCTACCTCAATCCTAATTACAACCGCATAACTGAAATGAGGAGTCGCGACGCTTCAGCGAAGTAGGACAGACATTCCTGTCTGTCTGACTTTGAATGGAAGCTTATTGCGGTTCGGAAAGCTTGTTGCTATCTCAGCGAATCGTTTCACTGGGCATTGTGTCTAAAGCCTAACGGAAGCTGCCAGAGGCGGACAGGCAGGAATGCCTGTCCTACAAAAAGAAAACCCGTCGCGCTCTCCCCTTCGCGACGGGTCTCTTTTAGGTCGTCTACTTACGTTATTACCGGGACGACCAATGTTGTACAGACAAATTGTTGGGAACCCGCTCGCGCTCTCCCCTTCGCTTACGGGTTCCCTCCGTATCGGACAACCGCGAGGGCCGCCGATCCTCGTAACGCAAACTGCTAGTTTGCGATCGTCACTCAATCTGCCGGCTTACGACGTAAACCAAACAGTCGGCGACAGTGAAAAGAACTACCTTACATTTGCCGCCGGCAGTGACAGCGTCTGATTCAGAATTACGCCAAACTCAGTACCTGACTTGACTACTGCTTCGTGTCCTTTGGAGAAGAACGCGCCCGCGACCCCTAGGCCCGCGCCTACACCGGCGCCGATGCCTGCGCCTTTACCACCGCCGGCGATCGCTCCAATCAATGCGCCAGTCGCTGCGCCACCGCCGATAAAGACTGCGTTGCGCTTGGTGGCCGACCGACCCTCAACTTCGCCTTCGTTGTCAGAGTTAGCCTCGTCGACCATGAGATCAACCAGGTCACCATTGATGGCGCGCGTGATACCTGTCGGTAATCGCAGTGAAACAAAATGAACCCCGATCGTGCCTGCTTTACTCTTACGCTGCGCGCGAGTGACAGTGCTTACGCGACCGACAACTTGACTACCCGCCGGTATGATTTCGATCCCACTTGCGTAAACCGGAAGCATGACGGTTGTTGTAAATTGCTGGCCCACGCGCGCGGTTTCGGAAGTAATCGTCTCGTTCATGCGCACGTTAATGACCTGGCCGGAGTTGATGTTGTAGTAGACCACTTCCGGAACTACGGGTTTGACAACCTTACGAATAGGCGCGCGACGACGTAACGCCGGCCTTCGCCGTGTTTGCGCAGTTGCTGGAATAAGCATTGAAGCCATCAGCGCAAGTGCAATCGCGACGCTGGCAAGAGCCTTTGCTAATCGCTTGCTAATACCCATTTTCATTTCCTGCCTCCGCTGTTTCAATCTTCGCAACTTCAGCCTCCGCACTCTCGATTTGTTTTCCAACCTGCGCACCTTAAACCTACCTTAAGAGGGTCATCCTCAATCATCGCTGGAGAGCCCTCTCGCAACGGTCAAATTTGTAAGCGCGTGCTGCTACTTCATTCCGACGCGCCGTCAGCTATTGAGCAACGACTGTGCCAACGTCACCGCTCAGGAATGCGGTCGGCAAGTCCAATTATTCATCGAATTAGCGAATGTGTTGAAAGGTTGCAGGAAGGTTGCAATGGAAGGATAACCGATGTGCGAATGCGTGTGAGATGCTTTGCACGAAATGGAGTAAGGTCTGGTCCCAACAGAAGAAGGCGAACCACGCGGAGCGATCTCATTAGCACCGCGGCTTCAGCCCGGTGACTAAAGACGTCTCGAAGTCTTGGAACCGTTTCCAACGGTTTCTCAGGCGCGAGGTCATCGAAAACCGTTGAAACCGTTCACCATGTAATCTCACGTTCTGATCACCGGGCTGAAGCGCGGTGCTAATGAAATCGCTTCGCGTGGCCGCGGAACTGTCTGAGCCCCATCGACGACAGTCTCCTAGTCGTACACCTGTTGGATCTGCGTGGGTAATCACCCTCTGGTCAGCTGCCGGTACTTAATGCGATGTGGCTGCTCAGCGGCGGCGCCCAGCCGCTCCTTCCGGTCCGCTTCATATTCCGAATAGTTGCCTTCGAACCAAACCACCTTGCTGTCACCTTCAAAAGCAAGGATGTGTGTGGCGATGCGATCGAGAAACCAACGGTCGTGGGAGATCACCACCGCACAGCCGGCGAAGTTTTCCAGCGCTTCTTCCAACGCTCGCAGCGTGTTGACGTCCAAATCGTTTGTCGGCTCGTCAAGCAGCAGAACATTGGCGCCCTCTTTCAACATCTTCGCCAGGTGCACACGGTTGCGCTCACCGCCTGACAACATGCCAACCTTCTTTTGCTGGTCTGATCCGGAGAAGTTGAACCGCGCCACGTAAGCACGCGAGTTCACTTCGCGAGTTCCCACTTTCAAGAGGTCGGCGCCGCCGGAAATTTCTTCCCAGATCGATTTGTTACTGTCGAGCGTTCGACTCTGATCGACATAACCCAGCGTGACGGTTTCTCCGATTCTAATGGTTCCGCTGTCAGGCTGCTCCTCTCCGGTGACCATGCGGAATAGCGTTGTCTTGCCGGCGCCGTTTGGCCCGATCACTCCGACGATACCTCCGGGTGGAAGTTTGAAGGTCATGTCTTCAACCAACAGACGGTCGCCATAACCTTTGCTCACATCGTCGGCTTCGATTACGACGTTGCCAAGACGAGGCCCGGGCGGAATGTGAATTTCCAGATCTTCACGCCGTTTCTCCGTCTCCTCGCGCAACAACTCTTCATAAGAATTTATTCGGGCCTTACCTTTGGCGCGTCGGGCCTTTGGCGACATACGAATCCATTCGAGCTCACGTTGCAACGTCTTCTGTCGCTCGCTCTCGCTCTTTTCTTCGCGGCGAAGACGTTCCTGCTTCTGCTCGAGCCAGGAGGTGTAGTTTCCTTTCCAGGGAATGCCGGCGCCGCGATCCAGTTCGAGAATCCAACCCGCTACGTTGTCGAGGAAATATCGGTCGTGAGTCACCGCGATAATCGTTCCCGGATAACTCTGCAGGTGATGCTCCAGCCACGCGACTGATTCCGCGTCCAGATGGTTCGTCGGTTCGTCCAACAGTAGGATGTCGGGCTTTTGCAAAAGAAGACGACACAGCGCCACTCGCCTGCGTTCGCCTCCGGAGAGAATTTTTACCAGTGTCTCAGGTGGAGGACACCGCAAAGCGTCCATTGCCATCTCAAGACGGGAATCGAGGTCCCATGCGTCTTGCGCGTCGAGCTTCTCCTGCACCGCGCCCTGGCGTTCCAGCAGTTTATCCATCTCCTCATCGGACATGCTCTCGCCAAACTTCGCATTGATCTCTTCAAACTCCTTCAGCAGGTCGACAGTTTCCTGTACCGCTTCCTCGACCACCTCGCGCACCGTCCGCGAGTCGTCAATCAAAGGCTCCTGCTCGAGAAAGCCGACGGTGAAGCCCTGCGAGATCACTGTTTCCCCGTTGAAATCTTTGTCGACGCCGGCGAGTATGCGCAGCAAGGATGACTTCCCGGAGCCGTTGAGTCCGATGACGCCAATCTTCGCGCCGTAGAAGTAGGACAGGTAAATATCTTTAAGGACCGGCTTCTTGTCGTAAAACTTGCTGACGCCGACCATCGAGTAAATGACTTTGTTTGGTTCAGTGGACATGAATGGACCTATTCGTTCGCGCTCTTGTCGCGACGTACGCGAGTCTGCTCACCAGCTCAACTAACAAGCTTGCAAGTGCAAGGTATCACTCAGCACGCGCCATCAGTACAACGGCTGCTCATCTAACCCAGAATGTATAACTTCGAATACATATCCGTATCGGTGAATCACGGCGCTCACTAGGTCAGCAAACCAATTTGGCGCGTTTGGCGCCACATAGATTCTTTCGATGAGTCGCTCGACGTCGACCCTAATTTTCACACCATCAGCAATAGTTTCTTGCGTGAAATCAAACTCGTTATCATGTGTGGGCCACTTTATGACCAGCGCTCTGACTTCCCTCTCGTGCTCAAAGCTTTTTCGTTTGTGAACGAAGGCTGAATAGCAGGTTCCCGGCATCTATCGATTCTGCGTCGTAATCAAGGTATTTAACCTTGCCCAGATTGACTGTTTCGTCGTCAATAATAGAGTCCCTGAGCTTATTGTAACGCGACTGGACTGCAATGCCTTCGTTGCTCTTGAGATACAGTTTCCACATTGCAGCTGACTCGTGCTCATTCATGTGCCAACAGTTGATCGCGACGTGCTTGGGCCATTGCCTGTTTATCTCTCCAAGCCTCTTCATTGCACGTGCAAACGCTTCGCTATTCTCAAGAGGAAGATCATCCGGTATGTCGTGTCGGGCGTGAACATTGATTCGGGGCCATGAACCCTCAAAGGGATCGTCGAATTTGTCAACCCTGGTAAAGTGGAGTCGTCGGGAGTCGATAAGTGAAACTAGTTTCGTGAAGTCCATGTACTTCCAGACCTTTACTGTCTCGTCGTCGGGTTGCGCAAACACCGGATGGGCTTCGTACATAGGTTTAATCATTACTCGAGAGTAAAGCGGCTAAGCATTGCTCAGAACCTCTTCCTGCCCGACTTCTCAAGTAAGCAAGAGGGGCGCAAAGCTGTCCCTTTCGAAAACGGGGGGATGCGAACCGACGAGTTCTCAGCCCGGGTCAGCCCGATATCTCCTCACCTCGTTCAGGAACTCGACTGGCTCAAGCACGGTGAGCGAACGAAATCTCTGACGGAACTCTTTGCATTCATCGTTGTAGCCGGTCATTAGATCGAGCAGATCTTTATCTCGGCTGACGAGGTAGTTTGCTTCTGTGTCGATTGCGAGGTTTAGGTAAGGCTCATCGTCGGGGTCTCGCGGGTAAGTAAATCTTTTTGGAACATTGCTGGTTATCTCGGCTGTGCTTCTCAGCGCTTTGAGGAAGTCTTCAACAATCTCATCCGTTAGCTCGGGATAGCGCGACCTGATCGCCGCACGCTTCAATACCTCCGAAAGCTCGGTCAAAATCTCTTCGCTGAGCCGCAGATGCACAAAACCCTCTTCAGCTAAGCGGAGACACGCCGCGGCTGGGCCAGTCTTTCGCGCGACAGCTTGCAACAGGATATTGCAGTCAAAGACCACGCCCAAGCTGGGCCTGTTCTTCACCCTTGGTGCCTCTCTCGCCTCTCTTTCGAGACCTCTCTCCGCGCTTCAGCAAAAAGAGTATCCAGTTCGTCGTCAGAGATTTTGCTTCGTTCCACTGCGTCGCGGAAGGGAGCGAGAATCTCGTCGAAGGTGCGTTCGCGATTCACCTCTTTCTCGACGAGTTTCTCCACATAACCCTTAACATCACAGCCTTCGGCCCGGGCGCGCTTCTCAAGAAGCGATTCAACTTCTGGTTCAAGTTCCAGTATTACTGTCATAATCAAACCCCCCGCTCAAGGCGCTTCTTTCTCCATTGAGAGATGTTCTTCAAGCGGCGACGGAATTCAGGATCCGAGACTTTCGCTTTCGCGGGGTTCTTCGTGGCGGCAGGCTGAGGGATTACCCGATACTTGTTATTCATATTTAAACTCCGGCGCAATTATCATCCGAACGTGTCTTCACATCAAGGTTCAGCGACTTCACCAAAGGATCCAACCGGGAAACGCAAGCAAATGCAACACTGCATGCCTACAAAAAGATTTACACGCCTGATCCAATCTGTTACTTTGAGCCTCCACCACTCCCGGGTGTCAGTCTCTGCCACCCAAAAAACTTGCCCAGTACGAATACTCGCAAACCATGTCCCGAGGACGAATGGTTTGAGTAAATGAACCGTTGCGATGTCGCTCGGCGTGTCCCGGCCAACGCCATGGCTCACAAGTCTGCAACGGTTTTCGGCAATCAATGTTAGGGCATTTCTCACCTGACCAATGACAAGGGGCTTTAGTCTAACAACCGTGGTCACCTTGAACAGCTATTGGGCGAGCTGTTGCCTTACCTCTACCCACAAAACGGAGGCGAAAGACAATAATGCGAATGAAATTCCTATTGGTGTTGCTGGGCCTGACATTAGCGGCTGCGGCATTTTTCCCATTAACTCAGTTCGGCGGCGCGAAGTCTGCGGCACAAAACCGTGATCAAGAGCGCGGCAGACAACCATCAGATCCGGATGTTCCGCAAACTCGATCACTGCCAAACTATGACATCCGTCTCGACGGCAGGGACGAGTTTACCGATTACGAACTAACTTCACCCGAAGGTAAGCAAAAGGCATCGCAGAATCCCGAGGCGAAGGCTCGCGCTTATGCTGTCGACGAATTCCGCGCGAATCTCAGGCCGGAATTCGTCGATAACCTGCACGCCATCGCCAACGAAACCGGCGCGATGAAAAACTTTTTCGTCGATGGCGCGACGCTATCCGAGCCTCAATCAGACTCCGCTGACAACATTGCCCGGAGATTTCTGAATCGTCACGCGGCCACCTTTGCGCTGTCTTCTTCCGGCATCGCCAATTTGAAACTGGTTAAAGAAGACAACGATCGTGGCACAGTCTTTCTCGACTACTTTCAAACCGTAGGCGGCTACAAAGTGTTTGAGGGGCAAGTCCAGGTAGTGGTCAACAAAAACGGCGAGGTCCTCTCGGTTCGCGAAGGTTTTCTCGTGACACGCCAGTCCGTCAACCTCAAGACTGCTATCCCAGAGAATCAGGGCATAGCCAAAGCATTTGCATACGCGGGGAGAGATGTCCCGCCGTCGTTCGTTCAAACTCACGCGAGGACATCCAAAACTGAGAGTTCGCGATTTGCCAATCCATTGCAACCCGATTTCGAAGACATCATTTCGGAGTTGAACGTCGTACGCGTTGGGGACACGTCGCGTTTGGCGTGGCACGTCTATGTCGAGCTCGGTCCTGATGAGTGGTACGAGATGCTTATCGATGCGCACAGTGGAGAATTGCTGCTGCGCCACAATCTCTATGTAGACCAGGCACAGGGAACCGTCTACGCGGAGAGCCCTAATGCCGGCGCGCGCCAGCTGCTCTCGTTTGTCGGTGACACAACTATCAACACAAGTGCAGGCTGGATGGGCACGTCAACCGTGACCACCGGCAACAACGTCGAAGCATATCTCGACACAAACGCCGACAATGCACCTGATGCAAACAATGGCACTGGGCTTTCCAACGGCCATGCATTCGCTTCTAATCAGAATTTCACCTTTCCTTTTTCGACCACCGTCGACCCGCGCACGCAGCAGGCGGCAGTGGTGACGAACCTTTTCTATTACAACAACATCATGCACGACTTCTCCTACAACCTTGGTTTCACGGAGACAGCGCGCAACTTCCAAACAAACAACTACGGGCGTGGCGGCACAGGCAGCGACTCCGTGCGAGCTGAAGCACAGGATGGTTCCGGCACTAACAATGCAAACTTTGCCACACCGCCGGACGGCTCACGTCCTCGGATGCAGCAATACCTTTTCACCTCGCCCAGTCCCGATCGTGACAGTTCAATCGACGGAGATGTGGTTTTTCACGAATACGGTCATGGCATTTCCAATCGTTTGATCGGCAACGGAAGCACAGCGCTCAGCGGCATTCAATCGGGCGCGATGGGTGAAGGATGGTCGGACTATTGGGCCATTACTATCAACGGCGACGGCGCGGTCGGCGAGTATGTCATGAATAACACTGCCGGAATCCGGCGCGCTGCCTACTCTATTCCGGCCAACACCGTGCACGATTCTTACGCGGACGTTTGTGCTGGTGGCTGCCAGGTTCACCGCGACGGTGAAGTTTGGGCGGCAACGCTCTGGGATCTGCGTAACACGCTCGGCGCGGCCACAACCAATCTGCTCGTTTTGAACGGCATGAAGTTCACGCCCACCCGCCCGTCGTTTCTCAACGCGCGTGATGGCATCCTCCAAGCCGATCAGAACCTGAATGGAGGCGCTAACCGCTGCGCTATCTGGACCGTCTTCGCGCGTCACGGTATGGGCGTCTCGGCGGTTGGTAACGACGGCACAACGCACACTGCGGCCACGAATGTACCGGCAGATTGCGGCGGCACGTGCAGCTTCTCGATCAGTCCGACCAGCGCGAGCTTCGCGTCGGGAGGCGGAACGGGCAGTGTCACAGTGACCACTCCAGCAGGCTGCGCGTGGACGGCGGTTAGCAACGCCACGTTCATCACAATTACTTCGGGCAGCAGTGGTTCAGGTAATGGCACCGTGAATTATTCGGTTGCTGCCAACACGGGCACTACCTCTCGGAACGGCACAATGACCGTCGCGGGCCAGACGTTTAGCGTCACGCAGTCGGGCACGAGCGGCGGCGGTGCTAACGTGATTGTGAATCCAGGATTCGAGACCGGCACCACTCCGTGGGTCGTCTCGGGTCAGGTTACACGCAGCACAGGCGCCTACCCGCACAGTGGCGTGGCTTACATGATCATCAACGGAGTCAACAGCACCTCAGGAACGCTTTACCAAACGGTAACCATTCCCAGCGGTGGGGGAAACCTTAACTTCTGGCTGAACATCACCACCAGCGAGGCTGCCGGTGCGTCAGTCTTCGATCGTCTCTTCATTGAAGTCAGAAGCACTGGAGGTACGTTACTGGCGACGCTGGCGACTTTCAGCAACCAGAACAGCGGCACCGCCGGTGTGTATGTGTTGCGTGGACCGTACAACCTTAACGCGTTCGCGGGCCAAACTGTGCGGATACAGTTCCGTGGCACGAACGACATTACATTGCCATCGTCATTCCGCGTGGACGATGTGGCAGTGCAATAAACCATAGGAGTCAGGAGGCAGGAGGCGCCTCCTTGGAGTGCGTCGGCCCGGCGCCGCTTTCGCTGAACAACTGAGCGCTCGAGTCGAGGAATCGCGCGGTTGGACCAAAGCGCCGCCGGGCTGGCGCATTCCAAGGAGAGGTCTGTTGCTACGCTTCTATTTGATCGGAAGGTAAGCGAACTTCATCGACTTCGTTCCCTCGCCGCCGTCGATACTGGCGGTGAGGGAACCGTCGGTGCCTTTGCGATAGATAATACGTTTGGGAAAGTCATGAGCAGGATTTTCAAAGACAGCTTCCAGGCCGGTCAAGCGTGTTAGTTTGAATTCAGTCCCCGGATAACGGGCCTTCGGATGCGCCACGTAGTAGATGTCTCCGGCGCGTTGTTCCAACCGCAAGTATTCAAATTCCACAGTTCGATCACCGGCGACGGTCCGGCTCATGCCAAGCATTGAGCCCCCGCCAGGCGTCATCCAGTGTTCTTCAATTTGAGCGCGGCCGCCGGGAGCGGTTCGCCAACTGCCTGACATCCAGGCCAGGTCGGAAATTGTGTGTGATGCCTGGTGGGCGCGACTCGTGTACAAATTCGAGAAGCAAGCCAAAGTTAAGGCGATCCCTATGGCCGCTATGATGACGCGAAACAATGGTTTCATCGGTTTTTCTCCAAATGTTTTCTTCGGGAGCGGTAACCAAACGTGAACTAGCTCCGACAGAAGCCGAATGTTCATAGCTCGCAAGTACTCATACAAATTCAGCCCCGGAGGAGCGAAATGTTAGTGGCGATTAACAAATCGATTCGAACATATTCCGCTCCTACGGAGCTTGAGAGCACTTTCAAGCGTGTGGTCTACAAACATTCGGTCCCTCCGGACTTAAAGCATTATGTCCGCAGAATCGGAGCCTACTACGCTTAGGCTGTAGTCGTCTTGGAAAAATCCGACATGCGCTCTTTTCGGGTGAAGGATTGAGTTAGAGGACTGGCGTGGGCCAGAAGCACGGAAGGGGCCTGCCGGGCAAACTGCTGAAAGTCGCGAATCAGGTGGGCCTGGTCGTAATAGCCACAGTCAGCCGCCACGCCCGCCCAACTCGAGTCGTTTCGATCTAACGCGTGAAACACTTGCTGAAATCTCATGATCCGGCAAAGCAACTTTGGACCGAGTCCTACTTCCAGGAGAAACCGACGTTCCAGCTGACGGCTGCTGATTCCCGCGTCGACCGCCAGTTGATCAATGGTGACTCGTCCATTGCGAGCGACGATGCTCTTAGCCAGGTCCACGGTCGGCGAGCCTTCTTTGTCGCAGATTCGTTTTGCAAGTAGCGTTTGAAGCGTCGCTACTTTCCTCTCAAGCGAGCGACATTCACCTACTCTTGTTACCAGGTCGCCTGCAAGCCCGCACGAAAGAGCGCTTAACTCGACCACCTGATTGGTGATTTCGCTCAGCGCGATTTTGAAGAAGGGAAGTGTGCCGCCAGGGTGAAAGCGGATGCCAATGAGTTCAACGCTCCCGTTGGCTGCGATCAACATTGGGCGAGTCATCTGGCCGACGAGGAAGTGTCTCGGTTGAGTTTCTTCACGGCCATCGTCGAGCAGCTCTCGAAAGTGCGCACCGAAATTTAGAATCATCTCGACGCAGCCATCGGGGAGAATTCGTTCAGGCTCGTGATGTCCGCGGCGGCCGTCGTCCTCCAGAGTCCAAAAGCACTCGACGAAGCGGGCCAGCGATGGGGTTGGTTTAATTTCGCGATAACGCATCTGTCCACAGATTACACAGATGGATTACGAAAAGGAAAGAAGCAGCAGGAGGCAGGCAGCAGAACGCGTGCTGGGACCGCGGGCGTCTCGCCCGCAGTGGTGGGGAAGACGCTTCCACAGACTGCACGACGCCTTGGCCCACGATTGCGGGCGGAACGCCCGCGGTCCCAGACCTAGTCATTAAGACTAACGACGTCGTTTGGAGACTTTTCCCTTTTTCGCCGGTACGGCTTTCTTCGCGGACTTCTTCGAAACCGTGGCGTGGTGTGTCTGCTTCACGGCTTTGGCGGTCGCGTTGTGGCCCATAGAAGCGCTGATCAAGGTTTCGTTTGGTCTGGCTCCGTCAACGAAAGCAAAGACGTGATAATGATCACGATTCTCGCGTAACACTTCAATCCTGCCGTCGTCCTTCAGACGCGCCAAATGATCCATCACGTGGGTCTGTTCCGCGGCCGACATGTAACGATAGTAAACATCGAAAGCCAGTCCGGTTGAATGCGGCGGCGTCTCAATGCGCGTAGCGTTTGGATTTGTCTTGCTCAGTTGCAGTTGATACTCGTCCGGCCGCACCAGCGAGGTGATCGGAAGCGGACGATCAAACTTCTCCCGGTAGGAGACAGCAATCTCTTCCATAACTTTGAGCGCTTCCGGACGTAACGAGCTAAGCATGCGCACCTTCAAATCGCGCCGCGCGGCGGCGTCCTCAATATTGAAATCGCGACCAGGAAGACTTTTTCCGAGGCTTGCAAGTGACTCGTAGTTGCTAAAGAGTTGCGCCTTTCTTGCGGCGTCGCCGTAATAGCGATCCAACAGTGCCTTGTTCTCGCTGGCGGCTTTGATTTCACTCTCTTTTGCCGCGACTTGTTTTTGCAGCCCCGCACGTTTTGAACGCTCTCGCTTGGTTAAGCCGCTCAGTTCTTTCTTAAAGCTTGCAATTTCGCTTGCTGACTTCGAACCCGATTCGGCAAGCCGCGCGTATTCCTGCCGTAATCGTGTTTCACTGAAAAGCGGAATACTTTTGCCGTTTTCATACCGGGTAAACGACTCTTTGCTGGCGCTACCGCCGACTCCAAACAGAATGTAGTTCTCGGTCACCGGCTGCAGCGTCACCATCTCACCGCGTTTAATCATGTCGGCGAGATCGACTAGATCCTGCGGGGTATTAAGTTTCTGTTCGCGCACCTCGGCAACCTGGATCGCGAGGAAACGCCGGGTATCGCTGTAGTGACGCACCTGGTGCGGGATGTCGACTTTGGCCTGCTTGCCGGCAGGTTCGCCGCGATCCTCCTTAACCTTCGCAATGGCCACTGTCCAGGGATTCGCTTCCGCGGCCTGCGCGATCGCGGTAGTGGGTAGATAGTTTGTGTAGCTGTGACGGCCTCGCTTTCGCAGCCCAGGCGAAATGAAGAGCCCTGCAAGGGCAACAACAACCAGTGCGATCAAGAGTGGTGCTGAATGTCTTTTTATCTTTCCCATCGTAGAACTTCCTGCCCTCGGCTCGTTTTGTGATTGATCTTCTGACGCTAACTTCTGGTGTGCGTGTATCGTTACCTAATGCAAACTGAACGAATCATTTTCACTGCCAACTAAGTGCAATAAAAAAGGCCTGAACGGGGCGGCACAACCGGCATTGCCGGCCTCGTCAAGCTTGCGAAATGTATGATGTTTCTAAGCGGGAAAAAGTACGCTGGCGTTTATCAAAAAGTGAGCCGCTTGTGTGTTCGCAGCTCCGTTTAGTTCGCGGACTTGTCCGCCCGGCCGGGGCACAAGTGCCCCCTCTAAACGTAAGGCAAACTCGGCACTCAGTGCTGCTACTGATTACTCAGAGCCTTCCACCCTTGGTCTTGCGCTGAAATCCGAAGTGAGCGAGGAGAAGGCAGATGAGAGTTATTCCAAGCCAGTAAGCTCTCAGCAGCAGCAGTCTGGCCGGTACGGGGTTTAAATCCGATTCAGTCCATAACCCGTAAAGCACGGGATTGTAGAGCCAATGATTGTAGCCCTGGCTGTAAAGGTAAAACAGCCCCAAGCCGGTCGCACTACTAACCGTGTAGGTGACGTATTTATCCCGCAGCAAAATATTCAGCGCGATCGCAAATGCCCCCACAAAGGCGAGGCTCGGAACCAGAATCACTGAGTAAGTGATCAAATAGGTCGAAATCTCAATTGGCGTTTGGCCTCTAAGAAGTTGAGTCAGGATCGCCGTCAGGCCAACCAAAACGAGCAGAAGAAGCGTCAGCAAAAGCGTTGATAAGAACTTGGAAAGCAGCAAAACGCTATTGGACGCAGGCACACTCCACAGCACCGGTTCAACTCTGACTTCTCGATCGCGGTGCATCGCCTCGCCCATGTAAAACAAAGTCACGCCCAACA
>Ga0190270_10000318_pt1 | contig 20542 bp, 19 predicted proteins | sample Popmic320T_FD_133748 | JGI IMG/M metagenome (GOLD analysis project Ga0190270, IMG submission 133748) | Populus adjacent soil microbial communities from riparian zone of Weber River, Utah, USA - 320 T | ecosystem: Environmental > Terrestrial > Soil > Riparian zone | place: USA: Utah | collected...
AATCAAGCGATGCGGCTCTCGACTTTTGGAAAGGCCCGCGTCATCGGCTGCGCTGAAGACTTGCCTCATCACATCGCTATGCCTCGTGGCTTACTGCAAGAAGTGATGGATCTGTTCCAGAGTCATAGCATCGCATTCGACGTCACCGACCATCGCTTCAGCGGAGTTCCTATCGAGGTCGAATTCCACGGCGATCGCCGTGCGATTCAGACAGAGGCGGCCAAAGCGCTGGCTGCCTGCGACGCAGGCATCCTTTGCGCTCCGACAGCATTTGGCAAGACAGCCGTTGCTGCTCAGTTAATCGCGATGCGCAATGTGAACACCCTGGTGTTAGTTCACCGCCGTCACCTTATCGATCAATGGCGGTAGCGACTGGCGTTGTTCCTCGGTCTTAGCACCACGGATATCGGCCAGATTGGTGGTGGTAAGGCTACCCAAACCGGACGACTCGATGTAGCAGTCATACAGAGTCTAATTCGAAAGGGCGAAGTCAAGGACATAGTGGCCGGATACGGCCAGGTGATTGTGGACGAATGCCATCACGTCTCTGCTTTCTCTTTCGAGCGAGTGCTGCGACAGGTCAAAGCAAAGTACGTCGTCGGATTGACGGCGACACCTGTTCGCAAAGACGGGCACCACCCAATTATCCTTATGCAGTGCGGCGCCATTCGCTTCAATGTGAACAGTAAAAAGCAAGCCGCTGCTTCAACCCTTCAATACGAGGTCATTCCCAGGTTAACCGAATTTACTGTACCTCCTGAATGGAATGGAATTGGCATACAAGATATCTACACCGCTATGGTTAATGACCCAGACCGAACAGACCTTATCGTTGCCGATGTTGTTTGCGCGATTGAAGCGGGTCGCTGCAATGACATCAAGAAAAAAAAGCAAAACCACCCGGAAAACTCCAGTTCAAACAACGTGTCTGAACCTGCCTGGTTACATGACGATATGGTGTCGGTTTTGGCAGCTTGAATAGGAAACTTGCCAAGCACTCTGCAGGTCCAGATCGAAAATATTGATCCAGAACAAACGGTTTCCCCGGGTTTGGCGGACTTGTCCTGCAAGACTGGCCTTAGTACGAGCCGTTAGACCGGGGACAATCGAAAGCCTCTTTGAGGAAATCGAAAAGTCCGATTCACATGGTCGGGCGGAACGAACAATACAAAGGTGGTAGCTGAGTTCATACACGATGAGGTCGGGGGCACACTTGTACCACTCGAATTAGAGCGGCCTTACCGCGCAGATTGACGTGCAGGGAGCGCGATATTCTCAAGGCGCGCAGAAGTTGGTTAATCGGTAGTGCTCTTCCTTTACCATTCTCAAGCTTCAAGCTGGCTGCGCAACCTTGCGATGTCACGCTGCGGAGGGGCGCCAAACATCTTCTTATACTCACGGCTAAAATAGGATGGGTCTTCATAACCGACGCGCGAACCGGCGCTGGCTACGTCCAGATCTTCGCCAAGCATCATGCGACGCGCTTCCTGAAGGCGCATTTGTTTCTGAAACTGCACCGGACTCATGGCTGTTACCGATTTGAAGTGATAATGAAAGCCGGAAACACTCATGCCAAGGTCGCGAGCTATATTTTCAATCCTCAAGGGTTGGTCCAGGCTCTCGCGCAGCTGTTCGACGGCTTTGGAAATGCGGCGCGTGTCTCCTTCGGCCACCAACAGGTGACTGAGCCGTGCACCCTGTTCTCCCGTCAGGAGCCGATAAATTATTTCCCGAATAACCAGCGGCGCAAGAAACTTGATTTCGTCAGGCGTGTCGAGCAGTCTGATTAATTTCAAAGCGGCCTCGAGTAAGTCAGTGTCGGTCGGGCTGACGTTCATCGCCTTAACGCTCTCATCACTCTTCTTGGTTTTGGTTCCGGATTCCATCATGACCGCGGCCACAACCGCGGGGTCAAGATGTAATTGGACGGATTCACGGATTCCGCCGAGATTAAATGGTTGCGAGCCTTTGGACTGTGTCCGGATAACGCTTGACCAGATTGATCAGCAGGGCGGCTTGCGCATTAGGCTTGGCGCGTCCCTGTTCCCAGTTTTCCAAGGTGCGGACGTTCGTTCGCAGATAGACAGCGAAGAGGGCACGCGAGATCTTTAGGTTCTTGCGTACACGGATCAATTCCTGCTGCGTGACAGTTGGTGCCGGCTTATATTCCACGGCATGAGTTCGGAGCGTCCGCTTTCCGTGCCGCGCTTCAGCGAGAGCTTCCATGCCTTCACTCAGTTCAGCGAACAAATCACGAGGAACGCGGCGCCGCGTTTTCGCTTTAGTGGGTCTCTTCATCGTTTTCTCCTTGCATCAAGTTCCTGCTTGATCATTTCTTTGAGCGCCTTGCGTTGCGGCGGCGTCAGATCCGCCATCTCGTCCTTGTCGTAAACCGTGTATAACCAGAATTGCGATCCGGTATTCCACCAGGTGATTGAACCACCCAATCAAAAATAAAACAGCCGGAAATCTTGCTAAGAATTTTTGACGAAGAGTATAGTGACGGCGCTATTTGTATTCCCTCATAATCACACCACGTTCGGTCACGTTAACGTATTCATGGGGGAAACCCTGGGTAGACTTACTTAACCTCTGCTTATTTGGTTTTTTTAAGCAGTCAGACCAGGAATCTCTTCTTCAGTCCCGCGCTGGGCGACTCCTCGCTTCTCGTTTTTGAAATATTGCCGGCGTTTGTGGGCGCCTTCGCCTCAGGCAGAGGTTTACAACTCATGACTTGTCGTCGACAGGAATGATGGAAGGGGCCGTTGCCAAATGCTCCTACGTCCCATGATCGGCTCCTGGGAAGTCCCAAGGATCGAGCACGTCGCTACAACCGAGTCGCGCCGACTCGCAGTTTTGCCAGTGCCTGGCCTATCTGGGGATCTTCATCAGGATCTGGGTCGCGGAGGGCTGGCGGTGCAGATCTCCGGATCTTTGTATGGAGATGAGGCGCGTGACGCTTTTCTGAAAGAGCTGCGGGAAAAGTTCCTGGCTGGTGAGCGGGTCGATTTCATCGCCGATATCGTCAAGGAATCGGAGTTGGAACAGGTAATGATCGTCTCCCTTTCGCTCGAAGAGCAGTCGAAAGATGCTGACGTTTTTCGTTATTTGATCGGATTAAGGGAATACACAGAACCACCAGAACCTCCCGGCCTGGGAACAGACTTTGGTCTTGATGTAGACGCCGACCTGGGCCTGGATGTGGATCTCGGGCTCGACCTTTTAGACCTTCCAGGCCTTATGGTGCCCGTGCCGAAAGTCGGCGACCTCCTGGCCCCATTGAAGCCCGCGGCCGACGAACTCAAATCGGCGCTGTCCCAGGCTGGAAAAGTACTCGATCCTTTGAACACCCTCTTGGGATGAAAGTCTTCATGCTGTGATAGTTACCGAATTCTTAAGTGTGATTGCGAATTACCTGAAGAACGACGCCGGGTTGACGCCGGCGCCCAAGACTGTGGGCAGCGCTGATCCCCTGACCCCCGCAGAACTGCCGGCAATCGTTCTTTCGGTTTCCCAGATTCAACAACTTGGGAACGGACTGGGTGAACGATCGCAGGTTATCACTGACGGGGCGTTACCCTGGAAGGCGGCAATTGATCTTGCCAATCCAACCTTGCCGGAGGAGCCTTCCTTTCGTCTTTTGAGTCCCGATCGACGGGAACTCATTTTAACGCACGGAGGCTTGGTGCGGGCAGACGGCAACCAGGGCCCACTCGCAGAGACTGATTTTTCGGTTAGCGTGGCCGGCGCGTCGCGCAAACTGGTTTCCGGAACTCCTACTACAGACCAGGTAAGGGTTGACCCACAAGTTGGCCGGCTCTTTTTTGGCAGTCCGCTGCCGGCGACCGGAAGTGTGGTCGCAAATTATTTTCTTGGGCAATGGGAACAACGCGTGAGTCGCATGTCGGGTTCGTTGCTGGCGCTGGTGCGCGATACAAATCCGGCGACGGTGAGTGACTTAAGTGCGGCGGTCGTAGAAGCGTTGCAAGTACCGCGCTCTAAGGCCCTTGAAGGACTGCATGGGATGCAGCTTATTACACTAGGTAGGATTCAACCACCTGACGCGGCCATGGCTAATTCGCGAGCGCGGGAATTAGTGCTTTCGTTTGAGTTTGAACTCCAGATCAATCGACCGGAGTCTTCCGGCGGTATTATTTTGCGCATCCCTGTGGAAGAAAACCTCGATGCGCCAACCGTCGCTTGATCGAAGCGACATTTACATCCAGAAGCAGGAGGTACGCATGAGCGAAGCGATTGGTGAAATGATTCTTCCAGGAACCTATATCGAAGTAAGGGCGGAAGGACTGATCGGTGTCGGCGGTATTTCTACCGGTAACATCGGCGTCGTCGGTAGTGCCAACCGCGGCCCGGTGGGCGAAGTACAAATTCTCGGGAGCTACGGCGAAGCACTTGAAACCTTTGGCTCGTACGACCGCTGGCCGAACACCGGCACGCCGGCTTTTACCTTGACTCGAACACTCGAGCAGATCTTTAAGGGCGGCGGTTCTACTGTGTATGCGGTGCGCGTTGCTAACGGGGACCCAAAGGCCATGACCTGGGTGGTTGAGGATGCTGCGGCAACGCCCGCGACCTTATTCACCCTGACCGCCTCCTCGCCGGGGAGTTGGGCCAACGACATCACGGCAACATTAACGAAGCCAGTCGCTCCGGCAACTCAGTTCACGCTTGAGTTGCAATACAAGCGATTGAAGGAAACGTTCAACGGCGCAAACGCCGGCGAGCTGGCCGGTCAGATTAACGGCGCCAGCCGGCTCGTGACGGTGAGTGAGCCGACTGCCACCAACAAGCCGAAAAAACCCGACAAGGTCACCGCTGCTACCGGTGGCAACATAGGCTCCGATGCTGGGATCGCCACGGCTACGGAAATCAGCACAGGCCTCGACCTACTCACAAATCAACCCGTGAACATCATTGCCGTTGGGGGCCTCGATGCAAAGACGGTTACCGGGACGGTGTTGGCCCATCTCGAAGCCACGGAAAACGATGGCCGGGAACGATTAGCAGTGGTGGGCGTCTCGGACAACGAGCCGGCCAAGATCGCGACTGACGATGTCAGCAAGGGCAGCAACCCGCGGCTGATCATGGTTGCTCCCGGAATCGTCGCGGACGATGCAGCGCGGGTTGGAGAACCCGACAAGCGTGTCAAGCTGCCGGCGCCTTATGCAGCTGCCCTGGTGGCTGGCCGTCTTTCGACGCTGGCGCCGCACATCAGTCTCACCAACAAGGATGTGGCGGCCGACGATCTGACGCGCGAATACACGCGGGCCGAACAAAAAAATCTCCTTGGTAACCGCGTGCTGGTTTTACAAAAGAATCTGGGAATCCGGATTCTGAAGGGAATAACCACTGACAGCGGCGCATTTCGACAGATATCGGTGCGGCGGATTGTGGACTACGCCAAGGCGGGCGTACGCGTCGGATCTAACCCTTACATCGGGCGACTGAATAATTCGAGGGTGCGCTCTGCGTTGAAAGCAACCCTGGATGGATTCCTTGCCGGGATGGTTGTAGATGAGATGCTGATCAGCTATTCGCTCGACGTGACCGCCACGCGCGCGCAGGAGATTGTGGGCCAGGCTTTGGTAACGATGACCTTGCGGCCTACGTTCTCAATCGACTTCATCAAGGTCATCATGAATCTGGAATAACCGCTGGTTTGGAGGAACTATGGCGACAACAGTTTATCGAGGTTCAGACGGCACAATTTCGTTGGCCGTGGAAGCGGGACCGGAAGGCGACAAGGCGGCGACGGTCAACGAGACCTACTCGCTCACGCCAATTGGCCGAGTTACGGGTGTCACCATTCGCGTGACCAACGAAGTCGAGCCCTTCCACGAACTTGGCCAACGCTTTGCCACCGAATTGCGGCCCGGCAACATCAATGTATACGGCACGATCGAGCGCGCCTACATAAATGGCGCTCTACTCAAGCTGATGCTGGGAGACGCCGCAGATAGCCGACCGCCCGGCACGTTCGTGAGTCCGTCATTCAACCTGAACGTACGGCTGGAGAATCCATCGCTACCCGGGGTTACCTCGACCGTGACAGTGATGGGCGTAAAGCTGGAAGAGTGGGCCTATAACCTGCCGGAAGATGATTTCGCGATGGAACGAGTCAGCTTCCGGGCCCTTTGGGTGAAGGTGGAAGACAAAGCCGCGGCTTAAAAAATTAACTCCTGAACTCAAACGTCTATGGCTAGAGCTTTATCTGCCGAAGATCTTTTGGCTGGGGCGTCCTCTACTCACACGGTGCGAGTTCCCACTGCTCTGCTAAATGCGGATGGTGCGAACAACGGCGCCGATGCGGGTGAAATCGTGCTGCGTCCGCTCACCGTGCGTGACGTTCAGCGCGTGACCGCAGCGGCGAAGGAGCAGCAACTGCTTGCCAGCGTGTTGATGGTCCAGCAGGCGCTCGTCTCTCCCCAACTCACCATCGAGCAGGTCGGCTCCTTGCCGGCCGGACTCGTGCAGTTTCTGCTGGCAAGAGTAAATGCGATCAGCGGTCTGAGCCTGGACGGTGACGACCTGGAGAGAACTATCAAAGCGCCTCTGACCCGAGCCTGCTTCATCTTATCTCGAGAATTTGGCTGGACACCGGCGCAATGCTCGGAACTTACAGTCGGCCAGGTCATCCTCTACCTCGAAATGCTTGCCCGCGGCGACCGCGAAGGAACCTAGTGGTAATGCTGCTCCCAACGCCAGCAATGCGCAGGCTCTGGATTGAAGCTTCGGCGGCAGGGCACCGCCTGAAAGAGATCCGCACGCTTGAAGAAAAGGGAACTTCGCGGTTCGTAGACCCTTCAGAGCTCTTGATGTTTACCGAAGAGATACTCCTGGGACCATTACTGGAATTTCTCGGTGTTGATGGATTGCTCGCACAAGTCGTTGAAAACTTTGCGACCGAAAGACGCAGCCTGGAGGGCCCTCCCGCTTTTCCAACAGTGTCCACTGAATCTGAAGGCCGCGCAGAGCTTAGCCGAGCTTCGCCGCCAAATGGTCTCAACCGCGTTTGGTCGGGACTACCTCAGCAAGCGAATTCTTCAAAGTCGGCGACCAGCGGAGAAAAATCAACCGGGAGGGGCCCGGGCTTGAACAACAATGGTCCCTCTTTAGCTGATCGTGAGCAGATATCGGCTGGCCAGGTGTTTTCAATTAGTCGTGATGAGACGCGCGATTATTTCACTGACTTGTCCGAGCAGGCCGGAGTGCGCAGCGCATGGGACGATCAGGTGGTTGTAATGCCGGATCAAAAAGCCGACGACGTCAGTACCATTTCAGCGGCCGCTGCCAAAGACGGGCCTTCGTTGGATCCCGAGACGGCGTCTCCTCCTACTCGGGGAATGCGCAAACTCCCCATGGGCGCTTCGGCGGCCGGAAAAGCCTCTCCAAATGCGTCCTCTGAATCTGAAGGCCGGGGAGAGATCAGCCCAGCTTCGCCTCCCAATGGTCTTAACCGCGTTTGGTCGAGACCCCAACGTCAAGCGAATTCTTCAGAGGCGTCGACCAGCGGAGGAAAATCAACCGGGAGCGGCCTGGGCTGGAATAACAATGATCCATCGCCAGCGGAGCGTGAGCAGATATCGGCCCGTCGAGTGTTTTCAATTAGTCGTGATGAGGCGCGCGATTATTTCACTGACTTGTTCGAGCAGGCCGGAGTGCGCTCCGCATGGGACGATCATGTAGTTGTAGTGCCGGATCAAAAAGCCGACGACGTCAGTACCATTTCAGCGGCCGGAAAAGCCTCGAGGCAAATTCGCAAGCTCGAAGAGGGAAATAGTGAATTAGTTAGGCCAACCTCCGAGCTTTTGACGTTGGATGAAAAGAATGTGCGGTGCCAGCTAGCGGAACTTTCAAATCTTGAAAAGGCGGTGGCCGGCGTTCTATCCAACGCAGTCGGGGAGGAGAACTGGCATGCGGAGAGTCGTAGTGCTTCTCATGCTGTTTCGACAGAATTGTCACGTCACTGGAAGGCAAATATAGCGACAGCGCCTGCGAGCGTTGTCATGAGAAGACAATTATCAAACGATACCTCTGTGGGAACAGGAGCCAGGGACCAGTTTGTCGAAAGTATCAGGAGCGAGCGAGGCGCCATATCCAACGACCCATCAGGGCACGAGCGTCAGCCAGAACCGGTTCGGCAGTTGGGCATCATCAGTCGTGCACAAGCGCGCGACCATTTCGCGGTGAGAGCTGAGCACGCCGGCGCTCGTTCAGCTTGGGACGAACTTGTAGTCGCGGCTGCGCCGGAAGAATTCTACTTAGGCGGTTTCAGTTCCGACGGCGCCGCAGCGACGGGCGCCGGGATCTCAAAGGATGGGTCGTCCACACCGCAGAAAAAATCCGTCGCCGAGCTGCTTTCGTCGGCCCGCGCGTTTTCGCCTCGGTCGTTGCTTCCTGAGGACGTCGCTGCCGGCACACGCAGCCGTCCCGCGGCGCTGCGTTCGAACGACTTTCGAAACGGTGACCATGAGTCAGCGTCAAACGGCACGGCTGAAACTGATCATCCACGGGAACAACTCCTGGGGCCGCTCATCGAATCTGCGGTTCGTTCGGTCCAACAACGTGCCTCACAGTCTCTGCCGGCCTGCGAAGATGACCTGATCAGGGCGCATGGACGCTCCGAAATGCGTGCAGGGAAAGTTGAGAATGAAGCGCCGTTGACCGGTCTTCGACGACTTGCCGCGAGAGGAATGACAATGCAGTCAGTTGTTACTGATTCTCAGAACATCGCGAGGTCTCAGTTGTGGCCGTCGCAAATTTCCGCTTTGTTTGATGCGTATGGTGGAGAGCACGGTGAAGATGCCAACTTCGCATTACAGCTCACGGAGTTTTTGCGACGGGAAACGCGACGCCAGGGCATAGCAATGGAGGGAGCTGATTCGTGAAGCCTGGGGTTCCGTCCACGACAATTACCATCGACGGCCGTTCGCTGACCGCGGCCGAGGCCGCACTAGTGAGCTTGCGTGTGGTTCTGGCAAACGAGGCCCATCACTGGGCGCAGATCATAGTCTGGCCGCGTTCGAAGTTTGCGTCGGCCAAACCCGGCGCAGCTCTGTCTGTCGCGCTTGGCACGGTCGATTCGGAAGAGGACGTCCTGGCCGGTGAGATTACTTCGGTGTCACAAACGGCGACGGCAATCGTCCTGGAGGGTCTCGGCGCCACGGCACCCCTAAGCCGGGAGCGACGTTCGCAGACTTACGTAAGCCAATCCGTAGCGGATATCGTTCGAGACCTTGCCGGCGAGGTGGACGTTGACGAGATCGAAGCCGATCTAAAACTGGAAGCATACAGCGTCGACAATCAGCGCACGGTCTGGGCGCATTTGACCGAGCTTGCCGGACTGTCCGGCGCGGAGCTGGGCTCGAGTGCGAGTGGTGGCTTGAGATTCGTTCCGATTCGCTCGGGATCTGCTACTCGCACCTTTCGACACGGCGCCGACGTGCTGGGTTGGAGAATCGCAACGAACCAGCCGGCGGGCAAGTTTGCGGTCGCATCTCACGGCGCGGGGAGCGAAGCGGGCCAGGAGAAGTGGCATTGGCTCCTGCACGACCCCGTTGGTTCGTCTGACAAAGCCTCGCGCGTGGTGGGCGCCTTTCACAACAAGGATGCGGCCGAGGTGCTGGCCAAAGCGTTGGAAGCAGCCGGCAAACGCTCCGCCCTCGGCGGCTGGTTGCAGTTGGTGGGTGAGGCAAAAGTTCGTCCGGGTGAAATCGTGGAAGTAAGCGATCTGCCCGACAGCGATCCGGGACCACTGCGGATACTGGAGGTAAGACACGCGTTGGATGCCGGCGGCTTCCTGACTCATTTGGCAGTCGAAGGTAGTGGCGGTGGCGCGGGGCTGTCGATATGAGCGACGTCGTCAACATTATTCGGGCGATTGTGCGAGAAGAACTGACGCGACATCGCAGCCCGCAATTGGGAATTGTGACTGAAGTCTTTCCCGGAGACGGCGCCGAAAATAATCACCAGGTTAGTGTGAAGCTCCGCTCCACGGGCGTTGAACTACAGCGCGTTCCGGTGATTGTCGGACGGCTCGGCTTTTCGATGTTGCCCGAAGTGGGCCATCTGGTGCTCCTGGCTTTTGTAGACGGCGAGCTGAATGCTCCGGTTGTCATTGGATCGATTTACGACAGTGAAAACCAGCCTCCCGAGGGTGGGCCCCTGGAAACTATTTATAAGCCGGTTGGGGATGAAGACTCGTCTATTCGCCGCTTGCATCTGGAATTACCCAGCGGCTGTTTCTTAACGATGGACGACGACAAACTTCAAATCGAAAGCGGTGGGACGACGGTGGTGATCGAGCGCGACGGCGATGTGACGATTAAGTCGGCCGCAAAGGTGGCGATTGAGTCGACTGGCGATATCACGTTGGACGCGGGCGGAAATCTGCAGCTCTCCGCGAAACAGAATGTCTCCATCAAGGGCCTGTCTACCGCCATCGAAGGTCAAGCGGACGCAAAACTAAAGGGCCCCATGGTTACGCTCGCCGGAATGACGAGCTTCAGCGCTAGTTGAGAAAGGAACGAGGATGCCTGGACCACCAGTCAGCATGGGATGTGCGGTAGTGCTCAGCCCCGGTGCGGCCGGCCCGCCTGACAGCGGCGTTATTACTGTGATCACGCAGGCGATTGCTGCCGCCAACGGCATGCCGCTCGCGACCGTCGGGAGCATTTGTCAGATGGTTAACTCAGTCTCTGGCGCCCCGTATCCGCTGCCTATCGGCGCTGGAGGGTCGGGTTCGGTCACCATAAACGGCATGGCGTTGGTACGAATGGGAGATCAGATTCCCTCCGGCCCGGGCGTTTTGGCCATACTTGGCCCACCCGCAGCGCCTTTCATCACAGATCAGGGAGCGCCTTAATGGCTAATCGTGATGCAGAGAAATTGGCGCCGCTATTCGGCCGCGACCTGCGTTTGAACTACGCGCTCAGCGGCGGCTTTTTTGAGGATGCGGATCTCGCCAGTGGGCGACCATTCGCGGCTGTGCGCCGCGAACGCGATCTGCTTGTGAGCGACGGAATCGACAATCTCACGCAGGCGATCGCGAACCGTTTGAAAACCCGAAAGGGAGAACTCGCCAGCCTCGGTCATCCCGATTATGGCTCGCGCCATCACGAGCTGATTGGTGAACCCAACGTTGATCGCACTCGAAATCTTATTAAGCTCTATGTACTGCAAGCATTGCGCGACGAACCGCGCATCGAACGGACTTTGTCGGCGACCGTAAGAGCAGAGCACAGTCCACCGCGCGACAGCGTGCGAATCGAGCTGAGCCTTCGCGTGATCGGCCAACCGGCGCCGTTGAACCTGGTAGTCCCATTTTCGCTGGGAGTAGGAATTTGAGTTACGCAGCCGAGCCCTACGCTCAATTCGTGGACGACCTGTTATTGGCGCTTACAGGCGGCGTCATACGGCAGCAGTTTCGTTTTCTGAAGGAGCTTGAGCCGTTTCGTCTCACCGATCACGATCCTATTCTCCCCAGCAGCATTCAGGTGTTTGGGATTGCTAATCAGACGTATCGACGGTTTCGCGCGCGCACTGACTACGTTGTGGGAAACGACTCAACCATACAGTGGAATAAGCGCCCTGACGGAACGCCGGCCGCCGATGCTGTTTGGCCCGACGAAGGCACAACTTTCTATGTCAACTTCGAGACGCTTTCCGAGGTTGGCGCGGCGCCGCTACTAACCGATCGCAATCCCGGCAGCGTCACGCGACTAATTGCCGAAAGCTTCGGACGTGAGTTTGCCGTCGTGTCGCGGCAGTTGGAAACTGTTTACCAGTCGGCGTTCATAGATACGGCGAGCGGCCGCGATTTGGACCAGCTTGCTATGCTGGTCGGGGTCAGACGGCGCAATGTCACATTTGCATCCGGGACGGTGGTGTTCTCGCGCTCCACTCCGGCACCCGCAGACATCTTCATTCCTCCGGGCGCCAGACTCTCCACAACCCAACCACCGCCCGTAATGTTTGAGACTAATCAGGGTGAAACTCTGCGACGGGGAAATCTGAGTGTGGAGGTTCCGGTGCAGGCGATTGCAGAGGGCCCGGTCGGCGTGGTGCCTGCCAACGCAATAGGGGTGATTCATCGTCCGATTCTGGGGATCGAGACGGTCGCAAACTCGCTGCCGACCAGCTTCGGTGGCTCCGTGGAAAACGACGAGGCCCTTCGCTTGCGCACTCGTCGAGCGTTGGAGGGCGCGGGTCTGGCGACGACCGGAGCGCTGACCGCGGCGCTCACTACGATTCCGGGACTCCGAGAAAAAGATATTCAGATTGCAGAAGATCCCCTGGCCCACCCCGGTTTGGTTAAGCTCAACGTTGCGCTGCCGGAACTGGAAGAGAGCCCGAAACGAGAGGAGGAGCGCACCAGAATCGTCACGCAGGCAATCGAACTGATCGAGCAAACTCGACCTGTTGGGGTGCGCATTCTGCATAACATCGACGCTCCGGCTCCGGTCGGCCAGGCGAGCCCTCGCAAGCCTCTGGCGCTGTTGAATGTTCCGCCGCCGGCCGTGGGTACAGTTGCTCCGGGCAATCTTTTTATGAAAGTGGACGTGATTGTTCAAATCGCGCCCACCACGCTCTCACTGACACCGCAGCAGCGTAATGATCTGCAGGCTCGCGGAGAAAAAGTTGTCTTTGACTTTCTGGCTGATGCGGGAATCGGCGAGGTGCTCATTTACAACCGGCTGATCTCGCGCTTGATGGAGCTTTCAGGGGTGCTTGATGTTTCGCTCGAAATGTATCCTCAGGAGCAGCCCAACCAACCTCGCGACCAAAACGTGATGGCCGACAATACCGCGGTGCGACCGACTCGCGGCGACATCCTTGTGGAAGTGGGCGGCGCGCTCGTCGTCCTCGATGTAGTCGCCGCCGTTCAACTGACGAGCACCGGGACACTGGGAACGCCCGAAACCGCTTTGGATGCCGTGCGCAAAGAAATCGAGCTGCAATTGCGCAGTGCTTTCCAAACTCGAACTCTGCCGAAACTGACCACGGGAAATTTGAAGGGCCTTTTGGCCGGCTCAAACAATTACAAGGTCGTCGACCTGCATTACAAGGTTGAATTCCAGGAAGCAGGCGCGCGCATTCATCAGCGAGATGTTGAGTTTCCGCTTACCGGGCTCGAGCAGTTGTGGGTGAGGAAAGTTGAGGTCGTCACATGAAGGGACGTAGCCGCAAAATCCTGAGCCGCTTCCCACAACACTTCGAGGCTACGCGGCCGGGCAAGCAGTTGAGTGTTGTCACCGATGCTCTGGCCACGAACCTGGACGAGCAGTCGGCGATTATGGCGCGGATACGCCGTTCTCACCGGCTTGGCGACGCCGACGAGTTGCGCGACCTGCTCCTCATCGCCGCGTTTCATGGAATCACTCAGGCGGAGTTGGCGCTGCTGTTCACAAGATTTGAATTGGCCGGCTTCCAGCTCTCGAAATTAGCCACCGCCGCGACTCCCGCTGATCGCGATAAGGCAGCGGAGGCGCTCTGCGACTTATGGTCCATTTCCTTGCCCCAACCGCGTCTGCCGCTATTTGCCATCCCGCCGGCAGGTGGAGGGGCTCCGGATCTGATGGTAGCAAAACTCAATCTCACTAAACATGCGAGCGTAGCGACGAGCCGCGATGCATTGCTGGACGCAGTCCGAATTCGGATCGCAAAGATATCGATGATCCACGCTTCCGGAAACGGCACCGTCAACGCGTTGCTCGAAGGCGCCGCGAACTCACTTGACCTCGACATCATCGAGTGGGTCCACAGCCCCGACCGCTTTTGGCATGCAGCCGTTGTTCGTGATCGGCTCACCTTAACGTGTCCCGCGCTCGAGCCGTCGTCGGGCGCAATCCCTGCACGCGAGGTGGCCAGGCGGCTGGAGGTTTCTGATGAGCTGATGGGTGTAGAAGAGAACCCGATTGAACGCACCAGCACCGACCCAGTGGTGCGGCATCACACCGAGCCTTTCAGTGTCCTGCGACGCGGCTTCGAACGGGCGACACTGCAAGTCAGAATTACCGGGAGGACGACGACGACAGTCGGGCCGATGGTAGTTAATCGTACGGAAGGACACGGGCTGGGCTACACAGGTTCGGTTCCGGCAGGCAGTGAGCTTGTCTTCACTGAGGAAGGGCGGGTCCGCCTTGACGGCTCAGACGTCACCTCATTTTCGTTTGCCTGGAAGGGCGCTTGTTTTGCGGGCGCGGATTCCCATTCCGAAGACTTCGTTTTCGATGGTCCAGGCGTGCCCCCGACGCGCCAGTCGCGTTTTGCAGAGGCTTCGCCCGCCGGCGCGCTGGATTCGGATTTCGTCTTTCCTCACGGCGGAGAAAGCCTGCCGATGCCCGGAATTAATGTGGGCGAAACACGCTTCGCATTCTTCGTCCAGCAAGCCTATTTTTCGCTGCTTGAAACATCGGGTGGTGACCACGTGGTAATGGTTGCTCCCAGGAGCGGCGTCGGATTTCTTGATGCGTCGGTCTTTGCGGCCGGGCCGGAGGAAACCAAACCTGAAGCTGCAATCGTAGCCCTCTCGTGGCTGGAACACCGGCCGTTTTGCGTGCGAGTCCTGATTCCGCGACGGTTTAGCGCCTGGGCGTCTGAACAGGATCCCGAGGGAATTCAAATCCTGCAACGGGTGGCCCAGGCGTCAAAACGCTTTCAGCCTGCGGGCGTCGAAGTGAGAGTGGAGTTCAGAGATGATCGCTGGGTGCTTGGCGCCGGAACCCTGGGTATCAAGGGATCGGATGATCCGATTATGCAGCTTCATTCAGGCATGTTGCTGTGGTCCGCGCCCGCATGAGCGGGCCAGTGAAAGGAACGTATGGAAACCATCAACCCACACATCCCCAAAACCGTAAACGCCGGAGAGCCCGTTACGGCCCAGGCATGGAACGTGATCGTCAATGCCATTGTGTCGCTAACGAATTACCTCGGCACTACCGAAGGCTCGAGCTTGAAAGTGAAGCTTACCAACACGGGCCTGGCTGCTTCGTTGGCCCGCCTGACAGCAACTCGTCCTGACGGCATCACGTTTGAGGGGGTGGCGTCGGTGGTTCCTGACGGTCCGTTTGTGTTCTCAGGTTTGAAACCCGGGCCTTACGTCATACGTGCCGAAGCGCCTGGGTTTGACCCGGCGACGACAAACGTCACGGCGCCGGTAGCAGCCGACGTAACGCTGACGCTCACGGCGCGCGGCGCCTTCATGCCTCTCGTCTTCGGCGCTACTCTTCCGGCGGCGCTACAGCAGTTGCAGAATGCAGGTATTGGCGTCTCCAGGGTCCTGGACGTTACCGGTCAGGATGTGCCGCCCGCGAATCCGAGTGCCGAGTTTGCCAACTCGCTGGTGCTGGTCCAGGTGCCTGAGCCGGGAACGCCTGTGGCCCCGGAGGGCAAGGCGCAACTGGTGGTTGCGGCGTCGCTCCGGGTGGAGCCCACGATTGAGGTTCCATCGTTTGTCGGATTGACGGTGGTCGAGGCGCAGAAGGCCCTGGAAGCGCTCGGCTTGACGCTCGGCAACGTAGTTACAAAACAAAAGTCGTCATAGGCTCTGTAAAATTCAAAGGAGATCAATCACATGTCCAAAGAACTTGATATCAGCGCAGGAAAAAAAATCGCGAGGCCCGCGTCCCAGATCATTGAGCTTGGAGAGAAGCCTGTGCCGGCAAAGGTCATACGTGAAGGTTTTCAAGTTCCCATCGTCCCCATCAACAAGGAGAAAGCCAGCTTTACCATTGAAAATTTGGCGACGGTGTTGCCGCGGTCGTTGCCGCGCGTGATTTCGCAGAGTATTGCACCGAAGACGAAGGTCACCCGAGGCACGGTTATCGATTTCGTGGTCGTGCCGAAACAGGACATTCCCTTCAACATCTTCGACGACTTACATGAAAGTCTGGCAAACAAAACCCTGACCCACGTAGATCCCATCGTGGAGAATCCGGCGGTGCGCGAAGTGCTCCTGAAGAATGAAAGTGTTCGTAATCTGGCCCCCGCAGATAAGGCAATTCTCGACGATGCATTTCAGAAAAATGGAATTGTGGTGGATGAGAAACAGCCCGGCAAAACATTTGAGCGCGCCTTCAACAGTGTCCGCGGAGCGACTGCATTCAGATAGGCAGAGTAGATGGCGATTCAGTCAAAAAGTATCGTGGTCGGCAACTTCGGTTTCCCTTTGCCAGAAAAGCTGATCGAGCTCGAGAGGCAATTCCAGTTCGCACCGCAGTTGCGCACCGACGGCATTTCCTCGTTTACCAGGGAAATCAAAATGGCCCGAAACGCCCTGGTACGCGTGTATGACGTCGTGGTCCATGCGAAACGCGCGAGCGCCACGGCCGTCGAAACCGTGGCCCAGGTTCGCGCCACACCAGCCTCGGGCCCCATCAAAGCCACGATCGTATTGGACTTTGGGACACCGCGAACGATCAGCGCTGTTCAGGTACAAAAAGGGCTGGCGATTACGGCCATCACGCCGTGGCTGGGCACCAGTTTCGCCCCGTTGTCCCTTCCTATCGACGAAAAAAGTGAAAACGGAACCATTGTCATTCTGCGGAAAGAGATCCGGACAGAGAGGCTCCTGGTTGAGATCACCGGAACGCCGCTCTCAGACTCAAATAAGTTGTGGGCGGACATGGCAGTGGCCCTGCCCGAGGCCCCTTCCGATCTCGAAATTCGCATCGACGGCGGCCCTCCGGTCGCTAGTTTTCCGGGACCTGCCCAACCAGGGCCTGACAGCCTCATAACAGTTGACGACTGGAACCGTGACGGCAACCGCATCGTGCACCTGACAGAGGCGCTCGGGAAACTTACCGGCGACCCCACGAACTTCGAAGTGGCCACGTTCAAGGTTGTGCTGAGCACACGCGTTCCCGGCGAGCTGAATATGGAGGAGCTATCCCTCGCCGTTAAACCTGAACAAGTTGGACCTGGAATCAAACCAGGCTCGCCGCAGTTGAGCTACATCCGCCGAATGATATTTGACGGTGAAGCCACGAAGGAGCTGGTTTTCGCGGAAGAAGGAATGCAGGAGATCGAGCTCAAGGGACTGCCGGACAAACCTGTGATTGAAGAAATCCGTTTCACGATGGCCGCGACGCTCCCGCCTGAGCGAATCATTCCGCCTGTTGGCCCAGGGAAGATCGGCCTCGCCGATCTTGTGCTCAATCCGGACCATGCTTTTTGTGTGCGTTTGAGGCCGCGCACATGTCTCGCCGAACTTACCGGCGTTCGATTGCCTCTACTGGCCGGCAGCAGCGGGGCGGAAATGCGCGTGGTTCTTTGGCGTCCCGGCGACACCAGCTCGGAACCTTTCGAAGCGATGCCAAATGCGGTGAGCGAACCGGTGACTCTCAACGGCGGCTCGACCATAGAAGCCTGGACGACGTTTAGTTTTAAACGCCCGGTGCCAATAGAGGACGAAAATCCACCATGGGCCGCGCTGCTGGTTTCTAGAGGCGAAGTCAGTTGGAGCTTGGGCGCTATTACGGAGCCGGATGATCCGATCAAAGACAACGTGCTGCGTCGTGGTGCCCCTACCGGTCCGTGGAAGCTCATGCCGATTCCTTTTCAAACGCCGCCGGTGGCCGCGGAAGCTTCCGCAGTCGCTGGTCAAGCGCAGCTCAGTTCTGCGCGCGGCCGTATTCGCGTTATTGGTCATGCAGCGAAGAATGAGTCTGTGGCTCCGCTCATCGTCAGCATAGGTCCGCCGCGACAATCGTTGGAGGTCACTCCTACGGCAAAAGGGGCTGCGTTTAGTCGGTCCTTTTCTCCGACTGTGACCGACCCGGTATTGCGTGTGGTCAGTCTGGTCCCGGGAGACATCACGCTGAGGGATCTGGATGTGGTGACTACGGAATGAGTGGGGAAGGGTAGGGCATTATGGCGAATGACAGCAGAGCCCAGTTCCTGCAGGGGCAAAGAGTTACCGCAGACCATCTGCAACACTTGCAGGATCGGTTGCGCGAAGCCGTCCACGATCTACGCCGGACCGTGGGTTTAGGGCGCGTTGGCTGGGGCCTTCACGTTACGCTGGCCGATGGAGCGGTTACGATTCAACCGGGCGTCGCTTTTTCTGCTAGTGGTGTGCGTCTTAACATTGACGCACCGGCCCGTCTGAATCTGCCTGCGGGGGATGGTCCATGGCGGGTCGTGCTGACGGCAAAGGAAAGCGACCGGCAATCCCTACGCGTCGGTGGCCAACCAACGCTCATCAATCTGATAACCACTCCTGCGGTCGAACCGAGTGACGCCGAAGTGGGCCAGGATGCGCTCGTCGTCGCTAAGATCTCCAGGGACGGCGCTGAGTTCAAATTGGAGCTGCCTACGATCTTTGCGGCTGCCGGTCACCACTCTCATACTGGGGAGTTTTTTCAAGACGAGTTTGGCAACTGGCATTACGACGGCCCGAAGTTAGCTTCGGGCGGCGGCGCTGGTCCAGGATTACCCGGTGACAAAGGTGACAAAGGTGACAAAGGAGAAAAAGGCGACCGTGGTGATAAGGGCGACAAGGGCGATCCGGGTACGAAAGGTGAGAAGGGCGATCCGGGCATAAAAGGCGACCGGGGGGAAAAGGGCGACAAGGGCGACAAGGGCGATCCGGGTACAAAAGGTGAGAAGGGTGATCAGGGGTTAGCCGCTGCCGGTCAGACGCTGACGATGGACTGGCCCTTCATCACGGATGTAAGTTGGGCCCATGGCCAAACCGTTACTCCGGCTGACGCGTTGAAGGCCATAAGTTCGATCCGCGTGGGGCTGTCGCATCCCTTATTTAGCTTCACACTCAAGCTGCGTGCTCCAGTGATCCAGGTTTGGTTCGAGATGGATGTCGTAACGCAGTCCGGTACAACCCTCCAAATGCAGCCGGGACCCGTTCTTGTATTGCATGGAACACTTAAGTATGAAAGCCAGGCCATGTCTTGGACGCCGAGTGATACCCCGGAGTCGACCCAACTCAGGCTATCTCAGGGTGGCAGGGTTTTGATCCGAATCCATTGCGGCTTTCTGTTCGACAATGAAAAGCGCGCCTTCTCCGCAGCGCTGGACGCAGTGAGTGAAATGAAGTCATTTCATGTTCCCGGGGGCGTGTTCGAAAGTTGGTTTTTTGTAAGGAAGGCGACCTGAGTCTCCGTGATGGCCTCTGAGCGGCTCGAAGAGGGCAAAGCTGCATATCAGAGTTAGAACTTCGGGCGGACCTAACGAACACGGGTCCTGTCAGAAACCGAAGGGGAACGAATGAGTCTGCAAACGAACCTGAGCGCCAAGCTCGATACAAGCCAACTGGTTACCGCTCTACTTGGCGGGCTGAATTCAGCCTCAGGCAATCTTACCAACGTTGCGCTTCCTGCCACCGGCGGTCAGATTTCTGACGTGCAGCAAATCGCCGGCTCGGTCGATAGTTCGGGAATTGCTCCGATAGTGGGCCAGGTCGTGGAGTCTATCGGACCGCTTCTGGAATCTTTTCCCTCAGCTCAGGAAGTAATGCGCCCGCTCACGGTCGGCCTGGATTTGATGGAAGAGAGTCTTGTTAAGGTCGACCTGAGGAAGCAGCTCGAAGATCTCTCCGCCCGTCTCGCAACTCTCCTGGAAGGCCCCACAAACCAGGGATTCATCGGCATACTGGTCCAATTCGCAGACATCCTGAAAACCGCTCCTGAGAGCCAAAAAATTTCCGCGTTGTTTACGCGCCTCCTGGAAACCGCCGGCGTGGAGTTTCCGACCTGCTTGCCTGGGTTCTCCGATCTTGGTCCAGCTCTGAAAGGCGCCGTTATGACAATCGGCGGGTTGATGAACCTGGAGTCTACCTTATCCGAGGCTGAACGGCTGACGACCCTGATGGCCGCGCAACTGGATCCCGCGGCCGTGGCGATGCGTCGCGAAGAAGTCGTTTCCTGCTTTGCTGGCCCTACGCCACTCTCGCAGTTTCTGGCTGGCATCGACGTTAACAATTCTGCTCAGGTCGCCTCAGCCCGATCCGCCATCGCAGCTTGCGCGCGCAAGCTCAGGGCCCTGGTCGATCTTTTCAGTCAAGGCAGCGCTTTCGGTGAAGCCACCTTGTTGTACCTCAACATGCCAACGTTGCAGGTCAAGGTTGCCCATGCTGCGGGACTGGTTCGCGACGCCGATCTCGATCCGCTCGAGCGCACACTGCAATCTCTTCAAACCTGCATCTCTGGAGCTGTGACCGTCGACCTGTCAGGGGCGCCGACATTTTCGCTCGACAACTTGATCTCCATGATCGAAGGCCGCGTAACAGAAATCGCAGCGGGCATCGAATCGTTTGATCTCTCGGAATTTACCGATCCCTTGCTCGCAGGCATCGACAAGGTGACCGCAATTCCTCGCATGCTTGATGCTGCTCTTGCCCAGGTGACAGTTGCCATACAGGCGGCGCTGGGTCGTCTCGGCGAGGCCATCGCTGCTCTGCCTATTCAGTCTATCGGGAGCGCAATTCGGCAGGTGCTACAGCCATTGACGCAGGCGTTGGAATTCATCGGGTCGCTGGTTGACACCATCAAGGCCGCCCTCGAAACGG
>Ga0190270_10000319_pt1 | contig 20540 bp, 14 predicted proteins | sample Popmic320T_FD_133748 | JGI IMG/M metagenome (GOLD analysis project Ga0190270, IMG submission 133748) | Populus adjacent soil microbial communities from riparian zone of Weber River, Utah, USA - 320 T | ecosystem: Environmental > Terrestrial > Soil > Riparian zone | place: USA: Utah | collected...
CGCTCGCCGGACGCATCACCGGATCTGCTGCTCAGGGCCGGTGAGGCCTGCGAACGCCTCAACGAGGCGGCCGCCTGAGGGTTTGCGCTGCCTGGCGTCGTGACGGTGTCAATCTGTGTCGAAAGAGCCCAAACTGCAGCGCAACTTACCTGGAGCGCGTGCATTGAAAGACACCCTGGCGATGATCCCCGGCGAACTGAATTCTGACTACCGCGCCCGCCTTGCGATGGCGCAGTTGCAAGCTGACGATCGCCGTCGGGACGAGTTGTCTGAACTGACTGCGACCACGAATACGCCCGACGCCAGGATTCGCGCCTGGGAGCGAACCCACGGCCTCAGCCTGCCGCGCAGCGCAGTCCACCCTGTGTTGAATTCGGTGGCCGCTGCAACACACCTGACTCTCGAGCAGGTGCAAGCCGAGCAGAGGCGCCGTCTGTTGCCGGCGCCGGTGTTAGTGCCAGCGGTGGTTTGAGACGACTCAACGCCGCGGCGGGTTCGGCCCCTCGACGCGTTCCCAGTTTCCGGGGTACTGCGCACCTAGCCATACCGCTGTCGCGAATGCGGCCACCGCCTGCCGCAGTGACGCTGGATCGACCTTCGCCAGCGTGTCGTTGACGGTGTGGTGCACGTCGAAATAGCTCGTTCCGTCCAGACCTGGCTCGAGTATCGGCATGCCGAGCTTGCCAAGCCCATCCAGGTCGGCACCGCCGCGCGCTTCGTTGTCACCGCGCACCAGCTTGAGCGGTCCCAGCGCCCGGAAGATCTGGTCCACCGCCGGAAGCTGCGCCGGGTTCACGCGACTAGATAGGCGCCACACCGGTCCGGCGCCAAAGTCTGCTTCGAATCCCAGGACGTGACGGTCCGCCTCGCCTCGCAGCAGGTCGACGTAGGCTGTTGAGCCGGAGGTGCCGAATTCTTCGTTGGCGAACAGCACCACGCGAATCGTGCGGCGCGGCTTCTGGCCGACCTCGTTGATGAGCTTTGCCACGGTCATCATGATCGCGACACCCGCGCCGTCATCGATGGCACCCACGCCCGGATCCCAGGAGTCCAGGTGGGCGCCGAGGATGACGATCTCACTGCCGCGGTCGGTACCCGGAATTTCGCCGATGACGTTGGCGGAAGTCGCCGGCGCCAGGTCGCGCGAGCTGCTGCGGATGCGCACTCGCACGGATTTGCCGCTTTCGAACTGGCGTACCAGGACGTCGGCGTCGGGATTCGAAACTGCCAACGCCGGGATGCGTGGAGCGTCCGCGCTGTAACGCAGGGCGCCGGTGTGCGCAATGCGCTCGTCGCTGGTGCCAATGGAGCGAATCACCACGCCCAGTGCGCCGAGCGCTGCCGCGGCCGACGGGCCTGCGACCCTGATCGTGACCGCGCGGCCGTAACCCGAGCCGTCACGCGTGCGCTCCATGCGATTGCTGAAGAAGACGATTCGATCTTTGACAGCACCCGCGGGCAGTGCTTTCAGGGCCTCGAGATCCTTGACCATGACGGCCTCGGCCTCGATGCCTTCGGCGGGCGTACCCACGCTGCCCCCCAATGCCAGCGTCGGCATGGACTGCGGCCACGGCGAAACGACGGCCAACTCCGCTTCGCCGCGCACCCAGTGGGGAACGGTGACTTGCATGCTGCGCACGTTTGCAAATCCCAGTCGCTGCATTTCCCGCAGGCCCCAGCTCACCGCGGCCTTGTCTCCCGCGGATCCGGCGGGGCGAGTACCGACCTCGGTGGTGAGCGATGAGATCAGCTGATAGGCGCTCTCATCGACGAGGGCGCGTTCGCGCAGCTTACCGGCCGCGTTGAGGTCGGCCTTGCTGTAAGAGGGGGATTTTTCGGCCGCGGATGCGCAGGCGAGGAAGGTGAACAGGGTACCAAGGAGGGTCAGGGTCTTCGATGTACGCATGTGGACGCGATTCTGTACCTAGGGGATTTCGCCGCCATTCTAGGTCATATGCGTATAATCCGGCCGGTCCAACGAACTGATCTGTATGGCCAAAGACATCGAACTCGCCATCGTTTTTGCCGATGTGGTCGGCTCAACGCGTCTCTATGAAGAGCTTGGGGATCAGCGCGCACGGGAAGTGGTGGCCATCTGCATCGAAATCATGCGGCAGGCCACCGAAGAACATCACGGCACGGTCATCAAGACCATGGGTGATGAAGTGATGTCCACGTTCGCGGTCGCCAATGACGCGCTGAACGCCGCTGCAAAGATGCAGAAGTCCATCACTGGCAACCCGGAACTCACCGCCGAAGGTCATCACGTCGCGATCCGTATCGGTTGCCATTGCGGCCCGGTGGTGGTCGAAAATCGGGACGTGTTCGGCTCGACTGTCCACACCGCGAATCGCATGACCAGCCAGGCAAAGGCGGGCCAGATCATTACCACCGAGGCCATGGTGGCGCAGCTGTCGCCCGACTGGCAGTCCGCAGTACGGCAGATCGACGTGGCCACCCTCAAGGGTCAGGGCGCCGAAGTCACCCTGTTCGAAGTGCTCTGGCAGACCGAAGACATCACCAGCATGTTGCCGTCGGTGTCCATCTCGGCACACGAGGGCCGGCGCGCCATGCGCCTGCGTCTCACGTTCGATGGCGGCGAAGTCATGCTGACCGAGCAACGGCCCAACGTGGCCATCGGGCGCGCGGACGACAACGACCTCGTGATCCGCGGCAATCTCATCTCGCGCCTGCATGCGCGCATCGAAATCAACCGCAACAAGTTCGTGCTGATCGATCAGAGCACCAACGGCACGTTCGTGCAGGCGGAAGGCGGCGAAGAACTTTTCGTGCGCCGCGACAGCGTGCAGATCAAGGGCGAAGGGCTCATCGGGCTCGGGCGCGTGCCCGAGCGCGATTCACCGCTGACGATCCGCTTCTACTGCGAAGAAGCCTGAAAAATGGGGACATTCCTATTTTTCTAGAAGGTGTGCATGGCGATCGAGCCGCCGCCGCTCTCTAGAAAAATAGGAATGTCCCCATTTTTCAACCCAGGCGCTTCTCGATCTCGTCGAGTTCCGCGAACATTTCTGCCGGTGCGCGCGCCCCGAATTCCTTCAGGTACTCGCGCATTTCCGTGGCTTCCTTGCGCCACGCGGCGGGCTGCACGGCAAGCAACTCCTGCATGGTGCTCTCGTTCACGTCCACGCCCTTGAGATTCAGGTCGCCGGGCCGTGGCAGGTAGCCGATCGCGGATTCGTTCGCCCCGACCGCACCGGCGCAACGCTTGATGATCCACTCCATGACGCGCAGGTTGTCGCCGTAACCTGGCCACAGGAATTTTCCGGCCGCATCACGCCGGAACCAGTTCACGTGGAACAGCTTCGGCGGATTCCTGAGACGCTTGCCGACTGCGAGCCAGTGCTGCCAGTAGTCTCCGAAGTTGTATCCGGCAAAGGGTTTCATGGCCATCGGATCACGGCGCACGACACCCACGGCGCCAGTGGCTGCCGCGGTCGTTTCGGATGCCACCGAGGCGCCCACCAGTACGCCGTGCTGCCAGTCGCGGGCCTCATACACCAGCGGTGCGACTTCGCGCCGTCGTCCGCCGAACACCAGCGCGGAGATCGGCACGCCGGCCGAGTCTTCGCTGCGCGGTGAGTAGATAGGATTGTTCCTGGCCGATACCGTGAAGCGCGAATTCGGATGCGCGGAGACGCCGCCACCATTCGCATCGAACGGCTTGCCCTGCCAGTCGAGCACCGGCGTGTTGAGTTTGCGACCTTCCCACCACGGTTCGTTGTCCGCGGTCAGCGCCACGTTGGTGAACAACGTGTCGCGGTGGATCATGTCGAAGGCGTTGCGGTTGGTGGCGCGATTGGTTCCGGGCACCACGCCGAAGTAGCCCGCCTCGGGATTGATGGCATACAGGCGGCCATCTGGTCCGGGATGCAGCCAGGCGATGTCGTCGCCCACGGTCCACACCTTCCAGCCGGGCATCGAATCGGGCGGAATCAGCATGGCGAGGTTGGTCTTGCCGCACGCAGACGGAAACGCCGCGGCGATGTAATGCGTCTCGCCCTGGGGGTTCTCGAGGCCGACGATGAGCATGTGCTCGGCCAGCCAGCCTTCGTCGCGCGCCTGCCAGCTCGCAATGCGCAGCGCATGGCACTTCTTGCCGAGCAGCGCGTTACCGCCATATCCCGAGCCATAACTCTCGATGGAGAGCTCCTCGGGGAAGTGCATGATGAAGCGGCGATTCGGATCGAGTTCGCCAGTCGAATGCAGACCCTTGACGAACTTGCCACCTTCGCGCGCGATGCGCTCGAGGGCAGCGCGCCCCATGCGCGTCATGATGGACATATTTATGACCACGTACGCGCTGTCGGTGATCTCCACGCCGCAGCGGGAATAGGGCGAGTCGATCGGGCCCATGCAATAGGGCACGACGTACAACGTGCGACCCTTCATGCAACCCTTGAACAGCTCGCGCATCTTGGCGCGCGCATCGACCGGGCTCATCCAGTTGTTGTTAGGGCCAGCGTCTTCCTTGTTCCTGGTACAGATGAAAGTCAGGTGCTCGACGCGAGCCACGTCCGACGGGTGTGAATAGGCGATGTGGCAGCCGGGGAAGGTAGTCTGGTTGAGCTGCTTGAGCTCACCGGATTTCTCGAGGCCCTGCTTGAGCCGGGCGAGCTCGGCCGTCGATCCGTCACACCACTGGACGCGATCGGGCGTCGTCAGCTGCCGTACTTGTTCAACCCATTCGGCGACCGCCGGCGAAAGGCTGGGAAGGGCGGTGAACGATTGGGGCGCAGTGGCCATCAGGTCTCCTTGGAATGTCTGCTGTCCTGGCGAGACAACGGAGTATAGCGGCGAACCGCTGCTCGGCGACCGTGGTTGATAGCGCTAACAGAATTGTGAATCAGAGCAGCGCGCCCCGCGAACGGGGCGCACTGGTGTTGCGAGCCTGCGGAGACCCGCAACGGGGGGACCTAGTTTTTGGGGGCGGCCTTTCGCGCGCGCTTGCGCGCGGCGGCGGGCTTGCGAGCCTTGGTGGCGGCAGCGGACTTGGTCAGTGTCGCGAAGGTCGAGCGGGCCAGGGCAGCGACGTCGTCACGAACCTTCGTGGCCAGCGTGGAGTTCTGCTTCACGAAGACGATGGCATGGCGGCGCGCGACCTTGTTGAACTCGCGACCGGCCGTGTTGAGGACGGTCATCGATCCCTTGAGCTTCTCGACGCGCTTGGCAGCGGCATCGGCCCGGGTGCGCGCGGTTTCAATGGCGTGGTTGGCGAAGGTCTGGGCGCGCTCCCGCAGCTCGGCAGACGATTCGAACAGTTTTTCCTGAAAATTCATGGACTCTCCTGTGCTGCGACGCAGCAATGATGCGCTGCATCATACGGACGGGAGGCAGCCTGTCAAGCAGGGAAAGCCGGAACTTGACGGTGTACGGTCAGGCCGCGAGCGGCAGCTCGGATTCGAGAAATCCCCGCACCACCGGCACCACCTTATCTATGGAGTACAGCATGAAGAGGTGGCCGCCCCCGGGGACGATAAAGAGGCGATTGTTCGGAATCAGCAACGCGATGATCCGCGCGTTCACCGGCGGTACCAGCGGATCTTCGGATCCGGCCATGACCAGTGTCGGCTGACGGATGCGATGCAACCAGTGGATGCTGGTCCAGCCAATACCCGCCATGAGTTGATAGAGGTATCCCATGAACTGCGGCGCAATGATCCGCGAGGTATGCGCTGACATCACTTTCGGATTTCTCCGCGCCTCACCGCCGTAAATTTCCGCAGCGGCGTTCTGCATGTAGCTGGGCGAAAGGTAACGGCGTGGAGTCACCATTTTCGAAAGCACCGAGGGCCTGGCGGGAACCATGATGGCGCCGGGCGAGGTGGCCGCGAGAATCAGCCGGCGGCAGCGCTGCGGATACTGGCGTGCGAACTGTTGCGCCAGTGCTCCGCCCCACGACACCCCGATGACGTCCACTTCGCGGTATCCGAGTCGATCGAGAAGTTTGTTGGCGAGGCTCGCGAGCCCCGAGAATCGCCGCGGCCGCCAGCTCATCTCCGAGCGGCCCACACCGGGCACGTCGAAAATCACGATCTCCTTTTCGGGCATGGCCTCCATGAAGGGGAAGCACAACTCGAGATTGGCGCCGATGCCGTTGAACAGCAGCAGCGGTATGCCTGGCTTGCCGCGCTGCGTGGCGACGCGCAGGTTGATGCCGTCGACTTCGATGTACTCGACGTGCGGTTTGGTCATCGCTGGTGGACGTAGCGGCCGGGAGCCGGATCACCTGCGGGATTCTGCGTGCTGCCGAGCGAACGTGGCGCCGGAACTTCGCCGCCGCCATGCTGGCGATACCACCCGGCCCAGTGATCCCACCAGCTGCCAGCGTGTTCGCTGGCGGCGGCCAGCCAGTCTTCCGCGGCATCGGGCTGCGCCGGATTCAGGAAATACTTCGCCTTCGGGTTGGTGGGTGGATTCACGATGCTCTGAATGTGACCGCTCGAGGAAAGCACGAAGTCGATCTTGCCACGCAATATGTTCTTCGACTGATAACAGGCCTGCCAGGGTGTGATGTGATCGGTGATTCCCGCGACCACATAGGCAGGCACCTGCACCTTGCTCATGTCGATTGCTGTTCCCAGCGCAGTGATGCTTCCGGGAGTCTTCAGGGGATTGTCCATGAACATGCGCAGCAGGTCGGCGTGGAATTCCGCCGGCAGTCGCGTGGTGTCGGAATTCCAGTAGAGGATGTCGAACGCCGGCGGGCGATTGCCCATGACCCAGTTGTTGGCGACGAACAGCCACACGAGGTCGTTGGGTCGCAGCCACGCAAATACGCGCGCCATCTCGCTGCCTTCGAGCACACCGATGCGCCGCGACTTTTCGATGGTCGCCGCGACACCGGTTTTCGACGCGAACTGGCCGAGCATGGTGGGCGCCTCGGTGTCGAGCACGGTCACGAGCAACGTGGCGCTCGCCACGCTTTCATCTCCCTTGGCCGCGAGGTGCCCGAGCAACGTGGCCAGCGTGAAGCCGCCGGCGCACGCGGCCATGGTGTTCACTCGATCGGCGCCGGAAATTTCGCGCGCCGCCGCGATGGCCTCCTTGCAGGCCGTGAGATAGGTCTCGACGTTCCAGTCGCGTTGCGCCGCCGTGGGATTGCGCCAGCTGATGCAGAAAGTCTGTACACCACTGCGCACCGCAAACTCGGCGAAGCTGCGTCCCGGCGAAAGGTCGGTCGCATAGAACTTGTTGATCTGCGGCGGCACGATCACCAGCGGGCGCCGCTGCACGACTTCCGTCTGCGGCGTGTACTGGATCAGTTCGAACACATCGCCGCGGTACACCACCGCGCCTGGCGTCATCGCCAGGTTCCTGCCCACCTGGAATTTGCGCTCGTCGACCTGGCGCGGCATGCCGAAATTGTTGGTGAGATCGTCGATGAAATTCTGCAGTCCGTAGATCAGGCTCTTGCCGCGGGTTTCGGTAATCCGTTGCAACGCGCCCGGATTGCCGAACAGCGAATTCGTGGGCGCAAATGTTTCCGTGAAGAGCTGCAGCACGAATCGCGCGCGCTCGCGATCCTCCTGCGTGGTGTCCGCGCGGTCGAGCACGCGGTTGAGCATGTCGCGCCAGGCGATGAATCCCTGCATGAGCCGCTTGTAGTAACCGCTTTTCTGCCAGACGGCGTGGGCGAAACGGCGGTCGCGCGCATCGGGTGCGACTTTCGAGCGGCCCATGGCGACATCGACGAGTTCGCGCACGAAGGCAAAATTCTCTTCGATCAATATTTGAGGGTTGAGGGTCATGAGCCGCAGCAGGCGTTTGCCCGCGGCTAACAACTCTTCGCGGTCAATGCCGAGCAGGGGATTCGCACCGAGAATCTGTTCAGCGGCGTCCGCGGCCGCGGCATGTTCGAGTTCCGGCTGTCCCGAGTTATCGGCCGGCGCGAAGCCATCTTGAGCGCCATCCTTGGGACGGGATTCGTTGGCTGCCTCGATGCGGACAGCCTTGATTGGCGTCACATTTTCTCGGGCCGAACGGGGTCTTTTTGCTGGCATTGGCGGCACTCCACGGGCCTGCTCTCGTTATATGTGATCTGTTTCCCAGAGGCGACAGGGTCGGCGTGACCCTAATCACGTGGATTAAGCCTCTCGATTCCTATTATGCATCGTAGAGAGGCCCCTAAGCCCCTGAACGTCAGGGGTTTGACGCCTTTCCCGCAATCGGTCGCGGGAAAGATGTGCGGGGACCACTAGGAAGAGAGAGGAGTTTTCGTCTTGCAGTCAGCCCGGCATTTGGTCGCCGTGGGCATCGTGTCGCTTTTCGGAATGTGGGTCCATGAGGCCCGCGCCGTCGGCGTGCCCGCGGGAACCAATATCAACAACACGGCACAGGTCACTTACACCGTTGGATCGGTGAGTGCCACTGCGACCTCGAACACCAGCACGGTGACTGTCGCGGAGATCCTGGACGTCGTCGTCACGCTGCAGACGCCGAGCATGCCGGTCATCGCGGGTGCTACCCAGCAGGAACTGCTCTACCGCGTGACCAACACCGGCAACGGTCCGGAGTCCTTTCGCCTGCAGATGACCAGCGTCCTCTCCGGCGACGAATTCGATCCCGTGGCCGCCGCGCCATCTATCTACTTCGACACCGATGCCAGCGGCGACCTGTCGCCTGGCGATACGCCTTACGTGGTCGGCAGCAACGATCCGGTGCTCAGCGCCGACGCCTTCGTCACCATCCTCGTGGTCAACGACATTCCCGCAGGCGTGGCCGACGGCAACCGCGGCTTCTCGCGCCTGCTCGCGGACGCGCGCACCGGCGTCGGCGCGCCGGGCACCGCCTATGCCGGGCAGGGCGCCAACGGTACCGACGCGGTGGTCGGCACCACCGGCGCCGACGGCGAAGTCACGGGCGAGTACCTCGTCGCCGGCATCGCGGTCAACGCCGTGAAGTCGCAGGTGGTCGCTGACCAGTTCGGCGGCACGCGGCCGGTTCCGGGCGCGCGCATCAACTACACCATCGTCGTGGGCGCCACCGGATCCGGCAGCGCGCTGGCTGCGGTGTTCGCCGACGACATTCCCGCAAACACAACCTACGTGGCCGGCACGTTGCGCCTCAACAGCGTCGCGCTCTCCGATGCCGTGGATGCCGACGCGGGCGATTTTTCGACGACGCCGAATGCACACGTGAGTGTGCAGCTCGGCGCGCTCACCCAGGCGAGTGGATCCCAGACGATCCAGTTCGCCGTGACCATCAATTGACCGGGGAAGACGTGAAGGAGACACACATGAACATCAGGACACACAAGTTTTACGCAATCGTCACGCTCATCGCCTGCGGATTCGCCTCGCAGGCGTATGCGCAAGGCAAGGCCTGCATCGAGCTCAAGACCACCGCCGAGGTGGAAAAGGAAGTCATCAACGACAAGGGCGAGAAGTCGAAGGTTCTCGTTCCGGCGGGCAAGGTGGTCCCGGGCACCGAAGTGGTGTGGACCGTGACGGCCAACAACGTCTGCAAGCAGGCGTCGGACAAGGTCACGATCAACAATCCTGTGCCGGAGCACATGACCCTGGTCGCGAACTCGGCCATCGGCGCTGGCAGCCAGATCAGTTATTCGCTCGACGGCAAGTCCTTCGCGCCTGCCGGCCAGCTGACGGTCCAGGAAAACGGCGTGACGCGTCCCGCGCGCGCCGACGAATACAAGCACATCCGCTGGGAGTTCAAGAACGCCCTCGCACCCGGTGCGAGCGCATTCGCGCGCTTCCGCGCAGTGCTGAACTAGTTTTTTTCACTGAGAGAGTAAAGAGGAGTACCCATGTTTACGGTCTTCAAGCAAATGCGGCGAGTCGGTCTCGCCGTCGTTGCGTTGGGCTCGATCGCGGTTTCCGGCACGGTGTTCGCACAGAACACTCCGTCGGGCACTTCGATCAGCAACACCGCAACGGTTAATTATTCGGTTAATTCGGTAAACCAGACGGCGGTCTCTGCAAGCACGTCGTTCCTGGTCGACACCGTGATCAACCTCAACGTTACGGGTGGATTCACCTACAACGTGACGCCGGGCGCGCTCGCCCAGGTGGCCACGTACACGGTGACCAACACCAGCAACATCACCTCGGACTTCACGCTCGGGGTCACCAACGAGACTGCTGCCGCCAATGACTTCGACATGAACACCCTCGTGGTTCACGTCGACAACGGCGACGACGTGTACAACGCCGTGGATGACACCGCGACGTCGATCACGGGCCTGGGTAGTGGTCTGTCACGCACGGTGTTCGTGACGGGTGACGTGCCCGGCGCTGCCACCAACAACCAGGACGCACCGGTACGCCTCACGGCCACCGCCATCGATCCGGGGACGACCGTGGCGTGGGTCAACGACGGCAGCGTCGACAACCCGGCCGTGGTGCAGATCGTGGTTGCGAACGACGACGGGTTCGGCGACGACACGTTTCACATCCAGACGGCGACGCTGGGCGTGACCAAGTCGAGCCTGGTGATCACCGACAACCTGGTGCCGCCGAGCGCGAATCCGAAGGCCATCCCGGGTGCGACGGTGGAATACACCATCAGCATCGCAAACAGCGGTTCGCAGGCTGCGACGCTGCAGACGCTCAGCGATTCGATGCCGGGTGCGACCACCTTCCGCGCGGATGACTATCCGGGCGCGATGGACGTCAGCATCCAGGTGGACGCGAATCCGGTGGCGTATTGCACGGCGGACGCCGACGCCGACGGTTGCGTGCTCACCGGCACGACGCTGACGGTGGGTGCGCCCGCCATTACGTCGGTCGCCGCGGGCTCCACGGTCGTGGTCAAGTTCCGCGTCACCATCAACTGATCAGGCGGACACGAAACACTGCCTAGTCCATGACGTGGAACGCAGCGGGTAATCGGGCCTCAAGCCCGATGGGTCGACCCAGACCCGACGCCCGCAACAACGGGTACTCTCACGCAGAGGGCGGAGTAGCGACTAGCTACTCCGCCTTCGGCGCATTTATGAGCCGCGCGAAAGCGTGGTTGAGGGTTTCGCTGTTATTTGCTGCGTGTCTCACTGTGTCGCAGCAATCCGTGGCGCAGATCACGGCGCCCGGCACGGTGGTCAGGAATGTCGGAAGCGTGGCGTACGAGGCGGCCCCCGGCGCCTCGCGCACCGCCCGCTCGAACGAGGTCACGCTCGCGGTCGAGCCGCTGCCGTCACGCGCTGCCATCCGGCTGGCGCGCTACGACGCGGTGAGCGCGAGCAGCTTCACGGCGGGCCCCACGCAGTGTCTCGCGAGCAGCGGCCTGGTGGTGTTGCCGCCGCCGGCGCCGCAGGGCGTCGGTCCGCTCGATCCGCTGGCACCGATTTCGATGCAGGACACTTCGGTCGCGCATGCCGGCGACCCGGTGTTCGTGCGCGTGACGGATCCCGATCGCAACCTCGACGGCGGTGTCATCGACACCGTCGACGTGCGCGTGGCGGCGGCCGGCACGGGCGACAGCGAAGTCGTGCGACTTTCCGAAAGCGGTCCGAACACCGGCGAGTTCGTGGGCTATCTCGCCACGGCCACCGGCGCCGCGGGCAATGACTGCGCTCTGCAGGTGGAGCGCAATTCCCGGCTCGACGCGACCTACGTCGATCCGGCAGACGGCAGCGACGCGGTTCAGGCCAACGCGTTGGTCGATCCTTTCGGCCTGATATTCGATTCGCAGACCGGACTTCCGGTCAATGGCGCGCGAGTGCGCCTGATTGACGCCGCCACGGGGCTTGCCGCCACCGTGTTCGGCGATGACGGCGTGAGCCGTTTTCCAAGTGAAATGGTCGTCGGCCAGACGGTCACCGACCAGGGCGGCACCCAATACACACTTCCGCCGGGCGTGTTCCGCTTCCCGCTGGTGGCACCCGGCAACTATCGCCTCGAAGTCGTGCCCCCGGCCAACTACACCTTCCCCACGCAGCGCACGATCGCGGAGCTGCAGGCGCTGCCGAACGCGCCGTTCCGCCTGCAGCCCGGATCATTCGGGCAGAACTTCGTGGTCACGGTCGCACCGGCGGTGGCCGTGGACGTGCCACTCGACGCCAGCAACAGCCTGCTGGTGCTGCGCAAGACCGCGGGCCAGCAGATTGCGACCACCGGTGACTTCGTGCAGTACACGCTGACTCTCGAGAACACCAGCGAAGACGATCCGGTCACGCTGGTGGACGTGGTCGACCGCTTGCCGGCCGGGGCCCGGTTCCGCGCCGGTTCGCTGCGCCTCAATGGCACGCGCATCGCCGACCCGACGCTGTCGGCCGACGGCAGCTCGTTCACCTACCAGCACCCGCAGTTGGCCGCCGGTGAGTCCATCACCCTGCGCTACGTGGTCGAATTCACCATCGCCATGCGTGGCATGAAGGATGCGATCAACACCGCGCAGGCGGTGGCGCCCGGCAACGTGCGTTCGAACGAGGCGCGCGTGCTGGTGCGCATGAACGAAGAACTGTTCTCGCAGAAGGGCTTCATCGTCGGGCGCGTGTTCGAGGGCAGCTGCGAAACCGACGGCCGCGAGAACTATGGCGTCGCCAACGTGCGCGTCTACCTGGAAGACGGCCGCTACGGCATCACCGACGAGAACGGCCACTTCCACTTCGAAGGTCTCGAACCGGGTACGCACACCGTGCAGCTCGACCGGTTCACGCTCCCCGACTACCTGGAACTCGCGCCCTGCGCGGATCGCATGGGCCACGCCGGCCGCGACTTCTCGCAGTTCGCCGATCTGCGCCCCGGCACGTTGTGGCGCAGCGACTTCGCCTTGCGGCAGAAAGCGGCGCCCAACGGCGACGTGAAATTCGAATTCCATTCGGCACTCGCGCCGGATGCTGGTGGTGACGACATCGTGACGCACGAGGCCGTGCTGCAGGTGAACGGCGTGCCCACCGGCAAGACGCGCGTGGTCGTCATGCTGCCCGATCGCTTCGAATACGTTGCCGGGAGCGTGACGGTCGACGGCGCACGCGCCACGGACAAGGCAGAGCAGTTGATCGGCGCGGGCGAGCAGGTGCTGAGCGCCAATGATGGCGTGATCACGTTGCGCCTCGGCGAACTCGCCCCGGGTACCGTGCGCACGGTGCGCTTCGCCACGCATGCCCCTGCGTCCGCAGGCGGCACACTGCCGGTGCGCGCCTTCGCCATCTTCGACACGCCGTCCAAGTCGGGCGTGCGCACGCAGCAGATCGAGTCACAGCTTTCGCGGGGCGCGGCGCGCTTCGGCCGTTCGCAATTCACCTTCTCGCCGCGCTTCGACGTGCTCAAGACCGAATTGTCGCCCGTCGACGAAGAAGCGCTGCACGACCTGATCCGCAGCTGGCGCGGTGCGCGCGACATCACCATTCGCGCCGTCGGTCACACGGACTCGCAGCCGATAGCCCGTCGCAATCGGGAAGTCTTCCCGGACAACTACGCGCTGTCGCGCGCCCGTGCGCAGGCGGTAGCCGACTACCTCGCCATTTCCCTGGCCGTTCCGGAAGCGCGAGTGCAGGTCATTGGCCGCGGCTCGGACGAGCCACTGTCTGCCGGCAAGGATGCGGCCAGTTACGCGGCCAACCGCCGCGTGGACATCGTCATCGAAGGTTCGCGCTTCGAGGCCAACGCCCCGCTCGAGCTGACCGCGGCCGGCGGCAAGTCGGAAGTCGTTGGCACACAGGGAGTCATCCTGCGCGGGCCTTCGGCGGGCGCGAATCGCGCGCCACGCAAGATCGCCACCGACGACAAGCTCGGCATGGGTGTGGTGCTCGACGTCGACACGCTCAAGCCCGGCATCGGCTGGCTGGCGCCGCTCGCCGATGCCACGCCCGCGATTTCCGTGACCAAGGTTGCCATCGAACATCGCCCCGGCCAGACGGTGGAGCTCACGGTCAACGGCCAGCCCGTGGATCCGCTGGCGTTCGATGGCGTAAGCGTGAATTCGGCGAACACGGTGGCGATGAGCCGCTGGCGCGCCGTCGAACTGGTCGATGGCGAGAACCGGTTGCAGGCGCGTGTGCTCGAGAAGGACGGCAGCGAAGCCTGGCGCGGGGAGCGATCGGTGCACTTCGGTGGCGGCCCGGTGCGCGCCGAGGTCGACAAGACGATGTCGAAGCTGGTTGCCGATGGTCGTTCGCGGCCGGTGATCGCGCTGCGCATGTTCGACAAGTACGGCAAGCCTGCGCGTGCCGGCACCATCGCGGCCTTCAGCGTGGATTCGCCGTATCGCTCATGGTGGGAAATCGAACATCTCGACGAGAACCAGATCCTTTCGAACGGGCCGCGCGAACCGCAGGTTGAAGTTCAGCAGGGCGGGCTTGCGCTGATCGAACTCGAGCCGACCACGGTGACTGGCAACGCCATGATCCGCGTGCGCTTCAACGATCGCCAGAGCGATGAATTCAAGGTGTGGCTGGAGCCGTCGGCGCGCGACTGGATCCTGGTCGGTATTGCCGAGGGCACGGCCGCGTACAACAGCATTTCCGGCAACATGGAAACCGCCACTGCCGCCGACCGCGAAGAAGGTTTCCAGCAGGACGGCCGCATCGCGTTCTTCGCCAAGGGCCGCATCAAGGGCGACTTCCTGCTCAGCATGGCCTACGACTCGGCACGCGAGAAGAAGGATTCGCGCGACAGCCTGCACGGCACCATCGAGCCGGATCGTTACTACCTGCTGTACGGCGATGGCACCGAGCAGCGCTTCGAGGCCGCGTCGCAGAGCAAGCTGTACCTCAAGATCGAGCGCCGCCAGTTCGTGGCGCTGTTCGGCGACTTCGACACGGGCTTCACGGTCACCGAGCTCACCGCCTATAACCGCAGCCTCTCCGGTCTGCGCAGCGACTACGCCGGCGAACGTGTCTCGGTGTCGGCTTTCGCGGCGCGTACCGACACCGGCCTGGTGCAGGACGAACTGCGCGGCGATGGCACCGCAGGTCTCTACCACCTGTCGCGCGCGCCCATCGTGATCGGCAGCGACAAGATGCGCATCGAAGTGCGCGATCGCTTCGAAATTACGCGCGTGGTCGAAAGCCGCGAGCTCGCACGCTTCATCGACTACGACCTCGATTACGAGCGCGGCACGGTGTTCTTCAAGGAACCGGTGCAGAACCGCGACCAGCAACTCAACCCGATCTACATCGTCGCCGACTATGAAGTGCGCACCGGTGGCGAAGATCAGACCACCGCGGGCCTGCGCGTCGCGACCAGGTTCGCCGACGACCGGCTCGAGATCGGCGCCAGTGGCGTCTTCGAAGGCGCGCAGGCGGGCGACACCAGCATCGTGGGCGCCGACCTGACCTGGCGCGCCACCGAGGGCACTCGTATCCGCGCCGAAGTCGCGCAGTCGCAGTCCGATGATCCGTTGCGTCCGGATTCTTCGACCGCATGGCTGGTGGAAGGCAAGCACGTTTCCGAGCACCTGGAAGCGCGCGCCTGGGCGCGGGAGACGGAGACCGGCTTCGGCGTGGGTCAGCAGCTCACCGCCGACACCGGCACGCGCAGCGCCGGCATCGACGCGCGCTACAAGCTCAATGAGCAGTTGGTGGTGAGCGGCGAGGTGCAGCACCAGCAGGTGCTCGCCAGCGACGCCACGCGCCTTCTGGCCAGCACCGACTTGCGCCTGCTGCGCGACACCTGGAGCGCGGGCGTCGGTGCGCGCCACGTGGCCGACGAGGACAGCAGCGGGGACGAGCGTGTTTCCGACCAGGCCTTTGTCACCGGCAGCGTCGATGTGTGGGATGGTCTCGTGACGCTGCGTGGCGAGGCCGACATGACGATGGGCGGCAAGGACGCGAGTGTCGACTACCCGGCGCGCGGCATCCTCGGTGTCGACTACCACCTTTCCGACGCGACGACGCTGTACGCCGAGTACGAACACGCCAGTGGTGATCAGTTGCAGGCCGACACCACGCGCTTTGGCATGCGTGCGCGGCCGTGGGAGCGCACGCAGGTCAATTCGAGCATCAACACGCAGGCCACGGAATACGGCCCGCGCACCTTTGCAAACTTCGGTCTCACCCAGGGCTTCGTGTTCAAGGAGCGCTGGGCGGTCGACGTGGGTGTCGACCAGAGCAACACCATCCGCGGTCCGGATCTCGAGCCGCTGAACCCGAATGCGCCGCTGGCCTCGGGCAGCCTAACGGAAGACTTCTTCGCCGCCTTCGTGGGCGCCGCGTACCGCCGCGAGTTGTGGCAGATGACCAGCCGCCTCGAACATCGCAACTCCGACACCGAGGAGCGCTGGAGCTCGACCACCGGCTGGTACCGTGAGCCGGTCGAGGGTCACGCCATGTCGGTGTCGCTGCAGGCCTTCGATACCGAGGGAACCCTCGGTGAATCGACCGAAGCCGTGGGCCGTTTCGCCTGGGCGTTCCGTCCGGATTCGAGCCGCTGGATCGTGTTCGATCGCCTCGAGCTCAAGTACGACGATCATGCCGGTGTCGCGAATGCCTTCGAGTCATCGCGCATCGTCAACAACCTGCATGCCAACTGGCAGCTCGATCCCGCGCTGCAGCTCGGCCTGCAGTACGGAGCGCGCTTCGTCTCGAGCACCTATGAAGGTGACGACTACGCCGGTGTCTCCGACATCGTGGGAATGGACCTGCGCCGGCAGATGAACAAGCGCTACGACTTCGGTGTGCACCTGGCAGCGCTGCATTCCTGGGAATCCGACGTCATCGACTACTCCGCGGGCCTGGATGTGGGCGTGACGTTCGCGAAGAACATCTGGGTGTCGGTGGGTTACAACTTCGCCGGCTTCCGCGACGCAGACTTCTCGGCCAGCCGCCACACGGCGGCGGGCCCGTACCTGCAGATCCGCATCAAGGCTGACCAGGATACTTTCAAGGATTTGAACCTCGACAGCCTGCGCCCGTCACGATAGCGTGCCCTCGTGCACGATCTGGACGAAGTTTTCGGACCGCACGGTCCGCTCAAGCGCTCGCTGCCGGGGTTCACGCCTCGGCGGTCGCAGCTCGCCATGGCGCTGCGGGTGGCGCGTGCGCTCGAGAACCGTGCGCCGCTGGTGGTGGAAGCCGGCACCGGGACTGGCAAGACCTTTGCCTACCTGGTTCCAGCGCTCCTGTCCGGGAAACGCGTGCTGGTCTCCACCGGAACCCGCACCCTGCAGGACCAGCTCTTCAACAAGGACCTGCCGCTGGTGGCCGGCGCCATCGGCCGTCCGGCGAGCGTCGCGCTGCTCAAGGGGCGGTCTAACTACCTTTGCACCTACCGCCTGAACCAGCTCGGCGGACAGCGCAGTCTTCCGGGAACGCGCGACCGCATGCTGGCGCGTGTGCAGCGCTGGGCCGGCAGCACGCGCAGCGGCGATCTCGCCGAGGTTGCCGATCTCGGCGACGCGCATCCGCTGTGGCCGCAGATCACTTCCACGCGCGACAACTGTCTCGGGGCCAAGTGCGCCGACATCGGCCGCTGTCACGTGGTCGAGGCGCGTCGCAAGGCCATCGGGGCCGACATCGTGATCGTCAACCACCACCTGCTGCTGGCGGATCTGGCGCTCAAGGAAGAAGGTTTCGGCGACCTGCTCGGTGCCGCCGACGCGGTGATCATCGACGAGGCCCACCAGATTCCGGATCTCGCCACGCAGTTCTTCGGCGCGCGTTTTGGCAGCCGCCAGGTCGAGCTGTTGCTGCGCGACGCAAGGCAGGAACTCGTGCAGGCGCGCGCCGCACCAGACGTACTGGCCGTAGAATTCGGCGCCATCGAGAAAGGCCTCGCGGCGCTCGCCGAGATCCTGCGGGGCACGCAGCGCCCCGACTGGCTGACCGCGGACACGCCGCTTGCCGATGCCGCGCAGGATGTCGTGCAGTCACTGCGCGCACTGGCGGCGGCACTCACGGAGCAGGGGCGGGAGCCCGGCATAACGCAGTCGGCGGCACGCGCCACCGAGCTGGCGGCGCGCCTGGAGGAAATCACGCAGGCCGAGGAGCACGAAGGCGCGCGCAGCGTCGAGCTCACGCAGCGCGGCTTTTCACTCAGCCTGCTGCCGTTCGACGTGGCGGAACGATTCTCGACGCTCACCACGGGCACACGCGCCTCGTGGGTATTCACTTCGGCCACGCTCTCGGTGGGCGAGGACTTCGACCATTTCACCTCGCGGCTCGGGCTGCAGGAAGCCGAGACGCTGGCGATCGCGAGCCCGTTCGATTTCGAATCGCAGGCGCTGCTCTATCTACCGCCGCGCATGCCCGATCCGTCCTCGCAGGAGCACACTCCTGCGGTCATCGACACCGCGGTGCCGCTCATCGAGGCGTCCGCGGGCGGTTGCTTCGTGTTGTTCACCAGCCACCGCGCGCTGCAGCGCGCGGCCGCACTCATGCGGACGCGCTGGGCCACGCTCAGCGACTTCCCCATGCTGGTGCAGGGCGAGGCGCCGCGCGAACAGCTGCTGCGCATGTTCCGCGAATCGGGCAATGCGGTGCTGCTGGGCACCGCCAGTTTCTGGGAAGGCGTGGACGTCAAGGGCGATGCGCTGCGCCTCGTGATCATCGAGAAGCTGCCGTTCGCCTCGCCGGATGACGCGCTGACGCGCGCGCGCATCGAACACCTGAAAGCGGCGGGCGGCAATCCCTTCCGCGAGTACCAGCTGCCCGAGGCGGCACTGGCGCTCAAGCAGGGTGTCGGCCGATTGATTCGCAGTGAAACGGATCGCGGCGTGATCGTCATCTGCGATCCGCGCATCGTCGACAAACCCTACGGCCGGGTTTTTCGTTCCAGCCTGCCGCCGATGCCGGTGACCCGTGTCGCCCAGGATGCCGAAAGCTTCTTGCGCCGTATCGCCGGCGTGGCGACAGCCGTGGCCCCGCCGCTGACGCGAGTGCCGTTCGACCAGGAGCCCGCATGAAGATCCTGGCCCTCGACACCGCCACCGAAGCCTGTTCGGTGGTTCTCGGAATGGGTGACCGGGCCATTGGCCGATACCTCGAGTTCGAGCGCGGTCACGCCGAAAAACTGTTGCCCATGGTGGAAGAGTTGCTTGCCGAAGGCGGCATGACCCTTGGCGAACTCGACGCCATCGCGTTCGGCCGTGGGCCGGGTGGTTTCACCGGCGTGCGTCTCGCGGCCAGCGTGGCGCAGGGCCTGGCATTCGGCGCCAACCTTGGAGTCGTGCCCATCTCGGATCTCGCCGCGGTCGCCCAGCGGGTGGTGGGTTTGCATCCCGGCGTGCGCCGGATACTGGTGGTGAACGACGCACGCATGCGGGAAGTCTATTGGGCCCGGTTTGCGGCCGATGCGACGTTGCAACCCGCCAGCGAAGAACACGTTGGTCCGGCAGCTGACGTTCAGCTCCCCGATCCGGACGGTGGACCGTGGGCGGCGGCCGGGCGAGGACTGGGCGTCGCGCCCGCACTGGCCGAACGCTGCCGTCAGGCGGGGGCTTCGCTGTATGCGGACCTCCTGCCCAGGGCCGATGAAATCCTCACGCTCGCGCGGCCGCTGGTGGCTGCCGGACAAATCCTGCCCCCAGAACTGGCGGTGCCAGTTTATGTCCGGGATCACGTAGTTACCGCCGCTTTGTAATCAAACTGCAATAGACTCCCGTTGTAATCCGCACGCCACAAAACCGTCACTTGTGCTGTCGTGTAAGGAAACATGTCCGCAAAACAGATTTTGGTTGTCGAGGATGAGCGCCCGATTCGCGAAATGATTGCCTTCGGGCTGCGCCGCGCGGGATTCGAAGTACGCGAAGCCGCCGACGCCCGCTCCGGCCGTGCCGAAGTTGCCAACAAGCGGCCCGACCTGCTGCTGGTCGACTGGATGCTTCCGGACACCAGCGGCCTGGAATTCACCCGCGGCCTGAAGCGCGACCGAGAAACCCGCGAACTGCCCGTGATCCTGCTGACGGCTCGCGCCGAAGAGGGCGACAAGATCGCCGGCCTCGAAGGCGGTGCCGACGACTACATCACCAAGCCGTTTTCGCCGCGCGAGTTGCTGGCCCGTATCAACGCCGTGCTCCGGCGCGCCATGCCGGCCGAAGGCACCGAACGCGTCGAGATCGAAGGGCTGGTGCTCGATCAGAGCAGCCAGCGCGTGAGCGCCGGGGAACGTACCGTGGCACTCGGGCCCACCGAGTACCGCATGCTGGCGTTCTTCATGACGCATCCGGAGCGCGTGTACACGCGCGAGCAACTGCTGGATCGGGTCTGGGGCGGCAACGTGTACGTCGAGGAACGTACCATCGACGTGCATATCCGCCGGCTGCGCAAGGCGCTCGAAGAATTCGATTACGACCGGCTGATCCAGACTGTGCGCGGTTCGGGATACCGCTTCTCATCTCGTCCCCTCTGACATGAATCCCCTCTGAGATGAACTCAGACTCCACCGCCGTCATCTACGTTGCGCTGCGCGTCCTCGTGACGGTGGCGCTGGGCGCGGCGGCAGGCTGGTTCGCCGGCTCGGTGTGGGCTGGAATCAGTGGCGCGCTGCTGCTGTATCTCGGCTGGAACCTCTGGCAACTGCGCGCCCTGGCGAGCTGGTTGCAGAATCGCAGCGTTGCGGATCCGCCGCATACCATGGGACTGTGGGGCGACGTCGTGGCGCAGGTGGTGCGCCTGCATCGGCGCA
>Ga0190270_10000320_pt1 | contig 20479 bp, 11 predicted proteins | sample Popmic320T_FD_133748 | JGI IMG/M metagenome (GOLD analysis project Ga0190270, IMG submission 133748) | Populus adjacent soil microbial communities from riparian zone of Weber River, Utah, USA - 320 T | ecosystem: Environmental > Terrestrial > Soil > Riparian zone | place: USA: Utah | collected...
CGTCAGGCCGCCTTTCGAGAAGTTGGTGTTGAAGTTCTGCAGCGCCTCGCCATTGATGCCGTTCCGGCTGTCGGCGCCGTACCGCCAGGTCGGCTCGCCCTCGAGGATGTTGGCACGCGCGTTGACGTCCGCTCCCGCCGCGGCCAGCATCTGAATCGCAGCGCCATGATCCTCGATCGCCGCCCACATGAGCGGCGTCTGACCGTAGAAGCGCTCCCGCGCGTTGACGTCGGCGCCAGCGTCGACAAGCGCCTTCAGCAGCGGAATATTCCCGGTGCGGGCAGCGGTCATGATGACGGGCTCGCCGGCACCCATCGCGACGTTCGGGTTCGCCCCCGCCGCCAGCAGCGCGCGCGCGATCTCGGCGTTTCCGCGCAGCGTCGCGATCGAGAGCGGGGTGACGCGGTAGCGGCTCATCGCGTTCACGTCGGCGCCGGCGCGAACCAACCGCTCCACTTCCGCCGCATCGTCGCTCTCGACCGCATGGAGCAGCGGCGGGACGCCGGACAGATCGTCGGCGCCCCGGGGTGGCGCCTGGCCCGCGAGCCCCGGCGCGGAGGCGAGCAGCAGCACCGCGATGGCGCGCACGACTAGCGAGGCTTCAGTGGTCAAGTTTTCCAGGGCTGTGCGTGACATGGTTGCGCCTCCAGCCCTACAGATCGACCGTGCCGGTGCTGTCGCCGAACCGTTCGCGCTCCACGCCGCCGCTGTGCGCCAGCGACAACAGGAGATTCGCCATCGGCGTTCCGTCGGGCGACACCACGTGCCGGCCGCCCTTCAGGTGGCCGGAGTCGCCACCCAGCAGCACCACCGGCAGCGGATCGAAGCTGTGGATGTTGGGGTTGCTCATGCCAGAGCCCCAGAGCAGCAGCGAGTGATCGAGCAGCGTGCCGTTGCCCTCCGGGATCGACTTCAGCTTGGCCAGGTACTTGCCGACCAGCTGCGCGTGATACGCGTTGGTGGTCGCGTACTTCTCGATCCGCTCCGGCTTGTTCTGATGGTGTGAGACCGCGTGGTGCGGCTCGGAGATGCCCAGGTGCGGATAGGTGCGGCTGCTCAGCTCGCGGCCCAGCATGAAGGTGAAGACGCGGGTGATATCCGACTGGAACGCCACGGCCATCAGGTCGAACATCAGCCCGACGTGATCCCCGTAGTCGTCCGGCACGCCGACCGGCGATCCGGGCGTGCCGACCGACGCCGCGTTCTGCCGTTCCGTGCGCTCGAGGCGAAGCTCGATTTCAAGGATGTTCTGCAGGTAGTCGTCCATCCGGCCGCGGTCCGCCGGCGTCAGCCGGCCCTGCAGCTGCCTGGCCTCGCCGGCCACCATGTCGAGCACGCTGCGGCGGTTGCGAAGGCGCTCGGCACGCTGTTCCGGCGAGCCGAGCCCGCCGCCGAACATGCGCTCGAAGACCAGCCGCGGGTTGAGCTCCATCGGCAGCGGCTGCGTCGGCGTGCGCCAGGAGATGGTGTTCAGATAGGCACAGCTGAAACCGACCTCGCACGACCCCACCTGGGTGGTGAAATCCTCGGCCGTGATCTCGAGCGAGCGGAACAGCGTCTCGTTCCCGTACTGCATCGCCAGCATCTGATCGATGGTCGTCGACGCCTCGAGGTCGTAGCCCTCGGTCTGCTTCGGATGCAGGATGCCGGTCAGCCAGCACGGCTGCGCCAGCGCGTGGCCGCCCTCCCGTTGCGGGCCGGCGTTCAGCCCGCTGACAACCACCAGCCGCTCGCGAAACTCCTCCAGCGGTTTGAGGATGAGCGGGAGATCGAAGCCGGCGCCCGACGCGGCCGGGGTCCAATGGCTCATGATCATGCCGTTGGGCGAGTAGGCGGCGGCGAAGCGCCGCGGCGGACGCGCCACGGTCTGCGCCAGCGCCGTTGCCGCCGGCACCATGGCATCGAGCAGCGGCAGCGCCAGGGTGGTGCCGACACCCTTCAGGAAGGTTCGACGCGGCAGGGACGTCTTGGTCACGAACATGATCCACTCTCCCTACGCCCGCGCGTACGCGCGGACAATCAAACACTGCACTCGCGAGGCGCCTCGTTAGTCTGAGGACGCTTCCCGCATCTGAAAGGGCACGCTCCGGACGATGCCGAGAACAATCCCACCGAAGCGATAGTCGTCGCTGGCGGCGCCGCGGACGATGGCGCGAACCGCCGGCATGTCGTGGTGATCGAGCCCGCGTCCGAGCGCGTAGGTCAGCAGCTTCTCGGTCAGAGCCGTCACGAACATCTCCGGCTGCCGCAGCAGCGCCTGCCGCAGCTCCACCGGACCGTTCACCGTGGTGCCGTCGACCAGCGTGTCGGAGGCGTCGATCCGCGAGCCCTGATCTTCGGTGCGCCAGGCGCCGACAGCGTCGAAGTTCTCGAGCGCGAATCCGAGCGGATCCATCACCCGATGGCACGACGCGCACTGCGGGCTGGCGCGGTGTGCCGCCAGACGCGCCCGCACGGAATCCAACTTGCCCGGCGCGTTGTCCGCGAGCACGTTGGCCGCACCGGGGGGCGGCGGCGGGGGCGGCGTGCCGACGAGGTTCTCGAGAATCCACTTGCCCCGCACCACCGGCGACGTGCGGTTGGGATACGACGTGACGGCCAGGACGCTGGCGTGTCCAAGCAAGCCGAACCGCGCGGGGTCGGTCACCGGCACCCGCCGGAAGTGACTGCCGTAGACGCCGCGCATTCCGTAATGGCGCGCCAGCCGCTCGTTCACGAAAGTGTAGTCGGCGCGCAGCAGATCGAGGACGCTGCGGTTTTCGAGCCGCAGGCTGTCGAGCAGCATCTCCGTCTCGGTACGCATTGCCTGACGGAGCGCATCGTCGAACTCCGGAAAGTCGTCTCGTGTCGGCACGAACGCCGCGAGGTTGCGCAGGTGCAGCCACTGGCCGCCGAAGTTCTTCGCCAGCGACTGCGCCCGCGGGTCGCCCAGCATCCGGCGCACCTGCCGCTCGATCGCGGCGGGCTGCCCCAGCTGATTCCCGGCCGCGGCGTCGAGCAACTCCTGGTCGGGAACACTGCTCCAGAGGAAGAACGACAGCCGCGACGCCAGATCGACGCTGCTGACCCGGTGGGTCGCGGCCGCTAGGTTCGGCGGGTCGCTCTCGACGCGGAACAGGAACTTCGGGCTGGTGAGCACGCCCTGCAGCGCCAGCTGGATCCCGGCCTCGAAGCTGGCGTTGGCGCGGCCCTTGCGAAACAGGTCGAGGAGCGGCCGCAAGTCGGCTTCTGTGGACGCACGCCGGTAGGCGCGCTGCGTCAGGCGCGACAGGATGGTCCGCGCGCACGGCAGCTCGTCGCTCGCGGTGCCCGGCTTACAAGTGAAGATCGTGCGGCGGCTCGGCGTGTCGCCGGGGCCGGTCGGGTTGTAGGGCCCTTCGATGATCACGCGTTCGATCGCCGGCACGCCGTGGATGTACAGCGGATCGACCGCGAACATCGTCGGCCGCAGCCCTTCGGGGCCGGTCCGGACACCGCCGGCCAGCGCCAGGAACGTCGCCACCACGTCGTGCGGCCCCGCGGTCACCCGGGTCCGGGTCCGGAGTCGGGTTTCGAGCGCCGTCTCCGCGGCCCCCGAGTTGAGCACGTTCATCTGGTAGTCGCTCGGACCGCCGACGGGCGTCTGCAGCACCGGCTGACCGTCGATGCTGACCTCGAGGTCGTGCTCGGTTTGCAGCCCACGGACGTAGCCGACGCTCGTCTTCCACAACCGCAGCTTGACGACGTACTCGCCATCGAGGGGGAAGTGGTGGCGGAACGCGGTGCCGCCGCGCGTGCCGATCGGCAGCCCGCTGATGTGTTCGTGCTGCGGCAAATCGAAGCTGACGCGGTACAGCTGCGAACTCGGGCCGATCGACGGATCGCCTACCGCCAGCGCGCTGATGCGCTCGGCAGCGGCAACGTAGCGCTCCATCAGCAGGGGCGAGATGCCGAGGACGTCGGCGATGTTGTCGAAGCCGTAGCTGGAGTCGTCCGGCGGGAGCAGGGTCGAGGCGTCGATCTCGAGGGCCAGCAGGTCGCGAATCGCATTCGCGTACTCGGCGCGGTTGAACCGGTGCGGCCGCGTCCGGCCCGGGTGGGGCCGTGCGGCGGCGGCTCGGTCGAGCGTATCCTCGAGGCCCCGGGCAAACGCGGCCAGGGTTGCCGCATCGGGCCGGGGGCTGCCGGCCGGCGGCATCATGTTGCCTTTCACTTTCCGGATGACCTTCTCCCACACCTCGGCATGCGCGGGGACATCGGAGGCATCCACAGCATCGAGCGCCAGGCCGCCGGTTTTCAGCCGCTGGTTGTGGCACGTAACGCAGTACTGACCCACCACAGCGGCGGGCCCGGCAGCCGCCGGGGACGCTTGCGCGGTCCGGACCTGGGCCTGGGGAACGGACGAGCCGGTCCATGAGCCAGCGGCCACGATCGCAGCAGCAAGCACTCCTCGGCTAATCGAGCGACGGAGGCGATTCACCATCTCAGGACAGACGACCACCCGTGCCGGCGGAATCTAGCAGGAGTCGAGGGCAAAATCCTGATAGCGCCCTAATAGACCACTGATAGGACGTGGATAAAAGCCTGAAAAAGCCGCTACCGGCCTAAATTCGACGTTTTTTGCCCATGGCGTCACGCGGGCGGCACCGGCGTTCGGTGCTAGAATCCGCCCGCCGGGAGCACCATGGACCCCTCGCCACCCGTAGCGAAACACCCCGTCGAGGCCGCCACTTCAGACCCCGCCGTCGAATACCTGTTCGGCCCGTTCCGGCTGGACGTGTCGTCGATGCAGCTCACCCGCGGGGACGAGACGGTGGGTCTGACGCCCAAGGCGTTCGATACCCTCCTGGTGCTCATCCGCAACCGGCATCGGCTGGTTCGCAAGGACGAGCTGATGAGCGCGGTGTGGGCCGACTCGTTCGTCTCTGAGGACAGCCTGACTCAGAACATCACGGCCCTGCGGCGTGCCCTCGGCGACGATTCGCACCAGCCCGAATACATCTCCACCATCCCGCGGCGCGGCTACCGGTTCATCGCGCCCCTGGTCGAGCGCGGGCCGGCCGAGCCGCGCGTTGCCAACGCCCCCGCCCCACCGCCGGCGGTCGCGGACGCCCCGGAGCGGGAGACTCCGGCCACCGCGGCCGTCCCCGCCCGCCGGTCCTGGGCACGGTCGCCGTGGGCCTGGGCAGGTGGCGCCGCCCTGGCCGCGGTTCTGGTGTTCGCCGCGACGCTCGCCAGCGCCCCCACGGCGGCACCGCCGCCGGCGGTCCTGCACTTCAGCATCGACGCTCCGCCCGGAACGAGGCTGGCATCGGGAGGCGCGATTTCTCCGGATCGGCGGCACCTGGCGTTCATCGCCCAGGACGAGGCGTCGGGCGTCGCCCATTTGTGGATCAGGGAGCTCGACGAAGGCACGTCCCACGCGATCGAAGGCACGGAGGGCGCCGGGAAGCCGTTCTGGTCTCCAGACAGCGACGCGGTCGGCTTCTTCGCGTCCGGCAGCCTCAAGCGCGTCGGGGTCGCCGGCGGCCCGGTGCAAACGCTGGCGCCCGTAGTCGGCCTGACGGTGTCCGGTGGGACCTGGGGCGCCGACGACGTCATCCTGTTTGCCAGCTTCCGCTCGGGTGTCAGTGCAGTGCCGGCCTCGGGCGGCGAGGTGATCGCGGCGACGCGCCTCGATGCCGCCGCGCAGGAAACAGCGCACCGTTGGCCCCAGTTCCTGCCCGACGGCCGGTTCCTGTTCTCGATCTACTCGGAGAACGCGGATCGGGCTGGTACCTATGTCGGGGCCCTTGGATCGGACCAGCGCGTGCGCGTGCTGCCCGACCCCGGCGGCACGTTCGCGCCGAACGGCTACCTGCTGTACGTCAAGGACAGGGTACTGATGGCGCAGCCCTTCAGCGTCTCGCAGACCAGGGTGAGCGGCGCGGCAGCCACGCTCGCCGGCGACGTCTTCCCGCTATCGCCGACAAGCGGCGCCAGCACGTCGGCGGCGGGCGAGGTGCTGGTCTACGGGGGCCGGTCGCCTGATTTCGAGCTGGCCTGGTTCAGTCGATCCGGGCAGCGCCAGCAAACGATCAAGGCGCCGCCCAATCTGTACAACCCGAGCATCTCGCAGGATCTCCGCTATCTGCTTGCGGGCAGCGGCACCGACGTCTGGCTCATCGACCTGGATCGCGACGCGGCCACGCGCATCGGCGCCGGCAACTCGCCGCTCATCTCCCCGGACGGAACGCAGATCGCCTTCACCTCCGGCCGCCTCGAAGGCGTTTCCGACCTCTACGTGGCATCGACGATCGGCCGCGGCGAGGACCGGCTGTTCCTGCGCACACAAGAGAACAAGCTGGTCAACGACTGGTCGCGCGACGGCCGGTATCTCGTGTTCGCCAGCACCAACCCGGAAACGCGGATGGACCTGTGGATGGTGCAGACTTCGGGCGGCGGTGGACCGGTGGCGCTGCTGACGACACCCTTCAACGAGTTCCAGGCGCAGATCTCGCCCGATGGCCGCTGGATCGCCTACGCGTCCGACGAGTCGGGACGCTGGGAGATCTACGTGCAGTCGTTCCCCGAACTCGGGGCCAAGCGGGCGATCTCGAGCGGCGGCGGCGCCGAGCCGCAGTGGCGCCGCGACGGCCGCGAGCTGTTCTACGTGACGCCCGAGGGCACGCTGATGACCGTGAACGTGACCCCGGGATCGACCCTCCAGGTGGGGCGTCCCGCGCCGCTCTTCCGCACGCCCATCCCGATCACGGGGGAGATGAACTCGCGCCGCAATCACTACGTGGCGGCGCCGGATGGCCAGCGCTTCCTCGTCAACGCCGCGAGCGACGCGCAAGAATCCATCACCGTGCTGGTGAACTGGACCTCGCGGCTGCGAGCAGACCGACCGGCCCCGCGCTTCGCCTTCTGGCCGTTTTAGAGGCCCTTGGTACCTGGTTCTTGGTGCTTGGTCCCGCACGGACCAAGAACTAAGAACTAAGGACCATCTTCACCTGCCGCTCGCCGGCTTCGGCGTCTCGCGCGCCGGTCCCGGCTGCACCTTGAACGAGGAATCGTTCAAGGTGGTCGGCTGCACTCCGGCCGCGACCATCAGATCGCGGACCAGCGCTGCCGTCTCAGGTCCTGGTTTCCCGCCCACGCGTGAGCCGGTCCCGTCCTCGGCCACGCCGGTGTTGAGCGCGCCGTCGAGCACCGTCAGGCCCTGCTTCGTCCGGACGTCCAGCCTGGCGCCGTGTTCGGCCAAATAGCCGATGACCCTGTTGCGGGCAGCGAAAGCCGCGCCGTACAGCGCCGTCTCCCCCCGCGCGTTCGACGCGTTCAGGTCCGCGCCCTTCTCGTGCAACAGCTTGACGATCGCGTGCGCGTCGTCGAGGCTGCCGTGGTTCGGCGGATCGCCCTGCTGGGTGATCGAGTATTTGACGCCGGCGGCGAACATCAGCGCCGTGGTGCCGTCGGATTGCGCCAGGTTGACGTCGGCATCGCGGCTGACCAGCACCTCCACCATGTCGCGGTTGGCGTACTTGGCCGCGCGGATGAGCGGCGTGGTGCCTTCGATCATGCCGGGCGCACCGCCGGCGTGGTAGCGCGACAGGAGGCGTCCCTTGACCCGGGCGTTGACGTCGGCACCGTGATCCAGCAGCACGCGCATCAGCCCGAGGCAATCCAGCTCGGTCGTGATCTTGGCGTCCGGCCGGCTGCGCTCCCAGGGCGGGGTGTTCATGTCGATGGCGGCGTACAGCGGACTCATGCCGGCGTTGTCGGCCAGGTTCGGGTTTGCGCCCTTGTCCAGCAACCGCGCCGCCAGATCGAAATGGGCGTTGAGAATCGCCTCGAGCAGCGGGGTCACGCCCTCCGGGTCCTTGACGTTGACGTCGGCGCCGAGCTCGATGAGGGCCATCGCGGCGGCCGCCGCGCCCTCGCGCGCGGCATACATCAGCGGCGTCCACTGGCCCTTGGGAACGAAGCTCGTGACGTAGTTGCTGGGGTCCTTCGGTTTCTGCGGGGGATAGGCGACGGTGGTCGAGCGCGCGTCGATCTCCGCCCCGTGCTTCACCAGCGCCCGCACGGCGGAGGCGTGGTCGTCGGCAGCTGCCCACATCAGCGCCGTCTCGCCCATCCAGCTCTCGCGCGCGTTGACGTTCGCGCCCGCCTCCACGAGCACGTCGATGGCTTCGGGACGGCCGGTCCGGGCCGCGATCATCAGCACCGCCTGCCCTTCGGTCACCATGGTGTTCGGGTCGGCGCCGGCGACGAGGAGCGCACGGATCATGGTGGCGTCGCCGTTGGTCGCCGCCAGCGACAGCGGCGTCACCCCATAGCGATTGCGGACCGAGGCGTTGGCGCCGCGACCCAGCAACAGGCGCACCATCTCGCTGTCGCCGTTTCGCACCGCCCAGTGGAGCGCCGTGGTGCCGTCGGCCTCGGCGGCGTTGACGTTCGCCGCCCTCGCCGCGGCGCCAGCGGCCTTGCGGTCGCCCCGCTTCACCGCCTGCATGAGATCGCTGTCGGCCGCGGCGGCGGCGGCGCTGGCCGCCAGCGCGATTATCAGCAGGCCGGCCAGAGGTCCGGGCGTCGTGCGCATCATGATCAGATCTCCAGCGGTCCGGTGCTGTTGCCGAAACTCTCGAGCTCGACGCCAAACCTCGACGCCGCCGTCATCCACAGGTCGGCCATCGGCTTGCCCTGGTGCACCACGTGGCGATCGCCCTCGAACTGGCCGCCAAGCACGATCATCGGCAGGTTGAGGTGGATGTGCATGTCGCTGTTCGACATGCCGTTGCCGAAGAACACCATCGAGTTGTCGAGCACGGTGCCGTCGGCCTCGGGCATCGCCTTCAGCTTCTCGACGAACCGCGCCACGTGCTGGGAGTAGTAGACGCCGATGAGCGCCATGCCGGCGAGCTTCGCTGGGTCGTCGTTGTGGTGCGAGATCGAGTGATGCGGCTCGGTAACACCCACTTCCGGATACGTCAGCTGGCTGGCCTCGCGCGAGGTGTAGAACGTGGTCACGCGCGTCACGTCGGCCTGCCAGGCCAGCGCCATCAGGTCGAACATCACCGTGAGGTGATCGTGGTGTGACTCGGGGATGCCGATCGGAGCCTCGGGCGCAGCGGGGTTCGCCGCGCTCTGCTTCTCGGCCTTCTGGATCTGCCCTTCCACCTCGCGAACGTGCTGCAGGTACTCGTTCAGCCGGTGCTTGTCCCCGGCGCCAACGCGGCCCTGCAGTTGGCCGATCTCGCGGCCGACAGCGTCGAGCACGCTCTTCTGCCGGCGCAGACGCGCCGCGCGCTGGGCCGGCGTGCCGGCCCGGCCGAACATCCGCTCGAACACCGCGCGAGGGTTGATCTCCATCGGTAGCGGCATGGTTGGCGTGCGCCACGAGATGGTGTTGGCGTAGATGCAGCTGTAGCCGCCGGCACACGATCCGATGGCGCTCGAGAAGTCCTCGGTGGCGATCTCGAGCGACGGCAGCAATGTCTCGCCGCCCACCTTGGCCGCGATCACCTGGTCGATCGAGGTGTTGTTGTAGACGTCGTCGCCTTCGGTGGGCTTGGCCGAGACGCCCGTCAACCAGCCGGACGAGGCGGTGGGATGCGTGCCCTCGACCTTGTTGCCGAGGCCCGTGACCACGACGGCCGACGAGCGATGCGGCTCGAACGGCTTGAGGATGGTCGGGTAGCCGGCGCCCTTGCCGGTGGTGGCCGGCGTCCAGTGCTCGATCACCGTGCCGTTCGAGAAATAGATGAACGCGGCGCGGCGCGGCCCCGACGCCGCCTTCAGTCGCGGCGTCAACGCCGGCACCATGGCGTCGAGGAACGGCAACGCAATGGTGGCGCCGACTCCTCGCAAAAAGGTCCGCCGTGGCAGAGAACTCCTGGTGATGAACATGGCTGCGAGCTCCTCAGTCCGTTCGGGTGTCCACCGCAACGATCCGCTTCTGAAACGCGTCGCTCCTGACGATCCCGAGCACGATCGCCGAAAACCGGTAGTCGTGCGCCGCGGCGTCGCCAACAATCGCGCGGACGGTCGGCATGTCACGGTAGTCGATGCCGCGTCCCAGGCCGTAGATCAGCATCTTCTCGGTCAGGTTGCCGACAATCGCCTGCGGCCGCGCCACGAGCGCCTGACGCAGCGCCACCGGCCCGTCGATCGCGGAGCCGTCCACGAACACGCCGCTGGCGTCGATCGGTGCACGGTCGTCACGCACCCGCCAGGCCCCGACCGCGTCGAAGTTCTCGAGCGCGAAGCCAAGCGGGTCCATGGCTTTGTGGCAGCTCGCGCACTGCGGGTTGGCGCGGTGCTGCTCCATGCGCTCCCGCATGGTCATCGGGCGCGCCAGCGCCGAGCGCTCCGGCAGCGCCGGCACGACTGGAGGGGGCGGGGGCGGCGGCGTGCCGAGCAGGTTGTCGAGAATCCACTTCCCGCGGACGACCGGCGACGTGCGGTCGGCGTGCGACGTCACCGTCAGGACACTGCCATGCCCCAGGATGCCGCGACGGGCATCAGCCGTGACAGGCACACGGCGGAAGTGGTTGCCGTAGACGTGCGGGATGCCGTAGTGCTTCGCCAGCCGCTCGTTCACGAACGTGTAGTCGGCGGTCAGCAGATCCAGGACCGGGCGATCCTCGCGGATGATGCTGTCGAAGAGCAGCTCCGTCTCGTGGCGGAACGCCTGCCGCAGCTGGTCGTCGAAGTTCGGGAACTCGCGGGAATCCGGCACCGCGCTGCGCAGGTTGCGCAGCTGCAGCCACTGGCCGGCGAAGTTGGCGACCAAGGCCTGCGACCGGGGATCGGCCAGCATCCGCGTGACCTGCTGGTCGAGTACGGACGGCCGGGAGAGCTGATTGCGAGCCGCCAGATCCAGGAGCTGGTCGTCGGGCAGGCTGCTCCACAGGAAGAACGACAGGCGTGAGGCCAGCTCAAGGTCCGTCACGCGGTAGACGGTGCCCGGCCGCGACGCCGGCACTCGCTCGGTACGGACCAGGAACTTGGGTCCGGAGAGGATGCGCTGCAGCGCGAACCCGATGGCCGAGTCGAAGCTGCCTTCACGGCGCCATTCGTGGAAGAGGGCCGTCAGCTCGTTGACGTCCGACGGCGTCTGCATGCCGCGATAGGCGCGACGGGCGAGGGTCGACAGGATCGTGCGGGAGCACGGCTCTTCCTGGGCTGGCGTCGCCGGACGGCAGGTGAAGATGGCGCGCCGGCTTGGCGTGTCACCCGGACCGGTCGGATTGAACGGACCGGTCACCGTGATGGTCAGGACGTGTGGCGGACCGATCAGCGTCTCCGACGTATCCGAGGTCGTGCGCAGGATGGCCTGCAGACGGCGCGTGTTCTCGACCTCGGCGCGTCCCGCGAACGTGGCGCCGATGGCGTGCGGGCCAGCCGTGAGTGGCAGCCGCACTTGCAGGCGTGCCTCGACCGCGTCCGCGTACGCGGTCTGGTTCTGCAGCATGCCCTCGAAGTCCTTGGTGCCGCCGATGGTCTCGGCGAAGACCTGGCGGCCGTCCACCACGATCTGCAGCTCGCGCGGGAACTCGAGCCCGCGAATCAGGCCCAGGTTGGTCTTGAACAACCCAACCTTGATCACGTACTCGCCGTCGAGCGGCAGCATGGATGTGGCGGCCATGCCGCCGCTCGTGCCGAGCGGCAGGCCCTCGTTGTGCCCGTCCTGCGAGTGATCGGCAGCGGCGCGAAACACGCGCGCCCCGGCCACGACGTCCGAGGCGTCGCCAACGGCGATGGTGGCTATCTCGGCCGCCGCGGCGGCGTAGCGCTCCAATAGCGCCGGCGAGGTGTCCAGCATCTCGCCGATGTTGTCGAAACCGTAGGCCGGCTCGTCAGGCGGCAAAAGCGCTGCGACGTCTACGTCGAGCGACAGCAGGTCGCGAACCGAGTTGGCGTACTCGGCGCGGTTCAAGCGATGGAGCGAGGGATGGCCGGGAAACGGCGCCGCCGTTCGATCGATCGTGCCCTCGAGCCACGCGACCAGGCTGTCGCGTGTCGCGGCGTCGGGCCGCGGCATTCCCGCCGGCGGCATCACGCCCGTCCGGACCTTCCTGATCACCCGCTCCCAGATCGCGGCGTCGGCCGGCACGCGGGCAAGATCCATGGCGTCGAGCGCCAACCCGCCGGTCTTCAGCCGCTGGTTGTGGCAGGTGACGCAGTAGGTGTCGAGCGACGCTCGATGAGCCGCCGCGTCGCCGGCGCCGACGGCGCGGGCCGGCCCTCCCTGGCCGGGCGCGGCCGCCTGCGGGGCGGTCCACGACAGCCAGGCCGCCACGGCCGCTGCGATCGCCGGCGACAGAAGGGTTCGTGTGCGCATGAATCAGCTACAGGTGGACGCCACCATCTGCAGCGACATCGCCGCGATGCCGGCGCTGCTGAGCAGGCCCTTGGCTTCCATCCGCTGCCCCTCGTGCTTCTCCGTTCCAGGAGCAATCGCCATCAGCCGTAGCGTCGACGAGCCGGCCGGCACGGCCTCCAGCGCCTTCAAGTCCTCGGTGGCCGTCTGCTCCAGGCTGCGGCTGCGCACCGGTGTCGAGGCCCGCGTCAGCATCCAGCCGCTCGCATCGCGGGCCAGGCAGCCGACGGCGCTGACCAGTTGGCCGCTTTCCGCCGCCAGCGGTCCGTTGGCGCCGACAATCTGAAAGCGCCCCAGGACGTCGGCCTGCACGGTCAGTTCCCGCGGCCCGGTGGGAAACCCGTTTTGCTGGAGCACGTAGGCGATGACATCGACGTAGACCGCGTCGTCGAGGCGCGCCTGTGCCCGCGGCATCGTCGTGCTGACCTTGCGGTAGAACTCCCGCAGTGTCGCCGCATCCCAGATCGACAGGAACCTCTCGCCTTTGAGTGCCGGACCGTTCTGGCCCGCCAGATCCCCGCCGTGGCACGACGCGCAGAAGAGTTCGTAGCCGGCCTTGCCGCGCGCTGCCTGTTCGGGAGAGAACGCGCCGGTCCAGATCGGCCAGGCTTCGCCCTGCGCCTCGACGGCACGCGGCCACAGCGTGGCGACCGCGAGGCCGCAGATCAGCACCGCGACGAACGCAGGTGTCTTGGCGATCACCGGCGCTCCGCGATCAGCCGCGTCAGCAGCGCCTGGGTGGTCTTGCGTTCGGGCCGCCGCACGGCGGCGGCATCGCTTTCGTTGGCCTGCCCGATCGCCTCGTCGAGCGGCGTGCGGCCGCGTTTCGTCTTGGCATCGAGAGCGGCGCCGTGCTCGGCCAGGAACTGCACGACCTTGTCGGCACCGCGCTGGGCCGCCCCGTGCAGCGCGGTCTCGCCCTGGTCGTTGGCGGCGTTCACGTCGGCGCCGCGCGCCAGCATCAACTGCATCGCGGCGAGCGTGTCGTCTTCGGTGCCGAGGCTGGAGATCTCGGCCCAGTTCAGGCCTGCGGCCGCCATCAGCGGCGTGGTCTTGTTCTGCGTGGCGATGTTCGGGTCGGCGCCGTGCTCGAGCAGCAGCCGCATCATTCGCACGTCGGAGGTGGTCGCCGCCTTCATGAACGGCGTCGAGCCAGTGGTCAGGTTGGCGTTGCCGGCGGAATCGTGCTGGATCACGAACCCGCGGGTCGTGAGCCGCGCGTTCGGATTGGTGCCGCGCTCGAGCAGCAGTTTCGCGATCCCGACCGCGTCCAGCTCTCCCGAAGGCTTTGGATTCGGGCGGCTGAACAGCCACTCCAGCGTGTTCATGTCCACCGCGTGATACAGCGCGCCGCGCCCGCTCCGGTCCACGCCGTTGACGTCGGCGCCGTGGCGGACGAGCGTCGCGGCCACGTCGTGGTGGCCGTTGATGATCGCCATCATCAGCGGCGTGACGCCGTCCGGCTCGGTGGCCCGGAGATTGGCCCCCGCCTCGGCGAGCAGCGACGCCACCTCGCCGGATCCGTACTGCGCGGCGAAGTGCAGGGCGGAGAAGCCGCCCTTGGGAAAGTTGCTGTGCGCCGACTGGAACGAGGTTTCGGAGCCCTTCGGGCGCGGCGGCTGCCCCGGCCAGACCTTCGAGCGCGCGTTCACGTCAGCGCCTGCGCGCACCAGAGCCGCCGCGATCTGGGCCTGGTTGTCGGAAGCCGCCCACATCAACGCCGTCTGCTGGTGCCAGGATTCGGCGGCGTTCGGGTTGGCCCCGAGCGCGAGCAGCGTCTGCACCGCCGGCAGGCTGCTCGATCGGGTCACCGTCATGAGCGGCGTCTCACCTTCGCGCGAAGCGGCATTGGGGTCGGCACCGGCCGTGACGAGCGCCTCGATCAGCTTCGCGTTGCCGTTGCGGGCGGCCAGCCCCAGCGGCGTCACGCCGTAGCGTGTCGGCGTCGAGGCGTTGGCCCCGGCCGCCAGTAGCAGCCGGGCGATCTCGTCCGCACCGGCGTCGAGGGCCAGGTGCAACGGGGTGGAACCGTCCACCTGTGTCGCGTTCACGTTGGCCTTCTTCGCGATGAGCGCTCGGACCGCCTGGTGGTCGCCGGCCCGTACCGCATCGAACAGTGCCTGCGCGCCGGACGCGACCGGCACGGCGGCGAGGGCGAGAGCCAGGAGGATTGAGCGCACGCAGACCTCCTCAGATGTCCAGCGGCCGATCGCTGGCACCGAACCGCTCGATCGGCGCTCCGGCCTTCTGCGCCATCGCCAGCAGCAGATTCGCCATCGACTCGCCCGGATACGCCTTGTGCTGGCCCATGGCCTTCATCCGTCCGCCGCCACCGCCGAGCACCACAGTGGGCAGCGGATGGTGGGTGTGGTCGTTCGCGTTGCCCATGCCGCTGCCGAAGAGCACCATCGACTGGTCGAGCAGCGTCCCTTCGCCGTCGGGCGTGGCGCGCAGCTTCTCCACGAACTTCGCGAACATCGACACGAAGTGCGTGTTCACCTTGGCGAAATTGACCGGCTTGGTCGGATCGTTGCTGCGTCCGTTGGCCTCGTGCGACAGGGCATGATGCGGGTCCGACACGCCGATGTGCGGGAACGACCGGCCGGTGACGTCCCGCATCATCATGAACGTGAACACGCGGGTGACGTCGGACTGCAGCGCCGCCGCCATCAGGTCGAACAGCAGGGCCACGTGCTCGTCGAAGGCCTCGGGGGGGCCGACGGGCGCGGCGATGTCGATCGGATTGCGGCTCGCCTGCTCCTCGGCATTGCCGATGCGCCGCTCGATCTCGCGGATGTCGTCGAGGTAGTCGGCGAGCAGTGCCCGGTCGCGCGCGCCCAGCCCGGTGTGGAACGAGTTGACGGTCTGTGACACGCCGTCGAGGATGCTGCGGTTCTCCTGCATGCGCGCCAGGCGCTGCGCCGCCGTGCCCGAGCCGCCGAACATCCGCTCGAACAGCACCCGCGGATTCGTTTCCATCGGCAGCGGGGAGGTCGGGCCGCCCCACGAGATGGTGTTCATGTAGATACAGCTGTAGCCGGTGTCGCAGGCGCCGATCGAGGTGCTGAAGTCCTCGGTCGCGACCTCGAGCGACGGGAACGGCGTGTCCTGGCCCACCGCCTTGGCGATCACCTGATCCACGGTGACCGCGGCCAAAACGTCGGAGCTTTCGGTCTGCTTGGGCTGCACGTTGCCCGTCAGGTACGAGGCCGGCGCCACGGCGTGGCCGCCGTTCTGCACGGTCGGTCCGGCCGTCAGCCCGGTGACCAGCGTGAGCCGGTTGCGATAGGGCTCAAGCGGCTTCAGGATTGGAGTGAATTCGAAGCCGGCGCCGGTGGCGAGCGGCACCCATTGGCTGAGCAGGACGCCGTGCGGCACATACAGCGCGCCGAAGCGAACCGGCCGGGCCGCGAGCTGGGCCCGAAGTGGCGGCGCCATGGCGTCGAGCAGCGGCAACGCCAGCGTCACGCCGACGCCGCGCAGGAAGGTGCGGCGCGGAAGAGCCTTTCTGGTGATGAACATCACAGTGCTCCTGGATTTCCTCGTCGTTTAGGGCAACCGCGCCGCAACCCGTGTCGCGTCCGGTTCGGCCACCTTTATCCGCATCGTGAACGGCGTGCTGGTGGTGATTCCTTCGATCAGATCCGGCAGCCGGTACTGCCCGGCCGCAGCGCGCCGCATCACGGCGCGGACGGCCGGCATGTCGTCGGCCGCCAACTCGCGGCCAAGCGCATAGGTCAGGAGATTCTCGGTCACGGTGCGGACGAACACCTCCGGCCGCCGGAGAACTGCCCGACGCAACTCGACGACGCCGCTCACGGCCGTGCCGTCTGCCAGCTGCGTGGCCGCGTCGATCCGCGAAACGCCCTCGCGCGTCCGCCACGCGCCGATGCCGTCGAAATTCTCCAGCGCCAGCCCGATCGGGTCCATCAGCTTGTGGCAGTTGGCGCACGCGGGATTGCGGCGGTGATCCTCCATCCGCTCCTTCATGGTCAGCAGACGGCCGCCGCTCTTGCCGTCATCCAGCGGCGGCACGTTGGCCGGCGGCGGCGGGGGCGGTGTGCCGAGCAGCGTCTCGAGCACCCACTTGCCGCGCTTGACCGGCGACGTGCGGTTGGGGTGCGAAGTCACGAGCAGCGTGCTGCCGTGGCCCAGCAGGCCGCGGCGCGACTCGTCGGTCACCGCGACGCGGCGAAAGTGACTGCCAGTGACGCCGGCAATGCCGTAGTGGCGCGCCAGACGCTCGTTGACGAACGTATAGTCCGCCTGCAGCAGGTCGAGGACACTCCGGTTCTCGCGCAGCAGGCTGGTGAAGAGCAGCTCGGTTTCGCGACGGAATCCCTGGCGCAGGCCGTCGTCGAACTCCGGGAACTCCATCAGGTCCGGGCTGGATCGCTGCAGGTTCCGCAGCTGCAGCCACTGGCCGGTGAAGTTGGCAACCAGCGCCTCGGCGCGCGGATCGGCCAGCAGGCGGCGAACCTGCGCCGCATACACGACGGGGTCGCTCAGGCGCCCCTGCTCCGCCAGGCGCAGCAACTCGTCGTCCGGGATGCTGCTCCAAAGGAAAAATGACAGCCGCGAGGCCAGTTCCACCTCGCCCAGGCGGTAGACGGCGTTGACGGCCACCGGCCGCGGGTCGCGCTCCGCGCGGAAGAGGAACGCCGGGTCCGACAGGATGCGACGCAACGCCAACTGCACGCCGCCGTCGAATGTGCCGCGTCGCGCGCGTCCTTCGTCGAAGTACTTCAGCAGGTGCGCGATGGTGTCGGCGCTGACCGGGCCCCGGAACGCCCGCCGGGCAAGGGTCGAAACGATGCGCCTGGCGCAGGCCCGTTCCTCGGCGGTCGAGAGCGGCCGGCAGGCGAAGATGCGCCGGCGGCTGGCCGTATCGCCCGGGCCGGTCGCGTCAAAGGGCCCCTTGATGCTGACGCTGTCCACGCGGGGGATGCCGTCCACGTCCACGGTGTCCACGGGCGCCCGCAGCGGTTTCAGGAGCAGCGGATTGCGGGCACCGGTCTTGGCCAGGAACGTGACAGCGATGGTGTGTGTCCCGGCCTTGATCGGCACGCGCACCTGCAGCCGCTGGTCGATGGCTTCCGAATGCGCGGGGTTCGCGAGCACCCGGCCCCAATCTTCAGGGCCGCCGACGGTGTTCAGGAAGACCTGCTTGCCGTCCACGGTGAACTCGAGATCGTGGGGCGACACCAGGCCGCGGGTGAAGTCGTTGTTGCTGCGATACAGCTTCACGCTGATGGCGTAGTCGGCGTCCAACGGGAAGTGCCGCGTGATGAGCAGGCCGCCGCGCGTACCGAGCGGCAGGCCCTCGACGTGATCCAGTTGATGGCTGTCGGCCCGGGTGGCGTAAGTTTCGCCGGCGGCGGTGATCTGCGGATCGCCGACCGCCAGGGCGCTGATGCGGTCGGCGGCCGATAGATACCGCTCCAACAGCGCTGGCGACACGCCGAGCGCGTCTGCCATGTTGTCGAACCCGTGGCTGATCGGATCGGGCGGCAGCAGCGAAGACGCATCGATTTCGAGCGCCAACAGGTCGCGGATCGCGTTGCCGTACTCGGCACGGTTCAGGCGGTGCAGCACCGGGCGGCCCGGGTTGGGACTGGCCGCCGCCCGCCGATCGAGCGAGGCTGTCAACCAGCTGACCATGCCGTCGAGCGAGGCCTGGTCGGGACGCGGCGCGCCGGCCGGAGGCATCGCCGCCGCGCCAACCTTTCGGGCAACCTTCTCCCAGGTGCCCGCGTCGGCGTCGAGCCGGCTCAGGTCCGAGCTCTGCAGACTCAGCCCGGCCGCCTTCTGGCGGTCGCTATGGCAGGTGGCGCAGTACTGGGTGACGAGCTTCTGGTATTCACCCGACCCCTGGGCGGACGACGTCCGGGGCAAGCCCGTCAGCGCGGCCAGGCACACGAACACAAGAGCGGGGACACCAGGACGCATCGTAGCGGGGACGACTGTAGCAACGGAGGCGCTGCGAAGTCCTGAGAGGACAGGAAGGAAGGCCTGAGAGAACGCGGAAAAAAGCCTGAAAGGGGCGAGAATGCCCGAACGAGGAGCCTCCATGAATCGCCGACACGCCTTGAAGTCCATCGCCGCCGCGACAGGGGCCCTCGGCCTACCGGCCCTCCCGCCGCTCAACCGGCCGGCCGGTGCGCAATCGCCGGGAATCGATTGGGCGGCCCGGGTCTCTGCCCTGCCCCGGCCGCAAGCCGGCGAAGTCGTGATCACGGCCGTGGGCGATCTGATGCTGAGCCGGCCTGAGGCCAGCCGGCCGGGGCCACCGGTCCAGGAGATGTACCGGGTCATGCGCGAGGCCGACATCGGCTTCGGCAACTGCGAACAGGTCGTCGCGTCGGTAGGGTTCTACGCCCAACGAATGGCGTATCCGGCGATCCTCGACGACTTCAAGGCTGCCGGACTGAATTCGCTCAGCCTGGCCAACAACCATTTCATGGACATGGGCCCCATTCCGGCGGTGCAGGGCCTGGAAGAGCTGCGCGCCCGGGACATCCAGTTCGCCGGCTGCGGCCGGAACCTCGAGGAAGCCTTGGCCCCAGGGATCAAGGTGGTGAAGGGCGTGCGTGTCGGCCTGATGTCCTTCTGGTGCTCAGCGGCCACGTTCGCGCCCCCGGCCTACATGGAGCAGGCCCGGGCCGGGGTCAACAAACCGGGGCTGGCCATGATCGTCGGCCAGCAGGTAACGGTACCAGGCTCTGACACCCCGGTCCTGTTGCCGGCGGCCGCGGACATGCGGATGCTGGCCGACTCCGTGGCCAAGGCGAAGACGCAGGTGGACTTTCTGATGGTCTCGTTCCACCAGCACTGGGGCGGTCAGGAGGGTACCGGGCAGGGAATCATTCCGCCGCAGCCTCCCGCGCGCCGGACGTCGATCATCGCCGCCGATCTGAACGCCGCGCGCAACCACGTCAACGACGGCCGCAAGCTGATTTGCCGCGCCGCGGTGGACGCTGGCGCCGACGTGATCCTCGGCCACGGCAACCACGTCCTGAACGGCGTCGAGATCTACAAGGGCAAGCCCATCCTCTACAGTCTCGGCCACTTCTATATCGAAGGCATGAAGGACGGCCGGGCGCTGCCCCAGTTCTTTTTCAGCCCGACGATGGTGGCGCAGATCGAGAACGGCTGGTGGCTGGAGGAGCAACGCTGGTCGGCGATCGCGCGGCTGTTCGTGCAGGGCGGACGGGTGACCCGACTGGATCTGGTCCCGGTGACGATGGACATCCAGAAGGATGGCCTGCCGTCGTTCGCCGACGACGCCCTGTCGCAGCGAATCGTCGGCGCCGTGCAGACACTCTCGAAGCCGCTCGGCACCGACGTCCGATCGCGCGGCTGGTACGCAGAGGTCGCCAGCCGTTAGTCGTCGGTCGTCAGGCGGTGCGGCGTTTCCCGCCCGCCCAGCGCTCGCGACGCTCCGCGCTCATCTGCGCGAGCAACTGCTGGATGCCCTTCCGGTCGGGCCCGAGCCGGAATTGGTACACATACCGCTCCAGGTCGGCGGGCTTGGCGTCCGCAGGAATGGACGCGCCGTGCGCGCCGGCGGAATTGAGGAAAGCCAGCATCGAATTGGCCTTGAACGGCACGGACCGCACCAGATCGCACCGCGACTCGTCCACGTAGTATGGCTTGTCGTTGGGCGCCTCTTCGTCGCCGCGCACCCGATAGAGCTGCGTGCCGAAGCTCTCGTTGTCGCCGGGCTTCGCCAGATAGACGAGGCCGGTGACGAAGCCCCACTTCGGGTCACGATGGGGGGCGATCACGTATCCGGGTCGCCGCAGCATGATGCGCCCATCCGAGGTGTGCATCTGCCAGTTCAACCCCTCCAGCTCGCCGCAGGCGCTGCTGATGAACTCGTTGATGAGGCTGTCGAACTTGAGTGCCAGGGCATCGTGCAGCATCACGCCGACGATGTGCTTGGAGACGAAATCCCAGACCCGGCGGGAGTAGATCGGACCTTTTCCGAATGGCACGATCATGCGTTGCCGGGACACGTCGCGGTCGGCGAAGAACACCGCAGGTGGCAGCGCTCCCAGCATCAGCTGATACACCTCGAAAGGCAGCCAGTTGTCGACGACGATGTGGGGAAACGGATTCATGTCCAGCTGC